>Ga0180429_10002914_pt1 | contig 13966 bp, 16 predicted proteins | sample SS_ome_FD_132428 | JGI IMG/M metagenome (GOLD analysis project Ga0180429, IMG submission 132428) | Hypersaline lake sediment archaeal communities from the Salton Sea, California, USA - SS_1_S_1 metaG | ecosystem: Environmental > Aquatic > Non-marine Saline and Alkaline > Hypersaline > Sediment ...
CAGCTCGCGCTCGGCGAGGACCTGGGCTTCATCTCGGGCTCGGGGGCCTCCGGCCAGCCGACGGGCATGGTCAACCTGACGGGAATCGGCTCGGTCGCGTTCGGCGGCGGCGTCGACCTCGACAAGCTGTTCGACATGATCTACGAGCTGGAGCAGGACAACGTGCCGTGTACCAAGCTCGGCTGGCTCCTGAACCCGCTCGTGTGGCACGACCTGCGCGTCCTGAAGGACGGCGAGGGGCGTTACCTCCTCGACCCGAAGTCGCAGACGCTGCTGGGCTACCCTTACAAGAAGACCACGCAGATGAACACGCCGACGGGTTCCGCCACGTCGAACGCGCTCGTGCTCGTGGACTTCAGCCAGATCATCCTGGCGTCGTGGGGCGCGATGGACATCCTCGTCTCGAAGGAGGCGACGGACTCCAGCGGCAACTCGGCGTTCATGTTGGACGAGACCTGGGTGCGCGTCGTGCGCCACGTCGACATCGCCGCGCGTCACGTCGAGGCGATCTGCACCTCGACGGGCATCACCACGTAGGCCGCCTGAGCTGACGGGGGCTCCGGCCCCCGTCGGCCCACCGGGAGCAATCACATGGCAGATGCGACCTACAAGACCGGCGGCGCGTACCGCGACCGCTCGGGCAACATCAAGGTGCCCTCGGGCGCCGAGATCGACATCGAGTCGGGCGGCGCGCTGAAGATCGCGGGCACCGACGAGACGGCCACGCTCGCGGCGGCTCTCGCCGGCGTGGCGGCTGGCTACAAGATCGCGCGCGGCGTCGAGGCCGTGACCGGGACGGCGACCGTCGTCACCGGGCTCTCGACCGTCGTCGCGGTGATCGCGTGCCCGCAGGACGACCTCGACGGCGACGCCCTCGCGGGCGTGTCCGCGACCATCGGGGACCAGGACGGCTCGCCGGCGGCGGGCTCCGTGGTCCTGAAGTGCTGGAAGTCCAACGGCGACGGAGACGCGACGCTGGTCGCGGCCGACGCCGAGAAGAACGTGAACTGGATCGCCATCGGCACCTAGCCGAGCCACCCCTGGGCACATCCGGCGGGCTGAAACCCCGCTGCCCACCTCGGGCTAAAACCCGGAAGGACTGAACCGATGAAGTACACCCTGAGCGAGCACGTCAAGGTCGTGCACATGCTCGACCCGGCGTCCTACGCCGCCGCGGCCGAGGCGTTCACCAGCGGCATCGACTGCCGCGGGTTCGACGAGTTGCTGCTCGTCGTCTCGGCTGGTGCGTTCACCGCGACCGGCGACGTCGCGTTCCAGGTCGAGGAGTCGGCCGACGACTCGACGTACGCGGACGTCAGCGGGGCCGCGATCGCGGAGAAGGAGCAGGCCGACGACCAGGCCACGTACCTGATCCGCATCAACCTCCGCAAGCGCAAGCGCTACATCCGCGTCGGCTACGACGTGGACGACGACGCGGCCATCTTCGGGATCTTCGCGATCCTCGGCAGCCCCGACAAGCTGCCGGTCACCGCCTCGGCCACCGTCTCGGCCTCGGTCTGATCCACCTGGGGGCGGGGCTCTTCACGGGCCCTGCCCCCGTTCCCCATGACGAGAGAACACCACTCCCCCCGCGACCGGATGCACCGCACCGACAGGAGCCGACGTGGACCTGACGACGACCGTACGCGTGAAGGCCTTCTACGCCCTCGGCGGCGAAAGCCTCGGCGCCGGTCTCGACGCGGCGATCGCGCTCCTCGTGACGAAGTACAGCGTCGCGGCGGCGAAGCTGATGGACCGGCACGCCGAGGAGATGGAGCGGACGGAGCAGTACGACATCGAAGCGGGCCAGCGGGTCGTGAGCCTGAAGGGCTACCCGGTGGACACGACGGCGGACTTCGAGGTGACGAGTGACGCCCAGCGCGAGTTCACCGGCTCGGCCGAGGACTCGTCGGACTACCACGTCGATGCGGCGTCCGGCCTGCTCCACCTCGACGGGTTCGTGCCTGCCGAGGGCTACGGGGTCCTCGAGGTCGTCTACACGGGCGGGATGGGGACCGACGTCGACGACTTCATCGTCAACTACCCGGACATCGCCCACGCGATCGACGAGCAGATCGTGCACCTGCTCCAGCGCAAGGACTCGATGGGGGCTACGGCCGTGAGCGTCGCCGGCGGAAGCATCTCGCACGCCGGCGCCGTCCAGTGGCTGCCCCACGTCAAGACGCTGTTGCTCTCCGAGAGCCGGGACTCGTTCTGATGGCGACCCCCAGCGAGTTCCGCCGCGACATGGAGGAGGCCGGCGACCGCCTCTTCCCCGAGGTGCGCGCGGCGATGAACAAGCACGGCCGCGACTTCGCGTACAAGGACATGCTGAAGCACATCCGCAGCGGAGTGGGCGTCAAGTGGCGCGGCGGAAACCTCGGCCGCTCGTTCGGCTGGGAAGAGGTGGGCGACACCTCCGACTCGTGGCGCGGCATCGCGTACACGACCTCGAAGTCCGCGCCGCTCCAGGAGCACGGCGGCGAGGTCAGGCCGGTCACGGCGAAGAAACTGGCGATCCCGCTCAAGGCCGCGAAGCACGGCTCCGGCATCCCGAAGGGCCCGCCGCGGTCTTTCCCGAACACGTTCATCCAGAAGAGCAAGCGCGGGAACCTGTTGATCTTCCAGATGACAGGCAAGAAGCGCCCGAAGAACCTCCCCGAAGGCGCCAACGATCCGTCGATCGTGCCGCTCTTCGTGCTGAAGGATCGCGTCCGCGTCCCCGGGCGCCTCGGATTCTTCGACCTCTGGAAGGACGGCTCGGACGAGCGCCGCGCCCTCCTCGCCCGTGCGACCGCGCGTGCACTCCGAGGAGGCAACGGTGGCTAGCGTCCGCTCCGACATCCTCCAGAACCTCCAGGACCTGGTGGCCGGACTGAAGACGACGGGCGGCTACAACTACAACTGGCGAAACGCCTACACCCGCGCGCGGACGCCCGAGAACATGAAGGCGTACCCGTCCTGCAACCTGCTGGACGGGGGGCAGACGTACAGCGCGCGTCCGTCGTCTGCGATGGAGCGCCGCTGGACCGTGGACATCGAGGCCGTCCACAAGGTCATTTCGACCGACGACGACGACGCGCAGACCGTCATCGACAAGATGCTCGAGGACCTCGAGAAAGCGGTCCTCGTCGATCACACGCGAGGCGGCCACGCGATCGACACGAGCCTCGCCACCGCACCGCCGTCCGTGAACACCGAAGCCGCCGATCTGGTCGTGGTCTACCTCCGCGTAGAGATCCACTACCGGACGGCGTACAGCAACCCCGCAACCGTGAGGTGACCCATGACCCTACACAAGCGACTCGTCCAGATCGCCGTCGAAGAGGAGTCCGCCGAGGGCACGGCCGAGGCTCTCGTCGATGCGGACGCGACGATGGCCGTCTACCCCGACGCCTCGTACACGAGCGACATCCAGAAGTTCAAGCGCGATCCGGCCCGCGCCTCGCTCGCGAAGCTCCGGTCCGTGATCGGCAAGCAGCTCGCGCAGCTCTCGTGGCGCTGCGAGTTCAAGGGCTCCGGCTCTGTCGGCACCGAGCCCGCGTGGAACGATGCCATCCTCGGGTGCGGCTTCCAGAAGAAGACCGTGTCCTCGATCGACATCGGCGCCGTGTCGAGCGGCCCCTTCTACCCCGGCGAGACGGTGAACGGCGGCACGTCGTCCGCGACCGGCCGCGTGGTCTGCGAGGTGGAGAACGGCGACTCGGTCGTGCACATGATCGACGTCACCGGCACCTGGCAGTCGGGCGAGACGATCACGGGCGGCACGTCGGGAGCGTCGGCGACCACGTCGAGCACCGAGACGGCGGACCAGGGCTTCGCCTACGTTCCCGATTCCTCGTCCCCGCCGAGCATGACGGTCGCGCGCTACATGAACGGCGTGCGCCACCTGATCCACGGGGCGCGTGGGAACCTGAGCATCCCGCTCACGGGCGGCGAGCCGGGCTTCCTCCAGTTCGCCTACCAGGGCGTCTACAACGACCCCACGGACCTGGCGCTGCTCTCGCCGACGTACGAGACGACCGTGCCGCCCGCCTTCCTCAACGTCGCGCTGAGGCTGCACGGGGTGGACTACTCCACCGAGGCGGACTTCGGTGACCTCAGCCTCGACCTCGGCAACACGCTCACGCCGCTGGGCGGGTCCGGGCGTGCGAAGGGCGTCAAGTCCTTCTTCATCGGGGGCCGGGACGTCACGGCCGATATTGACCCCGAGATGGAGCTCGTGGCGGACCACGACTTCTACGGCCGCGCGTCGGCGGGCTCGGTGGGCTACCTCTGCGCGAAGTGGGGGAGTTCGGCCGGCAACATCCTCGTGATCGCCGCCCCGACCGTCGAGTACGGGAACCCTGGCGACTCCGACGACGGTGGCATCGCCCGCCTGAGCCTTCCGCTCGACATCTGCTCCGAGTCGCTCGACGACATCGACGACGACCTCATCATCGCCATGATCTGACGGGAGAACCGATGCTGTTCATCGACCCGAACCGCCGCCTCCGCTACGTGCCCGTCTCGGAGCGCGAGAAGCCCGAGACGGAGCAGACCGCGTTCCACCTCCGCGCGCTCGACGCCCGCGAGTCGGCGGAGTTCCGCGACCGCGCCTCGGCGACCGACGACACCGGCCGCACGCGCGTCCGGGTCTTCGTGTTCGACATCGAACTGCTGCGCCTCGCGCTGACGGGCTGGGAGGGACCGGACGTACCGCCGTTCCCCGAGGAGGTGACGCCGGCCACCGTCGAGAAGGCGCTCGACCACCTCCACCCGTCGCTACGCGAGGAGCTCGCGCGCACCGCGTGGGGGCTCATCGACGTCTCGGAGGACGACCGAAAAAACTGATGGTCGCCCTGGCGGCTTCGCTGGGGCGCCTCCCGGTGAAGTGCGGCGGGGCCTGCAAGGACCCGAAGGTCCGAGAGAGGTGGGGCTGCGACCATGACGCGGAGCCGGCCGGCTACACGGTGCACTGCTGGTACTGCGACGGTCGCGGCGTCGGGTGCGAGCACTGCGAGGGCGCGGGGCGTCTCCCGGTGCCGCGCTGCCCTACGCGCTGCCGGACGCCCGACGTGCTCCTCGCCCTCGAAGCGTGGCGGTGGAGGCAGGACGGATTCCTCCCGGGCGCGGGTACGTGGCTCGACCAGACCGACCAGTTTCTCGACGTGTGCCGGATCCTCGACGTCGAGCACGCGCGGCTCACGGAGGAGGGCGTAGACGATGGCTGATCAGAGTCGTCACACCCTCGAGATCGTCGCCAAGCTGAAGGACCAGGCGAAGGGCAAGCTGAAGACGATCGGGACCGAGGGCGAGAAGGCCGGGGCTCGCGTCGAGAAGTCGATGAAGAAGGTGGACACGCAAGCCGAGAAGGCGGGCGGGTCCATGTGGGACGCCGGCCAGAAGGGCGCCAAGGCTGCGTCCGTGGCTGGCTCTTCGTTCGCTGCGATGGGCGGCGCCGTCTCGCTCGCCACCATCGACCTGGAGAACACGCAGCAGACGATGGCGGGCGTGGCGACGGCGGCGTCGTCGGTGGCCGCGGGCTTCGGCGCGGGCGGCATCGCGGGCGGCGCCATCGCGGCGGCGGCGGCGCTTGGTGGGCTCGTCGTAAACCTCATGTCCGCGAAGTCGCGGATGCAGGAGTTCCTCGACGACGTCAAGGAGCGAGCCGACAAGGCGGCCGAGGCGATCAAGAAGGTGGGCACGGCGACGGCCGAGGCCGCGCTCTCCTACCGCGAACTCGAACAGGTGAACCAACTCCTCATCAAGTCGAGCGGGAGGATGGAGCGGGCCGAGGCGGTCTTCATCGTCGCTCAGGAGAAGAAGCGGAAGGCGATCGTCCAGAACCAGGCGCTCATGCGCAAGTCGATCGCCGAGACTGCGGCGGCGCTCGAAGACGCGAAGCGGCGCATGGCTGCGACGGAATCCACGCCGGGCGTCGGCGGGCTCGGAGAGTACGGCTCGTACCAGGACGTCGCGAAGCTCGAGAAGGAACTGGAGCGCCTCAAGGCCCAACTCGACGCCTCGTACCAGGCGTTCGGCAAGCTGCGCGAAGAGAAGGACGCCTTCTTCGACGCCAAGAAGTCCGGCCAGATCGTCGACGCGATGGCGGCCCGCGAGCAGTCCGAGAAGGAGATCACCGAGACGACGAAGGAGCGCGCCCCCGTCGTCAAGGAGGAGACGGACCAGAAGGCCATCCAGGCACAGAAGGTCGCGTTGATCGCGAAGCTCCAGGCCAAGGCGAACGCCGACGCCCAGCGCTACGACGCCGCCCAGCGGGCGCGGGCCGAGCGCGCGAAGGACCTGAACCGCACGCTCGACGAGCGCCTCGAACTCCTCCGTGCCACCTCCGACGAGGACCGCGAGCGGATCCGCATCCTGCAGGAAAAGCAGCGGCTGCTGGAGGCGGGCGCGGATGCCGCGAAGGTCGAGGAACTGACGACCGAGCGCCTCGCGAAGTTGGAGGCCTCTCGCTACAAGCTCGTCGAGGACACGGTCGAGAAACAGAAGGAGGGCGCGGCGGCGCTCGCCCAGCAGAAGCGCGCGGCGAAGGAACTGGGCGACGTCACGCAGGCCTTCCACGAGGTGGCCGGGTCGGGCTTCGGGTTCGGGAAGCACCGGGGCTTCGGGCGGTTCTTCTCGCAGCGCACGCGCTACAAGTCGGGCGGCTCGCCGGGGCAGGCCGCGGCGTCGAGTGCCGGGGGCGCGGGCGCCTCCGTGCCCGACCCGACGCCCGCGATCAATGCCGGGACCGCCGAGGTCCAGAAGATCCCGGCCGTCTTCCAGAAGATGGTCACGGCTGCCGAGAAGCACGCCGCCGCCGTGTCGAAGGTCGTGCAGTCGATGCAGGACAAGGTCTCCTCCTTCGCGCTCAAGATCAACAAGGAGATCAGGGCACTGTGGGCGGCGAACCGGGCGCTTGAAGAGCGGCTCGCACGAGCCGGGAACGTGAAGGTGGGCTGATGGCGAAGGCGGTCTACTTCAAGGGCGTGCGCCTCTGGGAGAACCTGCGGTGGTGGCATGAGGCCGCGCCGCGTCAGGGCGAGTCCGTCGCGCTCGGCGTCGAACAGCAGAACGCGCTGCTGGTGCCCGACTCCCCGAACTTCCTCCGCTCGATCGAGGTCACGACCGAGGTCGCGCCGGTCAGCGCCACCGACGACCTCTCGCTACAGGCGACCATCCACGCGGCGCTGATGCAGGAGCGGATCCGGCTCCACGCCGTGGCCGACTCGCTGGGTGACCTCGCGTGGGTGGAGGACGACTCGCAGTACGCGACCGTCACGAACAGCGAGACGGCCGGGTCGGGTGTCGTCGTGGAGCACGGCGCGCCGCAGGGCAGTTGGACGACTGAGGCCGGGCACTACGTGCTTGTGTGCAAGAAGTCGTCAGGGCTCGGCTTCGTGTCGCAGATCACGGCCCGGAACGGTGGCACGCCGAGCGTCACGATCGACCTCGAAGTGAACATCGACAACACGTGGGTCCTGATCCCGATCGCGTTTCACTTCCCGGACGTCAAGTACGAGGACATGGATGCGGGCGAGCCCGAGAGCGCGGGGAGCGACAAGTACCGCGCGCTCGTGCTCTACACCTTCCAGGGTGGCACGGACCCGGTCTTCGCCACCGACTACGACATCGACCTGGACGAGACGTAGCCGATGGGCACGATCCTGACCAGAGACTGGACCGGCAGCGATACGGACCCGTGGACGGATGCGGGGTTCGAGAAGATCGCCGGCTCGGCGTTCGTTCCCGAGATCCAGAGCGGTACGGGCTGGGGGCCGACGGCCAGCGGCACGGAACTGCTGTACCGCGCGACGGGGTTTCCGCAGTCGACCGGCTACAAGGTGCTGCTCGACGCGACGTGGAAGAACGCCGCAGGCGCGGGCCGGATCCTCGGCATCCTCCTGCGCTGCCAGTCCACGGGGCAGTGCTACTCGCTGGAACTCGACAGCAACGTCGGCACGACCCGCTGCCGGATCCGCCGCCGCTCGGCCGCGGGCTCGTGGACGACGGTCTCCGCGTGGGCCTCGCCGGCGGGCATCCCTGCGAGCGCGGCGCTCAACGCAGGCGTGACGCTGAAGGCCGTCGTCCAGAACGAGGCCGCCGACGAGGTCACGGTCTCGCTCTACTACGGGACCACGTTGCTTGCGACCTACACAGACACGAGCGCCAGCCGGATCGAATCGGGCGGGGGCGTCGGGATCTACCTGGACGCGAACTGGCAGGACGACGACATCGTCGTGGACAACTTCCTGCTTCGCGACTTCGAGGACGACTGGAGCGGCTCGGACTCGCTCTCCGAGGACTGCGCAATCTCGGTCGACGGCACCTGGTACTCCTGGGCCGACCTCGCCGCGGCGAAGATCCGGCCCGTGCTACCGAAGGACGCGATCGGGAACGCGGGCTCGCCCTGCACCTTCGAGACGCTCGACGGGTACGCCGACACGAACGCGATCCTCTACGCAGGCGCCCTCGTCAAGGTCGCAATCGAAGGGACGGTCGTCTGCGCTGGACGCCTGCGCGATGCGTCCCGGCGGGCGAACAGCGGCACGCAGGGGCAGTCATGGGCGCTCGTCTCGCTGACACAACTTGCGGCTGACGTCGTGCTGCGCGACCCCGACACGGGCGAGGACGTGATGCGCTGGAACCTCGCCGAGGACCACGTCGAGTACGCCACAAGCCGCGGGTCCGACGTCGAACTAGGCGAGGCCATCGCCGACATCCTCGACAACCACGTGGACGGCGACGGCAACCTCCGCGACCAGGGCGCGGCCCCGCCGGACGAGGACACGGCGCCGTACGTCCAGGCCGAGTTGGACCTGATGACGGCGAAGGTGGAGATGAGTGCGACGGGCGATCCATACAGCGGCGTCGAGGAGTTGCTCTCCTACACGAAGTACGCGCTCCGCATCGACCCGGACACGAAGGTCTGGCACTTCCTCGACCGGACGGCGGGCACACAGACCGACGTCGACCAGTCCGATGAGCATGTTGAGTGGGAGGAGATTCCGCACTTCGAGAGCAACTACACCGCGTTCGAGACGATCGGTGCGCGTCCCGAGACAACCGAGCAGACGCTCAAGAGCGACGACGGCGATCTGACCGAGGGCTGGACCGCGAGCCTGGAGGCGACCCACGACTCCGAGAAGGCGTGGAAGAACACGGACAGCGGACTAGTCGATTCGATCGGCACTTCGGGCGGCCGTGTCACGATGACGCCCGCGGCGCCGTTCGGCATGACCACGGACGAGTGGAACGGGTGCGTCGTGACGTTCGAGGGTGGCAACGAGGCAGGCAACTCGTACTCGGTCTACGACACCGGCGCCGCGTTCGTCCTCGATGCCACGGCATGGATCGGCGGCGGCCCGTCGGCCACGGACGCCTTCACGGTGCGCGGCGATGCGAAGAACGGGGGACGGGACAACGGGTACACCGAGATCGGCCGGCGCTACCTCGTGGACAACACCGACCTCGGCATCCCCGAGGACGCCTGCGCATACGTCGAGATCATCCAGGGCAACGCGGTCATCCAGACCTCTGCGCACGTGACGACGCCCGACGACGGCAGCGGCGCGGTCGTGACGCTGGACCTGCCGAGCGTAGGCCTCATCAACCGCGCGTCCGGCGGCGATCCTGCGGACGTCTGCGACGAGGGAAACACGCAGGCGTTGACAGCCGCGTCCGTCGAGATCACGGTCCCGACCTACGACACAACGGACCCGGTCGCGCCGAGGCGACGCTACCCGATCAGTGACGGTGATTTCACAGGGACTGCGTTCACGAAGGACAGCAGCAAGTGGAACGGCGGCGGGAAGCCCGGGCGCGGCGACCCGGCCGTGATGCGGACGCTGCGTCTCAGCATCCCCAGCTACGACGGCTCGGCCGACATGCAGACCGAGGTAGACACGGTCATGCAGGATCTCGCCGCCGTCTTCTCCCCGGCCGCACGTGAGGTGCAGCTGACCATCAAGGGCTCGCTCGACACCTCGTTCGCGGGGCTGGGCAAGCGCCTGACGGTCAGCAACTCGGGCGGGTCGGCGACGGGTCTGGAGTCGGCGGACGACCTCTTCGTCTACGCCGTCGAGTGGGACCTCGACGCACGCACGACGACGATCTACGCGGGCACCCAGGGCGCGGGAGAGTACAGCCCGGAGAAGGTGCGACTGCAGATGCTGGAGGAGAAGGCGGAGCAACTCGCCAAGCGGACCTCATGGGGCCTTGACGAGATCATGGCGTGTCTCGCCAACAAGACCCAGCAGGTCAGCCAGATCGCCCCTGCGTCCATTTGCGCGGATCAGATCACGACGACGAACCCGCACGGCGGCTCCAGCACGATGGAGACGTCGCGGATGCGGAACGTGGAGTGCAGCGCCGGTGCAATGTCCCCCCCGACGTGCACGACGTTCCTCTGCGTGCCGACCTCGGCCTCGCAACTGCTTGCGAACCTCCAGGCGATGGACAATCAGACCGTTGTCGATCAGAAGACCGACGACTTCGACGCGACGGTCGATGACCAGGGAGGGGCGTTGCCGGGAACCCAGCTGACGATTCTCGAGGGCGTCGTCTGGCTGATGCAGCAGGTTCAGGAGCTGGGTGCGTGGGCGATCGACATCTCCTCGGCGCTCGACCAGGAGATGAAGAAGGCGCAAACCGATCTCGCGGGCGTGCGCACGACGTTCGACCAGGTCATCGCCTGCATCAACGCGCGCCTGATCCAGATCGACAACTGCTTCACCAACAAGGTGGACGGGTTGGGCTCCCCCTGCGAGCTCGACCCGTGCGAGCACAGCTTCACGGAGACGGTATGCGAGAGCCCGTGTCTAGCCTCCGACGCCGCCGACGCGACGACCCCGCCGGACTGCGAGGACCAAGGCGGGGAGTAGCCGCGCCGTGCGTCCCGATCGTCGTCCGCGTGGAGCGCTCGTGGGAGTGGCATGGCCGCGTCTGGCCGGTTGGGCGGCAACTCGTGATCACCGTCGAGGACTACCGCAAGGGACGCGACTCGCTGGAGCGCCCGACGATCCTCTGCCGCCACTGGAGCGGCGCTCTCTACTACCACGTCACGACGTGCGGCGGGCGCCTCGTCGGGCCCGTGAGCGCTCCCCCTGACCGTCTCGAGCCGTACCAGCGCCCGCTTGACCCACCGCTCCCGAGGCAGCGGAAGGGTGGCTGCAGAGGGTGCGGGAAGGGCTGACCCCCCACATCTTGTGGTTTCGGAGCGGAATCCTTGGCAGAACCACAAGATGTGGTAGGCATGGAGGTCATGGCACCCCACAAGTTGTGCCCGGGGCCCCGCTGACCCGCGTCGTCCTCACCGACCCGCCGGCACGTCACTGGCGGTGCGGCCGGCGGGCCCCGAACCCTCGGAGGTCTCCCATGCGATTCGTGATTCCCCTTCTCCTCCTCGCGCTCGTCTTCGCCGGGTGCGCCACCCCGCGGCAGCCCGATCTCATGCCAGGCGCCGGCGCGACCGGCGAGCGTGCGCAGGCCAACGCCGCGAGCGGTGGCATCTCGGGCGAGTCGAAGCCCGAGACCGGCCGGGACTACGGTGCGCCAAACCCTACGAGCACGTATGCGCGTGGCGATGCCGACGTGAAGTCCGAGTACAGCAAGGAAGCGCGGCAGGCTGGTGCGATCGCAAACCCGAAGTCGTGGACTGCGGACACGCGCCTGATCTCCTCGGCACCTATGAGCGTGAAGTTCGCCGGAATGCTGCTGGAGACCTACGCCGTGGACCTCGCGCGGACGACCGACCCATGCGAGCGAGAGCAGATCCGCTACGCGATGGCGGCGCTCGTGGACAAGGCGGAGCAGCACCAGTCCGAGTGGGTCGGAGCGATCGCGGCTCTCGCCCCGTCGTTCGACCGGTGCGTGCTGATCCAGATCGACGGATCCGGTTCGTCCACCGGGGAGCAGGATGCGGTGGACCCGGAGAACACGCAGGAGATGGCAAAGGGCGTCGGGGAGACCCTCAAGGGTGCGGAGAAGATCCTGAACGGGGAGTTCGAGACCTCTTCAGACCCGTCACCAGATGCCCCGGAGGCACCTGACTCGCCCCCTGAGCCCCCGGCGGGGGCTGTCGCCGAGACGCCGACCGATGCGGGAGGCGGTGCGTGATGCGCGCTCGCCAACTCCTCGCGCTGCTCGCCGTCATCTTCGCGCTCGCCGCGCTGGGCCTCGCGTGCACGGGCTGCACCGGCACTGTCGACCTGCGCGAGCAGCTCGCCGAGGTGGAGGCCACCGGGATCCCGTGCCTCTCAAACCCCTGCCAGGACGCCGAGCCCGGCGGCTGATCCCGTGCTCTACACCGAGGCTCGAGACCGCATCCAGGACGGCGACGTCCTGCTGTTCGAAGCCAAGGGGCGGGTCTCCCAGGTGATCTCCTGGGCGACCCGCTCCCGCTACTCCCACGCCGCCATGGCCGTCTGGATCAAGGGGCGGCTGATGGTGGCGGAGTCCCGCGAGTTCCGCGGCTGCCGCCTGGTGCCGCTCTCCGCTGCCCTCGAGGACGCCCACGCGGCGTGGTTCACGATGATGCCCTGGGGGACGGTCGACCGGGAACGCGTCGCAGATGCCGCCCTCGCGCGCCTGGGGCAGCCGTACGGGTGGCTCCACCTGGTGCGGATCGCGCTCTCGAAGCTGCCGACGAAGCTACTCAGGCTGATCCCGTACGTCGGGAAGTGGATCCCCGCCGGGCGCCAGTGGTCCGAGGACGACCAGGAGCCGAGCGGGCCCCGGATGATCTGCAGCGAGTACGTAGCCCACTGCTACCGCGCCGGCGGGGCCGACCTCGTGCCGCGGCTCGCGGACCGGGACACGACGCCCGGGGACCTCGCGCGGTCGGCGCTGCTCGGGTGGCGCGGGCGGGTGGAGGCGTCGGTCACCTCCTCCGCCTGACCTCCGCCTCGCACGCGCGCCGGTAGGTGCACCTGCACGCGTCAGAACGTGCGCTTCCGCTCGCGCCAGGAAGCACACTTTACACCTTCTGCCGCGCCGAAGTGCTGCATATGCCTGCAAACGGCGGAAGTATGCGGGGCCGTTTCTGCGCGTATGCGGTACTGTAGTTGCATGTAGTCGCGCATGATGCTTCGCTCCTTCGTTCAGTTCGCCGCGTTCGTCGGGTCGCTTGTCCTCGCCGCGCTCGGGCTTCTCGTGCTCGCACTCGTGCCCGTGCCGGTTTCGCTGGTCCTGGCGCCGGGGGCTCTGCTTCTCGCTGGCGGGCTCTGGCTGTGGATGTGCGAGGACATCCGCGAGGAGATCGCAGAGCGGTCGTGACCACCCTCCCCGCTCGCGCGGTCTGAGGGCATGAACACCCAGACCGCCTACCTCCTCCTCCTCGCCTTCCTCCTCCGACACCTGGACGAGCTGCCGCTCGAGCTCTGGGACCAGGTCCTCCATACGGATTCCGCGGCGAAGACGCGAGCCCCGCGGAAGTAGTCTCCGCGACCTGGGGGCTGGATGGGCCTACTCCGCGAGCGCCGCGTGATGCTCCCGGATGGCGTCTCGGATCCCGCGGCCAACCACGGCCGCGAAGCGCGGCGGGACTGCGTTCCCGATGAGGCCGCACGCCGCCTCGATCCTGTCCGTGCGGAACGAGTACTTCTCGGGGAACGTCTGAAGCACGGCTGCTTCGCGAACGGAGATCGTCGTCCTGGTCGCATCCGGGTGGCCGAACCTGCCCTTGGCCGGCGTCGTGCATCCCGCCGTGATCGCGACCGGCAACTGGTCCCACGTCATCCGGCCGTAGACGTTCGTGAAACCCACGTACTCGCCGCGGTGGCACTCGGGCCGAACCGACTCGGGCAGCGATTCCCACGTGGCGCCCGGCCGCGCAGCCTTCAGGCGCCTGAGCGTCTGAGGCTGGAGATCTCGTACGACGTGCCAGTTGTGAGCGCGCGGACCGCCGGTGCGACTCGCCTCCTTGAAGGTCACGGGGTGCGGTCGCTTCCCCAGCGCCTCTCTCAGCGAGACCCAGGGCAGACGG
>Ga0180429_10002917_pt1 | contig 13962 bp, 8 predicted proteins | sample SS_ome_FD_132428 | JGI IMG/M metagenome (GOLD analysis project Ga0180429, IMG submission 132428) | Hypersaline lake sediment archaeal communities from the Salton Sea, California, USA - SS_1_S_1 metaG | ecosystem: Environmental > Aquatic > Non-marine Saline and Alkaline > Hypersaline > Sediment ...
CCTCTACTCGATTTCGAAGGGATTGCCCGTCGGGCCCTTGCTGGTTACGATATCGAAATCAAACGATCACTCAGGGTTACGAACACCATAGATGAAAATCCACGAATATCAGGCCAAGGACGTTCTTCGGCGAGCCGGCGTGGTGGTCCCGCGTGGGCTGGTCGCCGAGACGCCCGAGGAGGCCGCGGCTGCCTTCGACGAGTTGGGCCAAGAGCTTGCCGTGCCCTCGGAGGTTTGGGTCAAGGCACAGATCCATGCCGGGGGCCGTGGCAAGGGCACCATCCAAGAGATTCCCGAGCAGCATGGCGTTCAGTTGGTCCGCAGCCGCGACGAGGCAGCGCGGGTGGCCGCCCGTATCCTCGGAAACACCTTGCTGACGATCCAAACCGGCCCGCAGGGACAGACCGTCCGCCGGGTGCTCGTCGAAGAGGGTTGCGAGATCGCCCGAGAACTCTACTTGGGAATCGTCGTCGACCGCGGCTGTGCCGGTCCCGTTCTGATGGCCTCCAGCGAAGGCGGCATGGACATCGAACGAGTGGCCGCCGAGACGCCCGAACTGATCTTCCGCGAGTCGTTCGGCGCGGATGCCGGTCTGCAAGGTTACCAGGTTCGCAAGCTTGCCGGGAAACTGGGCCTGAGCGGACCGAGCGTTCGCGCGGCGGATAAGTCCATGCGGGCACTGTGCCGGGCGTTCGTCCAGTACGATTGCAGCCTGGTGGAGATCAATCCTCTGGTCGTCACGAAGGCCGGCCGCTTGGCCGCACTCGACGCGAAGATGACCTTCGATGAAAACGCGCTGTTTCGCCATCCCGAACTGAGCGAGCTGCGCGATCTTTCGGAGGAGCAGCCGGTCGAAATACGGGTGGCCGAGGCGGGACTGAGTTACGTGAAGCTCGACGGCAACATCGGATGCCTGGTCAACGGGGCCGGATTGGCCATGAGCACCATGGACCTGATCAAGCTCCATGGCGGCGAGCCGGCCAACTTCCTCGACGTCGGTGGCGGCGCGGATACCGAGCAGGTCACCGAAGGGTTTCGTGCCCTTTTGTCCGATAATAACGTGCGGGCGGTGCTCGTGAACATCTTCGGCGGAATTATGCGCTGCTCGACCATTGCCGAAGCCATTCTGACCGCGTACCAGTCGGTCGGGTTTCACGTCCCGCTGGTGGTCCGGCTCGAAGGAACGGAAGTGGAAAAGGGCCGCGAAATCCTGGCCACAAGCGGCGTCGATATCGTAGCAGCCGACGATCTGACCGACGCGGCCCAAAAAGTCGTTGCCGCCGCCGGATAATACGGCGGATAACCGCAAGGAACAAGTTACCTTACGCTTGGCACCCTATGCCTGGAAAAATGCATGAGCATCCTTGTCGATAAGAACACTCGCGTGATCTGCCAAGGGATCACCGGCAAAGCGGGTCGGTTCCATACACGACACTGCATCGAATACGGCACCCAAGTGGTCGGCGGGGTCACGCCCGGAAAAGGTGGGGCAACCGTCCTTGGCGTGCCCGTGTTCGACACGGTCAGTGAAGCCGTCGAGCACACGGGCGCGGACACAACAATGGTCTTTGTGCCGCCGCCTTTCGCCGCCGACGCGATCCTGGAAGCCGCCGACGCCGGGGTCCGCTTGATCGTCGCCATCACCGAAGGCATCCCGGTGCTGGACATGGTCCGTGCCTACGAAGTCGTGCGTCGCAGTGATTCCGTGCTGATCGGGCCCAACTGCCCCGGAATCATCACACCCGGGGAGTGCAAGATCGGCATCATGCCCGGCTACATCCATCGCCGCGGATCGATCGGCGTGATCAGTCGCTCTGGAACGCTGACTTACGAGGCCGTTTGGCAATTGACCAATCTGGGCCTTGGCCAGTCGACGTGTCTCGGCTTGGGAGGGGACCCGATCGTCGGCTCCTCGTTCATCGATCTGCTCAAGCGGTTCCACGACGACGGCGAGACCGAAGGGGTGCTCTTTATCGGAGAGATCGGCGGCACCGCCGAGGAGGAAGCCGCGGCCTACGTCCAAGAGTACTTCAGCAAGCCGGTCGCCGCGTTTGTCGCCGGCCGCACCGCACCACCGGGCAAACGGATGGGCCACGCCGGCGCGATCATCTCCGGTGGTCAAGGAACCGCGGCCGAAAAGATCGCCGCGCTGAAATCCGCCGGCATCGAGGTTGCCGAAAGCCCGGCTGAAATGGGCGACGCCATGCGGCGGGCAATCGACCGGTCGACCGGCATTTGAAGAGGACCCGGCCAAACTACAACAAGAATGCGGAGTCTTGACAACGAGCAGGGATACGGGTACTAGTAAGGAGCATCCTGCCCAAGGTGAACCGTTGATTGTCGCCTTGCGGCACATGACGCGTGCTGTCGACAGCCGACCCACCACTCTACCACCAGAGAGGCATACGTGGCGTTCGTTCTGCCGTTTGAAACCGAACTGATAGCCCTGGAGGAGCAACTCGAGGGGCTTGACCAGACCGATCCGGTTTATTTGGACCTCTTGTCCCGACTCGAGGCATGCGAGCACGAGGTCTACCGGAATCTTAGCGCTCACGACACCTATCTGCTTTCCGGCCACCCTTTGCGCCCGAAAACGCTCGACTACGTTCGGCACATCTTTCACGACGTCAAGCTCTTCCAGAGACCGAGCACGCGTGAAGACCACCTCCTCGTCGCCGGCGAGGGTAAGATTGAGATCGACGGAAGACCCATCGACGTGATGATCGTCGGCCAGCAGACCGGGCCTTCCTCGCAATTAGAAGAGTTGATCCGGCTGCCGGCCTCGGAATATCAGCGCTGGAACCAGGGCATGGGCTTCCCGGACGGATATCGCAAGGCCGTCTACGCCATGGATCTGGCCGAGCAACGGGGCTGGCCGGTCGCGGTCTTCGTCGACACGCCGGGCGCCGACCCCTCGGAGTATTCCGAGGAGCAAGGCCAGGCGTTCGCGATCAACGAAGTGATCCGCAAGACCACGTCCCTGAAAACACCCAACCTCTCGTACATCATCAGCCAGGGTGCCAGCGGTGGGGCCATCGCGCTGACGCCGACGAACCGGACCATCATCAACCAGCCCGCGACCTACACGGTGATCAGCCCCGGTGGGTGTGCGTCGATCCTCTTTCGCAATCGAAACCCGGAATCGATTCGCAACGCGGCCGACGGGCTCCACCTGACTTCGGCCGACGCGATCGAGCAAGGGACCGTGGACGAGGTCATTGAAGAAGGAACCCATCCGGGACATCGCTACCCGAACGAACTCTTGGCCAAAGCCAAGGAAGCCGTTGTGCGGAACCTGGCGCAGCTTCTTGCTCTGCACGGCGAGCAGGCCGAACGCCACCGACGCGCAAAGTTCTTTGCCATGGGGGTGTGGGGTGAGTCGGCCAACCGCCGGCAACCCGATACGCTGGCAAATCAGGCACGCAAACAGAATGAGGCGTTTGACGACGTGCGCAACGCGCTGGCTGACTATGTCGTCGACCGGGCGGGCAAGAACGGGCAGCCGGCCGACGAGACCGTGGCCGAGCAACAGTCGGTGGCTCGCAAGCAGGTAGCGCGTATGATTTACGCGGTCGGTTGCAACGATGCCGAATATGTACACGAGATCCTCGGAGTCGACGCCCGCGGCCTGAGCAAAACCCAGTGGGCCGAAATCCACGAACACCTGTTGAAACGGCGATACGGTCATCGCGACGGGCACGAATTGCTCAATCCCAACAGCCAAACGTACCGGCGGCAACACCCGGTCTGTTGGATCCGCCGATTGGCCGACGAAGGTTCCTTCCGCGAGTTCGCCGAGACGATCCACTACTGCTCGATCGACCAGTTCAAATTCCCCGGCTACGAGGAGGCCCTCCTGCGCGGGATCGAGGAGACGGGGCTCAACACGGGGTTAGTGACGGGCGTGGCCAAGATCGGCGGCTTCGATACCGTGCTGGCGGTGAACAACTTCGGGCTGGTGGGAAGCAGTCTGTGTGACGAGATCGGTGAGAAGCTCCGCTACGCCGCCGCACGGGCGCTGGACGGCAAGACGCCGATGATCTCCGTCGCGATGGGTGGCGGGGCCAGGATGCAGGAAGGCGCGCCCTCGATGCATCGCAACGTCCCGAAGATCCACCATGCCTTAAACGAATTGCAGAAAAACGGCGTACCGCACATCTCGGTCATCTGCGACCCGACCCTCGGCGGCACCGCAATCAGTTACGCCCTGCGCGGCGATCGGGTGATCGTGGTGCAAGGCTCCGCCAACATCGGCTTTTCCGGACGCCGGGTGGTCGAACAGTTCCAGCAGCGCAAAGTCAGCCCGGACTTTCAGAACGGAGAATGGCTCTTGCGTCGCGGCTTCGTCGACGAATGCGTAGGCACCGACCGCTTGGCCGCCCGACTGGCGGAATTGCTTGACCACGTAGCCCACGACGGACACCTGGCCGACCTGCCGTCGACGCGCAGTCCGCGTACGTGGGAGCCCGAAGAGACGGTCGCCCTGGACAAATAACGGCCACTGCGTGAAAGCCCCGCGGGCATCTAGCTTGAACGTTTCCCGCATTACAGCAACCCCACGTCCCGGAACCCAGAAGCCGGAAAAATTAGGCACGGTGTCTCCGGAATTGCCCCCCAGAATTGCTGGTGCCCCCGGAATATATGCCTCCAAAGCCACCGAGATTGCGCGCGGAGCATCGCAACGTGGTTGAACGCCCGAACCGCTTGTCTCTTGACCCACCCTGTCGGGCAGACTAAAGTAATGGATGCTGCAAACGCTCCATTGTGCTTGCCTGCCTCACCCCGTAGCCCACCTCACGAGCCCGGTGCCCGCTGGCTTGGCGGCGTTGGCGTCCACACCTCCAATAGGAAGACAAAACATGCTCAAATCATTCTTTGCTCAATGTACGATGGTCAGCGCCTTTTTTTTCGTCTTGGTCGTTTCATCGGCTCACGCCTATAACAACGGCGATGTGCCGGTGAACACGGTGGCATCCGCACGGCGATTGATCGAAGATCTCAATAGGACATACGGTGCGAAGTACGAGGGCGGGAAAGAGTTCCTTGCCCGGCTCGAGATGATCGAGAAGTCGCTCGAAGAAAACGCTAATGACGGCGATGCCAAGAAAGCACTCGTCACGTTGATCCGAGAGGCGAGTCTCGCGAACCCGCTGCTCGACTTCGACAACCTGCTGGTGATTCGACGCAAAGGCGAAGCAAACCGGTCGTTGAACGCATATACCAGTACGACGATTCGCCGCACCGGCTGGGACAACGAAATCTCCGAATTGTCGAACCTTCGCGGCGACGTCAAAGCTCGCACGATCTATCGCCACCCGGACCAATCGGTCATGAAACACATGACCCTCGATTTCGCGGCGGACAAGATCATGTTCTCCGGGGTCGGACAAAACGGCTCCTGGGCGGTGCTCGAAGTCGACAAGGACGGGAAACACCTCAAGGAGCTTACGCCTTCGGATCAGAAGGACGTCCAGTGGTTTGATAGCTGCTATCTACCCGAACGCGATCTGATCGTCGCTTGTTCGACCGCCGGCATGCAGGGGTTGCCTTGTGTGAACGGCGGTCAACCGATGGTGAACCTCTACAAGGTCAACAAGAGCAGCCATCGGGTTCGGCAACTTACGTTCGAGCAGGACAGCGATTGGCATCCGCGCGTGTTACAGAACGGCCGGGTGATGTATCTTCGGTGGGAGTACACCGACACGCCGCATTATTTCGCACGATATCTGTTCCACATGAATCCGGACGGCACCGGCCAGATGGAGTACTGGGGAAGCGGCTCGTATTTCCCGTCCGCGTTCTGCTGGGCCCGGCCGATGCCCGACCACGCGGCCATGCTTGTGGGTTGCGTCAGCGGCCACCACGCCAAGAGCGAAACGGGCCGCCTTGTGTTGCTCAACCCGGCTCTGGGACGAAACTATCCGCTTCGTTTTCGCCCGAAGGAAAAGACCTGGGGACCGGAAAACTCTGGAATCAATATCCACGGCGACGTCTTCCCGGCCGAGGTGACCGGTTGCGTTCAAGAGATACCGGGCTACGGCCGCGACGTCGTCGGCAACGTCTACGACAACCAAGGCGGCGGGCAGAAATACACCTTCGGCACACCGTGGCCCCTATCGAGCAAATACTTCCTCGTGTCGATGCGAGGTTGCCCGGGGAGCCGAGGCAAGTGGGCGCTCGCATTGGTCGACGTCTTCGACAACATGACGCTCCTCTATGAAGACCCCAACTACGACGTCTTCGAACCGATCCCGTTCGTTGCAACCAAGACGCCGCCAGTGCTCGTCGATCGAACGGTCAAAGACCGCCCGACCATGATTTTCTGCACCGACGTTCACTACGGCCGCGCGTTGCCGGGGATTCCCCGCGGGAAGGTCAAGCGGTTGCGTATCTTCGCCTACCACTACTGCTACATCCGCAGCGGCGGGCACGAGTCGGTGGGACTGGAATCGAGTTGGGACATCAAGCGGATTCTGGGAACCGTGCCCGTGGAAACCGACGGCTCCTTCTGTTTCGAGGCGCCCCCCAACACACCGATCGCCGTTCAACCGTTGGACGAGGACGGAGCGGCCTTGGCGCTGATGCGTAGTTGGATGGTCGGCATGCACGGCGAACGGCTTGCCTGTAACGGCTGTCACGAGGATCTAAGCGAAAGCCCGCCGAACAGGCGAACGATCGCCGGCACGCAACGGCCGCATAAAATCGAACCGTGGCTCGGCCCGCCCCGGCCGTTCGCGTATTCAACTGAAATTCAACCGGTTCTGGACAAGTACTGCTTCGGTTGTCACAACGAAAAGAGCAAGTCGGAAGAGGGGATGATCTCGTTCGAGAAGGGCAACCCGGGTAACTGGCGAAGTGATCGTTCGTACCTGAATCTCTCGGCGTTCGTTCATCGGCCCGGCCCGGAAGACGATCTGGACGTCCTCGTCCCGATGGAGTACCACGTCTCGACCAGTCCGTTGATTCAGATGCTCCGCAAGGGGCACCATGGCGTCAAGTTGGATCAGGCTTCGTGGGAACGATTCTATACATGGATCGACCTGAACGCTCCGCACCGCGGCATGTGGAACAACTCCAACTACGAGAAGCGGCGTCTGGACCTGGCCGTGCTGTACGCCGGGCTGACCGACAACCCCGAAGAAGAACATCGCCTGACGTTGACCTCGCTCGAGAACATGGAGCCGGTCGAGCCCATCATTCCAGAGCAGCCGGAGAAACCGGCCCCCGACGGTTTGAAGGCGAAGAGCTATCCCTTCGACGCCGGTAAGGCCAAGCAAATGGCCGGCGCCAATGCCGAGATGGAAATTGAACTGGCCGAGGGCGTCACGATGAAACTTGTTCGCATCCCGGCCGGTGAGTTCGTCATGGGCAACCAAGACGGTTATGCCGACGAATCTCCGCGGGCCGTTGTGAAAGTCGAGCGGCCGTTCTGGATGGGCGTCACCGAGGTGACCAACAAACAGTATGAAGCGTTCGACCCGAAGCACGACACGCGATACTTGGACGAACGCGGTAAAGATCACACGACCCCCGGTTACATCGCCAACCATCCCGACCAGCCGGTCGCCCGGATCTCATGGCAGCAAGCGACCCAGTTCTGCGGGTGGCTTGCCAAGAAGACGGGCAAACGCGTTGCACTTCCGACTGAGTCGCAATGGGAATGGGCGGCACGAGCCGGCGCGGAGACGCAGTTCTTCTATGGAACTCCCGACACCGACTTCTCGAAGTGGGCGAATCTCGCCGACGCGGGACGTCGACGCACGTACGTCGGTTGGGACGGCGGAAGCAAGATCCACCGGCGCCGCGACTACCCGGCCGACTACTTGTTCCCGCTTCGCGACGACCGGTTCACCGACAAGTGGTTCGTGGTCGACTACGTCAAGCAGTACGAGCCGAATCCGTTCGGGTTGTACGACGTCGTCGGCAACGTCTCGGAGTGGACCCGTAGCGACTACCGTCCCTATCCGTACAAGGACAACGACGGTCGCAACCGCGGCAACACAAGCGAGAAAAAAGTCGCTCGCGGCGGCGCGTGGAACGATCGGCCCAAGACGTCCGGCTCTTCGGTTCGTTTCCCCTACGAGAGTTACCAGAAGGTCTGGAACGTCGGGATGCGCGTTATCATTGAGGAGTAGGCTGAATCGGCACTGCGAATCTCGGCGTGAACGCTAGCCTCGTTGACAAAACTCCATCAGCACGCCGCCGGTGCTCTTGGGGTGGGCGAAGGCGATCAGCATGCCGCGGGCGCCGTGGCGGGGGGTTTCGTCGATCAGCCGTATGCCGGCGGACATTAGCGCCGCCAGGGTGGATCGCAAGTCATTCACCCGGTAGGAGACGTGGTGCAGGCCGGGGCCCTTTTTCTCGAGAAATCTTGCGATCGGGCTGTCTTCGGCCGTGGGTTCAAGCAGTTCGATGCGTGCTTCGCCCAACTGGAAACAGGCGACCCGCACCTTTTGGTCCGGGATCTCCTCGATACCCTCGCTCGGCAATCCCAGAACGTCCCGGTAGAGGCGGCTCGCATCTTCGATCGAGTACACCGCCATGCCAAGGTGGTCGACGTTTGTGGGTGGTTGCATTGGAGGCGCTCCTTACATCGTGTGTTCTTCATACTCGCCAAACACGCGGCGCAACGCATCGCAGATCTCGCCGACCGATGCGTAGGCACGTACCGCGTCGACGATCAGCGGCATCAGGTTGGTATCGCCGCGAGCCGCCGCTTCCAGCGTCGTTAGCGTGCGGCTCACCGCGGACTCGTCGCGGCGCCGGCGAACCTGGCTGAGCCGGTCGATCTGACGCCGCGTGGCCGCTGCGCTGACGGTGAGAATCTCCGGCTGCGTGTCGACTTCGGCGGCGTAGCGGTTGACGCCGACAATAATTCGCTCTTCTCGCTCGATCTGCTGCTGATAGCGGTACGAAGACCGTTCGATCTCGTTTTGTGGGTAGTGCCGTTCGATCGCGCGGACCATGCCGCCCATCTCCTCGATCTTTTCGATGTACGCGGCGGCCTCCGCCTCGACTTGATCGGTCAGCTTTTCGATGCAGTAGCTGCCGGCGAGCGGATCGACCGTGTGGGCCACGCCCGACTCGTGGGCGATCAACTGTTGGGTTCGCAGCGCCAGTTGCACGGCCTGCTCGGTGGGCAGGCCCAGGGCCTCGTCGCGGCTGTTGGTGTGCAGCGATTGAGTTCCGCCGAGCACGGCCGCCAGCGCCTGGATCGCCACGCGAACCACGTTGTTGTCGACCTGCCGGGCCGTTAGAGTCGCGCCGCAGGTCTGCGTGTGGAAGCGGAGCATCCAACTTCGCGGGTCCTTGGCGCCGAACCGCTCCTTAACGATCCGCGCCCAGAGTCTTCGAGCCGCGCGGAACTTGGCCACCTCTTCGAGCAGATCGGTCATCGCGCCGAAGAAGAACGACATTCGCGGGGCGAACTGATCGACGTCGAGGCCGGCGCTTAAGGCCGCGTCGATATACGCGATCCCGTCCGCAAGCGTGAATCCCACTTCTTGAGCCGCCGTGGAGCCCGCTTCGCGGATGTGGTAGCCGCTGACGCTGATCGTGTTGAACCGCGGCAAATGCTCCGCGGCATAAGCGAAGATGTTCGTGGTCAACCTAAGCGACGGCCCCGGCGGAAAAATGTACGTGCCGCGAGCGATGTACTCCTTGAGCATGTCGTTTTGAATCGTGCCGGTGAGCCGGCCGGCCTCGACGCCCTGTTTTTCGCCCACGGCGATGTACATCGCCAGCAAGACCGACGCCGGGGAGTTGATCGTCATCGAGGTCGAGACCTTTTCCAGCGGAATCGAGTCGAAGAGGATCTCCATGTCGGCCAGGGTGTCGATGGCGACGCCGACTTTGCCGACCTCACCGGTGGCCAGTGCGTGGTCGCTGTCGTAACCTATCTGCGTGGGAAGATCGAATGCCACGCTCAGCCCGGTTTGCCCATGGTCGAGGAGGAAGCGATAACGCTCGTTCGTCTCCTCGGCGTCGCCGAAACCCGCGTACTGACGCATGGTCCAGAATCGCGAGCGGTACATGGTCGGCTGCACACCCCGCGTAAAGGGATATTCACCGGGGAAGCCTTGCGCGGCGAGATACGCCTCGGCGGCTTCATTGCCATGGCCCTCGGGCAGGTAAAGCCTCTCGGTCGGTACTCCCGACACCGTCGCGGTCCGGTCGGCACATTCGGGCACCTTCGCGATCGCCGGTTCGAGCGTCCGGGCCTTCCACTGTTCGAACCGTTTTTGCAGAGACTCAGCCATCTTGGACCTCGCTTCCATCTCAGACCTCACTCATCGTCGGCTTCCTGCTGCAGTTCGGCCAACGCCAATGCAACAAGCCTGGAAATGACCGTCTCCAGGGAGCACTCTCCCCGGTTCAACTTGGCAATCCACTGCTCGACCTCGGGGCCGCTCAGCACGCGCCCCAACGCCCCTCGGCAGGAGAACTCGGCGCGGCGCCGAATCTCGCCGAGCACGCGCCGACGGCCACGGGATGCCTCGGCCGTCTCGGTACGGCGGACACGATCCAACTCGAAAAGCCGCTGGAGAAGTTCCGGCACGCCGGCGCCCGACTTCGCTTCGATCGCGACGACCTCGATCTCGCGCGCGGTGGCGGCCAATTCTTCGCGGACCTCGCCGACCAGGCGTTGGGCTTCGGGCAGATCGCACTTGTTGACCACCACGACGTCGGCAATCTCCAACAGCCCCGCCTTGACCAGTTGGATATCGTCGCCGTACCCTGGTCCGAGCACGACGATGCAAAGGTCCGCCACCGAGCGGATCTCGACCTCGTTCTGTCCCGCGCCGACCGTTTCGATCAACACCGGGTCGTAGCCGGCCAGTTCCAGCAGCCGGGCACAGTGCAACGTGGCATCGGACAGACCGCCGTGGTTGCGGTGCGTAGCGAGCGATCGGATGAAGACGTCGTCGTCGACCGCATGGCGCATCATGCGGACACGATCGCCCAACAGGGCGCCGCCGGACCGAGCCGAAGTGGGATCGACCGCCACCACGCCGACTCGCCGCCCATGCTCGCGCAAATCGACCAACAGCGCGTCGAGCAGCGTCGACTTGCCCACGCCGGGCGGACCGGTAAAGCCCCACCACGGGACCTGACCGGTCGATTCGCGCAGACAAACCTCGAGCGACGATTCGGCGTGCCCGGTTTCGCCGACGCTCGACATGGCCCGGGCCAGCGCACGTCGATTTCCCTGGCGCAGTTTGTCCACTAGTTCGTTCATTCCCGGCTGCTCAGTTCCTGCTCGAGGGCGGAGAGAATCTCTGACACGGGGGCACCGGGGGTGAACACGTGCCGAAAGCCCAGGGCCTCGAGATGGGGGACGTCCTTTTCGGGAATGGTTCCGCCGGCCAACAGGACCACGTCTTCGACGCCTTCTTCTTTGAGCAACTCCGCCACACGCGCAGCAAGCTCGTTGTGGGCACCGCTTAGCAGGCTCAAGCCAATCACGTCGACGTCTTCATCAATGGCGGTTCGGACGATCTGTTCCGGGGTCCGACGGATACCGGTGTAGATGACTTCGTACCCGGCGTCGCGCAATGCGCGGATGAGGAATTTGGCCCCCCGGTCGTGTCCGTCGAGACCGACCTTGCCGATCAAGATACGTTTGGGTGTGTGTGCGTTCACGGTACAACTCGTCAGGTCTTGTTGGCCTGCCCGGTCCAGCTTTCGCATGAAGCCGGCACGGTTGACGAAAAATTTTAGTATAGCTAATCCGAGCGGTTTCGCAAGGACAGTCCCTCCTGTGCTGGTCCGCGGAGTTTTGTCCCCCACGACGGATGGGCGATTTGCCGAGATAAGCGGATGCCGGGAGGAGGATCCGAATTCAAAGCGAGTGCCCAAATGACCGAAACTCGATGGACCAGCGCGGCGATGCCTTACTTTTCCACGGTCCGCCGCTAATCGTCTCCCGAAGTTCTCGCCCGAGCGTGCCGCCGAAAACTCCGCGGATGTGCGCCTCGTCCTGCTTCATCAGATCGATGGCGAGAACCGGGCCCGCCAAGAATAGCAGACACCATGCCGGGAACAAAACACCTCGCATCATGTTCTACCTTTCAAGGCGTTTATCGAGTTGGTCCACTACTTGTCAACGCCGGGTTTCGCCCGATTGAACTTCAACACCGTGCATCCGCCGGGCGGCAGGGCAAAGTTGACGTCGTTCCAGGCACCGAGTTGGATCCACTTGCCGCTCTCCTGGTGAAGTTCAGACATCGTAGTCGGGTTGTCCTTATCCTGCTTCGGCACGATGAGCGCACCCTGCCACGCCAGCGCGTTGTGGTTGGCCAGACATGCAACGTCTGAACCGTCGTTGAGTTTCAATAGGCCACAGAGCATTTCGCCTTGCTTCACCAGCATCCAAAAATCTTCGGGAAACGCCTTCGCGCCGGCGGGCAGACCGGTTTGCTTGTCCTTATTGTCCGGCGTTCGTGCGGTGGGCGTCGAATAGACGGCATAGGGACGCCCTTGGTTTTCGACCGCCTGCTTGTGGTCCGTCAAGAGCTTGGCGATCCGCGAGAAGTGAATACTCGGGTCCCACTTCTTCGCTTTCTCCTCCGCCTCGGAAGTCGCCGGAATCGCCGGCCCTTCTCGCTTGACCCGTTCAAATCGCAGCACGCAGGCGTCGGCGGGTGGAACCGGGAAATTGAAGTCCTCCGGTGCGCCGTACTTCACCCATTCATGCATCTGCCGGTCGAACATCGAGACAGTCAATTCGGTGTCTTTCTCTTGCCGGATAGCCGCCACGACGCCCTGCCAGGCATACGCGTTGTGGTTGGCGACCCAGACAATCTCCGAATTATCCGGCAGCTTGAAGAAGCCACACACGACCTCGCCCTGTTTGATTTGTAGCCAGTGATCCTCCGGGAATGCAGCGGTGTCGGCCGGCATTCCCTCCACTTTGTCCAGATTGGCCGCCGTTCGCCGAGTCGACGTCGAATAGACGGCCGTCGGCAGCCCCATCTCCCCGATCAGGCCGTAGAGCGGCTGCATGTGCCGGCCGACGCGAACCAGGTGGTTGTCCTCGCCCCAGCGTTTGGTCTTGTCGGGTTCGCGCGGTGCATAGGGGCCGCCGATGAACCAGAGAACGGTCTTCACGCCGTGAGCAATCGAGGTGTTCAGCGTGTAGAGGTTCCGATTGTAGTCGTGGATCAGCAACCACTTACCCATGGTGCCCTTTCGCTTTTCAGCGATCCCGCGATAGAAGTTGAGCATCTTGAAGTTCCAGCCCATCCCTCGGGCCCAGTGGTAGTCGTACCATCCGTGGACGCCGGGGTTGGTGGTGAAGTGCTCCGAATAGAGGTAGCGGTACGTTCCGACCCAGACGGGGTGCGTCGGATCCCAAGTGCGCAGCATTCGAATCCAAGCGTCGAGGTTCTCGAAGCTGCCGCACCAGTCGAGCCGTTCGTTCCACAGGTTGTATCCCCAGATGGCGTCCGAGCCCTTGATCGTCTCGCACATCTGCTTGACCTTGGGGCGCTGGCGGGGGTCGCGGACGTCGGCCTCGACCGGCGGCTTCCATGCCAACACGTCCACCATCATTCTCATCTCGTGCTTCTTGAACAGTTCGTGACGCCAGTCGGTGTAGGGACAGTGGACCGTGTTGTAACCGGCGCTCTTCAAGAGTCCCAGCATCCGATCGAATTCTTCCGGCTCCCGGGGAAACTCGTCCGCCTGGCCGTAAGGCATCGAGAAAACAAAGGCGAACTCTTTCGGCACCGCGGGTGGCGTGTCGATCTTTTTCGGGATACCGGGGGCGGAACCGTCGATCGTGCGCTCGGCGGCAACGCACGGCCGGGCAATCGTCAGGCTCGCACAAATCAAGAGAATCCCCGATAGGCAGACCCGCGGGACGTGGCAACGCATCAAGGCCGGGAAGTGCAAAACATCAGTGTGGCGCGGTTTCGCGAACGTCAATAGGTCCATCACGCAAAACTCGTTCATAAGTTC
>Ga0180429_10002918_pt1 | contig 13958 bp, 9 predicted proteins | sample SS_ome_FD_132428 | JGI IMG/M metagenome (GOLD analysis project Ga0180429, IMG submission 132428) | Hypersaline lake sediment archaeal communities from the Salton Sea, California, USA - SS_1_S_1 metaG | ecosystem: Environmental > Aquatic > Non-marine Saline and Alkaline > Hypersaline > Sediment ...
ATGGTCGATGGCAGGAGAGGCTCGACATTACCACGCACCTTGTAGGGCGGCAACATGCGAATTATCGGGATCGATCCGGGCACGCGCATCGTGGGTTGGGGAGTTCTCGACGTCGAGGGAAGCCGTCTCGAACCGGTCGCGTCGGGTGTGATCCGTGCGTCGGCCAAAGAGCCGCTCAGTGCCAGATTGAGGACGATACACGACGGAATCAGCCAGGTGATCGAAAAGACAGCCCCCAACGTCGCCGCCGTGGAGGATATCTTTCACGGTCCCAACACAGCCACCCTGATCAAGATCGGCGAAGCGCGCGGCGTGATCATACTGGCCGCCGCCGCCGCCGGTCTGCCCGTCGAGAGCTACACGCCCGCCGAGGTGAAAAAGGCGGTCACCGGCCGTGGCAACGCCACCAAGGATCAGGTCCGCGAGATGGTTCAAGTTATTCTCGGCGTTGCGGTCGAAGGGGAGACGCTCGACGAAACCGATGCTCTGGCCGTGGCCATCTGTCAGTCACACCGGATCCTCTGATCGCCGAATGAGTCACCTTGATGGCGATTCGGCGATCATCGTGCACGCCGCGAATTCATCGGGCACAACTCAAGTGAAGTGGATTGATTTGCGCGTTGGATGAGGTTCAAAACCTCATAGGTGGGTTGGTTTTAGAAGTCCAAAAATAAAAAATCATCCGGCCAAGGAGTTTTCGGGAAAAGGGGAAGAAGAAGAAGGAATGATTATACGTGTTGGCACACAACCTTGTCCGGATGATTGTGTTTGTTTGGTTTCTAAAGAGCATTGATCGTTTCGTGCTTCAGTCTAGTCTAACGTCAATTGCACTGTACTTTATAGTCTTTTAATTCACCCAGGGGGTACTTTTTTTCGACAATTGACTCTTATTTTTGGGTCGCTGTCCTAACTGTATCTTAAATAAGATTTTGTGAGGTCGACTATTTTGGCGACCTCGAGCCATCTCCTTATCGTCTTCCCAATTCGACAGGCATGTCTTGACACACCCCGCCCGGTGCGGTCGCGCAGGCCGTCCTCAGCGGGTGTGCACTTCCGGATTTGAGAACAAATTCTCCCATCCATTGCTGTGGTCCACAGGAGTTAAGTCCTCGGGATTTTTGATTGAGTTGCAATTCACTCAAAAGACTACTGGTTGTAAAAGATTAAAATATATTGGCTTATGGTGTCATTTTGGAGTTTTTGAGGCACAAGAAAATATTAGTAGGAAATATATTCATATAAATTAAAGCTAACGGGTTAGTGCGCCGAACATAAGGAAGGTTTGATAAAAGGGGAAGGCGAAGATGTTGATCAGATTAAACTGTATCTTGGGAATGTTTGCGGCGCTCGCGGCCTTGGTGCTTATCGTCTCAGGTTGCGGCGGCGGAGGTGGAGGAGGCGGGAGCGGATCGGTGAGCCGCGCCACAGCGACTTCAGCGTCGTTCGGCGACCTCTCTGGAGATACCGATCCTGATGAAGACGGCACAATTCTCGTTGAATACACCCTTTACAACGCCAAGCGCACCAGTGTCGCCATCACGCTCGACTTTTCGATCGATGGTGGTGAGACCTATTCGAGCTGTACCGAGGATCTGACCGATCCGCTCGGTGGCGAACCGAATCCCAGCGACGGTCTGAACGCGCTCACGAGTGGCCCGGGCGGGGTGGATCATATTTTCGCGTGGGACTCCGATGCGGCCGGCAACATTCCGGGCGTCAATCTGAACTGTGTCAAGCTCCGCATCCGGATCAAGGCGGTCGACGCCGCGGTCTCGCCTTACTTTTCGGTGCTCAACAATCGGAACGACACCACCTCGCCCGCTGTCGATTCCTTTTCGGCCGAAGCGGTTGAGAACGAGGAAAACGACATCCTCACCATTGCCTTTGATGAGGCGGTCAACGCGACCGACGCCGTCGACCTCGACAATTATGCCCTGGAAAACCCGCTGGGAACGGCGATGGCCATCCCCTCGGGCTCAACCATTACCTACGATGCCGTGGAAAATAGGACCACAATCGTCCTCGATGGCGGCGAAGATGCGAATCTGCGTTACGGGACCGTTGCCGAGATCGCCGTGTCGAATGTTCGAGACCTTGTCGACAACGAGATCGACACGGCGTCAGACGGCACCGCGCAGATCACCGTCACCGGAGACGGCGCCACGATTCCCGACGATCTGCCCGAGCTCCAGGCCGCCGTCTACTACGGAACGGGCAGCCCTCAGACCGGTTGGCCGCTCATCCTGCTCTTCGACGAAAGGGTCGATGCCGACAGCGGCGTCACCTTCGACGATGACGATGTCGACTTCTGGTACACCGGCGACACTCTGGGGTGGGGAACGCCGCTGCCCATCGAGGTTCTCGAGGCAAATCCCAACGCCCTCAGGATTACCCTCGGCTGGAATCCGTCGTTCACACTCGGATCGTCGAAGATCAACGTCTCTCACGACAACGATGCCATGATCGATCTGGCCGGCAACGCCGCCTACCTGCCCGCCTCGCCCGGCATCGACGACTATGTGACGATCATCGCCATGGAATACGAGGAACCGGTCATCGATCTGCTCACCGTCAACGACGTGCCGGCCTGCCTCAACGGCGACGGTAATGCGGGCGGTACGCTTCAGGTTCCGCGCACCGGATTCAGTATCGACCTCGACTATCACGACGAGGGGGGTGCGGGCGTCGATCCCGAAACGGTGGCGATCACCGCCTCGGTTCCGGCCACATTGGACGGCACCACGATCCCCGCCGGATCGGACCTCGTTCCCTATCTCACCGAGACCCTCGCCGACGAAAACGGCGCCTCCTACGCGCTTCCCGAGGGCATGCTGTTCGAGCAGGGGCTGGTGACGATCCACGCCACGGTGAGCGACATCCTGGCCAACGAATCGGACCAGGCCGTATTCCAGTTCAGGATAAAAACACCCAAGGCGTCCCAGCGACCCTTCAGGACAACGGCCAATTCCAGCCAGGTCTGGTATCTTGTCTTCGGGCGCGATCTCTACAACATCTCGATTTCGGGATCGACCTACATTTCGGTGACCGCCACCAAGACGTCCAATGGGAGAGCCGACTTCGACGAGGATCTCAAGCTCTTCGGGCTCAACTGCGACTATCCGATCGACGTGACCGGCACCGAGTACGACTCGAACGAGCTGATGCGCACCCTGATCATCGACGAGGTCAAGAGCGAGCTCTCCAACGTGATCTTCGAGGGGGCCAACATCGAATTCGTGAGCCGCGAAAGCGCGAGTTTTCCGGGCAACTCACCCCAGGTGAGCTACAATTCTTTTGGTCGATCGCTCATGGCGATCGGCGGGGACAGCGATATCGGCGCCCTCGGCGTCGCGTTCATCGACCGGTGCAACGAGAACCAGGACAACGACACCCTCTACAAGGGATCGAGCCCCTACAATCCGGGCACCAATCTCGGCATCTTCACGACCAGGATATTTATCTACGAGGTCAACGGTTCCTACTACGGGCTCTTCCGGCTGACCTTCGACGACTTTATTCCCGGACGCGGCTATCCGGTGGGGACGCACATGTACGACAGCGACATCCTCATGGACATCGCCGGCACGGGGCCGTCGGTCCAGGGCGACGCCGCCCTCCGGCGCGATGCGATCCTGACCGCCATCGACCGCCTGGCGCGGTACATCGGCGTGCTCTGTTCTCACGAAATGGGCCATTCCATGGGTGTGGCCGTCGACGGCAAGATGCCGAACGGCCTTTACGGCGGCGACAACTTGAACTTTCCCGGGTCGACGTCGAACCATATCAACATGTCGTCCTATCCGGCTCTCTTCCAGTCGCCCAACGTGAACATCATGTCGCCGTCGACGAATTTCACCTACACCAACGCTGTGGGAACACGCTTCAACAGACTGAATCAGGCATACTTGAAAGAAAAGGCGTTCTACAACAACTAGGGAAAGTTGCAGACGCCGGGGACAAAACGGGGAAAAGGGAAAAGGGGAAATGAAAAGGGGAATTCTGTCCATAGCCTTTGGCCTGCTCGCGATGGGGATCGCAAGCGGCAACTCGATCGGCTTTCATCTGACCGAGGCCGATCTCGTCGTGGCCGGCACCTTGCACATGGAACGAGCGGACAAGGGAGGCTTCGATCTCTATCGGATCGACGGGCCGGAGGCGATCAGGGGCGAACTGCCCGAGGGATCATTCGGCATCCTCTTTGCAAACCATGTCTGCTATCACGTCCACCTCGAGGACCATGGCCGGATGCTTCTCTTCCTGCGCCGGATGGACGGCGACATGGGCGTGCCCTACTCGGGGCCGCTGTACATGGCCATGGCCTCGCCGCTGAGCGCACTCTGTCTCTGCGGCGACGAGGGGGAGCTCCTCCTCGAAGCGGCCCGCCTCCAGGCTTCGGTGCTCGACGCAGCTCCCGAGCGGCGCGCCGAGGTCATGGCCCGACTGGTCCGATCGGCGCTCGATCCCGGGATGCCCCGTCTCCTGCGCAGCACCCTCACCGACGCGGTCCGCACAGATGGCAGCCTCGCCCTTCTCGACGGCCTCGACAGTGCGCGACTGCTCGAGCTCTTTCGTCAATCCGATCCGAACAGCGAGCTCCAGCGCTGCGTGCTCGACGCGCTCGGTGCGGTGAGGCCGGCCGGACTCGAGGCGGAGCTGGTCAGCACCGTGCGCGGCCCGTCGGGGAGCTTTCACCGCGATCAGATCGCGGCGATTCTGGCCGGAAGCGGCGAGGAGAACGTGGAGGCCGCATTGATCGCTGATTTCGAAAAGATCGGCGAGGCGACACGGGCCAACGTCCTCTACGTGCTCGGAAACATGGGGCGCGGCAGGGGTGTGGAGACGATCCGCCAGGTCATGTGGACCAAGCTCAAGGGGGTGCAGGAGGCGGCGGCCGCGGCGCTCACGGCGGACCGGACCAGCCGAGCGATCGGCGCCCTGGGAGAGCTCGCCCTTGATTCCTACGACGCCAAGGGGGGCACGGCGGCCGTCATGGGACTCGCCCGGATCAACACGCGCGAGAGCAGAAAAATTCTCGGCCAAATCCGAAAAGCCGGACACCTGCAGATCGCGGTCAGACGGACCGCGGCAGAATGCCTTGAACGCCTTTCAAAGTAGAGATGAGTGGAATTTTTTTGAGGGAGCCGGCCGGGATATGATTCCCGGCCGGTTTTTTTAAAGGAGAGCCGGATCGCCCAGCCTGTCGAGCGGTACGGCGAGGAGCGCTTCGGGAGGGTTTTCGAGCAGGTCGTTCCACTCGGAAAGAGTGAACGACTCGATCATGGCCGCGATCTCACCGCCCGGCGTGGAGAGAGGAAGGTGGCGCCGCCTGAACTCGGCCACCGATTTGAGCATGGCCAGGTGCGTCTCCTGCCCGGTGGTCGACGACTCGATTTCCGAATCGATCCAGCATATTCCCCCCTTGGCGATCTTAAGACCGTGAATCTCGGCAAGAAGGAGCAGTTCGATATCGATGGCGAAACCGATCTCGCCGGCCGCGGCGAGCACCGGTCGAGTCGAATCGGCCCGGAAGGCTTTGAACGCCGCCTGGGAGTCGATCACATCGGCGAGGAGAGGCAGCATCCTCTTCCAGAGGTGGATGAAAAGCCTGCCGCGGCTGCTGCGCGCGGCCGACTTGATCTGGGCCGAGTCGGGCTCGCGCCGCGAGCCGGCGACCACGTCGGCGTCGCCCTTCACGATCGGAGCGATGAGCAGGCCCGCCTGCCCCAGATGGGTGGAGAGATCGGCGTCGGTAAAAAGAAGCACGTCGCCCGCCGCGGAGCGGGCCGCACACTTCCGGAGACCGTAGAGAATACTTCCTCCCTTGGTGCTCATCGCCACGTCCGAAATTCCCGCTGCCTCCGGTTCGCCCCCTGCGATCGCCTCCTCGAGAAAAAGGACCTCCACCTTCCGGGCGTCGGCGTAGTGGGGAAAGGAATCGTTCACGATCTCCCGCGCAAGGCGGCCGCTCGCCTCGGGACAGCCATCGTCGACGGCGGTCAAGGTCCAGTCAGCGTCGCTGCGCGCGAATAGGTGCTCGAGCTGGCCGATCTTGTTGCGCAGCAGGTCTTCGCCGTGAGGGTTGAGGCGCGCCGGCGGGTAGAGCCTGTTTCGCTCCCGGAACATGGCAAAGACGACGTGCAGGGTGATCGGCCGGTCGAAGCGTTCCGCGGCCGCCAGCGACCGGGCGAGCTTGATCGCCAGGATCTGTCCCACGGGCAGGGGCGGCCCGCTGGAAAGGAGATGCCCTTCGGCCCGGCTCATCGTCTCCTCGTCGGCGGCGACGTTGGCGATGGCGTCGGCCGCCGCCCTGAGTGCGCGCTCGTCGGCCGCGCGCGCCAGCGACGGCACGGGGGGGACGGTCCGGGCCGCGTCGAGAATCGAATCGATTGGGGATCGTTTCTTCATGCCCTTCCCGCGTTCAAGAGAGTGGAACAAATAGATTCGAGGCGTCGATCTTCCAGAATCCCGAGAAGGAATCGAGAATCACCTCGTCCCCGTTGAGCCAGAAGATGCCCGACGCCGACCGGTGATTGCCCGGCTCGAGAAAGACGGTGAGATCGTCGCGCGCGGCGTTTCTCAAGAGCGCGCCGAGATCGTCCACCTCGACCATCACGAAATCGTCCGGATTGCGTCCGTCCATGAATTCGAACGCCGAGGGCTGGTCGAAGAAGATGGGCGCCATGGCCTGCGTGGTCGTCGACGATGACTCCTCTTCGATCTCGAATCCCATGAGGTGCCCCGGTTCGTTCGCCTTCTCGATGGTGCAGAAGGAGAGCGGCATGGTCCCTTCGGGATCGTAGCCCCGGTAAAATGGAATCTCACCCAGCCTGCGGATCATGATCCTGTCGCAGGCGTCCTGATTCTCGACGATCTCGAGATCGGGCCTTTCGAGAGGCGCGCTCCAGTCGCCCCGCGCGCCGAGCAGGGTCTCCTCGATCTCCTCGTCGCTGTTCTGAGAGAGCCGCAGGAAATGGAGAGCCTCCTTTTCGTCGACGCAGAAGTAGACCGGATCGCGATCGTCGAGGATGGCGCCCGCGTAGCCTTCGTTGGCGGCGCGGGTGAGCAGTTCACGAAGATTGTTCGTCTGGAACGTCTCTGCCACGGGGCTCCCGTTGGTGGGGGCGTCCGCCTCTGCCGCGGCGAACTCCTTGCTGCTGTAAATCTCGATCGCCAGTCCATGAGGGTGGGAGAGGGAAATGGCGTAGGTATAATCGCGTCCCAACTTCTTGTAGAAGTAGGCGGCGCCCGTTGTCTCGTCGCCGGCGAGGCAGTCTTCGAGGTAGGTCTTCAAGACCGCCTTGTAGACGGCGAGCCTTTCCGGTTCCATCTCGACGAGCGCCTCGACCCGATCGTCGATCCACCGCGCCGCGGCCACACGGTCTCCCTTGTCCGTCGGAATGATTCGGTGGGGCGTTTTGTCGGATCGGGGCACCTTGTCGCAGGGGACGAGAACGGTGACCGTGCGGCAACCTTCCTCCTCCGATTCGCCGTCGAGCAGATAAAACTCCTCTTGATCGTGGAGCAGCCTGAATGTACGCATTCCGTTCCTTAAGTTGTCATCTGGCCGTGCGGCCGCCTTCGAGCATCTGCTCGAGAGCGCCCTTGATCGCCTTACGCTTGAACATGTAAACAGCAAACCTCAAGGGAAGCTTGATCCCCTCGATCAAAACTTCTCCCAGCAAAATCGAGACAGCCGACCACGAGCGCCAGCCGGGCTTCCTGTCGAAGGGTTCGGCTTTGCTCTCGCCGTTCATCGTGCGTCCCTCACACATCGGAATCCGATGACCTTAGTCGACGCCCTGCTCCCCTCGTAGGGGTTGATGGGAGTCATCCAGCGGTAACGGCACGAGGCCCGCGTGGCGTCGGTTCGGAAGCTGCCGCCGCGGATGGCCACGTTGAGAATCGCTCCCTCGCTGAACTCGACCGTCTTGCCGTCCTGGTCGGTCGACGTCCACTCGGCGGCGTTACCTGCCATGTCATAGCATCCGAGGGGTGAGGTGCCACTCGAAAAGCTTCCCACCTCGGTGGTGCTGTCCCTCGCCGACTCGCGCGAATTGCAGGCGTTCACGTCGAACCGGTCTCCCCATGGATAGAGCCGCCCGTCGCCGCCCGTGGCGGCCGCCTCCCACTCGTCCTCGGTGGGCAGTCTCTTCTCTTTCCACCGCGCGTAGGCGTCGGCCGCTTCCCACGAGACTCCGACCACCGGGTGGTCGGCGAGAGGCTCGGGATAGTAGCGCCGCCCGCGTGAGTCGGCGGGCCAGAAATAGGGGAGGTACTTGCGGCGGAGATCCTCGTCGAGGGAGCGGAGAAAGATGTTGAATTCCTTGTTGCTCACCTCGTACTTGTCGATGAAAAACTCGGCGAGCCTCACCTTGCGCCGTTTTTGTTCCCACCCCGTGTTCGGTCCCAGCGTGTAGTTGCCGCCGGCGACGACCACCATTCCGGGGGGCGAACGGCGGCCCCGCGAATCGAATTCGTGAGGGTGGAGGATGCGGTCGACGGTGCTCTTGGCACTGGCGAAGGCTTCGTTGGCCTCGGAAAACTTTCTGGCTTCCTCGATATCATCGAGAAGGCGCTTGTTCCAGAATTCGTAGAAGGGCGTGCGTATGGTGAGGATCTTCTGGAATTCGGCGAGCATCTCGGCCTTGCCGAAGGGGGTTGCGTGGCGCATGGCGTCGTAGGCGATGGCCGAGGCGAGACGCAGAAAGGGACCGATCAGCAGCGGGGGAACACGTGTGATATCGGCAGCCTTGTCGAGAAGAGTGCGGCCGATCTCCTCATCGAACCGCCTCTCGCTCACCCGTTTTCCCAGGCGGGAGAGGTTGTCCCAGGCCTTTTTGATTTCCCCTTCCTGTCCGGCCCAGACCTCGGACAGGGTGCGCAGGAAATCGGGACAGTTGGGGCCCGAGATCTTTTCGTACTCCTCCTCGAGACGGGAATAGGCTTTGATCAGCGCTTTCTCCGAGTCATCGAGGACGGTGCGCGCCTCGGTCATCTTCTGGCGGGCCTTCTCCAGCCGGTCTTGCGGAGAGGGGAGGGCGGCGGTGAGGGCGATCAGAATTGTGATGAGAAGCGTCATGAGCTGACTCCCCCTGCGCGGGACGATCGGCCGGGGAAGGCCGGTAGGATCGTGCGGCACTTTTCGACCATCTCGTACACGATATCTTCCGCTCCCATCACGCCGTCGATGAGGCCCGCTACCTGGCCGACCTCGATCTCGCCCTCGGCGATGTCGCCGGCGAATATGCCCCTCTCGGCCCGCCCCCTGCCGAGCAGGTCGCTGAGCTCGTCGGCCGACGCTCCGCGCGATTCGGCTTCGGCCACGCGGCGCGCAAAGTCGTTGACGATCATGCGCGTCGGCATGAGGGCCTTGAGAAGCAGCCGGGTCGCGCTCGGTCCGGCGTCGACGACAGCTCTCTTGTAGGCGTCCGACGCCGACGACTCCGCCGATGCCGCGAATCGGGAACCGACCTGGACGCCGTCGGCGCCGAGCGCAAGGGCGGCGGCCATGGCGCGTCCGTCGGCGATGCCGCCGGCGGCAACGACGGGGATCTCCACGGCGTCAACGGCTTGAGGGACGAGACAGAGGGTGGTGATCTCGTCGCGTCCGTTGTGGCCGCCCGCCTCGAATCCCTCGACCACCAGGGCGTCGACGCCCGCGTCACGGCACTTGACGGCCAGCGCGGGCGTGGACGTGACGTGGAGAACCTTGATCCCCGCGTCGTGGAAATAGGCGGTGTACTTCTTTGGTGATCCTGCCGAGGTCACGACGACAGGCACCTTTTTCTCGACCATGAGCGCCACACAATCGGGGATGTGACGATAAGTGATGGGGAGGTTCACGCCGAAGGGCCGGTCGGTGAGGGACCGCGTCTTGTCGATCTGGCCCGCGAGAAGGTCGGGTGTCATCGATCCCGCGCCGATGAGGCCGAGCCCGCCAGCGTTGGAGACGGCCGCGGCAAGATCGGCGCCCGCGCACCAGATCATCCCGCCCTGGATGAGGGGGTAGTCGATCTCCAGGAGAGTTGTGAGCGGTGTGGCGTAAGGGGCCGGCTTCTGCGCCATCGGAACTGACTCCATGATTCCATTCATCCTATATAATCGATCCAGAGGACAGGGTATCGAAAAGTCCTTCGAATTCAAGAAGAGCGTCGAAAGCCGCCGGCGGCGGGCGGAGGCGGGTGTCGAGTGTCAGATGTCGAGGTCCAAGCCGGTTTCGGCGGTGAACTTCGCCGCGCGGGCGGTCTGTGCCCTCTTCATCGATCCGACGAAGAGCTTGCGCACCACGCGGCTCAGGTCGTCGAAGAGGGTGTAGGCAAGGGGAATGACGAAGACGGTGAAGACCGTGGAAAAGGCCAGTCCGCCCAGAACGACGAGCGCCAGGGAACGGTATGAGAAAACACTGCCCGCCTCGCCCGATGAGAACCACTCGGGGACCGCCATGGGAAGGAGTCCGCAGATCGTGGTGAGAGCGGTCATCATGATCGGCCGGAGCCTCTCGCGCCCCCCCTGGATCACGGCCGCCGCCCGCTCGAGGCCCGCACGCCGCAGCCGGTTGATATGGTCGATGAGCACGATGGCGTTGTTCACCACGATCCCCGCGAGGAGGATGAATCCGACCATGCCGTTGATGTCGAGGGGCACACGGGTGATCACCAGGAGCAGCATGCCGCCGAGCACGGCGAAGGGGATCGAGAGGAGCACGGTGAGCGGCAGGATGAAGGATTCGAAAAGAATCCCCATGAGGATGAATACGAGCGCCACCGACATGCAGAAGGCCTTGATGATCTCCTGCGCCTGCTCCTCGAACTCGGCCGCGCCGCCCTTCTCGACCCACGAGTAGCCGTGGGGGAAGGAATAGTCTTCCATGATCTCCGACACCTTGCGCGATACGGTGTAGACATTGTCGGTGATCGGCGTCGCCGAGATTCCCATGGTGGTGTTGCCGTTCTGGCGCCTGATCACCGCCGGCCCCTTGGTCACGGTGAGATCGGCCAGGGCGGCGAGGGGGAGGCGCGCGCCCTGATTCGAGGTGATCTCCATGTTGCGGATCAGCTCGAGGCTCTCCACGAGCGCTTCCTCGTACTCGAGCTGCATCCTGACTTCGTCGCCGTTGGCCATGTAATCGGGAAGGCGCTGCCCGCCGAGCCCCCAGGCGACCGTTCCGCGCAGCACCTGCGGGTCGACGTCGAACTTGGCGGCCAGGTCGCGGTCGATCTCGATCTGGACCTCGTTGCGGCCCTTCTCGATGTCGGTGCGCACGTTGGTGATCTCTTCGATCTCCTTGAGCTTGTCGCGGATTTCGAAAGCGATCTCGGACAGAACGCGGCTGTCGGGGCCGGTGACCTCGATGCGGAATTCCTTGCGCGAATCGTCGGCGCCGTCGATGCGCAGGTCGTAGGTGACGCCCGCGAACTGGGGCAGCGCTTTCTGGACCTTGCGCGGGAGCTCCTTGAGCTTCATCACATCGGCGCCGGGCCGCGGGAAATACTGCAGGCGGCCGCCTTCCTTGTCGAAGACGCTGAGGTAGGCGTCGAGCTCGTATTCGTCGAAACGTTCCTCGGTAAAGGCCTCGAGCTCTCGAAAGATGCCATTCGCCTCGTCGAGGTTGAAGTGCGACGGCAGCTCCACGCTGACCGTGAGGCCGTGGCCGCCGCCCGATTCCTCGAGCGCCTTGTTCATGCCCTTTTGCACGGGGTCCCAGCACATGAAAACGAGGAGGGCGATGAGAACCGCTCCCAGGCGGTGGCGAATCACCCAGGTGATGGCCCGTTCGTAACCGCGCGCCAGGGGGCCCTGTTTATGATAGGCGCCCAGAAAGGCCGGCGCCTTCTCCGTCCCCTTTGCCTTGCGGCCCCGCCAGATCAGGTAGGTCGTGGCCAGGGGGATAAAACCGAGGGCGGTGAAGAGGGAGGCGATCAGCGAGAACGAGATGGGAAGGCCGATCTCGGCAAGGACGAGTCGCAGATCCTGGTCATCTTGGAAGAAGATGAGCGGAAGGAAGACGACGATCGTTGTGCACGTGGCCATGAGGATCGCCGTGCCCACCTCGGTCGCCCCCTGGGCCGACGCCTCGGCGGGCGCACCGCCGGCCGATTTGCGGCGGAAGATGTTCTCCGTCACCACGATGGCGTTGTCGACGAGCATGCCCACGGCGAGGGTGAAGCCGGCGAGGGAGAGGATGTTGATCGTGTGCCCGGCGAAGAAGACGACGACGAGGGCCATCATGATCGACGTGGGGATGGCAAGTGCGACGATGAGCGTGGCGCGCTTGTGCCTGAGAAAGAGATAGAGCACGATCAGCGCGAACGCCCCGCCCCAGGCCATGGATGTCTTGAGAACGTTGAGGGAGGACTCGATGATCTCGCGCTGATTCATGTAGACGAAGAATTTGAATCCCTCGAGGCGTGCGTCGTTCTCGAGTCGGGCGATCTCGGTTTCGATCGACCGGCAGACGTCGACGGTGTTTTTCTGCGACTCCTTGGAGATGCCGAAAAAGAGCCCCTGCTTTCCGTTGACGCGCATCACGAAGTCGCGATAGGTGCGGCCGAGGACCACTTCGCCCACACCGTCGATCTTGAGATTCCGGTCGATGGGGTATTCCTCGACCTCGGCGAGGTTCCGGTAGTGGGAGTCGACGCGCAGGTTGTAGCGCCTCTCGCCGTCCATGATCCGTCCCGCCGGCAGGGTGAAGTTGTCCGTCCCCATGCGGGTGACGAGATCGTAGAGGTTGACATTGTGTCCCTGCACCTTGGATGGATCGAGGAAGATGCGCACCGCCTCGTCGACGAGCCCCTCCACGTTGACCCGCGCCACGCCGTCCACGCCCTCGAGGCGGGTCATGATGATGTCCTCGGCGAGGGAGAAGGGGTTGGCGATGTCGTCATCGTAGACTACGGCCATCATCACCACGGGAAGGTCGGTGTCGAAATTGAAGCGGTAGCAAAAGTAGCGGTCGACCCTGTCGGGAAAGTTGTGCTTGATCCGCTCGATCCTGTCCCTCACCTCCATGTAGGCCATGTCGATGTCGGTCTTGGGACTGAACTCGACAAAGACGCGGCTCGCCGAGTCGTAGCTCGACGAGGAGATCTCCTTGACGCCCGGTATGGAGCGGACGATCTCCTCGACCGGTTTGGTGATCTTGTCCTCGTTCTCGAGGGGCGACGAATCGGGAGAGGGGATCAGAATCGACACGTAGCTCGACTGGAAACCCTCGGGCAGCAGGTTGACGGGGATACGCATGTAGGCGATGACGCCCGTTCCCATGAGGGAGAGAAAGATCATCAGAACGGTGATCGGTTTTCTGATGATTGCGGCCACGACGGAGCGTTTAGGATTCATCGGTCGGAAAGACTCCGGATGGGAAGGGATGCCGCTTAAGGAAGTTCGAGGCACATTGTAGACATTTCGCCGGTGCGCCTCAACGCGAAAAGAAGGGGAAAAAGAAAAGGGCCGGACATCGCTGTCCGGCCCTGAGTCGGGTGGAGCTACCCTATGGCCACTCCCTCGTTTCCCCTATCCCGAGAGTTACACCTGTCAATTTTCTTCCCGAACTTATCGGCCTCTTTCTAGAGTTACCTTTAAAAAACAACAGAACTTTGCACGAAACAGGTGAAGATACTAAGGTATGGTGCAGCGGGCATTTGAAGCCGTTCGCGTCCGGTCGGTTCGGGCCGTCTCTGTCCTTTGCACCACATCTGTCGTATGTTGCAGATCTGGAGGGAAACATATGTCGCAAGCGCGGGAACTCGCCTTTGATTTCAACCGTTTCTACGCGGATACGGTCGGCCCCATGGGTCTTTCCGAGAACGATCTCGACGGAGTGCGCACCCTGGCGCACAAAGCGCACGAACAGGTTTTTGCCGACGATCTCTCCCAAAGGCCGGGATTTATCGCTCTTGCCGACAGAGTGGAAGCCGCCCAAGGTCTCGCCGCCGAGGCCGCTGTGCACCGGAAGG
>Ga0180429_10002921_pt1 | contig 13950 bp, 9 predicted proteins | sample SS_ome_FD_132428 | JGI IMG/M metagenome (GOLD analysis project Ga0180429, IMG submission 132428) | Hypersaline lake sediment archaeal communities from the Salton Sea, California, USA - SS_1_S_1 metaG | ecosystem: Environmental > Aquatic > Non-marine Saline and Alkaline > Hypersaline > Sediment ...
ATGCCGGCCACGATCACTTGTCGGCCGTCGGCAACGGCGTCGACGTCTACTTCGATGGCGTCCTCCAGAAAGCGGTCGATCAGCACCGGCTGCCCCCGGGCAACGATGAATGCCTCGGCCACAAAGCGTTCGAACTGCAAGGCGTCATAGCAGATTTCCATTGCCCGGCCACCGAGCACGAAACTCGGCCGCACCAGGCAGGGGAACCCGACCTCGGCCGCCACGCAACGGGCCTGACTCATGTTCCGCGCGATCCCGTTGGCCGGCTGCTTCAAGGCCGAGCGGACGAGCAGTTTGGAGAACTTCTCGCGGTCCTCGGCGTCCTCGATCGTGTCGACGCTGGTTCCAATGATCGGTACTCCGGCCGAGGCAAGCCCCCGCGCGAGGTTCAGCGGGGTCTGCCCACCAAACTGAACGATAACGCCGTCGGGGTCGACCCGGTCGCAGATATTCAGCACGTCTTCGGTAGTAAGCGGTTCGAAGAACAACAGGTCGCTGGTGTCGTAATCGGTGCTGACGGTTTCGGGGTTCGAGTTGACCATGATCGACTCGATGCCGAGTTCCCGCAGTGCGAAGCTGGCGTGGCAGCAGCAGTAGTCGAACTCGATACCCTGGCCGATGCGGTTGGGTCCGCCGCCAAGGATCATGACCCGCTTGCGATCGGGTTTCTTGGGCGGCGTTTCGTCTTCGTCTTCGTAGGTGGAGTAGTAGTACGGGGTGTAGGCCTCGAACTCGGCGGCACAGGTGTCGACCAGCTTGAAGGTAGCGACGATACCCCGCCGCTTGCGATCGGCCCGAACCTTCAGTTCCGAAGTGCTCCACAACGTGGCCAGTTGGTGATCGGAGAAGCCGAGTCGCTTGGCCCGGCGGAGCAAGGCGTCGTCGACGTTATCGAGGCCCTCTTGTCGGCGCAACTCGTCTTCCAGTTCCACGATTTCCAAGAGGTTGTCGAGAAACCAGGGATCGATGCCCGTCAGGTCGTGGATCTCCTCCATCGGCATGCCATACTTGATGGCGTAGCGGAGATGCCACACTCGCGCCGCACAGGGGTTTGACAATTTCGTGCGGACTTCCTCAATGCTCGGCTGCTCTGGTGTTCCCCAAAGGTCGGAGCCGTCGCAACCGAACCCGAAGCTGCCTACCTCCAACCCCCTCAGGGCCTTCTGGAACGATTCCTTGAACGTGCGTCCGATGGCCATCGTTTCGCCGACGCTCTTCATCTGAGTGGTAAGGCCGGCGTCGGCCTCGGGAAACTTCTCGAAGGCGAAGCGGGGAATCTTGGTTACCACGTAATCGATCGTGGGCTCGAAGCAGGCCTTGGTCTGGCGGGTAATGTCGTTGGGTAGTTCGTGCAGCCGATAGCCGACCGCCAACTTCGCCGCGATCTTGGCAATCGGGAAGCCGGTGGCCTTCGAGGCCAACGCACTGCTGCGGCTCACGCGGGGATTCATCTCGATGACCACCATCCGCCCGTTGTCCGGGTGGATGGCAAACTGGATGTTCGATCCACCCGTCTCCACGCCGATCTCGCGAATAACGGCCAACGAGGCGTCGCGCATCCGCTGATATTCCTTGTCGGTGAGCGTCTGGGCCGGGGCCACGGTAATCGAATCGCCCGTGTGAACCCCCATGGCGTCGAAGTTCTCGATCGAGCAGATAATCACCACGTTGTCGTCGGCGTCGCGCATCACCTCCATTTCGTACTCTTTCCAGCCCAGCACGGCCTCTTCCAGCAGGACCTGGTCTACCGGCGATTCTTCCAGCCCGCGCGAAACCAGCGAGCCGAACTCCTCGCGATTGTAGGCCACGCTGGATCCGGTCCCTCCAAGCGTAAAACTCGGCCGTACCACGCAGGGAAGGCCGATCTGTTTGACGGCCACTCGGGCTTCCTCGAGACTGCTGATCGTCTCGCCGCGGCACACCTCCAGACCGATCCGATCCATGGCATCCTTGAACTGGTCGCGCTGCTCGGCCTTGGCAATCACCTCGGCCGTGGCGGCGATCATCTCGACGCCGTATTTCTCCAATACCCCGTTTTGGGAAAGATCCATCGCCAGGTTCAGACCGGTCTGACCGCCCACGGTCGGCAACAGGGCGTCGGGCCGCTCGGCCTCGATCACGCGGGCCACCGTCTGCCAGTTCAGCGGCTCGATGTAGGTGCGGTCGGCCATTTCGGGATCGGTCATGATCGTGGCCGGGTTGGAATTGACCAACACGACCTCGTAGCCCTCCTCCCGAAGTGCCTTGCACGCCTGGGTGCCCGAGTAGTCGAACTCGCAGGCCTGGCCAATAATGATCGGCCCGGAACCGATGAGGAGGATCTTGTGGATATCGTCGCGGCGTGGCACGGCGGGTTCCTACATGGTTTTCCGAAGGACTTCAGCCATTCATCCACCCAAGAGTGGTGGCGGAGCGCGTAAAATCTCTTAATTTTATCACCGGGCGGGTGAGGCTTTCAAGGGGCCGCAGTTCAGCCGTGTTTCCGGATCCACAAGAAATCGCGTGAGAACGAGCAGCAGGTGATGTTCCGGCTAATCGCCATCCGGCTCCTTCAGGATCTTCTCCCAGAGCGTAAACCGCGCGGGCGAGAGCTCTTCGAGGGCGGCGAGAGGTTCGGGGCCCGCATCCAGGCAGACGGCGTAGACCTGGGCGAATTCCGCAAGATCTTCATGGCGTACGTGATCACCATAGTCGGAGACCGATATCTTGTCCGCCTTGATGGCCTCCTCCCACTTGTCGAGGATCTTTGAGTCTGATTCCCTGGCCACCTGTTCCAGCGTGTGGCCGGCCTCGTGGGCAATCACGATGGCGTCGGCGGCGGGAACCAGGTTGATGTACCCCTTCCCACCATGAGCCCTTGCCCCGCCCAGGTCGGCGTAGATCGCGATTCCGTCTTCCCCTTCGTCGGACACGGCCGCGCAGGCCCTCATGTAGGGGCCGGGGAGCTTCTGGAGAATCTCCACCAGGTGGGCGAGCTTGACGCCCGTCGAATCCTGAATGGTCAACTTGAATCGATGCTTCCCGCACGTCGCCATCCATTGCTTGCCCGAAACGCCGCCATTTCTCATCTTGACGTCTTTGGGACCGGAAACAACCTTTACTTTCGTCGTGCTGTCCCGGCCGAACTCCCGGTACAACGTTCCGAAGTTTGCTTTCAGCTTGTCTTCCGCGTTCCCCTCCGTAGCGACCGCAAGCGTGAGAATCGCGACGGCAAGAATCTTCATCTTCATGGGGTCAACCTCTCGCAAAATGGGATTTTCTTGGTTCTCCGGTGATCGTCGATACCCGCGTCCTTCACCGCGGTAGCCGATAGCAGTTTCCAGGTTATCGACTTTGCAGATTCAATTCAACAGTGGTATCTTGGTGCAAGGCCCCGGTTTGGTAGCCGGCTGGATCGAGCGTACCAAGGGAGTGGCAGAAACCATGACTCGCGACATCTTCTTCGAGATACACACCGACCTTCCCAGGGAAGGCCCCGGAAGGGACAAGTACACCGCCAAGGCGTTTCGGATGCTTCCCGAGTTGGAGAAACCTCGCATCCTGGACGTCGGGTGCGGTCCGGGGGGGCCGACAATGGAACTCGCTCGGTTGAGCGCGGGACACGTAATCGGAATGGACGTCCATCAGCCGTACCTGGATCGATTATCGCGGAAGATCGCGGCGGCGGGGCTCTCGAATCGTGTCGAGTCGTTGAATTGCTCCATGTTCGAGATGCCGTTCCCGGACGAGAGCTTTGACGTGATTTGGGCCGAGGGCTCCATCTACTTCATTGGCTTTGAGCGGGGGCTGAAGGAGTGGCGGCGGTTCATCAAGCCGGACGGCTTCCTGGTGGTCCATGAAATGACGTGGTTGCATCCCGAGCCACCGCAGGAGATATATGACTACTGGAAGGAACTGTACCCTGGGATTAAAACCGTTGCTGAAAACGCAGAACTGATCCCCGGCTGCGGCTACAATCTCATCGGACATTTCACGTTGCCCGAGGACGCTTGGTGGACTGAATACTACGGCCCCCTCGAAGCTCGCATACGGGAGCTTCGGAAGAAGTACGTTGATGACGCTCAGGCACTTGCCGTGCTCGATGAAGAGCAGCGGGAGATTGAGATGTACGAGAAGTACCAGCGCTGGTACGGGTCGGTGTTCTTTGTGATGCAGAGGGGATAGGGCTGCCCGCAGGAAACCCGGATGGACTCGAAAACAAGGCGTGGATGGCAGGATGACGGCAGGACTACCATCCCAATCGTACCCCGTAATCGCGTGCCTCGCCGTAGCTGCCCTTCCAGCGTCAGGGTGAAACCGGTTGCGACCGCGAAGCTCCGGAGAGGTAGTCCGGGCTGATCTTTTCCAACTCTTCCGTCATGATGTCGACGGTGCGGCGGATCTGCTCTGCGGTGTGGCTCGAGTTGATGAAGTAACGCAGCCGGGCGGCGCTCTCCTCGACCGCCGGATGCAGGATCGGCTTGACGTTCACTCCTCGCCTGAACATCGCGTTGTAAAGCACCAGGCAGTGCATCGAATTGCCGAGGATCACCGGGATGATCGGCGTGCCGTTGCTCTCGCCGGTGTTCAGGCCGCGCCGTTTGCACAGGCCCAGGAACAACTCGCTGGCCTGCCGCAAACGGGCAACCCGTTGCGGATCGGCATCGAGCAGCCGCAGGGCGGCCAGGGCGGCGGCCGTGTTGGCGGGTGAGATGCCGGTGGCGAACACGAAGCCCGGTGCGGTGTATTTGAGGTACTTGACGAGATTCTTGCTGCCGGCGATGTATCCGCCGCCGCTGCCGAGTCCCTTGCTGATGGTTCCCATCAGGATTTCGACGTCGCGAGCCTCCGCGCCGAAGTGTTCGCAGATGCCGCGGCCGGTCTTGCCCATGGTACCCAGCGAGTGCGCTTCGTCGATCATCAGCATTGCCCGATGACGGTTCTTCATGGCGATGAACTTCGGCAGATCGGGGAAGTCGCCGTCCATGCTGTAAACACCTTCGACCACCACCAGCACGCGGCGGTACTCGTGGCGGTAATTGGCCAGCAGTTCGTTGGCCGCCGACCAGTTATTGTGGGCGAACGGGCGCCGCCGGGCACCGGAGAGTATGGCGCCCTGGATAACGCTGTTGTGTATCAGGGCGTCGTGAAGGATCATGTCGCCGGGCCCCAGCAAATGGCCGAGCACCGTCTCGTTGGTGCCGTGGCCGGCCGGAAACACGGCCGAATCCTCCACGCCGAGAAATTCGGCAATCTCGTGCTCCAGGTCCAGGTGCAATTGGTTCTCGCCGGAGACCAGCCGGCTGGCCGACACGCTGGTGCCGTACCGCTCGAGGGCCTCTCGGGCAGCCTGCGTCACCGCCGGATCGCCGGACATGCCCAGGTAGTTGAAGCTGGCGTAGTTGATCAACTCCCGCCCGTCGACGGTAGTACGGTCGTTCATTACGCCGTCGTGGACGGTGAAGAACGGGTTACCCAGCCCCGACGTTTCGGCCAACCCCAAGGTCTGCTTCAACTGCACGATTTCCGGGAACTGCTCGAGTTGGTAGTGTGCGGCGGGGATCTCTTCGTCGGCCGAGCGGGCCGACTTGCCGCGGGGTTCGGCGCCGAGATACTTCTGCACGGCCTCGATGACCTGCCGTGCGGTGTGGAGGTCGGGTAGTATCTCTTCGGGCAGGCGGCCGCCGAAACGTTCTTCCAGCGAAGCGAGAATCTCCATTCGCTCGAGCGAATCGAGGCCGGTTTCTATGATCGGCGTGTCGAGTTTCAGCCCGACGGCGCGCTCCTTGGCCACCCGGCGTATCTCCTCGAGCACGACCTCGACGGTCTTGCTCTGCAACCGCGTCTTGTGGCCGTTTTTCGAGGTAGCCACGGGCCGGCCGGGCCGCAGGGTGGTTTGAATCACTCCTTCGTCCGATTCCTCCGCCGACCCGGCGGCGGCCGCTTTTGCGCCGGCCGCGTACCATTCTCCCACCACCGCCAACGAGCCGTCGACGTAACTACTGCGACAGGCGTGTCGCTGGATCTTCCCGCTGGACGTTTTGGGAATGCTGCCCGCCCTGATCAGCACCACTGCGTTGAGCATCAAGTCGTGCTCGGCGGCCACGGCCCGACGTATCGATTCGCAGATCGCCTCGTGGTCGGCCGTCTTGTGCCGATGCACCTCCTGGACAATGACCAGTTGTTGGCGTCCGTCCTGCTCGACGGAAAAGGCGGCGCAGCCGTCGGGGCGAAGACGATCGTGAGACCGTTGGGCGGTCTGCTCGATGTCTTGCGGATAGTGGTTGACCCCGTGGACGATAATCAGGTCCTTGATCCGGCTGGTAATGAACAGTTCGCCGTCGAACATGAAACCCAGGTCGCCGGTTCGCAGGAAGTGCCCCTCGCCGGAGTCTTTCAACCGGGCACGGAAGGTGACTTCGGTCAGTTCCGGCTGCCGCCAGTAGCCCTTGGCCACGCTGGGGCTGCTGACCCAGATTTCGCCAATCTTGTCGGCCGAGCACTTTCTGCGCGTGTCCGGGTCGGCAATAACGACCGTCTGGTCGGGCAGGTTCTGTCCGCAGCCGACCAGAGTGCAAGACCCCTCGGCGCCGCGTTTGGCTTCGACTACCCGGCCTTTACCCAACGCCGTTGCGTCGAATTTCCGCGTCAGCGGTTCGTCATAGGCAAAACCGCCGGAAACCAACAAAGTGGCTTCGGCCAGGCCAAAACAAGGATAGAACGCCTCGCGGCGGAAACCGCATGGTTCGAACGCCTCGACAAAGGCATCCAGCACTTCGGCGCGGACCGGTTCCGCGCCGTTGAACGCCACTTCCCAACAACTCAGGTCGAGCGTTTCCCGCTGCTCGGGTGTGATCTTGCGGACGCACAGGTCGTAGGCGAAGTTCGGGCCGCCGCTGGTAGTGCCCTTGAAACGGGTTATCGCCGACAGCCAGCGATACGGCTTCTGCAAGAACGACATCGCCGACATCAACACGTTCGGCCGGCCGATGTATATCGGCTGAAGAATACCGCCGATCAAACCCATGTCGTGATAGCTGGGCAACCAGAACACACCGGTGCCGCTACGGGTGTGCTCGAACGTGAATGCGATCAGAGCCGAGTTGTGAACCAAATTGGCATGGTTGAGCATCACTCCCTTGGGCGTGCCCGTCGAGCCGGAAGTGTACTGCAAGAAAGCCAGCGTGCCGCCGTGGATATCGGGTATTTCCCAGCGGGTTTCCATTCCATCCGGAACGCGGCAAGTGGCCAGCCAGGTAAGTTCCTTGAGGTGTGGCGTCTCGTCGATCAGCGGTTCCACGCGGCTGAGCACGATGTCGGTGGTCAGAGCCGCCTTGGCCTGGGCATCGTCGGCGATGGCCTGGATACGCTCCAACGAACGGTTGCGCCGCGGCGGATAGGCGGTCACCGCCGTTACGCCCGCGTAGAGACAGCCGAAGAACGCGGCAATAAACTCCAACCCGGCCGGATACAACAACAGCGCACGCTCACCCACCAGGTCGTACGACTCCAGCCAGGCGCCGATCGCCCGCGCCTGCCGGTCCAACTCCTCGTAAGTGATGTGGACCTGTTCGTCCTCGCCGTCGACCAGGTACGTGAACGCTATGTCTTTCGGCTGGCAGCGCGCACGATGACGCAGCAACTCGACCAAATTGGACGGGCCAAAGAACCTTCCAGGTAAGTGATCCAGATGCACGACTCTACAAGCTCCCGCTAGAATGCCTCAAACACGTATGGTCATCACCGATACGCCGGCTTGGGAAACAACATCCCATAGATCGCTTCGGACGAAGGCGGGTTTTCCGGGCAGGCGATCTGTCTACAGCGGAATGTTTTTGCTAAGCTTCGCAACCAAATCATTTTATGCCGCCGGAAGAGATCGTGCAATTACCCTCTTTGGAACAAACAGAACCCCTTGTCGGTGTGGTGTCAGCCCGGCAGATAGTGAAGAATCGTAGGAAGCGACTCTGGTTGCCGAATTGCGGAGGTTTGGGTAACTTAGTCCTTGAGAGTTGAACGTCCTCAATGACCTGAGATGGCCACGTCGGCAGTGGCATCCCATCCTTGACACACATCACGTGCCCCGCTATTCTAGGGGCGTGTGCTGGGAGTGTTTCGATCCGTCGGCGCACAATCCCCGATCAACGACCCCTTTTCACGGCCGCCGTGCGGCCGAAAGGAGGCAGGGTGATGATTCGAGTCACCTGTCCGGGCTGCGGCAGCAAGCTCAAGGCCAAGGAAGAACTGCTCGGGGAAACACGCAAGTGCCCCAAGTGCAGTACCGTGGTGCTTATCTCGGTCTCGCAGACGGCCAATATGCCGGCGGCGGCACCGATTTCGAGCGTACTGGACGAACCTGCCGCGGGCTCTGAGATACACGGCGCCTCAGACATCGCGCTGAAGCACGAAGACCTACCCGAGCGGCTCGAGCGGCTGAACCACTATCTCATCTGCGACAAGTCCAAGCTGGTGGCCGCCTGGGAAGACAACGGCCAGGGCTGGATGCTGAAGACCAGCTTTGGACTGGTCAGTGCGACGCGAAACTACGAACAGCTTCCCACTCAGGGCGATTTCAAGTTCGTCGAACTGGTGCTGGAGATGACCGACGACGGCAGGCGGCTGACGGGTATCCGCTCGTATCGACTGGCCGAACGCTGGGCCCTGACAACGCTCGATAAGGGCGACAACCAGATCGTATCGAAAATCACCGCCCTCGGCTTTCTCAACCGCGAGCAGAAGAGCGTGGTCCGAAACATCATTCGCGAGCAGTTTATGCGACACGTTTGGGAGAAGGCCGACAACGTGCTCGACTACCTCTCAAGCACCGATTACCACTCGCCGGGCACGGAATGAACTTGGTCACCTCAGGTTTGATCTCTTTTGGCTTTTTCACGCAACCTTTTCGATCCCCTACGGATGATAGTGTCATCGGCCGCGGGTCTGCTACCCCGTTGTCCGGCAGCCGGCGCCGAAAATCCGCCCATGCAGACCTGTCGAGCCACAAGAAAACGACAGAAACTTGCGAAATCCAATGGAAAGGGGAATGCCATGCGAAGACTCACGATTACCGCAGCTTTCCTGGTTGCTTCATCCGCCGCGACCGCCTCGGCCACGGAGTGGGCGCAGAAGATGTTCGCCGTCAATCAGCACGATTTCGGCTCGGTTGCCCGGGGCGCCAAGACCGAGATCGAGTTCACTTTCAGGAACATCTACCTGCAAGACGTCCGCGTGGTGTCGGTTCGCTCGAGTTGCGGCTGCACCAGCTCGCGCATCAAGGGCGACCAGCGGGTGTTCAAGACCCACGAGACCGGCGTGATCGTTGCCCACGTCAACTCCGACAAGTTCCGGGGACGGAAAGGGGCCACGCTGACCGTCACCTTCGACGGGCCGGGACGGGGGGAAGCCCAACTGCAGGTACGGGTCTTCATTCGCGACGACTTCGTGTTTCGTCCCGGAAGTGCCCAGTTCGGTTCGGTTCCCCACGGCACCGCCTTCCTGCAGAGAGTCCAGGTCAGTTCGCCGGGCAGCAGCAGCCTGAGAATCGTTGACGTTCGCAGCGCGAACCCTTATCTGTCGGGCAAGGTAGTCGAGCGGGAGCGCAATAGGGGCGGCACTTCCTATGAGCTTCAGGTGCGACTGGACGGCAACACCCCGCCGGGATACTTCCACGATCACTTGATCCTGGTTACCAACGATCGCCAATACCCCCAGGTACCGGTGCTGGTGGAAGGATGCGTTCGGCAGACGATCTCGATCAGTCCCGCTTCGTTGTTGTTCGGCTCACTGGAGCCGGGCGAGAAGGCAAGCAAACAACTGGTCGTGCAGGGTGCCGAGCCCTTCCTGATCAAGCGTTTTGTCGCCGGCGAGGGTTTCCAGTTCGGCAATTCCAATGGACAGACTCCCAAGCGGTTGCACGTGATCCCCGTGACGTTCACGGCCGGCGCCCAGCCGGGTAAAGTGACACGGGCGATCCACATCGAGACCGACCTGGAGAATACGACCGGCCGTCTGTTCGCCCAGGCGACTGTGACCGAGCCAAAAACGCCGCCCGCGATTGCGGCCGAGCCGCCGGCATCGTCGGTGGTGTTGTCCGATCCGCAAGATCCCCGGCCGATCGAGTCATCGGCAGAGCCCGGTGTGCGGTCGATCACACTCACCCGGCCTAATCCGGAGAGCAAGCCATCGGAGCATCCGAACTTGCTGCGGTTCACACCACTTAGCCGGCTGACGGATGGGATCGCGGCGGCTCACTCAAGGTACGAAAAGAAACTCGCCGAGCATTCCGCAAGCGGGCCCAACCGGGAAGCTGGCCCGCAGAAGCAGGAGCGTCGGTTCCGCGACGAAAAGGCTCAGCAGCGGTACGAAGAGTTGCTCGAGCAGAACGGTCCGAGCCCCTCACCCGACACGCAACCGGCGGACGACGATCCGGCGTTGGCAACTCAACGGGTGCCGGCGCGCGAGCCGTTTTCCGGCCTGCATTAGACCCTATCGGCTATTTCTCCGCCGTCGGCCGGCAGTACGACAACGCCAACAAGGCGTAACCGGTCACCAGGTTGGGCTCGCCCTCCAACCAACGAGAATTCTCGTTGATCCAGGAGCCGTCTGTGCGTTGTCGGCTAATGAGTTCTTCCCGCAGTTCGCGGCGCCAATCGTGTTTCACTCCGTCGGCGTCTTCGATCAGATCCTCGCCGGTGGCATCGAGCGCTTTGGCGAAGGTGTGATAGTAGTAGTAGAGCCCGTTGTCGCCGAGTCCGGGGTTGTCTTTCAGTCCGTAGTGTTTCTGTACCCATTTCAGGGCCGCCTTTACGCGGGGATCGTCCGGACCGACGCCGGCGTAGATCATGCTCTTCAGCCCGGCGTAGGTCATCGAGCCGTAGCTTCTCAGGCCGCCGTTGGGGGTCGTGTCGGCCTTGCTGTCTCCGCCCGCCGCACACGTGTAGTAGAAGCCGCCGTCGGGGTTCTTTGCCGCGAAGGGGGTCGTATTGTGCTCGGTTTCGAGATTCTGGCAGCGGGAAATGAAGATCAACGCCTTCTTGACGGCCTCGTCGTCGGGGCCGTTGCCGGCGGCGATCAGGGCGTCGACCAGGAAGCTGGTGTTCGACATATCGGGCCGTTTGTGCTTTCCGTACCCCCCTCCGCCGTAGCTGGTACTGGCGCTATCGTGCCCTTCGTCTTCGTCCCACTGGATGCCTTTGATGAACCGGTCGCCGTTGGCAATCAGCTTGTCGTAGCGGCCGTCTTTATTGGCTTCCGCGAAGCAAACCATTGCCAGGCAGGTCTCGTAGCTGCGATAGAAGTTGTCTCGTTTGTAGATGCCGCCGTCCGGCTGAACGAACCCCTGCAAGTACTTCAGACTCTTGGCCACCAGCGGATCGTCTGCCGAGCGGCCGTGACGCAGAATACCGATCGTGACCACTGCGGTCACGCCCGGCCCGGTCACCGCGGCATACGATCCGTCGGACGCCTGTCCCTTGGTTCTGAGAAAACGGATCGCACGGTCGACCGTTTGGGCAAAGGCCTTTGCATCGGTCTTGGCGTCCGGCTGTTTGGCCCAGGTGGGCGAGGTGGTCACAATTGCCGAAAGAAGCAGGACGGGTGAAAGCAAATGTCGTACTAGCATGGTACTCCTCGCTGATTGGGATGCGACTGAAATCTAATAATAGCCGTCTCGCGGAGCAAGACAGCTACCATAAGTTCTACAATAATGGGCTGAACTATTTCCGCCCCCCCCGTTCGAGCATGACGGGGTAATACTGAATTCTAGCTTGCCGACGCCGAAAGGCCACCGGCCAGCAAAATATGAGGCAACTCAAGCAACGATGGCCAGAATGTCGTCCTCGCTCATAATCAGCAACTCCTCGCCATCGACCACCACTTCAGTGCCGCTGTAGCTGCCAAACAGTACGCGGTCTCCCTCGCTGACCTGGTGTTCGGCTCGGGTGCCGTCGCCCAACAACTTGCCATCGCCGACCGACAAAACGCGTCCTTGCTGGGGTTTTTCTCTGGCCGTGTCGGGCAGGACGATGCCGCCGCTGGTCATCTCCTCCGCTTCGAGCCGCTTGACCACAACCTTCTCACCCAATGGCACGACTTTCATCTTCGATTGACTCCTTGCGGGAAACGGAAACGCAAAACCCAATTTTCGCACGCCACGCGTTCAGATACAAGGGTTGGCACCGGCCGCCTGACGGCAAAAAGTCCACGCGGCCGCGGAAATGTCGCTTGCCTCAACCGGCCGGATTGTTACACTAACTACTGAGTGAGTGTTGGTCGTATCAACTCAACCGCAATTGGAGCCTACGGCAAACTCGCCTACGTGACCACGATCGACCCCCACCCGTAGGGTGCCCCGCTGGCCCCGGGTGTGGTGAGCATGGAGGTCAGCAACTGGATTCGGGTCGATTCCTGGCTAGAACGGGCCGCAACAAACGCGCGTGAGTCGACGCAACGCCGCCGAAGTGCGAACTGCACCCGAACCACTCGGGGGGCACCGTGCTTCAGACCCAAGCGGCAAAGCGATCGATTTCCCGAGACAAATCTCGGCAAGTGCGTTTGCGGCCGGTGTAGGCTGAATGCCTGAGCGGCCAACTGCCGATCGACATCTTATGAGGCCCCAATTGCATCGCAGCCGCCTCCTCGTGCTTACGGGGAGGCGGCCTTTTTTACCAGCCCACTTGCTTCGTATAGTCGTGGTTCGCTCCGCGAACCAGCGTTTTGTTCGCGGAGCGAACAACGACCATGGGAGGCCGGCGACTACGGCCGCCCCTTGCGTATCTGCGTCGACGACACGTCCTCGCGGAACTTGGCGGCGGGCACTTCGCGGCAGATGGCTCGTAAGACGTCGGGCAGTTCGAGGTCCGACATCCTGACGAAACCGGTCCCCATGTTGCGGCCGAAAACCAGAAATCTGCAACGCCGGCCGACCATTCGCCGCAGAGCCGCCGCGTGTGCCGAGGGATCGCCGCCGTGGTAGTGCGGGTCGGCGATCCGACGCAACGTGTCGCTGCCCACGACAAACGTGGCACCGGGAAACAGCCGAGATTTCTCCTCGAACGTCGCCGCCCTGGAAAGCCAAACCGGCTGTTGCGCGGCAAACTGGTTCACGCGACGTTCGATCTCGAAATAGTCCAGCGGCGGCTTGTCGACGTTGAAGATCGATATCTCCATGGCTACCGGCACGCCGAGCATTTCCCGGGCGATCTCGGCCATCCGGCGGTGTCCGACGTGCAACGGGTTGAAGGCGCCGGGAAGGATCGCCCCGGCCGGACGCTCACCCTCGCACCGACACACCGAGTCGACCTTGCCCAGCAGCAGGTCTTGCCACGATTGTGGGGCGGTGGCGCTAGATCGCTCGACCTGCTCGCCCTCGGCCAACGACAGCTCCAATCGCCCTTGGATCTCGCACGCCTCGGCCACGGCGTTCAGCAAGAGTCGACAGACAAGTTGTTCTTCCTCCCGACGAGTACGGCGGCCTTTCTCCAATTCGACCGACCAGGTGACGGTGCGACTGGCGGTCTGCATTGCCACGTGTGCCCGATGCGAACCGCGCCGGGGTCGATCCGTTGCCAATCCGGCCGTACATGCGATGCCGGCCAGGGCAGATTCCTCCTCCGCCGTGCAGTACTCGCACGCCCGACGAAAAGCGGCCATGGCCATCGCACGGCCGGCCTGCGGCGAACAGAACTGATCGGGACGCCCACCCAGCCAGGCGATCAACGCCGGTTCAGAGTAGGGCACGATCGCCTCGAGCAGAGTCCTCGACGCGCCGGGCACTTCAAGTAACTCGGCGAGCGCCCCACTTCCCCCACCCGAGAGTGCAATGACAACCCTCTCTGGAGCAGCATGAATATGTTCGACTAGTTGCCCTACAAGGCTGATCATCCCCTTAATCTACCAGCCGGGAACCACTCGGAAAAGGACGGCCGCGGATTCAATCTGGAATCTGCCCGGATGAATGGAAAAATCTCCCCA
>Ga0180429_10002924_pt1 | contig 13940 bp, 8 predicted proteins | sample SS_ome_FD_132428 | JGI IMG/M metagenome (GOLD analysis project Ga0180429, IMG submission 132428) | Hypersaline lake sediment archaeal communities from the Salton Sea, California, USA - SS_1_S_1 metaG | ecosystem: Environmental > Aquatic > Non-marine Saline and Alkaline > Hypersaline > Sediment ...
GGTCAGAAGGCCATGATTGCTGAAAAAACGTGCAAACGTCGCCATGGGGAAATCGGCCACCTCTTCATCCGGCGACGACCAGATCGCCGCTGCCATGGGGATGATGTACTGCTCGCGAAAACGGGTGCTAAAACCATGGGTTGCCAAAAAGCGGCCCAGGGTCAATGACGCCAGGCCGCCGGATGCCAGTTCCCGGCGGGCCGTGCGGTTGAACCGCAGGATTTCCAGCAGCAGACGCAGATAGCCGCTATCGAAAAGGTTGCGGCGCCGGGCAAACAAACTGTCGAAATCGCGGCTGGCGTACTGGAAACCCGTTCGTTCGCAAAAATAGCTGAAGGACATCTCACTGGCCTGGATGGGCACGTCCAGTTGTTCGAGCAGGCGGTTGAAGCGCGGGTAGGTCCGGTCGTTCAGGACGATAAACCCCGTGTCCACCGGGGTGCCGGCATCCGGTCCGTCAGGGATGGCGATGGTATGGGTATGGCCGCCGATAAGGCTGTTTTTTTCGTAGAGCGTGACATGATGGCGGCGCTGCAGCAGATGGGCCGCGGTGATGCCGGCCACACCGCCGCCGACGACCGCTACGGTCAAAGGAGAATCCGTCATTTACCTGCTCCGTTCAGGATGGCGTTCGTGACAGGTGCCGGATGGTCGCGTGGACAGAAATTGTCGTAATTATTAGGTCTTGTTTGCCTTTTCGTCAACCCGTAAAATGCATCCGGCCGCCGATGTTCGCTTCCCGTGGGGTCCCGCCGGGGAACACCGGCCTGTGCTTGAGCCGTTGTAACCTAATGTGCTATATGCTCCCATACAAGCGATGGTGGCGTGGTCATCGTTGGCCGAGCCGCCGCGCCCGTTTCCTGACAGGCTTATCCATAAGCCCTGCCATCAACCTGACAACAGCAGAGTGACCGCCGTGATGCCCATTCAATATGCCGGCCTGATTCGCCCTATCGGGATAATCCTCGCTTGTCTGATGATTGCCGCCTGCGCTCCCCGCGGCATGGCGCCCAGTGCGCCGCCCGTCGCCACCACCGACAAGGCCCTGCAGGCCCAGGCCGAGACGGCGTATCAAAAGGGGGAACTGCTTACGGCCCTGGATTACTACCAGGTGTTGATCCAGAATTTTCCCGACAGCCCGTTGATCCCCCAGGCGTTTCTGAAGATCGGCCGCATCCAGACCGCCCTCGATGACGACCTGGCGGCCGTTGACAGCTATCGGCAGTTGCTGGCCATCTATCCAGAGCGCCCGGAAGCCATGGACGCCCGCATCGAGATGCTGGGGGCGCTCCAACGTCTGGGGCGGAACCAGGAAATTATTGATGCGGCGCCGGCCTTTGCCGATCAGGTCCAGGGCGACATCCGGCGGTTTCGCCTCTACACCATCCTGGGCGATGCCCATGCGGCCCTGGCCGTGTGGGATCAGGCCGTCACCTTCTATGATCTGGCGATGGCCGATGCACCCGCAATTCATCGGGCCGCGTTGGAGGAGAAGATGAAGACGGCCGTTGCCATGCTCCAGGAGGATCAGGTCGAATTGCTGCTGGGGCAGGTTCAAGATGAAACGGTCGTGGGCTACCTGTCCTTTCAGCAGGCGGCCGCCATGGCCGGCGCATCGGCCTATGACGATGCCGTCTGGCTGTTGACCGTGTTTCTGGAGCGCTTTCCGGATCATGAATACGCGCCCCAGGCCCGGGCGCTGGTGGAACAGCTGGCCGACAAGGTGGCTTATGACCGGTATGCTCTCGGGTGTCTGCTGCCCCTGACGGGTCCCTACGCGCTTTTCGGCGCACGGGCGCTGGATGGGATCCAGTTGGCTTTCAGCGAAATCAACAAGATGCAGGACGGCTTGCCGGCCCGGCTGGTGGTCAAAGATACCGGCTCGGACCCCAACCAGGCGGCCCGGGCCATGCAGTCCCTGGCGGACGCCAAGGTGGCGGCGGTGATCGGTCCCATTGCCACTGCTGAATCAGCGGCCGAAGTGGCCCAGGTGCGTCGTATCCCCATCATGACGATTTCCCAGCGGGAAGGCCTGACCGCGATCGGTGACAACGTCTTCCGCAATTTTATCACCCCCCGCATGCAGGCGGCGGTGCTGTCCTCCTATATGTTGGAAACGCTGGGCAAGCGCCGCTTTGCCGTACTGTACCCCGACGAAATCTACGGGCGCACCTTCCGTGATTTGTTCTGGGAGGAAATCTACCAGCGCGGCGGTGAAATTGTGGCGCTGGAGGCTTATGACCCGACCAAGACCGATTTCGAAGACGTGATCAAGAAACTGGTGGGGCGCTACTACGACACGCCGGAAGATCTCAAGGCCCTGCGCGAACCCCTGGATCTGTTAGGTCCGCTGACCGCGCTGCCCGGGTACCGGCCGCCGGTCGAGGAAGTGGTCGAGGAAAATGTTCCGGGTCGGCGGTCCCGCGCCGCGCGGCAGGATGACGACGGGCCGCCCCCAATTGTGGATTTCGAGGCGATTCTGGTGCCGGATTCACCCAAGATGTTGGGCCTGGTGGTCCCCCAGTTGGTCTATCACGACGTTGTCAATGTGACCCTCTTGGGCACCAATTTGTGGTTTTCCGAAAAACTCCTGAAAGAGGCCGGCGAATACGTTCAGGGGGCGGTGCTGCCCTCCGGTTTTTATCCCGCCAGCCAATCCCCCCGGGTGCAAACGTTTGTGGCCGCTTTCGAAGCGGTCTATGGCCGCGCGCCGGGGTTCATCGAAGCGATTGCCTACGATTCCGCCCGGATCATGCTGAACGCCATGCTGGATCCGAATGTCTGGCTGCGGGCCGGCATCCGGCATACCCTGATGATGGCCGTGCCCGTCGAGGGCGTCACCGGCAAGGTGACCTTCGATGGCACGGGTGAGCCGGTCAAAGACCTGGTTCTATTGCAGATAGAGGGCAACGGTTTTATCGAGATCGATCCGTCGCGCGCGCCGATCAAGGGCCTTTCGGACGATATCCCCCCGGCGCCGCTGCCATAGACACGGTTCAGGCGGGGTTTCTGAGGGAGCCCTGACCGGTGGCCTCGAGCACGGTGGACCAGAGTTTGCCCTTGGGGTTGACCTGTTTGCGCTGGCGCGCCGACACCGCCATGGGCACATGCACGAAGTGGTTGTTCCAGTGACCGACCAGCATCCGGGTTTTACCGGTCATACCGGCATGGACGGCATCTCGCCCTAAAAATCCGCAGAAAACACTGTCGTTGGCATTGGCCTGCAGGCTGCGGATCATATAGCTGGGATCAATGTACTTGAGATTGATTTCAATGGCCTTTTCCTGGAAGTAGGCCTTGATGCGGTCGCGCAAGAACAGGCCCACATCATGCAGCTTGACGTTCCCGCTGGCATCCCGGGTTGTCTGTTCGTCCTCAAAGCACTCCTGCAAAGCACCTTCCGCGACAACAATGACAGCGTGGCCCCGCTGGTTCAGCCGTTCTTCCAGCTTTTGCAGCAACCCGCTGGGACCCTCCAGATCGATGGCGATCTCCGGTATCAGAACGAAGTTGACGTCCTGTTTGGCCAGGGTGGCGGTGGCGGCGATAAAACCGGAATGTCGTCCCATGAGTTTGATCAGGCCTATGCCGTTCGGATAACCCTCGGCTTCATTGTGGGCGCCGCGGATGGCCTGGGTCGCCACATCCACGGCTGTGTCGAACCCGAACGAGCGGGAGACCATGTGGATGTCATTGTCAATGGTCTTGGGGATGCCGATGACGCTGATTTTCAGCCCCCGCTCCAGGATGGCGTCGGCAATCCGGCCGGCGGCTTTGAGGGTGCCGTCGCCCCCCACCATGAAAAGAATTCCGATATTCATGCGGTCCATGGTGTCCGCGATTTCACCGATATCCTGGGGCCCCCGCGACGAACCCAGGATCGATCCCCCCCTGTCCTGGATATTGACCACCAGTTCGGGGGTCAGGTCGATCACGTCATGGCCATACCCGGGGATAAACCCCTGGAGGCCGTATTTGATGCCGTAAATGTGGTGTACGCCGTACCCGTAGGTGAGTTCGAGGACGATGGAGCGGATGATATCGTTCAGGCCGGGGCACAGGCCGCCGCAGGTCACCAGGGCGCAGCGCAGCTTGCTGGGGTCGAAATAGATACGGCTGCGGGGGCCGGCCATTTCAAACGAGGGGAAGGGCTGGTTTTCGCGGCACATCTTTTCCAGCCCGGAGGGGGTGACATCCACCAGCACCCGGTCGTCGTCCGTGATGAAATGGGTTTCTTCGTCCCCGTTTTTCCATCCCTGAATAGGGGTCGGGATTTTGGCTTCGCCAAGTGCCGGAATCGAGGTGTCAATATGTCCAAAAAACATTGCTGCCTCTCGCAAGAATAGGGTTAAGGGGGGCCTCATCACCGTCCGGCGCTAATCGCGCCGGGTCGGGTAGACAGGGCCTCTAAGTTGTAATACCTCCGCTCGGGTCGGTACAATCTGCATCGCATCACGCCATTGTCAATATTTGACGCGAAAAAGCAAGTCGATCCTGCCGGCCGGATGGTGACCCCGATCCCGGATGGATGTCATTCAACAATGGTCGCAAGGTGGCCGTGTGGCCGACGGCGTTGTGGGACATCGGCATTTTTTCGCTAAAGGTTTACCCGTTTTTGTCGAAAACCGTCGGTAATCGTTTCTGGTTAAAAAAGCCTTGACAAGCATTTTTGAATCATTTAAAGGTCCGTCGGCTTTCATATAGACTGAGATTGGGCCGGGGGCTGCAAATCCCGGCCTTTTTGATTTAAAATATCCCCTAAGGAGGTGATACCCTTGCTTTGTACTACCGTTCGCAAAGATCAGGAATGTCCGTTCATGACCGCCAATGGATGCGCTTACAATGGCGGTATCTGTCATGAAACCGTGGAAGCGTGTGATGGCTGCGGCCGTAAGGTCGAATTTTCTGCCGGCTGGTTCTGCAGTGCTTGTCCCGAACCGTCCACCAAATGGAAAGCTGGCTACTGCAACCTGGCCACGCATGTCAGCAAAGCGGCCGCGGCCAACCAGCAGAAAATCAACCCGCTCAAAGCATCCAAACGCGCCCGCCGTTAAGCGGCTTGGCCGAATCGTGTAAAAAGACCCTGCCCGCTTTGCGGGCAGGGTCTTTTTAGTTAGGCCGGAAGGTGATCGATGGCCACAATCTGGGTGCAGATCGCCAGGGCCGCGACCGCTGTTCGCACGTCCTCGACCGAGGCGAAGGTTGGCGCGATGCGGATGTTGGTGTCGCGGGGGTCCTTTCGGAGCGGATAGGTGGCGCCCGCCGGGGTCAGCTTGACCCCCGCCTCGGCCGCCATCTTGATGATGGTCCGGGCGCATCCCTCCGGTGCATCGAAGCTGACGAAATAGCCTCCTTCGGGGCGGGTCCACGATGCAATCCCCTTGCCGGCCAGTTCATGCGTCAGGATTTCCTGCACGGCCTTAAAGCGCGGCCGCACGATGGCGGCGTGTTTTTCCATATGGGCATGGATGCTGGCCAGGTCGCTGAAGAAACGGACGTGCCGGAGCTGATTGAGCTTGTCCGGGCCGATGGTCTGGAAAAACAGGTGGTCCCGCACCCATGCCATATTGCGGGTGCTGCCGGCCATCATCGCCAGCCCGGCGCCGGGAAAGGTGATTTTGGAGGTGGAGCCGAAAAGCAAGGGGCGATCCGGATTGCCGGCGGCCTTGCAGGCATCCAAAATCGAGCGCACGCGGGCCGGTCGTTCGCCAAAATAGTGGACGGCGTAGGCGTTGTCCCAGAAGATGCGGAAGTCCGCGGCCCGGGTCGTCATGCGCGCCAGGCGGTCAACTGTGTCGTCCGAATAGACCGCGCCGGTGGGGTTGCTGTAAAGGGGCACACACCAGATGCCCTTGATTGACGCATCCTGGGCCGCCAGGGATTCCACGGCGTCCATGTCGGGGCCGTCGGCGGTCATGGCCACCGGCAGCATCTCGATGCCCAGTTGCTCGCAGATGGCAAAATGGCGATCGTAGCCCGGGCTGGGGCAGATGAATTTTACGGCCGGCTGCCGGCTCCAGGGCGGGGCATCGTCTCTCACCCCATGCTGCATGGCGCGCAAAAACGTATCGTACATCAGGTTCAGGCTGCTGTTGCCGCCGATGATGATTTCTTCCGGCGCCACATCCATGTAGGCGGCGAAAAGCGTGCGGGCTTCCGGCAATCCATCCAGGCCACCGTAGTTGCGGCAATCGACGCCCTCCGCGGAATGGAAATCATGGCTGGAAACCATTTCCAGCAATCCATTCGACAGATCGAGCTGCTCCGGGGAGGGTTTCCCGCGGGTGATGTCCAAGGACAGTTTCCGATCGCAAATCTTTGTATAACGTTGCATCAGATCGGTTCGCAGTTGCTGCAGGTTTTCCGGGGCTAACGCGCTGAGCTCGGTCATGGCCTGGTTTCCTCCTCGATGATGGTCTGCCCGATGGCGTTATGGCGAATGTTTCCGCCTTATAGCATCGCCTCTGCGCGGCATCAAGAGCGGTTGCGGAAGCGAACCTCAATTTTTCTTGCATTTCGGCTGGCGAGCGTTTAGACAGAATGGTTACGCATCAAATCAACCGCCGGCCGCCGTCGGTCCTGGACCCAACCGCATGCGCATGTTTTCATCGATGATCGACCGATTCAAATCCCGTGATGCCAATGCGATTTCCGCCCGCATCAGCCGGGCTGGGAAGTGGTCCTTTTACTTCATCATCATTGGTATTATCGCGGGGCTGGGGTCGATTGTCTTCCATTATCTTTGCCTGTTGGGAAGCCATTGGTTCATGGACTTCATGGCGGGCTACGTTCCGCCGGCCCCGGCCGGGGAACACCACCTGTGGGCGCCCACCGGGCGCCCCTTCAGCCGCTACATGCTGTTGTTCCTGCCGGCCCTGGGCGGCATTATCAGCGGCTGGATCGTCTATACCTTTGCGCCGGAGGCCGAAGGGCACGGAACCGATGCCGCCATCGACGCCTATCACCGACGGGGCGGTTTCATGCGGGGGCGGGTGCCGATCGTGAAGACCATCGCCTCCGCCATTACGCTGTCAAGCGGCGGGTCCGGCGGCCGCGAGGGGCCCATCGCCCAGATCGGCGCCGGATTCGGGGCCTTTCTGGCCACGCGCTTGAAGCTCTCCGAGCGGGAACGTCGTATCATGATGGCGGCCGGTATCAGTGCCGGTGTCGGCAGCATTTTCCGCGCGCCCCTGGCCGGGGCGCTTTTCGCTGCCGAGGTTTTGTATCGCGATCCGGAATTTGAATCGGAAGTCATCATCCCGGCCGGCATTTCTTCCGTGGTGGCGTATTGCCTTTTCTGCCTGGTATTCGGCTGGGGGTCCCTTTTCGATACGCCGGACTTTCAATTTCAGAACCCGCTGGAACTGGGCCCCTACCTGGTTTTATCCCTGGTGTTGGTGGCTACCGGCATCTTTTATGTCAAATCGTTCTACGGTATCACCAAACTTTTCAAAGGCATCAAGATTCCGAACCATATCAAACCGGCCATCGGGGGGCTGTGCACGGGCCTGATCGGATTTTACTTCCCCCAGTGCCTGGCGTTCGGATACGGATTTGCCCAGCAGGCCCTGAACAATGAACTCACCGTCTCGTTTCTGCTGGCCCTGGCCATCGGCAAAGTCCTTACGACGTCGTTTTCCATCGGTTCCGGCGGCAGCGGTGGCGTTTTCGGTCCCTCGGTGGTGATCGGTGGGGCTATGGGCGGGGCCGTGGGGCGGGTGTTCCACGCCATCATGCCGGGCATCGTGGCCGAACCCGGAGCTTTCGTGGTGGTGGGTATGGCCGGGTTTTTTACGGCGGTCTCCAACACCCCCATTTCGACGATTATCTTCGTCAGTGAAATGACGGACTCCTACCAGCTGCTTCTGCCCAGCCTGCTGGTCTGCTCCGTGGCTTATCTTGCCTCCAAAAAATGGACCATCTACGAAAAGCAGCCCCAGAACCGCATCGACTCGCCGGCCCACGCCGGAGAATTCTTTGTGGACATCCTGCAGACCATCAAGGTCAAAGATCTGCTGCCCCGTGTCCGGAAGGTCAACCTGATCCCTCAGGACATGCTCTTTGTCGAGTTCAAACGCTATTTCGCCAAAACCAAGCAGCATTACTTCCCGGTGATGGATCAAAACGGGCGGTTGAACGGTATTTTCTCGAGCACGGATATCCGCGGGGTTCTGTTCTCTTCGGAGATCGAGAACCTGGTGGTGATGAAAGACATCGCCACCAGCGATATCATCATGACCACCCCGGAAGAAGATCTGAACACCGTGCTGCAGAAGTTTACGACGAAGAACATCGACAGCCTGCCGGTGGTGGAGCCGGACGATCATGGGATTTTGATCGGCATGCTGACGCGGCGTGAAGTCATTTCTTTTTACAACGAGCGCATTCAGGAAATGAAAAGCCGGACCTCGGAAGCCAACGCCTGAACGGTGTTGGCTTGTGTCGCACGCTCCGCAGACTCCCTTTTGATCCTATTAAAGGCGGTTTCGCATATGAAACCGCCTTTAATAGTGAACGTGAACAAGGAAGAGACCGTGTGGTGGCGCCGTAGCCGGCGCCAGACGGCGGTCGGCGGCCCTTAAAAGCGCCGGGATGGCGTCCGCGTCCAGTTTGCCCATCCCGACGGCCACCAGTGTTCCCACGATATTGCGAACCATGTAGCGCAGAAAACCGTTGGCGCGGATGTCGAATTCCAGGTGGTCATCGTTGTGCTGCCAGGATGCCGCCATGACCTCGCGGACGGTCTGGTCGCGGGGGCTGCCGCTGCTTTCGAAGGATTTGAAGTCGTGCCGGCCCACCAGGTGGCGGGTTCCCTGTGCCATGGCGGCCACATCGAGGGGGCGAAAAATCTGCCAGGCATACTGGCGGCCGACGGCTTGTTTGACCGGCCGGTTGCAGATCCGGTAACGGTAAAGCTTCCAGCGGCTGTCGAACCGGGCGTGAAAATCAAGGGGGGCCCCCTGGCAGGATCGCACCGCAATATCGCCGGGCAACAGGCCGTTCATGCCTTTCAGTAAGTCGTCCGGCGAAAGGCGCGTGCGGCATTTGACATGGGCGGTCTGTCCCAAGGCATGGACACCGGCGTCGGTGCGGCCGGAGCCGTGCAGGGTGACCGCTTCCCGGGTCATCCGCTGCAGCGCGCCTTCCAGTGCACCCTGAATACTGGGCTGGTCAGGCTGGCGCTGCCATCCGCAGTACGCGCTGCCATCGTATTCGATGATCAGCTTAAAATTTTTTTCCGGCCGCCGGCCGGTTTCGGTGGCGTTCTCGATCATGGCGTTATCCAAAGACGGTCAAAACGATCGCCAGAGGAATCACCGAGAGGGCGGTCGAGAAGGCAATCGTGGCCGATGTGAGTTTGGTGTCGCTTTTCAACTGGGATGCCAGCACATAGGTGGCCGGCGAGACGGGTAACGCAAAATAGATCATGGCGATCTGCAGGTCGAGGCCACCGACACTCATCCATCGCAGCAGCATCCAGCCAATTAGGGGTAACGCCATAAGCTTGAAGCCGGTGCTTACCAGAGAAAGTTTCCAGTTTTCGCGCATACCGGTCGGGTTTAATGCGCCGCCGACCGATAGAAGGGCCATTGGCAGGGTTATGCCGGCCATCAATGCCAGGCTGTTATGAACGAATGTCGGGAAGCCCCCGACGGTGCGGGAATAAATCAGGCCACTCAGGCAGGCAAGGATTAACGGGTTTGAGATCATGGCTTGCGCCGCTTGTCGGATACGACCGGCGCTGGTGGTAGGTCCTTCCGCAAACCAGGTCAGGGTCGCGACGGCCAGAATATTGTTCATGGGGATCAGGAAGCCTACCAAAATCCCGAACGATCTTGCGCCGTCCCCCCCCAGGGCATTGATGACGATCGCCATCCCGACGTAGGTGTTGATCCGGTAACAGTTCTGGGAAAAGGTGCCCGCCTGAAACGCCGGCACCCGCCACTTTATATAGGCCAGCGAACCCAAATAGATACATAAAATGGCCAGGACGACCCCCAGGTAGAAGAACCCGTTGGCCGTCGGGGACGGCGGTGCTCCCCCGATTTTCCAAAAGAGAAGGGCCGGGAAAAAGATGAAATAGACCAGGCGATCGGCGGTTCTCAGGAAGTCGGTGCTGGTCAGGTGCCAGTGCTTGAGGGCCATTCCCATGACAATGAGGGCAAAAACAGGGAAAAGACTATTTACTACCATGGGGCTGCCGATCCGATTGAAGGGCATAACGGCAATGGCATCTTCGTGTTCCCGGTCCCTTTCGCCGGCCATGCTATCGATAGAGCCATGCCCACGGCCGTTTGGGCAGTGCTAAAGTGACGAGAAAAAATGGGGGCGATGTCCATGTAGGATCCATTTCCCGAAAAGGAATCGTACGGTAATTGACGGCAAGGAGTATGCTGGTCACCGGGTCTTGTCAAGCAAAGAGTCCCGACCCTCTTTTTAGCGCCCGCCACAGGGTATTCGTGCTGATGCCCAGTTTTTTGGCGGCCAGGGTTTTGTTGTTGCCGCAGCGGTGAAGGGTTTGGCGAATGAGGTTGCGCTTATGGGCTTCCATCTGTTCCGCCAGGGTTCGGAAACCGTTTTCTCCACCATTTTCACCTTCATCGGGAAAAAGCGCGGTGTTTTTTGCCATGGCCGGTTGCCGGGGAGAGGGGCCTTCGGGATCCCCATACTCTTCGAACAGCGCGAGAAAAAGGCGCTCGTCGCTGCCGCGGCTGCCCAAAAGGATCAGGTAGCTTTCCATGACCGAGTTTAATTCCCTGATGTTGCCGGGCCAGTGATAGGATCGTATCCGTTCGAACATGGCCGGGGTGATGCATGACAATGGTTTTTTATACCGTTTCAGAAGCGGTGCCAACAGCTCCGGAATGTCCTGCAGGCGTCGCCGTAAGGGCGGGATATTGAGCCTCAGGACCGCAAGCCGATAATACAAATCTTTTCGGAAACGCCCGGCCTGCAATTCCCGGCGCAGGTCCTTGTGGGTGGAACTGATGACGCGCACATCCACCGGCACAATCTTGTCGCCCCCAACCCGCATCACTTCCTTGTTTTCCAGAACGCGCAGGAACCGCACTTGCAGGCGGGGGGAGATGTCGCCGATTTCGTCCAGAAAAATGGTGCCATGGTTGGCCAACTCGAACAACCCGATTTTCCCGCCTTTTTTGGCACCGGTGAAAGCGCCTTCCTCATGACCGAAGAGCTCGCTTTCCAAAAGGGTTTCGGGAAGGGCGGCGCAATTGATCGCCACGAAGGGCGCTTTTTTGCGCCGGCTGATATGATGCAGGGCGTGGGAGAGAAATTCCTTGCCCGTGCCGGTTTCGCCGCAAATCAAAATGGCGGCTTCCGTTTGGGCGAACTTTTTCGCTTTGGCGATGAGGGTGCGCATGCCGGGACTTTCCGCATGGATATCCGCCATCGTGTGCCTGGCGATAAAGCCTTTGCGGTATATGCGCTCACGCAATTTGCGATCGATATCCTGAATGGTGCGGCCTTCTCTCAGCAGACTGACAGCCCCGCTGACCCTGCCGTCGATAAGAATGGGAAGGCAGTTGACGACCAGCTCGTTATCCTGAAGTTTGATGATGGTATCGGTTTTTTTCGCGCCGGAAGCCAGAACGTCGATCAGCCCCAGGGAATCGGTTAAAGCGGATACGGACTGGCCTTGATAGGGCCCCAGGTCCATTCCGAGCATGGATTCGGCGGTCTGGTTGTAAAAATTCAGACGGCCCAGCGCGTCGACACAAATCATGCCGTCGTCCATAATTTTGAAGATGGTTTGCAGGCGTTCATGGTATTCCATCTCCCGGCGCCGGGCGCCTGCCAGCGCCCGGGCCTGGCTTAGGGCCTCCTGTACGATCTGACGGCCGGGCTCGATGATCACGCCCTTGGCCTGATGCCGGGCGGCGATTTTGCGGCTTACACCGCCGCCCACAATCATCGTGACCCCGCCCTCAATCGCGTTTTCCACGCCCTCCTCCAACTCTTTCTGACTGTTGAAGACGATCTGTTGGAGATCCATTTTCAAGACGTTCCGGATGATGTCGAACCCTTCCCGTTCGGTTGCGAAACTGGTGACCCCGATTTTGTTGCCCGCGTTGTCGGCCTTCAGGACGGCCGTCACGATTTCGAGCATGCTGGTGGGGATGTTGACCACCGGCTGGCCGATGCTTTTGGCGATCAAGCCGCCGGTCCCGCCGTGCCCTATGATCACCTCATATCCTTCTTGAATGAGGGCTTTGGCCGTGTCGACCGCATCATCCAGGCCCACAATGGTGGTGAACAGATCGTCGGTTTCCGGGTTGGCGTATCTTCTGACAATGTCGACCACTTCCAGAGAATGGGAGACTAGGGCGAACCGATATTTTTTTTGGTGGTTGGGCATTGTCAGGGGCCTCACGCCGATAGCGGGTAAAGGGTGGCTGCCATTCATGCATCAGGGGGGCTTCAACTGTCGGCCACGGAATGCTACAAGAATGACAATGATTTCAAATATGGCATATAGTCATTCCATAATTGACATGTTTTTTAAACCCCTATTTATCAAGAACGCTCGCTTCAACGGATTTACCGGGCGTTTGTCCGGTTTTGGAGGTCATGGCATGAAATTTGTTTGAATGGCTTGCAAAAGCGCTTTTCAGAGGCGTTATGCCATTGTGATATACTTGATTGATGGCGCTATACCCTATGGATCACCTCCAAAGGCTTTAGGTTTCAAGGGGGCAAGGGTCCAAGGATTCGTCCATTAAAGGCTTGGGAATTGGGGCGAGCTGCGAATATACCAAACATTGTATAAACACTGTTGGGATCTCAATGCCATACCAAACTACAAAGGATACGCAAGGCGCGGATATAATTTCGGGGAAACAAACGATAGAACCCTTGACGCCACGAGACCCTGTCTCCACCTAAATTGGAGCAGCGCCAAACAGGTTCGATAACCCTTCGATGAGGAGAATGATTACCCAATGGATTTCCAACTGACCAAAGAGCAAAAGCAGATTGTCGCCTCCCTTGACGAAATCGGGAAAAACGTGTTCGCCAAAAAGGCCGCCCGTTGGGATGAAAATCACGAGTACCCATGGGAAAATATACACCAGCTGCGGGAAATGGGCGTTTTGGGAATGACGATCCCCAAAGCCTATGGCGGGCAGGAAAGCCCCCTGATCGACGCGGTTCTGGCCATCGAAACCACGGCCAAATACTGTGGCGTCACCGCGCGAGCCATCGTCGAAACCAATATTGGCGCGGTGGGTTGCGTCATGGCCTATGGCACCGACGCGCAACGCAAGCTCGTGGCCGACAGGATTTTACAGGACGGGGACAAGCCGGCCATCGGCATGACCGAACCGGAAGCCGGCACGGCCTTGACCGATCTGGCCACCACCGCTGAGAAAAAAGGGGACCGCTACGTCGTCAACGGTACTAAACACTGGATCACCGGCGGCGGCATTTCGGTCACCAACCTGATTTTTGCGCGGTTTATCGAAGACGGCCAGGATTTGGGCATCGGGGGCATACTGGTGGACAAGGGGACCCCGGGGTTTACCTTCGGCACCGTGGAAAAAGCCATGGGCCTCAGGGGAATCCCGGAGACCGAACTGATTTTCAAGGACTGTGTCGTGCCGGCTGAAAATGTGGTCGTCCGGGGGGATGGCAACGAAGGCTTCAAAAAACTGATGTATGGCTACAATGGTCAGCGGGTGGGGGCCAGCGCGGTTGCCCTGGGGATCGCCCAGGGGGCCCACGATCTGGCGATTGACTACATGAAGAAACGGCATGCTTTTGGCCGTCCGATTTCGGAATTCCAGGGCCTCCAATGGATGATGGCCGACGCGGAAATGGGACTCAATGCCGCCCGCCTGCTGATCTACCGGGCGGCCTGCAATGCCAGAGAACTGCCCAACAACGTCCGGCTGCCGTTTATGGATGAAGCCTCCATGGCA
>Ga0180429_10002926_pt1 | contig 13930 bp, 10 predicted proteins | sample SS_ome_FD_132428 | JGI IMG/M metagenome (GOLD analysis project Ga0180429, IMG submission 132428) | Hypersaline lake sediment archaeal communities from the Salton Sea, California, USA - SS_1_S_1 metaG | ecosystem: Environmental > Aquatic > Non-marine Saline and Alkaline > Hypersaline > Sediment ...
GCCGGCATGCCCACCTGGATGTCGGCGGCGTCCACCTCGTCGATCGGCGCCGTGACATAGAAACAGGCGTTGTCGATGATGTCCACCACGGGGGGCGTGGCCACCCCTAACGGCGATGGTGTCACGAACTCGAAACGCTCGCCGTTGATCTCGGCGATCACGCCGTCAAAAGGCGCCAGCAGCCGGGTGCGCGCCAGGTTGGCCTGGGCCACGGCCTGCTGCGCCTCCCGGACACTGATCTCGCTGCGGGCCCCGGCGCACTCGGCCTGCAGCGCGGCGGCCTCGGCCTTGGCGTTGTCGGCCCGTTCTTCGGTGACGACATCCTGCTTGCGCAGTTTATTCAAGCGGTCCGCGTTGCGCTGGGAAACTCCGGCTCGCAGACAGGCCGAACGGGCGCGGCTGCGGGCCGAAACGACCTGCCGCTCCGCCAAGACCGCCTGGGCCTCCAGGTCTTCGTTCCAGATTTCCAGCAAAAGCTGGCCTTCCGTGACGGCATCCCCTTCCCGGATCGGCAGTTGGGCAATCTGTCCGCCGACGCTCGGCGAAAGTTTGGCCCGGCGGCAGGCCTTGACCGTGCCGGCCCGGGTGTTGGCCACGGTGCGCTCCACCGTGCCGCGCGTGACGGCCTTGACCACGACTTCCAGGGGTTTGGGCCGCGTGGCCCGCCAGATGCCGTAGCCCGCAGCGGCGACCACGAGCAGGACGATGACCCATTTCAAAAAATGACGCGGCAGAGACATGGCAATTCCATTTTCGGTTTATGTGGTCGGCGGCAACGAAATGACAAACATCGACGCGTCCATCAACGCGGGGTAGCAGGCGGCGGCACCCACCACCCCGGCACCAAACAAGTACGAAGGAAGCGTCTTCGCGAAGCGACCATTGGCAGTCTCGTAGGATCGGAAAACTTGGTGCCGCCAACTGGGGACAAAACGCTATCGGTGCGATTTTTCCGATACCATGGATCTCTCCCGGGACGGACTTGGGCTACTTCACACCATTTTTATCAAGATACGTTTCCAGGTCGAAATAGAACGCGTTCAAAGAGTTGGCCACGGCACCGTCCCAGCCGTCGCCGAGCATGTTCTCGGCCTTGCCCGTCCCGATAAATACAAACGGATTGATGGCCGTGGCCATATCCCCGCCGGAATAGCGATTGATGTTATCACCATCGGTTTGCGTATTGAACAGGGGGTTACGATCGCCATCCAAAAACGCATAGTCGATATAGACATTGAATTGTTTATTGCTCCAAATCGTAGTACCCAGATCGATTTTATAGTCTTTGAAGTCCGACAACAGATAGTAATCGTAATGGGGACCGCCGGCCTGCAGTTCGTGGGCGAAATCGACCTTTTCGAAGCGCGCCTGCATGAGGTTCATCAGGCTGTCACGAAACGCCGGACCGGCCTCGTAGCGGAAATTGTCGGACATGGCGCCCGGGTTATGGATGATGACTTTTTCCGCCTGGGCTTTGTCCATCACCACCAGGAGCTTTTTATCCACTTTGGTATCGGGAATGTTCTGAAACTCGAATTCATGCCGCAGAGGCACGTTGCGCGTGCAGCCATTCAGGACCAGCAGAAAAACAACCGTCAAAAAAACAATCCCAGACCAGCGATGCGAGTGCATTCTCACGGCTCACCTCCCAATTAGAATCTATACTATGACATTGTGTGCCAGAACCATAGCCGTCCGTCCATCTTTCTTATCACGCTATAAAATCGGCGAAGCCGTTATCGGTGAATAGCGGCTAAATGTCTTCCAAAGATATGAATGGGCTGCCGTAATGAATCCGCTTAAGGGGCATCCTACTCAAGGAAAGGGGTGGTGTCAAAACCCGGGGGGATGGTGGGGTGGCGGGAAAAGCGGATGAACGATCCCGGCGTCCGTCGCCGGGGTCGTTCAATCTGCGCAGGTTCAGGCGGCGCGCGGGAAACCGCGGTCTCGCTCGCGCAATATCTTTAGCACCCGGCCGGCTTCCTGGGTTTCCTCCGGTGTCAGGAAACCCGCCGATATCCAGGATTCCAGTGTGCGCTGCCGCCGCTCGAGGCTCTGGGGGCTGTCATCTTCAGCATACTGGTGCATGAGTTCCAAGTCCGTTATATCCATTGTATCCTCCGTATTCTTGCACACGATTTGTGCTCAGGGCTAATAAGCTTTGGCCCCCTTTGTCACAAAGCAACTATGAATTTGATAACCTTCAGATATTTATCGAAATTTAAATTTCATCGATAACGCCTCGCCACACCAAAGCCGTCCAATGGGAGCCAGGCGGGCCAACGGCTATCCCGAACAGTTCATGAAATTTTTTCTATGCCATAAATTTTATGCAAATATTCAGTGGTATCAAAGCTATTCTGGGTATCATTTTCATGTGACACGTTGTACCCTTGGCCGATTTCCAAAATCATAGAAAATATTTCACCCTGCGGGCGCGCCCGAGATGCCCATTGGCCGCGTTATCAGGGACTTGCAGTAGCATTCGTACAGCGGCGCCCCTGATGCCTTGCCAATGAACATCTCGAACGCGTGAAATATTCGGGCTATGCGCCCTGCATATCCGTCCTGCCGACAGGAGATTTCTGATGGTCGGGAGCGCATTCGACCCTTTATTGCATGGCCGCCTGAACCGCCGGTGCCGGCTCATCCAATCTGCACGCCCCCGAATCCTGTTTGACGCAATCGCGCCCGGCCCGCTTGGCCCGGTACAATGCCTGGTCTGCCTTTTCCAGCACCTTGACAGGGTCGTGGCCGCGGGAAGGAATGCCGCAGGCCACACCGGCACTGATGGTCAAATGATCTCGGCCGCGCGACCCTTTGTGGCGCAGGTTCATGTCCCTGACCGTCCGGTTCATGGCATCCGCCACTTCCCGGGCCCCCTCGAGATCGGTATTGGGCAACACCACGACAAACTCTTCTCCGCCGTACCGCGCCACCAGATCGCCGGCCCGGCGGACATTTTTTCGCAGACAGGCGGCCACTTTTTTCAGGCAGTCATCGCCGGCCTGGTGGCCGTAGATGTCGTTAAATTCCTTGAAATAATCGATGTCCAGCATGATGAGAGACAGCGGTTGCTGTTCGCGCAGGGCCCGCTGCCACTCGTTTTCCAGGGCTTCGTCAAACCGGCGGCGGTTGGCCAACCCGGTCAGGCCGTCCTCCATGGAATATTTTTTCAAGATCTGCTGGGCCCGCTTCTGTTTGATAATCGACCACATGCTGGACATGAAGAGGGTGAGCTGGTTGACGTCGGATTCATCATAGGCAGCCTCTTTGTTGCCCACCCCGGCCACCGCCACAATTCGCCCGTCGTCCATCACCGGCACGCTCATGTGACGCCGGATGGAAAAATGCCCTTCCGGCAGGCCCTTTTTGTCGGGCACATTTTCGAAATCATTGTGAATCACGGGACGCCGCAGCCGGACACTGTCGGCCCAGACGCCGGCTTTATCCAGGGGATAGTGGCGTGTCTTGTCCGCCTGGCAGGCCCTTTTAGCATCTTTGGACCAGGCCACGAGTTCAAGCGAATTGGTTTCTTCCTTTACAAAGTGAAGATAACCGGCTTTGCTGCGGGTCAAACGAACGATCTCTTCCAGTGCGTACGCCCTGATTTTCTCATCGCTCACGCTGCTCATCTGGCTCAGTTTGAGCAAGGAATGGAGCCGCTCTTCATTGAGCTTGATGGTTTCCTGGGATTTGATCTGGTCGGTCACATCGCGCGCAACGGCATAAATGAGTTCTTCCTCCACGTCCGGTATGGCATTCCACTCCAGCCAGCGCGTGCGGCCGTCCTTTCCGACGTAGCGATTTCTGAAATCCTTGACCGAGCGGCCCTGCCTGAGCTCCTGGTTAATCGCTTCGGTGGCCGCGGCGTCGTCCGGATGCACAAAAGAAAACCAGGGGATGCTCAACAACTCCTCTTTGGACCACCCCAGAAGACCGGTCCAGGCCGAGTTGATGTCTTTGAAATAGCCATTGAAGTCAGCGATACAAATGGGATCGATGGACAGGCTGAAAACCCGCTCGCGATCTTGCTCCGCACGCTTGACCGCGGTGATGTCCTTGATCACACTCACCACGCGATCGACACGCCCGGAAGATGAGCGCGCCGGGTAGTAGCGCACCAGCAGATAGCGCTTGCCCGATGTGCGGCTTTCCTGCATCATTTCATATTCGACCGATTCCCCCTGAAAACAGGCATCGAGATGCGGTTTGATCGCGTGGAACGCATCGGCGCCGATGGCATCCACAATCGACGTGCCGATGATTTTCTCACGCGGGGTGTTGCGCTGTTTGAGAAACGCATCATTGACCATACGGAAAATATAGCTTCTATCCAGCACCGTCACCATGTCATCGGAGGCTTCCAGCGCCATATGGTATTCGCTGAGGGTGTCCTGGGCCTGTCGACGATCGGCCACGGATCGCTGCAGTTCGCAGGTGCCGGCCTTGACCTGGATCTCCAGATGCGACTTATAGCGCATCAATGCCAGCTCGGCCTGCCGCCGTTCCGAGACTTCTTCCCGAAGGGTGGCATTGGCCTGCATCAGATCCGATGTCTGCCGATCGAGCACTTTCCCTAAAACGCGGCTGGACAGCCACAAGCGGAAGACCATCGCGCCGGCGACAGCCAAGGCTGCCGACAGCCCGCCCAAGGCATAGATGGCCCAGACCGAGCCACCGGCAGCATTCTGGATATGGTGAAGGGTGATCAACGCGATGACGCCCAGGATTCCCGCCAACACAAAGAGGGCACGATTGCGCAAGGACAGGGTTTGACCTGTGTGCTGAATAACGACCTGTTTGGTTAAGTTGGTCATCGTAATGCCGCTGTTATCGTTTTTGTCTTGAACGCCCCTTCTTCCCATGCCTGAGCAACCCGAAGGACACTTCCGAAGCCCTGATGACGCCTCGGCCGGTCGATCATGATCTTCTCCGGCCACAACGGGTATTGCAAAAGGCTTGCCAACATCCGGAAAGTACTCGAATTGTTCGCTCTGCGACGGCGGTCAGACAGCGCCGCCATCATGACGGAACAGACCGGAAAGCCCTGCAGATATAGGGTTTTTTTAGTGCAACGAAAATCGAGGGATGAAACCGGGACCATGACCGGGTGGGGCCGGCGGATAGGCCAAGCGGAAGAAAGGCGGATCATCCGGACCAGTCAAATTTTCCATCAGGGTGTCAATAATCCCACGATCACGACCGGCCTTTCACCACGGCCAGAATGGCCTCGGCCAGGGCTTCGGGCACTTCTTCCTGAAGAAAATGTCCCGCCTGGGTCTCCGTGACCGGGGCTTCGGGGAAAAGCCCCCGCATATTTTTGAGAGCGCGACCCAGGATCGGATCTTTGAGCCCCCAGACAAGGCGCACCGGGCCGCGAAAGGTCTTCCCCCAGGACTGGACTTTTCGCATGTAGGGCGAGGTGGGGTGCTGCGGACCGGTGGGAACCATACGCGCCAGAGCCAGCGGGGCGGTCCGGTCGCGAAATGCTTTGAGCGGCCACCCATAGGCGCGCCGTTCGAGAGAACCGATACTGGCAGGGTCCCCCTGTGCCCGATGCAGAATGGGAACCGGGAAGTTGAAGCCCCTGAAAAGCAGATCGCTGACCAGGGGAAGATGGGCCAAGCGGTGAAACGTCGACAACCGCCTCTTTTTGTAAGGAGCGGACAGGGCAGTATTGCCGAACACCGCCCCGGTTACCCGATCGGGGTTGTAATAGGCCATCAGGCCGACGATCGGACCGCCCCAGTCCTGCCCCACGATGGTAATGTCGCGCAGGTCCAACGCCTGCACCAGGCGGCTCAAATTGAGGGCGTGAAACCGCAGCGAATGCAGACCGACCTCGTGGGGTTTGGCGCTCAAGCCAAGCCCCACCATATCCGGGGCAATCACCCGGACGTTGGCGTCGGCCAGCAGCCGGATGACCTTGCGCCAGAGAAACGACCAGGTGGGATTGCCGTGTTGCAGCAGGATCACCGGCCCCTGGCCTTCGTCCACAAAATGCATGGGCCAGCGTCCGCCGCCAAACACGCGGCGGCGGAAGGGAAACGCTTTTGAAAGCCAGTCCGGCAACGGTGGGGGATCGATAAACGGCAATGGTGTCGGTTCGGTCATCTCAGCATCCTTTTCGGTGGCCAGTAGGGTAAAAACCGTGTTGCGTCACCCACGTCGACGGATGGTCTTCTGCCATCAACCGCCAAAGGCGGCCTCGGGCATGTCGACCACGGCGGATTCCGCCGCCATGATGGCATCCATTTTGCCGAGGGTTACCGGCAACAGGCTGTTGATGAAATAGCGCGCGGTCTGCACCTGGCCATGGTAAAAAGTCGCGTTTTTATGGGTGTCTATTTTTTTCCGGCGGGCGTCCCCCTCCAGGCCAGCCAACAGCTTTTCCAGGGGCGAAACGGCGACGGTCGCCCGCCACAAGAGCATCCAGGCCATGATGACATCCCCCATGACCTCCTGGAACGGCGCGGCATGGGCAAAGGCCGTACGGAAACGCTCACTCATAGCAGCCTGCCCCAGGTGCAGGGCCGTATCGCCCAGGCGGTCGAGAGCCTTCTCCACCTTGTCCGCCAGGTCGGACAGTCCGTCGCAGGTCCGGGCCCGTTGCACCACGCGGCGCACTTCGTCCATAAAATTCATGAACACCCGGCCCTTTTCCATACCGATCTTGCGGCCCAGCAGGTCCATGGCCTGAATGCCGTTGGTCCCTTCGTAAATAGAAGCGATGCGGACATCCCGCATCAACTGCTCCACCGGGTACTCCCGGGTATAGCCGTAGCCGCCATACACCTGAACAGCCTGGGAACAGACCTCGAAACCGCGATCCGTACAGTAGGCTTTAAGCACCGGGGTCAGTAAATCAAGCAGGCCATTGTGGTAGGCCCGATCCGCTTCGGTGGCGGCACAGTTGATGCGATCGATCAAACGGGCGCCAAAATAGACGAAACTGCGCATGCCGTCCACATGGGCCTTCATCCACATGAGCATGCGGCGCACGTCCGGGTGACGGATGATCGCGACCTGGGGCGCATCGGGCGTGAAGGTGTTTTCCAGATCCCGCCCCTGTTTGCGCTCCCGCGCGTAGGCAAGGGCATACAGGTAGGCGGTCGAGGCACTCGTGAGACCGATGGCGCCCACCAGGAGCCGGGCCGCATTCATCATATGAAACATGACCTTCATGCCCTTGTTTTCTTCCCCCAGCAGCATCCCCCGGCACTGGCCCTTGCTGCCGAAGGCCATGCTACAGGTCGGGCTGGCATGAATCCCCATCTTCTCCTCGATGCCGGTGCAGACGACGTCGTTGGCATCCCCCAGCGAGCCGTCCGGATTGACCCAGATCTTGGGGACGATAAACAGGGAAATGCCCCGGGTGCCGGCCGGTGCGCCTTCGATGCGCGCCAGGACGGGATGAATGATATTTTCGGTCATGTCATGCTCGCCGCCGGTAATGAAAATTTTGTTGCCGGTAATGCTGTAAGTGCCGTCCGGCAGCCGGCGGGCCGAAGTGGTGAGCGCGCCCACATCCGACCCGGCCTCGGACTCGGTCAGCACCATGGTGCCGGCCCATTGCCCCGTGTACATTTTTTTGAGAAAGAGCTCTTTCTGGGGCTCGGTGCCGAAAATTTCGATCATCTCGCCGGCACCGTGGGCCCCGAAACCGAAGAGTGAAAACGCATAATTAGCACCGAGATGATAGTCCGCCACGGCCTGGGCCACCAGATAGGGCAGTCCCTGGCCCCCCAGATCGGGGTTGGCCGTCAGCGCCGTCCACTCTCCTTCGACAAACAGCTTGTGCGGCCGGTGAAAACAGGCCGGCATGCGCACCTGGCCGTCTTCAAACACCAAACCGGCGCGGTCGCCCTCCACCAGGGTCGGCAAGATCTCCTTGACGGCCAACTGGCGGGCCTCATCGACGATCATGTCGAAGGTCTTGCGATTAAAATCACCAAAGGTCTCGTGAGCGCAAAGGGCTTCCGCATCAAACTGCTCGTAAAGGACGAAATCGACATCTCTGCGGTCGGCAATTACCTGGGCCATATTTATCTCCTCACTTGATCGACGATTGTTTGGGGAAAGTACACCTTCTATCCTGTTACGGTTTGCAACGCTATTTCGATCCCTATGGAGCAGGGCTCCTCGCGCCTCGCTTTCTTCCGGCGAGTATCCAATCTAAAGCCGCATAAACCGGGCCACAATACCCTTCATGATCTCATTCGTCCCGGCAAAGATCGACATCACCCGGGCGTCCCGGAAGGCCCGCGCCAGAGGATGGTCATCCGGCATGGCGTGGAGGCCCACCAGATCCAGGCAGCGGTCGGCCACCCGTTTGACCATTTCAGTGGTCCAGTACTTGGCCATGGCCGTTTCCACCGCCACTTTTCGGCCTTCGATATGGTCGGCAATCAGCTTATCGATAAACGTCCGTCCAAGCTTGACCTCGGTCGACAGCTCCACGATGGCGAACTGCACGGCCTGGTGTTTGGACAGCGGTTTCCCGCCCTCTCTGTGCCGGGTGCAGAAATCAATCGTCCACGCCATTATGCGCTCCGCCGCCGCCACCGCCCCCAGGGCCGCCACGATACGCTCCTGCTGGAGTTTTTCCATCATCATGACAAACCCGTAGCCTTTGGCGCCCAGCCGGTTGGTCGCCGGAATGCGGCAATTGGTGAAAAAGAGCTCGGTCGTATCCTGGCTGTGCCAACCCATTTTCTCCAGATGCCGGCCCCGCTTGAAGCCTTCGGTGCCGTCCTCCACCAGATAGAGCGACAACCCCAGATGGGGGTTGTCGAGATCGGCCTCCCGGGCGGCCACGATCACCAGGTCGCAGAGCAGGCCGTTGGAAATAAACGTCTTGGTGCCGTTGAGCACCACGGTGCCACCATCCTCTTGCGCCAGAGTGCGGATCCCGGCCAGGTCGCTGCCGGCATCCGGTTCGGTCATGGCGATGGCGGTGACGATGTCTCCGGAGACACACCCCGGCAGATAGCGCTGCTTCTGCGCGTCGTTGCCGAACGCCGTGATATAGGGCACGACGATGTCGCTGTGCAAACTGGCCGCCAGCCCGTTGATCCCGGTGCGGGACATCTCTTCGGTCAGGATGGCGGCATAGCGAAAATCGCCGCCCCGGCCGCCATAGACCGGCGGCACGTCCATGCACAAAAAACCCGCCCGGCCCATTTTGTGCCAGATCTCCCGGGGGACGGACCGGTCCTTTTCCCACTGGTCGGCATAGGGCGTCACCTCCTGGACCAGGAAATCCCGCAGACGGGTGCGGAAAACGTCATGGTCGCTTGTATAGGTCAGAATGTCCAAAGGGACCTCTTGGGACTTGTTAAACCGCACGGCAAGGGAAACCTTGGTCGGCTTTCTGCTGGCGGTGCGGACGTGATGGCGTTTTCCGTCCGCATCGCAATGCCGGCATCGCGCCAGCGATAGAAATTCGTAATCAAAACCCTTCCGGTCGTCAAGCGCTATATCTCATTTCGTTGCCTGGCAACGGGTATGCCGCAACACGGGTTGTTCGCCTCGTCGACGGATGATATAAGCCCCACAGAAAAGGCAACGGCACCCCACAAGGAGACGAACAGACGGATGGAAGAGCGACATTTCGGACCGGTCCGGTTTCTGCCGGGCCCCAACAACGGCAAATACCCCTATTGCCATTCTGTTTTCATCGAAGGGGCCGGCATCCTGATCGATCCTTCCTCCGACCGGCAGCGTCTCGAAGCGCTGCGCGACACGCATGATATAAACGCGGTCTGGCTGAGCCACTGGCACGAAGACCACTTCATGCACCTGGACCTTTTCGATGACGTGCCCCTGGCGATGCATGCCGCCGACGCGCCTTTTCTGGAAAATATGGAAACGTTTCTGGACGGCTATGGCATCGAAGACACCGACACCCGGGAAGCCTGGAAACCACTGCTGGAGGAAATTTTTCATTTCCGTCCGCGGCAGCCGGACATGCTTCTGGAAGAAAAAGAGGGCCTGTCGCTTGGCGATGTCACGGTCGACATCCTGCACACACCGGGGCACACTCCCGGCCACCTGTGCGTCTTCTTTCATGAACCCGAAGTTCTCTTCCTGGCGGACTATGATCTGACCGCCTTCGGGCCCTGGTATGGCGACCGGCTGTCCAGCATTGCCGAGACCGAGGCCTCGGTCCGGCGCCTGCAAGGTCTGCCCGCGCGCATCTGGCTAACCTGCCACGAGACCGGCGTGTTCGAAGCTGCCCCGCCCCCGCTATGGGATCGCTATTTGGATGTCATCCGCCGCAGGCGTGCCGATCTGCTGGACCTACTGACCAAACCCCGCAGCATCAGCGACATTGTCGACGCCTGGATCGTTTACAAACGACCGCGCGAGCCCCTGGCGTTTTACCGCCATGCCGAGCAGTCCCTGATGGAAAAACATCTGGAGGAATTAATGGCCGCGGGGCGGGTGGTGCAGGCGGGTGGCCGTTATCGACGTACCTGAATCGCTGAAATCGTCAGGCATCAAACGTTTTTAAAAACGTGTCCGCCGCTTCGATCGACCGCTCGATATCCCGAACCAGCACGTCCACATCGGCCTCGATGCGTCCCATTTCAGACCCCAGCGCGCCCACCGCCCGAGCGTTTAGATTGTGCTTGAGATAAAGCACATAGTCGTTCAAGCGGCTCAACACCGGGTCCATCCGACTGCGGGCCTGCACCATGGCGCGGTGAAGCTGGTTGTAGCGCTCGCGCGTCCGCGTCAGGGACTGGCGACTGTTGGAACGGAAAGTGGCATTGGTCATCTGCCCGATTTCCGCCTCCCATTCGACAAACAAGTCCGCTGCGATCTGCTCCACATTGTCAATGCGTTCGTCGATGATGGACGCCCGCCGCTCGCAGTCTTCATAGTCGTCTTTCAGCTGCAGGTAGACGTTTTCCAGCTCTCCGCCCTGGAAACCGGTCAGCTCCTTGATCCGGGTCAGGGCATCCTTGAACTCCTCGGAGGCTTTGGCCTGGTCCTCACGGGCGTTTTCGACCTCGTCTCTCAGCAAGTGGCGTTTTTCCTTCCCGAGGGTTTCCCACATGGAATAATAGGTGCTCCGGCAACCGGAACACACTAATCCCACCACCACGAGGAATAGAACCGGGAGAATTCGCACTGTTGTTGTTCGCATCGCTCGGAACTCCTTTGACCTGTTTTCGGGCCATTGAATCACGTGTGGCTTAGACCCGGACCGCAAGAGGCCTTGCTGGAATCGGTAAGGAACCGGCCGACCCGTTCCCCAGGCGACCGGGCTATTCCAGCATGTGGTTGAATTCGGTAAGAATGACCGTCATCAGCTCCTGGCCGATGATGATGCCGAAATCGATCATCTGCGGCCCGTATTTTTTCCCCGTATGGCTGCGGAAGGTCGCCTTGATCTCCTCCAGGCGCTGCATGCCGCCGGGGTAGCGGATAACGAAATCGGCCACTGAAGGATTGAAGAAAGCGACCATATCCCACAAGGTATCGGTGAAGTTGTCCGGCCCCCACCGGAATTTGTCGGCATCGTAGAGACAGTCCGATAAAAAACAGGCGGCGTCGGTCGGCGGGGTTTTGATCCGCTGAAAGGCTTCGTGATTGCGAATCGCGTAACAGATCTCATCGATCTCATCGCCGGTGAAGGCAAAGGCCGCCAGCACCTCCCGTGCATAGCGCGCGCCTTCAACGGCATGGTCTTTCTGCTTGCGGTGGATATCGTGCAGCAGTCCGGCGGCCTGGCTGACGATGCTGATGCGTTGGGTGCGTGTTTGATCATATCCTGCGCGACGCCCCTCGATCAGCGATAGCGCCCCGGCATCCGCCGCAACCTTGAGAGCGTGTTTCATCCCGTGCCCGAAATCATCTTCCAGCCGTTCGGCCACAAAACCGCGCAATTCCAAAAGCAGCGGGTCGTGGTTTAAACAGTGCCAGGCAAACGATAGATCGTCGGCATGGGCCCGGTAAAAATCAGGCAAGGGCAGGCCCGCGGCGATCTCCCGTGCCTTTTGCTTCAGGATGGCATAGACCGCCGCGGCTTCATCCGGTAAATGCGGTGGTTTATAAACCATGGCCCCTCGTCTCCACCGGTCGGGGGAAAACCGCCGGGATCATCACCCAAAGGGGAACGGCCCATCCGTCTAAAACTTGGCGCGTGTCCCCGACATGGCGCCAACGAAAAAGGGAGATGCATGACGCACCATGCATCTCCCTTTGATCATCGGGCCGTCGTCATGACGGTAAAAATGAAACCCCGGTCGCGCCTGCCACCGGAGGTGGTCAGTCGATCATCGCGTATTCGTAACCACAGACTTTCCACATGCCGTCTTCATTCACCAGGTCGACCACTTCGTCCAGGTGATAGGTTTCGCCCATATTCATGATTTTAAGAAAGTAGGCGAATGTCGGATGAATGGCGCGCTTCATGGAACAGGTTACCTGCACCTGGGCAGACGCCTCGTCCTGGGCCAGCACGGCGGCCTGAACGTGAAAAAGCTGCATGCGTGGATAGGCGGCGCTGAATCCTTTGGCACGTGCCTCCGCTTCAACCTCATAAAACACATCGTCCACAATGTCCTGATCCTCCAGCAGATCGCCGCACATGCGCTCGGTTACAGCAGGGGATAATTGATAGAAGGCCTTAGTGAACGCGATCGCCGCCTTCACCGGAGTCTCCTTGGTATCTGCCGCCACCAGTACAACCTGCACCAGTATGCCCAGAAGGACCACCAGCGCCAGGGGAATCCACTTGCGGAACCTATCCATCGATCATGTTCTCCTTTCCCATCGTCGACTAATTGAAACGGCACGCGTCGTGAGGTACCGTCCCCTTATGCATATGAACATGTCGATACCATAGAATAGCCGCCCTGCCAAGACCTCCCACCGTGTGTTTCGACAAATATCGATGAATAAAATGGTTGCTGGAGATCGGGGTCATTTCGCGATCGAAATGGTAAATGTTGGGCCAAATATTCCTTGACACACTATATATAGTATGAGAGATCTCGACTCGTTGCGAGCCGCCCGGCGGCAGGTCTGCGCCTGCCTGTTTTTCGATCTGACGCCAAACGTATCGCGTCACGAGAAGTATCTTCCTGTTCCCCCCGGAACAGGAAGTCAAAATGCATCGGGCAACCATGCTTTTTGTTTCTTCCTGCTTACATTAATATCATCAGCACTGAACGCATCCACGTTCCGCTGTTTTAATTGGACCCAACAGACTGCCCCGGAGGTTTTCATGACCGAACGATGTCGCTTTGTTTTAACCGAAGACGGACGGCTGGACCTGTCCGCCTATCAATGGGATGACCACCGTTTCACCGATTTGATGACCCGCGCCGGGACAGCGACCACAGATACGGCCATGAGCATCAGCCGCCATTTGCGCAAAGAGATCGACAAGATCGAAGAACGGACCATCACCATGTCGGTCATCGAAAAAATCATCGATGACAAGCTGCAGGAATTCGGACTGGACGCCGCCAACCCCGTCAAGCTCGATGTAAGCGTTTTCAAGAAAAAAGGCCCGATCCTCAGCGGCAACGCCAAAACCGTTCTGGAGCGCCGCTACCTTAAAAAAGACCCCAATGGCAAAGTGATCGAGTCGCCCGATAAAATGTTCCGCCGGGTGGCCCGCCACATCGCCAAAGCGGAATTGGCCTACGGCAGCCAGGAACAAGCCGATGAAATGGAAGACGCCTTCTACGACCTCATGACCGACTTCCGCTTCCTGCCCAATTCTCCGACCCTGATGAATGCCGGTCGTCGGCTGGGACAGCTGGCCGCCTGTTTTGTACTGCCTGTGGAAGACAGCATGGAAGCCATCTTCAACTCCCTGCACCACGCCGCCATGATTCATAAATCCGGCGGCGGAACCGGCTTTTCCTTCTCGCGCCTGCGCCCCAAAGACAGCCGCGTGGGCACC
>Ga0180429_10002931_pt1 | contig 13916 bp, 8 predicted proteins | sample SS_ome_FD_132428 | JGI IMG/M metagenome (GOLD analysis project Ga0180429, IMG submission 132428) | Hypersaline lake sediment archaeal communities from the Salton Sea, California, USA - SS_1_S_1 metaG | ecosystem: Environmental > Aquatic > Non-marine Saline and Alkaline > Hypersaline > Sediment ...
AGCGCCAGTGAACCGGCCAGTTGCAGGATGTCCCGGTTCAGGAGTTGCCTCGTGTTCAGTTCACCGGACTGGTTCGCGTTATCGAGGTCGACGGCGGCCATGATGCTGCGGTATTTCTGCGGCGCGCCGGGCTTGACGAGCCATACCGGGCAGGGGCACTTGCGCAGGATGTGCATGTCCTCGCTGCCGAGCAGCCGGTCGAGCCATTCCGGGTTTTCTGCGGATTTGATGACGAGATCGTGTTCGTTCCGCAGGACTTCACGGATTATTTCAAGAAACACGGTGCCGACCAGTACCCGGCAGGAGATTTCGTGCCGCCCCTGAAACGGAGCGGTGATCTTTTCGAGCTTGTGCCGGGCGGCTTCCTTGACCGTTTTCTGAAGGCCGCTCGAGACCGGCCCGCCCTCCGGCATGCCCATGCCGATCGAAATGTGTTCGGCGATGGTCGCGACAGTCAGCTTTGCCTGGCTTTTTTGCGCGAGGGAAAGAGCCCGCTCGAGCAGGGCCGTGCCCGTGTCCTCGGTGGTAATGACGCAGAGAATGTTCCTGAACCGGTCCATTGGTCTCGCCTTCGATCACGCTGTGATCCATGGAACCTTATTGTGGCCCCCGGATTTATGCCCATGCAAGCTGTGCGGGCATCAGTCGCGACTCCCGAACGCGCCCGGAAATCCTGGCCGGGCCGGCATGGGCTGTTCGATCAGCGCCCGGTGCTGGTCCCGGTAGCCGGCGAGCACGTTCTCGGCGGCATCCTGGGCAACGCCGATTCTCTCGAGGATCATCCGCGACAGTTCCAGGCCGGTCATGACGTTTTCGGGAACCACCCCGGAGACGCCCAGCCGGTTCAGGGACCGGCTGGTTTCCAGGTCATGGCCCCGGGACAGGATCGCGGCATCCGGGCAGTGCTTGCGCAACGACGAGACGACTTCCAGGGTTTCATCGGGATCGTCCAGGGTCACCACGATCATGGGGGTGGAACTCGCGTCCAGCGATTCGAGGAATCCATCGCCAACGCCATCGCGGAGCTGGACCGGGTTGCCCCGCCGCCGCTCTCGGGACACGAGCGCCGGGTCGAAATCCACCGCGACGAAGGGAACGGCCGCGCGGTTGAGTATCTCGCCCACGTGATGGCCGACCGGGCCGAACCCGGCCAGGACCACCGGCGGCGACGGCTCCTCGTCGGTATCGGCCGCCGCGCCGTCAGCGCGGTGCTCGACGAGTTTTCGGGCCATGTGCGCCAGCGCGGGCGTCACCATCATGCTGAGCAGGACCACGACCAGCAGTGACTGGAAGCGCTGGCCGGTCATCAGGCCGGACTGCGCGGCCAGGGCAAACAGCACGAGGGCGAACTCGCCGCATTGCGCCAGGAGGAGCGCCACGGCCAGCGAAATCCGGGTATCCAGCCCGAACAGACGCGCCAGCGGGAAAAGGATGACGATCTTGATCACCAGCAGCAGGACCAGCATGGAAAGCGCCGCAAACGGCTCGGCCAGGAGCAATCCCAGGTTCAGTGACATGCCCATCGTCATGAAAAAAAGCCCAAGGAGCAGCCCGCGGAACGGCTGGATCTCCGCGATGACCTGCTGCCGGTAGGTCGACTCGGATATCAGCAGACCCGCCAGGAAGGCGCCCATCATCATGGACAGCCCGGCGTATTCGGTCACCATCGCGGTGCCCAGTACGATCAGTACAGCCGATGCCGTGAACACCTCCGGGCTGCCGGCGCGGGCTACGCGGTGCAGCAGCGGATGCAGGAGAAATCGTCCCACCACGACCACCAGCACCAGGATAAACAGGGATTCGAGCAGCGCCAGCCCGATATCCCCTCCAAAACCCGTCTCGGGCGAAGCCAGCAGCGGCAGCAGGGCGAGCAGCGGCACCACGGCGAGGTCCTGGAGCAGCAGCACCGAGATCGCCGCGCGCCCGTACCGCCCGGTCAGGCTTTTCTGATCAGCCAGCACCTGGAGGACGAACGCGGTCGAGGAAAGCGCCAGGGCCGGCCCGACGAAGAGGGCCGTGCGCAGACTGAAGTCAAAAAGATAGAAGCCGAGCATGCCAAGCACGATGCTCGTGATGACGACCTGGAGCGTGCCGAGCCCGAACACCAGGCGCCGCATCAGCCAGAGCCGCGAGGGTTTGAGTTCGATGCCGATAACGAACAGCAGCAGTATCACGCCGATCTCGGCCAGGTGGCCGATTTCCGTGACATTGTCGATCAGGGACAGCCCGGATGGGCCGACGATGACGCCGGCAACCAGGAACCCGGGCACGGTGCCGAGCCGGGCCAGCTGGAACAGGGGCACGAAAACCACCGCGGCGATCAGCAGGAAAAGCAGGTCGAGCAGGTACGCGGAAAGCATGGAAATGAACTCCGTGAGCTACACCCCTCCAGTTTACTGGTTGCGGGCCAGGCGAAAAAAGCAGTGTTTCGCAAAATGGGAAATCGCGGCGAAAGCTGCGCTAAACTTGCCGTATGAATATCGAAGAGATGGTCGGCGAGCTGTTTGACGTCTTTGACGAGAACGGGGACGGCGTTATTTCGCGGCGCGAATTCATCGCGCTCGCCGAGCAGTTGCTGCACGAAAAAGGCATCGGTTTCACCAGCGACATCTTCAACAAGTTCGACCGGAATCACGACAACGTGATCTCCAGGCAGGAGCTCATCGACATGATCGTCGAACTGGCGCTGTAGCCCCTTGAATATCCCGATTTCAGAGCCGGGTAAATCTCTGGAACCAGGCATGGAGGCTCCAGTGACGGAACGTAAAACGCACTGGGAAACCGTTTACCGGGAAAAGCAGCCGGACGAGGTCAGCTGGTTCCAGGAACACCCCGAAAAATCACTGGAGATCATTCTCGACACCGGTGTCGAGCTGAACCGGCCCGTCATCGATGTCGGCGGGGGCGCTTCCACGCTGGTCGATCAGCTGCTGCACGCGGGTTATTCGGACGTGAGCGTCATGGATATCTCGGGAGCGGCCCTGGCGCACTCACGGTCACGCCTGGGCGCTGAGGCGGGCCAGGTGGCCTGGATCGAGGGTGACGTGACGGAGTTTGTTCCATCGAGGCAATATGCTCTGTGGCACGACCGGGCGGTTTTTCATTTCCTGACCCGGGAAAGCGACCGCCGAAACTACCGGCATGTTCTGCAAAAGGCCCTGCCGCCGGGCGGGCAGGTTATCATCGCGACCTTCGCCCCGGACGGCCCCGAGAAGTGCAGTGGCCTGACGGTGGAACGCTACGGCGCCGGCAAGCTGCAGGCCGCGCTGGGCGCCGGCTTCGAGTTGTTGAACACGGTGAAAGAAGCGCATCGCACACCCGCCGGGCAGCTGCAGCACTTCGCCTGGTTTCACCTGCGTGTTTGCGAGCCGTAACGGCCCTTAGCCTTTCCCCTCTTTTCGTGAAAGGTGCTTGCGCAAATGCAGCTGCCTGAGGCGGTGCTCCAGCCATTCGGCGCCCTCGGTTTTCGAGACGTCCCGCCCCCGGTGCTGGGCCTCGGTCACTCGGTAGACGCAAAAGTCCCGGTAGGCTTCCAGTTCATCCTTGAAATCCTGGCAGACGATATCGATCATGAAAGCGTCGTCCAGGTATCCCAGCCCCGGGATTTCGTCCGGAATGATGTCGTTGGTTTCGGCGAAATAAGCCAGTGTCTCGAGCACCCTGGGGCGCTCCTGGGGTGCCATCTTCCAATTGGGGTCCGTGAGCAGGCCGATCAGGGCCTCCAGGCTGCCGATGCGCTCCTGGATGTATTCCGGGGCATCGGACTGCCTGATCTTCGTGATCGTTTCCCGGGCGTGGTTGATGATCGTTTCATCATCCAGGTCACTTTTGGCGTTATAGGAGTCGCGCATGGCGGACCGGAAATGCTCCAGGTCCTCCGCGCTGAGCTTGACCGTGATTTCCATTGACATGGGCTTTCTCTCTGTGAGGGGCGTAGATGAAGACTAAGTCGAGGCGGGGTTGCGGTCAAACCCATGAACCGAATCCCGATCGGTGTTAACTTCAAGGCTGGCTGGCATTCGGAGCGTGTGAGATGGCGATGCTGATCAGGGGTGGAACGGTGGTCACGGAAAAAAGCAGTTTTCGGGCCGACGTGCTGTGCGCGAACGGTGTGATTCAGGCCATCGGGCCCGATCTCGAGGCGCCGGGAGGCGCCACCGTGATCGATGCGGGCGGTCAGCTGGTGATGCCGGGCGGCATCGATCCCCACACGCACATGGAATTGCCGGTCATGGGCACGGTCAGCAGCGATGATTTCGAGACCGGCACGGCGGCCGCCCTGGCCGGCGGCACCACGATGATCATCGATTTCGTCGTGCCCGATCCGGGCACGAGCATGATGGACGCGTTCCATCGGTGGCGGGAACGGGCCGAGAAATCGGTGGCCGACTACTCCTTCCACGTATCGGTCACCTGGTGGGACGACAGCGTGGCCGCGGACATGGAGACCCTGGTCCGCAAGCACGGCGTCAACAGCTTCAAGCACTACATGGCCTACAAGGGCGCCATCATGGCGGACGACGGGGTGCTGTTCAGGAGTTTCACGAAGGCGCGTGAACTGGGCGCCCTGGTCACCTGCCATGCCGAGAACGGCGAACTGGTCTGGCTGCTGCAGCAACAGGTCTTCGAATCCGGGGTGACCGGGCCCGCGGGCCATCCGCTGTCCCGGCCGCCGGCGCTGGAAGGGGAGGCGGCCAACCGCGCCATCCGTATCGCCGAAGTGGTCGGCGTGCCCGTTTACATCGTGCACAATTCCTGCCGCCAGTCGCTCGAAGCCATCGCGCGGGCGCGTCGCGAAGGGCAGCAGGTCTACGGTGAAGTGCTGGCCGCACACCTGGTCATCGACGACTCCGTCTACCGCGCGCCGGATTTCGAATCGGCCGCCGCTCACGTGATGAGCCCGCCGTTTCGCGCCCCCGAACACCAGCAGGCGCTGTGGCAGGGGCTGGATGACGGTCACCTGCAGACCACGGCGACGGACCATTGCTGTTTCTGCAACGATCAGAAGGCCGTGGGACGGGGCGATTTCCGGCGCATACCGAACGGCACGGCGGGTGTCGAGAACCGCATGGAGGTGCTGTGGCACCACGGGGTCAATTCCGGCCGCCTGACGCCCAGCCAGTTCGTGGCCCTGACGTCGACCAACGCCGCCAGGATCTTTAATATCCATCCCCGCAAAGGCAGCATCTCCGCAGGGGCGGACGCGGACATCGTCATCTGGGATCCCGAGGCGACGAAGACGATTTCGGCTGCGACGCACCACCAGAACGTGGATTTCAACGTGTTCGAGGGCATGCAAGTGAAGGGCTGCGCCTCGCACACGGTGAGCCGTGGCCGGCTCGTTTACGCCGATGGCCGCCTGGACACGGAACGGGGCGCCGGCCGCTACATCGAGCGACCGCCGCTCGCGTCCTGATCGCGGCTGGGCCCGGCCACCCGGCCGCCCCGCCGCTATCTGGAATCCAGTTGACCTGCCGTCTGGAATTGCCTCTCGAAAGCGGTGCATGATTGGGCATCAAGGCCGCATCGCTGCGGTAGTCCGGCCAGTAACGTAAAACGGGATGCCATGTCAGATCTGTTTCAACCGATTGCGCCAGCCCGGCTCTTTGAATGGGTATTCGGGGAGCTGGAGCGGAGTGACTCGATCTTCGGCATTCCGCGGCGGCATTTCTTCGTGCCTTCTGCCGATGATCCGTTCCGCACGGCCGCCTTTGGCCATGCGCTGGAAACGCCTTTCGGCCCCGCCTCGGGCCCGCACACGCAGATGGCGCAGAACATCGTGGCCGCCTGGCTTTGCGGCGCCCGCTACATCGAGCTGAAGACCGTCCAGACCATCGACGAACTCGAGGTGTCGAAGCCCTGCATCGACATGGAGGACGAGGGCTACAACGTCGAGTGGTCGCAGGAACTCAAGGTCCACCAGTCTTTCGACGAATACCTGCGCGCCTGGGTGCTGATCCATAGCTTGCACCACCGCCTCGGCTTTCCCGGCAAAACGCCCGGCGTGGTGTTCAACCTCAGCGTCGGTTACGACCTTTCCGGTATCAGGAAGCCGAACGTCCAGTGGTTCCTGGACCGGGCACAGGATGCTTCCGAATTCCTGCCGCCCCTGGTCGAACGGCTGAGCCGCTTTTTCCCGGCCGCCGCCGATATCGAGATTCCGGCCCGCATGTCGAACAGCATTACCCTGTCCACGATGCACGGCTGCCCGCCCGGCGAGATCGGCAGCATCTGCGAATACCTGCTGCGGGAACGCGGGCTGCATACCTTCGTCAAGTGCAACCCGACGCTGTTGGGTCCCGAACGCGTGCGCCGAATACTGCACGACGACCTCGGCTACCGCGACGTGGTCGTGCCGGACTCCGCCTTCGGGCACGACCTGGAGTACGCCGAGGCCGTGCCGCTGCTGAGCGGGCTGCAAAAGACCGCGGCGGACTGCGGCCTCGAGTTCGGGGTCAAGCTCACCAACACGCTGGAAGTGGAGAACACGCGGACCGTGTTCGCCCCCGCGGAAAAGACGATGTACCTGTCCGGGCGGCCGCTGCACGCCGTATCGGTGAACCTGGCCAGCGAACTGGCCGAAACCTTCGATGGCAGCCTGCCGATGTCGTTCTGCGCGGGCGTCGACTGCTTCAACGCGCCGGCGATGCTGGCGGCGGGCATGCAGACGGTAACGACCTGTTCAGATCTATTAAAAACAGGAGGTTACCTGCGTTTTCTCCAGTATCTTAAGAATACCCGTTCCGCCATGGGAGCGGCGCCGGACATCGGCGCCTTCATCGCCGACCGGGCCGGCGCCGGGCGGGGCGAGCGCGCCGCGTCGGCGCGAATCAACCTGCAGCGTTATGCCGCGGAAACCCGCAAGGATCGCCTGCTTCGCAAAGACACCTTCCATACATCGCGCAGCAAAACGGCCCGCAAACTGGGCCTGTTCGACTGCATCGAGGCGCCCTGCACGGATCAGTGCGCGGTCGACCAGGACGTGCCGCGCTACATGAGGGCGGTGCGCGACGGCGACTTCGACCGCGCGGTGCAGATCACGCAGCAGGACAATCCCGTGGCGGCCATGCTCGGCCGCGTCTGCGACCACCTGTGCGAACCGGTGTGCGTGCGCACCCACCTGGACGAACCGCTGGCCATCCGGCACATCAAGCGCTTCATCATGGCGCGTGAAAAACCGCCCCGGCCCGCGGCGCGGGAACTGGCCGGACCGAGGGTCGCAGTGATCGGCGCCGGCCCCGGCGGCATCGCGGCGGCCGCGGAACTGGCCCGGTCCGGATTCAGCGTGGAGATTTTTGAACGGCAGCCCTACGCCGGCGGCATGGTGGGCGGCGCGATCCCGACCTACCGACTGCCCGCGGGGGTGGTCGAGCAGGACCTGGCGCGGATCGAGGCGCTGGGTGTGAAAATCCATTACGACAGGGCGGCCGGTCGCGACTTTCGGCTGTCCGATCTGCGCCGCGAGGGATTTGCCGCGGTGGCGGTCATGGTCGGCGCCCAGCGGGGCAAGAAACTCGGCCTGGAAGGCGAAGACGCCGACGGCGTGATGGATGCGCTGCACTTCCTGCGCCGGGTCCGCGAAGGGCGGCCGGTGAAAATCGGGGAACGCATCGGCATCATCGGCGCGGGCGACACGGCCATGGACTGCGCGCGCAGCGCCTGGCGCCTGTCCGGCGGCGAGGCCCGTGTCAGCGTGATCTACCGCCGCAGCATCGACCAGATGCCGGCGGATCGCGAGGAGGTGGCGTGCCTGCTGGAAGAGGGCATCGCTGTCGTGGAGATGGCGAAGCCGCAGCGGCTGCTGGTCCGGGACGGCAAACTGGCGGGCATGGTCTGCCGCCGGATGGAATACCGCGGCGACCGCGACGCGTCCGGCCGCAAGCGGCCGCACGAAGTGCCGGACTCCGATTTCGAACTGCCGCTCGACACGCTGATCCTGGCCATTTCGCAGCACGCGGTGCTGGATTTCTTTGACGGTGAGCCGGTGACCCTGAACGAACGGGGCTACATCGCGGCCGATCCCCGCAGCTTCGAAACCGCGGTGCCCGGCGTGTACGCCGGCGGCGATGCCGTCAACGACGGGCCGTCCTCGATCGTGGAGGCGGCGGCCGACGGCAAGACCATTGCCCGCAGCATCGGGCGCGCCTGCACCGACGGCAACGGGGCAGCCGGTGTCGCTGCTTTCGACACGGCCGATCTCCTGCTTCGGCGCAGCGGCCGCGAATGGCGCGTACCGGTTCCGCATTCGCCGCCGGCAAACCGCCGCAACTTTGACGAGGTGGTGAAGGCTTACGACGAGGGCGCCGCGCGCAGCGAGGCGGCGCGCTGCCTGGACTGCGACCGCTACTGCAGCCTCTGCGTGGGCGTTTGCCCCAACCTGGCGCTGCTCACCTACCGCGTCGATTCCTTCGCGGCCGACCTGCCGGAACTGCACTGCGCGAGCGGCCGGGTCACGGTCGGCGACGGCCAGCCGTTTCGAATCGCCCAGGCGTTCCAGGTCGCGGTGCTGGCCGATTTCTGCAACGAATGCGGCAACTGCAGCACGTTCTGCCCGACCGCCGGGCAGCCTTACCGGGACAAGCCGCGGCTGTACGTCGACCGGGCCGAGTTCGAGGCCCAGGACGACAACGCCTTCATGCTGCTGCGGCAGGATCCGCCCGCCATGGAAGGGCGCTGGGCGGGGGCCACGCACCGCATCGAGCTCGGCGAACGGCTGCAGTACGACAGCCCGCAGTTCCGGGCATCGATCGATCCATCCGGTTTTCGAGTGGAGCGCATCGAGGCGCATCGGGATGCGGCGGGCGAGGGCGTTCTGTCGCTGCTGCCCTGCGCCACCCTGTTCGTGCTGCTGAACGGTCTGCTCGCCTCCATGCCGCATTTTCCTGCCGCGCCGGGCAGCACGGACGGCTGCATCCCGCAGCCCGGTTACGGGGCACAGGAGTAGAACATGACGTCCCTGCTGATCACCAACGGCTTGCTGGTCACCCTGGATCGCCAGGGCCGTTTCATCGAGAACGGCAGCCTCTTCATCGAGGGCAGGCGGATCACCGACGTCGGTGAATTTTCGCCTGACCGCTACCGGCCCGACCGCGTCATCGACGCCGGCGGCCGGCCGGTGATGCCCGGCCTGATCAACGCCCACCACCACCTCTATTCTACCTTCGCGCGTGGTTTCACGCCGCCGGGCGAGCCGGCGCGGAATTTCGAGCAGATCCTCTCGCGGCTGTGGTGGAAGCTGGACCGGGCGCTGGACGCCGAGGACGTCTACTACTCCGCGCTGCTCGTCCTGATGGAGGCGGCACGCGCGGGCTGCACCACGGTGATCGACCACCACGCTTCGCCGTCCTGCGTCGACGGCAGCCTGGACGTGATCGAACGCGCCTTTCGCGACGTCGGGCTCAGCGGCTGCCTGTGTTACGAGGTGAGCGACCGCAACCGCGAAGGCGAGGGCATCGCGGAGAACGAACGCTACATCCGCAAGTGCCGCGACGAGGGCGACGGCCAGATGGCCGCGCTGTTCGGCCTGCACGCGCAGATGACGCTGGGCGACCGGACCCTGGAGCGCTGCGCCGACATCGCGCTGAACCTCGATGCCGGCTTCCACGTGCACGCGGCCGAGGACGCCTCCGACCTGCGGCATGCGAAGGAGCGCCACGGCAAGGGCATCATGCAGCGTTTCCTGGACTTCGGCATTCCCGGGCCGAAATCCATCTTCGTGCACGGCGTGCACCTGGAGCCCGCTGAACGGGACGTGCTGAAAGAGACCGATTCCTTCGTGGTGGTCAACCCCGAATCCAACATGAACAACGCCGTGGGCACGCCGCCGGTGCTGGACCTGCTGGAGCGCGGCGTGAACCTGGGTCTCGGCACCGACGGCATGTCCTCGCACATGGCGGCGCAGGCCCGTGCGCTGTACCTTTCGCAGCGCGCCGCGCACGGCGACCCGGCGGTGGCCTTCGTCGAGGCCTGCCAGGCCCTGCTGGAAAGCAACCGTGCCCTCTGCAACCGGCTGTTCACCGAGCCGCGCGGCATGCTCGCGCCGGGCCAGCTGGCCGACGTGGTCATTCCCGATTACTCGCCGTTCACCCCGCTGAACGCGGACACGTTTTACGGACACCTGCTGTTTGGGCTGTGTTTCGCGCCGGCCCGCACGACGATCGCGCGGGGGCGGGTGGTGGTCGATGACGGGCGCCTGCCGCAGCTGGACGAGGACGCCATCCGCGCACGCTGCACGGAACGGGCCCGCAAGCTCTGGGCGAGGATCGAATAATGCAACACTGGAAGCACTACCACGTCCCCGACACCATCGAGACGGCGATCGCGCTGCTGGAACGTTACGACGGCGACGCGCTCGTGGTGGGCGGCGGCACCGACCTTCTGCTGGACATCGCCCAGGGCCGGGCGCAGGCGCCGCAGGCCATGGTCGACCCGACCCGCATCGCGGGCCTCGACGGCATCAGCCGCGAGGACGGCTTCATCGTTATCGGCTGCGGGGCGACCCACAGCGTGATCACCCGCAGCCGCGACATCGTCGAATACGGCACCTGCCTGGCCGAGAGCTGCGGCGTGATCGGCGGCCCGCAGGTGCGCAACGTCGCCACGCTGGCCGGCAACATCGCCCATGCCCTGCCGGCCGGTGACGGCACCATCGGGCTGCTGACCCTCGCCGGCGAGATCGAGACCGCGGACGCGGGCGGACGGTGCTGGATGCCGCTCGCCGACGCCTTCCTGGGCCCGGGCCGAAGCGCCATAGACCATCACCGCACCCTGCTGACCCGAATGCGCTTCCGGCCGACGGGCGACGGCGAGGGTTCGGCGTTCTTTCGCGTGATGCGGCCGCAGGGCGTGGCCCTGCCGATGATTTCGATGGCCGCGTGGCTGCAGCTCGACGCGGACGGATCAGTCGCCGCGGCCCGCGTGGCCATCGCGCCGGCCGGCCCCGTGCCGAGCCTGTCCGCCGCCGCAGGGGCTGCGATCGTGGGCCAGGCGCCCTCGGCGCACCGTTTCGCCCGGGCGGCGGACGCCGCGCTCGAAGGGATTGCCCTGCGCGACAGCGCGTACCGCGCCAGCCGCGCCTACCGCGAGCAGATGGTGCGCACGCACCTGCCGAAAGTCCTGGCGGTGGCGGCGGAGCGCGCCGCCGGCGGCCGCATCGTGACCTGGGGAGAAGGAAAATGAGCCGCCTGGAAATGACGGTCAACGGCCGGCCGGTCGAACTCGACGTGCCCGAATCGCGCTACCTGGCCGAGGTGCTGCGCGAGGATCTGCGCCTGACCGGCACCAAGATCGGCTGCAACGAGGCCGAGTGCGGCATCTGCACCGTGCTGGTGGACGGCACGCCGGTGAACAGCTGCATTTACCCGGCCTTCAAGGCGCAGGGCGCCCGCGTCGAGACCGTCGAGAACCTGGCCGCTGGCGGAAAACTGCATCCCCTGCAGCAGGCTTTTCTCGACCACGGCGCCGTGCAGTGCGGCATCTGCACGCCGGGCATCCTGATGACGGCCAAGGCCCTGCTGGACGAAAAGGCGGCAGCCGGCGCAGCCGTAACGGAAGCCGACGTCAAGGTCGCGCTGAAAGACACCTCCTGCCGCTGCACCGGTTACCAGAGCGTGGTCCGCGCGGTGCTGCAGGCTTCCGGGCAGGACGTGCGGCCCTACCTGCCGAAAACCCGGGCGCCGCAGGGCGAGATCGGCCGCGCGCAGCCGAACCCGGACGCCCTGGCCAAGATCACCGGCGAAGCCCGCTTCAGCGACGATTACGAATTTCCCGGCATGCTGCATGCGCGCACGCTGCGCGCCGGCGTGCCGCACGCCCGCATCGTGTCCATCGACACCGCCGCGGCCCGCGCCCTGCCGGGCGTGCACGCAGTGCTGACCCACGAGGACGTGCCCGGGCGCAACCGCCATGGCCTGGTCAGCGTTGACTGGCCGGTGCTGTGCGACGACAAGGTCCGGTACACCGGCGACGCGGTGGCCATCGTCGCGGCTGACGATCGCGCGACCGCCGAGACGGCGCTCGGGCTGATCGAGGTGGTCTACGAGGAACTGCCCGCGGTCACCTCGGCCGTCGCGGCCTTTGAGCCCGGCGCGGCGGTGGTGCACGAGGACCGCCCCGACGGCAACCTGCTCAAGCACATCAAGGTGGCCAAGGGCGACATCGAGGCCGGCTTCGAAGCGGCCGACGTCATCGTCGACCGCAGCTACCGCACACCCACCGTGGAGCACCTGTTCCTCGAGCCGGAATGCTCGGTCGGTGTCCCGGCCGGTTACGATCCCGCGGCGTTCGGCGGTCACTGCGATCCCGCGGCCCGGCGCGGCGAAAAAGCGCGGCATGAAAAAACCACGGTCTACGTCGGCAGCCAGATTCCCTACCAGGACCGCGACCAGGTCGCGGCCGCGCTGGGCGTGGCGCCGGAGCGCGTGCGCATCGTGGCGGCCCTGATGGGCGGCGGCTTCGGCGGCAAGGAAGACATCGCCGGGCAGATCCACGTCGCGCTGCTGGCGGAAGCCACCGGGCGGCCGGTGAAGATGCTGTATTCGCGGCAGGAGAGCCTGCAGTTCCACCCCAAGCGCCACGCCACGGTGATTCGCATCCGCACCGGCGCGACCAGGGAAGGCCGGCTCACCGCCGTGCGAAGCACGATTTACGGCGACGGCGGCGCCTACGCCAGCCTCAGCGAGAAAGTACTGACTCGTGCGACCACGCACGCCTCCGGGCCCTACGACGTGCCGCACGTGAAGGTCGACTGCCTGGCGGCCTATACCAACAACGCGCCCTGCGGCGCCTTTCGCGGTTTCGGCGTTTCGCAGAGCTGTTTCGCGGTGGAAAGCAACATGGACATCCTGGCCGGCGAACTGGGCATGGACCCGGTCGAACTGCGCCGGATGAACGCGCTCGACGTGGGCGCGGTCACCAGCACCGGCCAGGTCATGCGTGAAAGCGTCGGCCTGAAGGAATGCATCGAACGGGTCGACGCCGACATGCGTGACGGCGATTTTCGCTGGTCCTGGGAGGAAGGCGGCAGCCGCTTTGCCTGGGGCCTGGCCGTGGGCTACAAGAATACCGGTCTGGGCGGCGGCGCGCCGGACAAGGCCACGGCCGAGGTCGGGCTGTGGCTGGACGATGACGACGAAGCGCGGGCCGAGGTGCGCATCTCCTCGGCCGAGCTGGGCCAGGGCCTGCCGGCCGTGCTCGCGGCCTGCGCCGCCGAGGAACTCGGGCTGCCGAGCGACCGCGTCAGCGTGCTGCTCGGTGACACCGACTATTGCCCGGACGGCGGCCCGACCACGGCCAGCCGCCAGACCTACGTCAGCGGCAACGCGGCCCGTTTTGCCGCGCGCACGCTGAAGAAGCAGCTGGCGGCCTCGGCCGCGCCGGGTGCGAGCCTTGCGCAGTTGATTTCCGGCGCCGTCAGCCGGGGCATCCCGACCACCGCCGAATACGAGTACTGGGCGCCGGCCACCCGGCCGCTGGGAAGCGGCGGCGACATGCATTTCGCTTTTGGCTTCTGCGCCCAGGCCGTGCTGTGCGAAATCGACATGGGCACGGGCGAGGTCCGCGTGCGCAAGGTCATCGCGGCGCACGACGTTGGCCGGGCGATCAACCCCCTGACCCTGGAGGGCCAGGTCGAGGGCGGCATCGTGATGTGCATCGGCTATGCCCTGATGGAACACTACATCCAGGAGCAGGGACGGCCGTGGACCGATGTCATGGCCCGCTACTCCGCGCCGCGCATCGCGCACGCGCCGGAAATCGTTTCCCACATCGTCGAGCACGCGACGTCCGACGGCCCGTTCGGCGCCAAGGGTGTGGGTGAACTGCCCAGCATTCCGACCAGCGCCGCCATCACCAACGCCATCCAGCGCGCCACCGGCGTGCGCGTGCACAGCCTGCCGGTCGACCAGGACGCGCTGCTG
>Ga0180429_10002933_pt1 | contig 13906 bp, 3 predicted proteins | sample SS_ome_FD_132428 | JGI IMG/M metagenome (GOLD analysis project Ga0180429, IMG submission 132428) | Hypersaline lake sediment archaeal communities from the Salton Sea, California, USA - SS_1_S_1 metaG | ecosystem: Environmental > Aquatic > Non-marine Saline and Alkaline > Hypersaline > Sediment ...
ATTTCAGTGAGGTACTGGTCGTCATGGTCCGCCAACCCCGGATAATAGCCGTAATCGACCTCGTTTGCGACGAGAGCCGCGGTCATTGAACGGACCGTGACCTCACCGCCGTTGAGGTTGAGGCCGTCGATGTTATCGCCCAGGTTGGTGTTGCCGGGCGTTACGTTGCGGACCTGGAAGGCCTCCAGCGGGGCGCCGGCGTAGGCGATCTTCAAGTCCGGTCCGACACAGTTCCGCATGGTGATGCTGTCGGTGATCCGCAGGTTGTTGCCCTGCGTGTTGATGACCGAGCCACCGGTGCCGTCCATCATTACGGTATCGACCGTCACGTCGGCGTTGGTGATAAGCGAACCGCCGTCGCTGATATTGACGCTGCTGACGTCGGGGCTGGACATGGTGACCGTGCCGGCGTCGACGATGTTCATCGTCCCCACGGTGCCCAGGGAGCCGGACTCGAAGAGCACGCTGCCCTCGACGTTGACAATCGTGTCGTTGACATCGACGTTGTCCGGGAAGGTGCCCTCGTCGTTGAGCGTACCGCCGCTCCTGACGATCAGGGCGCCGTTGGCACCGACGTCGATGTTGGTGTTGACGTTCAGGATGCCGAGGTTCTTGACCTCGACGGTAGCAACGGTGTCGCCGTCGATTGCCAGCCGATGCGCCGAAGCGCCGGTGAGAACAACACCGTCACCAACCTCGGCCGTATCGCCGCCGACGCCCACCACGGTGGTGCTGGTTTCGTCCGGCGCGGCCGCCTCGACCCAGTTGGCGGCCTCTCCCCAGGCAGCGGTCGTATCGCCGTCCCAGGTCCGGGTGGTGGCGACGTTCGCGCCTGAAAGGTGGATATCGTTGCCGACCTGGACGAGGCTTGCGCCCGCCAGCCCGCTTACCCACGCGGGGTTATCACTGGTGATGGTGACCACCGAGAGATCGCCCGCCGAGAAGTTGTTGCTGGTGAAGATCGGGTACGTTTTGGCGCCCGCGTTGGTGGGGGGCTCGGTGCCGTTGACCGTCAGCGTCCAGGCCTCGCCGGTCAGCGGCAGCTTGAGTTCGCCGTTGACGTCGACCAGGTCGTTCTCCGTGTCGGTGCTGCCGGGACCGGTCCACATGTTTTCCCAGTCGTAGGTGGCGGTGTTACCGAGTTGGAAGAACCCGCTGCCGGTGTCGACGGTGATCGTCCCGGCGCTGATGCCCGGGGCGAGCAGCCCGCCGTCGTTGATGCGGACGCTGGGGTTCTGGTTATAGATCCGTCCCGCACCGGTGAGCGAATCGGCGGCGATGGCAAAACCGTCGCCCACGGGCGAGGGCTGCTCGGCGTGCTCCTGGCGGACGGTGCCGTTGGGACCCAGGTTCAGGTTGAGGATGTTGATGTCGGTCTGATCGTTCTTGCGCAGTTCGATGGCCGATCCGTCACCGATGTTTACGGTGTGCAGAACGACCGTACCGCCGACGCCGGCGGTGTTGAACGGATCGTCGGCGATCAGGTCGACGCCGTTGTTGCCGCTGACGCCGGCCGGGATGTCGATGATGGCGTCAACCTGGTTTGTGAAACCATCTTTGACGTACACCATGAGGCCGTCCATGTGCTCGATTTGGATATTCAGGTCGTTGCCGTCGCCGACGTTTCCGTTGTCGGCCCAGGCCTCTCCGCCGGCACCGAAGTTGATCTCGAGGTTGTCGTTGCCTTTCTTGATGATCGTGCCGAGTTTCGGGTCGGCGTTGATCTTGTGGTCGCGACCGTTGCTATCGCTGCCAAGGGTGAGCGTATAGCCGTTAAGGTCGAAGCCGGGTCGGATCCGCGACCGGGCGTTCGAGCGATCGCCGGGTACGTTGACGTCCAGGAGCAATTGGCCGGCGAGGTAAAACTGGTTGCCCTCGATATCCAGCGTCGTGCCGGGGTTGCCGTCGACGTCTTTGATGGTAACCCGGTTGTCGGTTTCGGGGAACAGGACGGCGTTGCCGGCGTTCACGAAGACGTAATCCAAGACCATATCGGTGCTGTCCCAGCAGCGCAGGCGGGCGCGGGCGTCTTCATCCAACCGCAACTCGCTTACGATAAGATCTCCGGCGTTGGTCTCGTTGCCAAAGTGTGTGTCGTGACCCGAGTTGATATAGGCATCGACGTTTGTCGGATCGCCGTCGTCCACAACGGTGACCGTGCCGCCGAGCGTGTACTCGAGCGTCGCGCCGCCGGGATCGAGGTCGCTATTCCAGTCGTCGATGCGGACGTTGATGCCCCGGTCGACGGGGCCGACGCGACGACCCAAGACGAACTCTCCGTTGAACTGCGGCCACGAGGCTGGAGGAATCCCGTAGTCTGCGTACACGTAGATATAGCCGTCCTGTGCGCCGACGTCGCTGACAATCGAGCCGGCGTCGGTCGACGAGCCGGCATAGAACCGAAGGTTGGCCTCAATGATCTGCAACGTCGCGTCCGCGCCGACGCCGTTGACGTTATAGACTCCGCCGTTGCCGACTCTACCCACGCTCAAGGTGTGGGGCACGCCGGGCGTCTCGGGATTGACGTCCTCAATGGTGAACTCGCCGTTCTCGCGCTCGACAATGCCGTCGCCGGCGAGCGTGAAGTCCAGGCGGAGTTCCTCGATGTCGATTTCGTGGCGCTCGATGCCGAGGTGGGCGCCGTCGTGCATCGTGAGGTGGAAGAGGACGTGGTTGTCGTTGTTGCCGTCGCCGCCCTCTTCGTTGGGCCGGAAGCGGGCCATTTCGGCACGGCTGCCGCCCAAGATCTCCTCGATGTCGCTGTCCGGAGTCCGGGTCGATTCCTCACCCCACACGTGGAACTCCTGCTTGATATCCTGGGGCGTGGCACCGCCGGAAGCGGCCTCGTCGGTCCGGTAGCCCATGTAGAAATGGCCGCCCTTGTAGAGGTGGACGCCGCCGGGGAACAAGGTGCCAGCCTCGAGCTGGGCGCGCATCTTCGTGGGGTCGGACCCATCATCGTTGTCGTCGATCCAGATCTCGAACTCGGAGTTCTGCCAGACCTCGGCCTTGCCGGTGATATTGTTGGCTACGGTGTTCCGCTCGTTGCTGCCGAGCCGCAGGTAGCCACCGCGGAGGATGAGGTCGTCGCACTCAATTGTAGGACCGTCCAGGTTGACGCGACCGAGCAGACGCCTCCGCTCGCGGGTGAGGGTGTTCTCGTTGTAGGGCAGATCGCGCTTGTAGTTGTCCGTGTCATCCACCGCATAGTTGACGAGAATGTCGACCCCGGGCATTTTGACCTCGGCGTCGATGTTCAAGTCGCCGCCTTCGCCGCCGGGGTCATCCGGAGAATAGGGGTTATTGCTGATGATCCCGCCGCCGGGGCTGGCGAAGATCACGTAGGTCGGAGGCTCCGTAGTGCCGGGAACGATGTCGACGTTGTCGTGGACGCGGTCGTTGTGATTGCGGAACTTGGTCAGCAGTCGACCCTCGCCCAGCGGGATTGTGCCGACCTGCTCAACGGCGCCCATAACGATATTGACGTAGTCCAGCGAGGTCGGGTTGCCCGTGTCCGGGTTAATCATTCGATTGGCCACGGCCGGGTTGAGGTTGCTGATGTTGGTATTGTCGCGAACAGCGAGGAACATCTCGGGGTCGAAGTACCACTTGCTGTTGTCGAGCTTGAACCGATTCTGGTCGTTGTCGACCATCACCAGGCCGTTGGCCTCGATTATCCACTGGCCGCCCCTGACGTTATCGGCCGCAAGGGGGTTGCCCGGGTTGTCGTCGAGCCAAATCGAGGCCAGTTCGCCGATGACCATCTCGGCGCCGTTATGGACGGGCCGCTCGTTGTTGGTGTGGACGACGCCCATCTTCAGCACCACGGTCTTGTCCTCGGGGACGCTGTTCTGGTTGGGCAGGTCCAAGATGACCGTGCCGGTGGTGTTCAGCCCCGAGCCGTCCAGCGTGTCGTAGTAGCCGGTGCGGGTGATCGTACTGCCGGAGCCGCTCCAAGGCGTGGCCTGAAGCGTCAGCTTCGGCTCGCCGACGAAGTCGAAGCCGGGCTCCTCGTTGTCGGAGTTGAGCACGGCGTTGTTAAGCGTGATGGGTTTGAGCATCTGCAGAGTGACGCCTTCCGTCGCGCCCGGACTTACGTCGTTGATCGTGCCGCTGAAGGTGTCGCCGACGCTCCACGCGGCGAACGAGCCGCCCTTGTAGACGTTGGCGGAACCGCCGAGATCATAGCTGCCCGCCATGTCGACGATGCCACGCCAGAGCCACGGCTGGCTGACGCCGAGGTCGGCCTGGGTGGGCTCCGGGCTGCCCGGGCCGGCAGCCAAGACGGCGTCCTCGTCGAAGGTGACATTGTTGCCGGGGCTCGCAACGTCGTAATCCGCGCCGGTCAGATCACCACCGAGGGCGAACGCGGTCGGCACGTGAAGAGTCGGGAAGGGAGCTTGCGCCACGCCGAAGTTCAAGTAGCCGCCGGGGAATGTGTTAAACGTAGCGGGCAGGGCGCCGTTCTGGGCGAGGGTCAGCTTGCCGCGGAGGTTCACCGTGGTGCCAGCCAGCGCGCCCGTATTGGCGACGAGTTCACCGCCGGCGTTGACGTCGACGACTGAGGTGCCGCCCGCGCCGGCAACCAGCGCGTTGTAGATACCGCCGTTGTTGACGGTTACCAACGGGGAATTGACCGCGAAGTTGGCGTTTACGGTGCCGCCGCCATTGGCGACCACGTTGCTGGTGGTCAAGGAGGCGTTGATCTGGAGGACGCCGCCGCCGGCCGCCATAGCCTCGCTGGGCTGGTAGATAGTCCAGTAACCGTTCTGGTCGGGATTGGTGGGCTTGATAATTTGCTCACCGGCCATGGTGGGGCTTCTGAAGCGGAAATCGGCGCGTGATCCGCTGCCGCCCTCCGAGTGGGTGAAGGCCATCAGGTACTGGCCCGCGGGCAGGTTGAAGGTCTTTTGTCCGCCGTCTTCCCAGGAGAGTTGCTCACCGCGGTTGGAGCCCAGCCCGGGGGTGGACGACTCGAACACGCCGTCCTGGTCGAGGTCGAGCCAGATACCGGCCCGGTCGTCGTCGCCGGCGTTGCGGACCTGCCAGTTTGCACCGGCATCGGCCGGCGGGATGACCAGGGTGGTGAGCCACAGGTTGGAGTAGTTGTCGTTGCGGCCGATGGCGCCGGTGGCCATGAAGTCGCCGTCGTTGTCGAAGTCGAGCCCGCGGCCGCCGGGTCCGTCGGTGAGGATGGCCTGGCCGTAGAAGGTGGGACCGCCGGTCGGATCGCCGCCGCCCATCATGCCGCCGGTGTTGTTGTTGTTGAGGTCCATCACACCGTTGGGGCCGGTGTGATAGCCGTAATGCGCGATCTGGTTGACTGCAGCGCCGCCGGTGGTAATGACCGGCCCGTCAATTATTACCAGGCCGCCGGTGGCCTTGACCGTGGAGGTGGTGGTACCGGCCGCGTTGGCGATGGTGAGCGTTCCGCCGGCGCCTTGCGTCGGGCCCGTGTAAGCCTGGGCGATGCCACCGTCGAGCGAGACGTCGCCTTCCGGGACGGTGATACCGCCCTCGCCGCTGAGTTCTCCGACGATGCTTAAGATATAGCCGTCTTGGGCGCGAGCGGTGAGCACGGCGTTGTTGGAGAGCGCGACGCCATTGACGCCCGGGGAGCCGAGCGTAAGGGCTTGGCCGGCTCCGCCTCCACCGTCATTATTGGCGGTGAGGGTGCCGTCGGCGGAGACGTTGACTTGGTTGTCAAAGGCAACCGTGGGGCCGGCAAGGCTGTTGGTCAACACGACGTCGCCGCCGGCGATACCGATGATACCGCTGCCGAAGGGGTTGCTGGCGGCAACGCCGATGATTCGGCCCTCCTGGGCCTCGACGGTGACGTTGGACATGTTGGTGCCGCCGATGTTAAGGATCAAATCGGCGGGGCCGGTCTTGGCCACTGTGGCCGCGGTGGCCACGGCGGTGCCGTCGAGCCCGGCGGTCTGGGTCAACAGGGTCTTGACCTGGGTGTTGATGCCGATCGTGCTGTTGTCGGCCAGCGGCATCAGCCTGGTGAAGGTGGCGTCGCCGATGCCTTCATTCGAGACAGTCAGAGTCTTGCCGTCGGCGATGGTCAGGTCGCCGTACTGGACGGCCACGCCGCTGAGGACGTTGGCGACCGCGTTGAGGGTGGAACTCTCGGTAACGTTGATGGCCGAAGTCCTCATATCGACCGCGTCGATGAACTCGATCTCTTCGCTGATCCACTGGGCTCCGGAGATGTTGTAACCGATGCGGTGCTCGACGTTATCACCGTCGATGTCGGTGAAGAACCAATTGTTGCTCTGGCCGCCGCCTTGCTCGTGGGCCATGATCATGAAGGTGTAGGGCGTGCCGGCGGTCAGATTCTTTACGCCGTTGCTGTTCCAGTCATAGTTGGCCACGTTCTCGCCGGCATCGAACTTGCCGTTGTCGTCCATGTCGATCCACATCTGAGCCCGGTCGTCGCAGTTGGCCCTGAAACGGTGGTCGCCGGAGGTAATGGGGACAAATATACCGGAGAAGGCGGTGATGAAGTTATCGTGATTGCCGTCGTCGTTGGGGAACATACCCCAGCCGTTGATTTCGGCGGTGGTGACGATATTGTTGTTCGGGTCCTTCGGATAGCTAGCCGTATTGAGGATACTGCTAAAAGCGGGGTCGGGAGCGACGGCGGTGTTGTTCTCGAGCACCCCGTCAAGGACAAACTCGTACTCAGTGGTGGCCTGGAGGTTCGTCCTGGCGGCGTTGATACCTCCGACGTTCGTCAAGAAAAGCGAACCTCGCAGCCCGGGGCCGGTGCCGACAACCTCTTCGCCCTCGACGGTGAACATTCCGCCGTTGAGCTGTAAAGTGGCGCCGGCGATGGGATTGGCTCCGCCGAGGGTGGTGTTGACGACCACGGCCAGTTCGCCCTCGTCAACCCGGACGGTATTGGTGGCGTCCATCGTGTTGGCCGCCATTTCCTGGGCAACCGAAAGGGCGCCCGGTCCGGCCTTGACGAACGTGCTGCCGGGGGCACCGGTGGTAAGCGCAATGTGGCTGGCGGCGACCACGCCGGCGGTGTCAACGGTAATCGTACCGGCGGCGCCGGCGTCGCTGATGCCGAGCACGTCGCCGCCGCCCCGGACGGTGAGGTTTCCGCCGTCACCGATGACCGTGGTGGGGGCCTCGCTGGAGATCGAATCGGTGTCGAGGATGCCGTTGATCGTGAGCGAGCCCAACTCGCCAACCGTGGTGGCATCGAGGAGCATCAACTCCTTGGTGGCGTCGATCACCAGCGTGCCCGCGTCGGTGTCGTCGCCGATGGTTACCGAGTAAGCGCTCTGATCATTCGCCACGGTTACGGGTAGCGCGCCGGCAAAGATGTACGCTTCGTCGCCGACATCGCCACTGGTGGTGGGCGCCGCGGCATAATAGCCGTCGGGATCGGTGGCATGGCCGGTGCGGTACCAGTGCGAGGTGGTTCCACCATGCTCGGCCGCGGCGAGGTCTCCCCATTCGCCCGCGTGGGCGGTTCCCGGCGGAGACTCTTCGTTAAAACCGTCCCAGTAGAACTTGAGTCCGGTCGGCTCGGAGACGATCCACTTGTTGACCCCGCGGTTCATGGTCTCGACGACCTCGTCGGCCGTCAACGCGCGGTCGTAAATACGGAACTCGTTGTACGAGGCGTCTGCCGTCCTGTCGCCCCACTTCGAGCGGCCCAGCGCGTTCTCGGTGTCGTTGAGCATGCTGAGTTGGTTGTTACATGAATACTCGCCCTTGTAGACGCCGTCCTTGTAGCCCTTCACAGTCGTGCCGGCTCCGGTATTGTCGTACGTAAAAACGATGTGGAACTGCTGACCCAGCGTATAGGGACGCATCGTATCATCGCGATTAACCTGATTTCCTCCGCCGTCATCGCGCCATTCGAAGCGGTCGGTATTGATATTGGTGCCTCTCGTCCAGGCCGCGTGGGTAACGTCGGTATTATTGCTTCCGAAGGAGAACATTCGCGACCAGTTCTGAAGACTTTCATGGGTGGCCCAGAACTCGAAAGTTGCGTCGGTGAGGGTGTTGATGGTGCCCGCTGGTATCTTCAACCAATCGGCACTGCCCTTATCGCCGCCCCACATGCGGAATTCAAAGCCGCCGGCGCCGTCGTCGACGGCATATGTATGGCCGCCTCCACCGGAAGTTGTTCCCGCGCCGCCGAGGTCTTGCAGGGTGATGTGAGCGGTGCCAACCGAGTCGAGCAGATCGCCCGAGGCTTGATCGAAACCATAGCGGTGGATCGGCACATACAGAGGTGCCGCCAGGGAAACGGTCGGGGCTAGAATAAACCCGATGACCAACAGTGCTGCAAATACTTTCTTCGAGTCCATCGAAAAGTCTCCCGGTTCAGAAAAGATGACCGATTGTGATCCCTAATTTCAACGGCGTCCCTGCACAGATACCTCAAATCGACTTCCTAATCCCCTCAGCGCCCGAGACGATCGGACGGCAAATCTACGCTTTCGTGGCTAATATAGCCCAACGCATGTGAGTTTATCCGAAATCTGCGGGTTTTGCAAGCATCGGGCGCATTCGGTCTGAAAAAAAATCTCGGTGCTGGGGGTCCGCACCACGTAAAGCCGTTGTTAGAAGTGACTTACGGCCGGGAAAAAAGTGGGCTGATTTCCCGGAATAGACCCCTCCTGTGGGCCATTTGCAGTGCGGGTGCGCAGGTCGCGCCGAGAAAAAAGCCCCTTCCGATCGAGAGGATTACGCGCTTTTGGCGGGGTGGAGCGGGGATAGTGGTTGGGGGTTAGCGGTTAGTGGTTAGTGGATAGTGGATAGTGGTTGGCGACTCGTATGGAATAACATTCCCGTGGCCACGCTCGCCGGAACGTGGGGCCGCCCGCCTTGTGGCGAACGCGGCCAATACGAAAGCGGCTGGGGATTGGGGGTTATGGGTTATGGGTTGGGGGTTAGTAGGTCGTTTAACCCGAAGCCGTGGGCGAAGGCCGTTGGTAACGCGGCTTCTTCGCAGAGCAACCGTCGCCTCCGGCTTAGGGTTAAACGAAACAACCGTCGCCCGCCACCAAACAGCAACCACTATCCACTATCCACTATCCGCTAACCACTATCCGCTAACCACTGACGAAAACCAATCCGGCGTTCGCACCAGGCGGCGACGCGCAACAACGCGGCCTCTTCGCGAGCGCGGCCGACCAACTGCACCGCGGCCGGCATGCCGTCGTCGGCCGTGCCGCAGGGGATCGAGACCACCGGCAGCCCGGCGGCGCTCCACGGCGCTTGAAACTTGGGCGTGCCCGTCGTCCCGAGGGTTGCCGGCGCGGTGGTGTCGGTCGAAGGCATTATCAGTGCGTCTACCTTCCGAAGCAGCGTAGCGACGCGGTGTCGATAGACCCGCTGGGCGGCCAACGCGGCGGCGTAGTCGACCGCGGCGATCTTGAGCCCTTCGTCGAGCAGTTCGCCGATCATCGGGCCGTAGGCCGCGCGGTTGGCGGCGAACGACCGGCGATGATAGGCGGCCGCTTCGACGGCCATTATCATCCGGTGCATGGGGCGGACTTGTTGAAAGCCGCCGGCGAAGGAGATCGGTTTGATCGTTGCGCCGGCCGCGCGTAGCTGTTCGACCGTCGCTTCGGTGAGCGCGACGACCGGCTCGGCGGCCTCTTCGATGAAGAACTGTCGCAGGAGGCCCAGCCGCGGCGCGGCGGTTTCGGGGTCGTCTTGCGTATCGGGAAAGAGCCTGGCACTTTCTTCTTCCGTCATGCTACAACGCAGCACGACTTCCAGGTCGGCCACGCTTTGTGCGATCGGCCCCGCGTGGTCGAAGTGGTAGCTGACCGGCACGACGCCGTCGAGGCTGATGGTTCCGAACGTCGGTTTGCAGGCGGCGACGCCGCAATAGGTCGAAGGGCGCACGAGCGAGCCGCCGGTCTGCGTGCCGATTGCGCCCATGCACATGCCCGCGGCCACCGCCACGGCCGAACCGCTGCTCGAACCGCCGGGCGTGTGGCGCGTGTTCCAGGGGTTGCGCGAGGGCGACGGATCGAAGCAGGCGAACTCGACGGTCACCGTTTTTCCGAGGATGATCGCGCCCGCGCCGCGCAGCGCGGCGACCAGTGGCGCGTCGGCGGCCGCGCGGTGGTCTTCACGCAACGGCGAGCCGGCCCGCGTGGGCATGTCGGCCACGTCGATGATGTCTTTGATGCCCAGCGGGATGCCGTGCAGCGGGCCGCGGAGTTCGCCGCGCGCGGCTTCTTCTCCGAGGGCCTCGGCCGCTTTGCGGGCACCCGATTCGTCGATTTCCACCCAGGCGCGCAAGCGGTCTTCGTGCTTGCCGATTTGAGCGAGGCATCGTTCGAGCAACTCCAGCGGCGCAAGGCGGCCGTCGCGAATGGCGGCAACGGCGGCGCGAATCGACGTGGGTTGGAAGGTCATCTGTTCACAACGCGGGTTCGAGGTGGCCGTTAGGCTTAGGGGCCGACGATGAATAACTCTTCGCTTCTTATTTGATCGTTTAACCCGCAGCCGGAGGCGCAGGCGTCATTTGTCGGTCGCCGGTGACTCGTCGCGCGGGCTGCAACTCGCGGCAATCAATTCTAGCTCACGGAGGATCAGCAACGCAACCAGCGAGGGCACGAACACGCCGGCCGGCAGGATGTAGCGCCGCGACGCCGCCGTGAACGAAAGGAATATCAACGTGCTCTTGGCCAGGTAGAACAACAGCGTGGTCCAAAAGACCATCTGGAGCACGCGGCGCCGCTCGGGCTTCCCGTCGGCCGTGGTTGCCGGCGCTCGGCCGCGGCAGATCCACAAGCGAACCGGGAACAAGACCAGTAACATCGGGCAAAGCACTTGCAGGATCCAACTGCAATAGAACAACTTGGCCGCGGAACGCGGATAGCTGTAGACGAAATACAGCAGACACTTTCCCTTGTTGTGGAGTATCAACTCGCGATTGAACCGCGAGAGCTTTTCATTGAGCACCATGCGGTCTTCGCCGTAACGCCGGCAGGCCACCGGAAAGACCACCTGATAGATATTGTCGTTGAAACGGAGTTCCCATTGCCGCATGCGAACGACTCCGCCGCCCAGAAAGACACTCCGCATGTCGTGGCGTTGGCGTTCGGCGAGGATATCGCGGGCGAGCGGATGGAACTCTTCGGAGAGTTGGGCCTGGTAGGTTTCCTCCTGAAGCAACTCGGCCGTGAATCCGACGGTCGAGAGCCCTGCCACCGAGACCAGCCCGAAGTGCCCTACCGTGAACAGACGTAGTAGGCAGAACCCCAGCAAGGGGACGACCGCCGCAACGGCGAGGGCCGCCGCGAATGAACTGCGGGAAGGCGTTTCGCCCGGCTCGGGGCGGCGAATTCGCAGGAAGATCACGCCCAAAAGCGGCACCAGCGGCACGAGGAACAGATAGGGCGGGCGGATATGGTAGCTGTAGGCCAACGAAAGGGTCAGCCCGATCCATGCCAAACTGCGCCGGGGGTCGGTGGCCACCAGCAGCAGGAAGGCGACGGTGGTCACCGCCAGGACAATTCCCGAGAAATCGGTCAGCAGCGTGGCGATTGCCCGATTTTGCAGCATCCCCCAAAAGGCCCCCGTGCTGACGGCAAACGCCTGCCAGCGAGACCCGCCGAAGCGGCGGACGGCATGGTCGAGCAGAAGCGTAACCAGGCACAGCGCCACGAAATGTACCCCGGGGAGGATTCGGAAGTCGGGCGAGACGGTCCGGATCAACCGCAAGACGAGGGGGAAACCCTGTGTGCGAAAGAATCGCATCGACTGGTCGAACGACATCTCGCTGGCCGAGACGTAGTTGCCGCTGTCGTTTTGCGTCTCGAGCGACCAGAGGCCGAGCACGCCGCCCACAATTACCAGCAGCAGCATCTGCACGAGTAGCCAGAATCGCGGATTGCGGAGCAGATCGTTCATTTTCGGTCTCGGGAACATGCAGCCGGGGGTGTAGTTGATCCCTGAGACGTGGGCAAGATCAATTCGGCGTCGTTTGAGTCCTCTTTGCAGCGGCGCGACAGTAATATAATGTCTACGTTGGTTGGAACGCCACGCCTCAATGGAGAAACACACATGAACGAGGGGTTCAATGCCGTCCCCCCACCGGAAGATCACGCCGGCAGCCGCTGGCATCGCCTCGCTGAACGGGTGCTCGATGGCCACGTGCTCACGGAAGACGAAGGGCTGGCCGTGCTCGAATGCCCGGAGGAGGAGTTGCTGGAGTTGCTGGCCGCCGCTTATCGCGTGCGGCATCGATACTTCGGCAACCGCGTGCGACTGAATTTCCTCATGAATGCCAAGAGCGGCCAATGCAGCGAAGACTGCGGCTACTGCTCGCAGTCGAGCGTCTCCCGGGCCGACATCCCCCAGTACGGGCTGGTCGACCCCCGGCAGATACTCGACGGTGCCCGTGCCGCCGCCGAGCGAAAGGCGAGAACTTACTGCACGGTGCTCTCGGGGCGCCGCCCCAGCCGCCGAGAACTGGAGGAGGTGGTCAAAGTCGTCCCGAAGATCAAGGCGGCCTACGACATGAACGTCTGCATATCGCCGGGCTTTCTCGACCGGGATCAGGCCCTGCGGTTGAAACAGTGCGGCGTCGACCGGATCAACCACAACCTCAACACGAGCGAGCGGTTTTATCCGAATATCTGCACCACGCACGGCTATCGGGAGCGGCTCGACACGCTTCGGGCCGTCCGCCAGGCCGGCATGGAGATCTGCAGCGGCGGGATCGTCGGCATGGGCGAGGAGGATGCCGACGTGGTCGAGTTGGCCGTGCGGCTGGCCACGCTGGGGGTCGACGTCGTGCCGGTCAACTTCCTGCTGCCGATCGCCGGCACGCCGCTGGAATCCGTGCGTCGGCTCAACCCGCGATATTGCCTGAAGGTGCTGGCTTTGTTTCGATTGGCCAACCCCAAGTGCGAGTTGCGGATCGCCGCCGGCCGCGAAGAGCACCTCGGCCCGCTGCAACCGCTGGGGCTCTACCCGGCCAACGGGATTTTTGTGGGCGACTACTTGACGACCAAAGGCCAGCCGCCGGTGGAGGATTATCGGATGATCGAGGCGCTGGGGTTCGAGGTGGCAAGAGAGGAGAGTGAAAGGGTGAGGGGGTGACAAGGTGAAGGGGTGAAAAGACGATCGTTTAGCGGGGCAGCATCGCTGCCCGTTTTTTTGGGCTGGGATTGTTTCCGTGGAAAGTCACGCGGCCGGGTCGGCGAGCGGCGTTATTACGCACTTCCCTGCCCGATAATAGACCACATGCCAACTACGTGAAGCCCACTGTCGGATTGCACTCCCATGGCCTGTGTGCTACAATCGCCGGTATCGGAAGGGAATGCTATCGGGCGGCAGCGCGTCACGTTGGCGTTCTCGGGTTGCCTAATGAACAATAGTTGGGTCGCTCGGTCAAACACCAAATGAGCACACCTACATCGCCAATCCCGAGAAGATTCTTCCGCGTAGCCTACCAACGTCTTGAAGAGGCCGAGGTGTTGTTCGATGCTGGTTTCTTCATTGGCACCGTGTACCTCGCCGGGTACGCGGTGGAATGCATGTTGAAAACGCTCATTTTGAATTCACTACCGGAAAACGAGCACAAAACCGTCGAAGCTGAGTTTCGCGGTCAGCGTGCCCATCAATATGAATGGTTAAGACATCGGTACGCAAAAACAAACGCCCCGAGACTACCCGTGGAAATAAGCAAATCGCTTACATTCGTGTCTACTTGGGACACGTCTCTGCGGTACAAACCCGGTTTGGGAGAACCTGAAGACGCTTTACGTTTCTTGCGGGAAATATACTACAATGGGCAAATGACCGTATTTAATCAAAGGTGCGCGCAATGGTGAAAGTATTGCAGCAAACAGACGACGCGGTATATCGGGTGGCCGCCGCTCTGGCCGAGTTCGAGAAATCCCAC
>Ga0180429_10002939_pt1 | contig 13880 bp, 8 predicted proteins | sample SS_ome_FD_132428 | JGI IMG/M metagenome (GOLD analysis project Ga0180429, IMG submission 132428) | Hypersaline lake sediment archaeal communities from the Salton Sea, California, USA - SS_1_S_1 metaG | ecosystem: Environmental > Aquatic > Non-marine Saline and Alkaline > Hypersaline > Sediment ...
CTAAGTTCGAGTGCTCCTGCTCGTGGGGGATCTCGTTCTGAAACCCAAACACGAGACTAAGCTTGTAGACGCCGACCCGAGGCATCTTCGGACGCGGGTTCGACTCCCGCCACCTCCACCAGAACGAGCTAGATTGCTGTTCCTATCTGTGTTTTCTCGCGACTCCCGCGACTGACTTCACCCGGTACTCCGGAGGTAGTGACTCACCCGATGTTTGGACTTGCCTGCGAAGAGGAAGTCAGCCGCACAGGTGCCGTACATCAAGATGCATCACCAACGTCCAACGGCCCATCTCGGTGAATGGCGATCATGGGGTAGGCGATTCGCTCGTCTCCGCCACGGAATTCGACCGCGTACGCTGCTGCACGCACAAGATGCTCATTGGAGGAATCGTCGCCGGTGAGTTCACTCAAGGAGTCGCGGAACTCCGCAAGTGCGTCGGACGCTGACGTGCGGCAGGCACGCGCGAAGCTGCTCCAGACGATTCTTGCTCTGCCAGCCAGGGCCCTATCCGCCAATCCACCTGGGGATCCGATGAGCACGGGCGCCTTCGCAATGACTTTCACGCCGCCAGCTGCCGGCAGGCTTCCAACGAAGATGGGGATCATCCCATTGTCCCAGGCTGTGAGCATCACGTATCTCAGATCGACAGTGTCCGGCTTCGTATCTACCCCACCAGATACATCCAAGCTCTGCCCTAGGGGGAGGCAAACCTGCCCCATTGAGATCGCCGCGGGGTCCAGCATTACGTCTCTCACCCAGTCAGGCAGCCGCATGTGGCATCCAAACGCATGCAGAGTGGTACCGCGGGGTTCATGGGATTCCTGACCAAACATCAGCACGTACGGTCTATCCTTCAGGGGATGGTCTGTAGCCTGGGCCGCAGCCTTGGTCGAGTCGGAGCTAGTCCTCTTCCTGAACACAAGGACCGAAACGTGCGACGGTATCAGCACTTCAAGGCCGACGGGGATCGACTCCGTCTCGTGCCTGACTGCCACTGGGAAGACCCGCGCGAACGCGAACAGGTCTCCGCAACCATGCAGCGCCTGCACCACATAGTCGAAGTCCTCCCGGTTGTCGGAGTAGACAAGGAACTTGAGACCGAGCGCTGCACGGCAGACTCTCCATATGTCTGTCCGGTTGAAGTAGTACCAGAGCATGACGATGGCATCGCGCATTGAGGGAAACTCCGCACACCATGCTTGCAGCTCCTGAATCATCGCAGGGAGATCCCTCTCCGTGGGTTCGTCAAGTTTCGTCGCATGATCTACGAACTGCGCTGTGATTCGACACGCTTCTTGCACGTCACGAAACCCATGCTTCTCTGCAAGATCCCTTGCTTCGTCGAGGCACTGTCTGGCACCAGTCTCGTCGTTACGCTGCGAGAGCAGCAGAGCCGCAAGATCGTGGAGTGCCCCTGCTCGTTCGTAGTAGAGGGGGAGCCCCTTCGTGACCTCGAGAACTCTCTCGAGCATCTGCAGGGACTCGTCGGGCAAACCACCGTCCCGTGCGGTCGCTGCGATTGACGCCATACAGCGCGTGACTCCGGATACGTCCCCAATTGTCTGGAACTCAAGAAGAGCACGTTCGAACCACGATCGCGCTTGCGGAGCGTCATGGCAGTTGCCATAGAGCATGCCTAGGCGCTCCATGTAGACCGCCCTGCGGCCGCGAATCTCGCACTGCGCTAGCGCAGCATCAAGATCCTGGATCGCGGCCTCGAAAAGAGCGAGGCGAGCCGCCTTCTTCTCCTCCCCGTCGCCACGGATCGCCGAGGCCTCTGCAAGAAAGCAGTCGGCCAGCGTTCCGTCGGAGTCTCCCTGGCGCGCCAACTCCTTAGCCTCCTCGATGCGATGTATCGCATCGTCATCCCGGCCAGATTCCCATGCGAAACGGGCAGCATCAAGCAGGTACGGGACCTTGCTTCTCGCTGGCCAGTGGGCGAAGTCCAGCAAGGCGAGTGCTTGCGACAGGATCTCTGAGGCCGTGGCCATGTCTCTCCCGACAGCCATCGCATGAGCTATTCGCCTCAAGCAGCGACACTCCCATTTCGTGTTACCGGTAGTTCGGAATAGGGTCCTGGCCTCCTGCAGGAGCGCTAGGCCTTCTTCACGCTTCGCCTCGACCAACAGGAGCTCGCCCTTCAGTAGGAGCGTCCTTCCGAAATTGTCCTTGCTGTCTGCCTCCCCGAATAGCGGCAAGGCGCTTTCGAGATCGACACGTGCTTCAGCAAGCCGGCGGCTATGCGTCAGCAGATGAGCTCGTGTGGTGAAGCCAGCGGCAAGGTTCGTGGCGGCTTTGCGTCGCGAATCGTCATCGCGTGCGCTGCGGTACTCCGCGCGGTAGAGATTTATGGCCTCATCTATCGACGCTTCAGCCTTATCGAGATTGCCGCGCAGCTCTTCCGCATGGCCAAGACCAACGAGGGCCCTTGCCTCGGCGGGGCGATTCTTGCGCCTCTGGGCCAGTTCGTGGGCCTCCGTGTAGAGCGAGTGCGCTTCGCCCACGTGCCCCAATTGGACCTCAGCGTCACCAAGCAGGGTCAGTATGCTTTGCTTCCGCTTCGTGTCAGAGTCGCGAACCTCCTGGCGGCAGGTCGCGAGCATTGCATGCGCGCCAACAACGTCCGAGCCTTCGAATAGCTTGATCTCAGCGAGATCAATGTGGGCAGACAATGCCGCCGCGCTTCCGGCTTCCGCGATCTCCAGCACAAGAGAAAGCTTGTCTCGCGCACCGTCGTATTGGCCCTGCAGTACTAGTCTGTCGGCGTCGTCGAGCAGGCTCCGGAGCTTGGGGGGAAGAACCTCCTCAACATTGGAGAGCGTCTCACTTGTAGCGATGGGTCCCGAGCTCCCCGCGAACTTCTGCAGGAGCCAGGCGCTTGTCTCTGGGCACGTGGCAAGCCAGTTCTCAAGACGGGTCCGATCAATCACGACGACGTCTAGCCAACGGCTCTCGCGCCGACGTTCACGAAGAATCCTCTCAAGAGTTGGAACCGAGTCCCACTTGTGTGGTGTCACGAAGACGAAGGAACTGCTGCTGGCTTCTGGATCAGCGACTCGCTTCTCGTAGTTGCTCTTGAAGGCACTGCCCACACCGTTTGCGTTCTTCCCGGCCGTGGTGAACTCCCAAACGGAACGTCCCTTTGGCACGTTGGGATACTCCTCACGCGTTCTCACAACGCCGTCGGGGCCTGGAAGACCAATCTCATCGCCGACGGGAATCCGCAGGTCGATACGCTTCTCACTGGGAACGGTCTCCACTATCAGGCGACGGACGAGCTCTGGGAGCAGCTCCTGGGCTTGCCTGGACTCGGGATTGAACCACTTCTCAATCCGCAGCGCAGTGATGGAGCTCATGCCGATCCTCTTCCCTGAGCAAGGAGGATCCCGCGACGCATGTGCAGGCAGTCACATCCTGCATCGTTGGAGGCTTCGACTTCGGCCTGCCAGCTGCAACCAGGATGAACCTGCTGCACCACGTCTTCGGCCTTGCGAGTTCGCCGAACGATTCCAGGATTCCGACCCGGTTGGACTTGAGGCTCGCCAATGAGACTGCCACACCTCGAAGCATGGCGGAAGTGATGACTGAGACAGAGCGCCACCCCTGCGAGATCAATCGATGATCTTGTCTGCATAACCGCTTGCTCGATGTCTTTGGCGTAGATACGCGGCATATCAACTAAGAAGTATGCTAACCCATACACCGCCAGTCAATCGCGCCCACAGAGCGAATCATGTGGGTACGAACGTTTGCTGACCTGGTTGGTAGACTGGCTGACTTCTGCCAGGCGTTCAGCTGATCAGTTCTCCAATCGTTCACCTTGGGTCTCTTGCCTTGAGGCTGTAGCCTAGGAGGTGGAACGTGTGAAGTGCTCTCCAGAGTAGCGTTTCAAGTCCAAGAGCGTGAGAGGACGAAGGTTCTCCAATCGTTCACACCGGCTCCACCAGGGCGCGGTAGAATGCTGTTCCTGTCTGTGTTTCCTTCTGATCTCTCGAACAGACCCGGGGTTCATGAATGGAGGACCGGCACGATGGCGCTGACAGGTTTGACCAAGCTGTCGGCTCCCCATAGGATGGAATGCGCGAACTCCGATAGCGACATATGGCAAGAGGATGGGGAGACGACCAGTAGGAAGCACGAGGATACAAGCGGCTGCCTGTTCCTGATAGCGTGCAAGGGCGCACGCCAATCGTAGTCAAGCGACATGCTGAGCCCACCCCGAAGATGAGGAGCAACGATGCGCCAGTCCGAGAGGCAGAAGATTCAGCAACTCCTGCGCTTGGATCATGACGGCCTTCTAAGCCTTCTGCCAGCATACGATCCGAAGTACGAGCACACGCGGTTCGCTCCTGAGGGGCAACTCAGCGCTGGTAAGGAGATCTTCGAGAGGTTGAAGAAGGTGCTCTACGAGCGTGTCTGTGTCGATTGGGACTACTGCAGAAAACGGAAGTCCGACAAGTACCAAGATCAAGTAGTACTAGTCGCCTCCGTCGCCGATGTCATCTCAGCCGTGACAGTTGGCATTCCTCCATTTGTCATAGCTACGCTCCTCTTCAAGATCGGTCTAGGTCGCTTCTGTGATTGTGAATGATGGAGTAATGGATGAAGATCCTCGGGATACTCCTGCATGACAAGACCCATGTGACAGCAGCTCTCCTAGACACTGTCACAGAGAGCGGTGACTTCGTCTGTCTTGAAGTGGACAAGTCCTTTCCCGCTGCTCTCGAATCCTTCGTAGAGCAACTTGCTGGGGGACAAGAAGTGCTTGTCGGACTGGAGTTGTACGGAACTCCAGTGGACGTCTTTCCGGGATTCATGCACTTCCTCCAGGGTGTCAGTAAGCTGGCAGCTGCCGGCATTGCTCTGTCCGAGGACAAGAAGAGGGCTCTCATTAGCGATATCCCAGATGCCATGAAATGGGCTGCTCATGGCCAGAAGGAAACTAGACTGATCTTTCCTGGGATGGCCAGAGCTTTCTTCTCGTTCGAGAACGACCGAGACCCTACTGAGCGAGAGTGCGCTGCAAGCATTGCGAGGATCTGTGGATCAATCGGCAAGTACAGGTATTGCCGATCAGTCGGGGTCGTGCAGAGCGGTGGCGACGTTGCCTCCTTCTTGGAACACCCACCAGAGAACGGAAGCTTCGTGCTAAGCGGTAGCGACTGGTATCAGATGGTGCCCACTGCGGCCACGAGAGTGGGCGCCCAGCGCGGAGACGTGTTCCTCACATACGAGTTGGGCAAGAGGCAATATGAGTATCTGCTAGAGCACAATGCCCTCAAGATGGGTCTTCTGCACACGTGTAGGGAGTTTTCCATTGACCTCTATTGCGGTGCTCTGGAGGGTGAAGAAGGAGAGGTGCTTGAGAAGCTGATGGATGTGGGAGTAAGGGCCTTCACTGGTGAGCATTTGGTATGGGGCGAGCGTTGAATGCAGGATGTCGCCCAGCAGGGCGATGCAACTGCCCGCACTTCGTGCCGTGGGTGATCGCCAGGACGTTGGCTGCTCTTGATAGGTTCTCCATTCGTTCACCTCAGGTCTCCGGCCTTGAGAGACGACGGAACGAGTGGTAAGTGGCAAATGCCCTGCAGAAGGGAACCTCAAGCCCATGAGCAGCTGAGAACGAAGGTTCTCCAATCGTTCACCCCGGCTCCACCACGTGTGACCGATTCAAGAACTGGGGTACCAAGTCCTCGGTTCTCTCACGACCAAGAGCACGGGCACTGCACGGGCGTCTGGAAGAGCTTGTGTTGCCTCCCGCGAGCCGATCCATGCGATTCGAAGATAACGGCCTAACCCCGACTCCGTGACTCCGGCTGCGCGTTCTCCGTGACTCACCCAGATCGATCCGTCCTAGAGCTGCTAAGGTCCCTGGACGGTCACTGGTTCCGAGAATCCCGAGGTGTCCGTATAACGCCACCCCTCGATGCAGTCCGCATCCTTGAAGTAGGACCAGCACTTGACTTTGCTGCCAGCCTTGATCTCGCACACCTGATCATCCCACCAACCCTCCGTTGCTGTCGCAGTCAGCTCATCTCCGACGTCGACCCCCAAGTCAGCTGCCAATCCAAAGGAGACGACACACGTCCCTCCAACCACGTGGGTCGAATCTACTCCGATGTATGTCGCACCCTGTGCCGTTGACCCAGGTGGAGCGCTCTCGTCGACTCGGTAAAACTCGACCCAGAAGATTGCGGGGATCGACGCCGGGTCAAGTGGTGGGGCAAGTGTGACGTTGTACTTGACCCTAAGCACGCCTGAGGTGATGGACGCATTCTCGATCTCAACCGCGGGACTCCGCTGCGTCAGTGTGGCATCGAGGAACGTACCCCCGAGGCCGTTCTCGAATGCGATGTTGCCGAAGGAGACGTTCCGGCAGTTGCTGCAGTCTCTGTTGATGCCGTATCCGCCGTTGTGTGCCACCACATTCGCCAGCTCCGGCTGCCTCAGGCTGCCCAAGGTGTTCCAGTTGGCAGCTGTGTCCATGCTCAGCTTGACACCATCTCCTCCGTTTCCCAGGTTGAGGTCGCCACAGGCGTCAGTGCCGATTGCATTCCGCGTGATGAGGAAGCCCTCTCCTTCGATCGCGATCCCACTGGCATTGTTGGCTGAGATGACATTGCCATCTATAGCGAAATCTCTGGGCCTCTTGTCTTCGGTCGACGTATACGCATAGACCCCATTGCCGCCATTCGGTATGGCTGTCGTACCATTCGGGCCTACTCCGATGTGATTGCCCAAAATCAAGCCGCCCCTCGCGTTCTTCGACTCCAGGCGGATCCCATCCCCTCCGTTCCCGGAGATCACATTCCGGCCGCCGGGATGCGTGCTTCCAATGACTGCCAACGATCCCTGTACTACGATGCCATGCCGCGTGTTGGGCAGCGGAGTCGTGCCCGTCTCGTTGACACCGATGTAGTTGCCCAGCACCTTGACGCCGTCGTGCAAGGCAGACACGGTCGAGAGCCAGAGGCCCACGCCGCCGTTCCCTGAGATCACGTTGCGATCGCCTGCGGCGAACCCGCCGACTACTGTGGCCGGTAGTCCTTCGTTGTAGATTCCGTACAGACCATTCCCTTTGAAGCTGACTGACTGACCACCGATGGTTTCCGTCCACTCTATCACGCCGCTCCCGGTACTATCAGGACCAATGATGTTCCCTCGTATGACATTCGGCTCCGCGTCCGGGGTCGTGAAGTGGAGCCTGATTCCCGCAACACGGTTCCCGGAGATGACGTTCCGCTGGATGAGGGTGTTGACGGCACCGGCAATGCTGATCCCGACGTTGGATGGCCTTGCGGCCGAGCCCGTGATGTCGGTTCCGATATAGCAATCCTCCACGACATGCCCGCCTCCGCCACGGAACACGAGCGCGGACCCGGCGAGGCTATCGGTGCTGGGCACTCCAAAACCCCCAATGGCCAACGCTTTGACTAGGGAGTTCCAGCTCCTGTTGCCCGTCTCAGTAGGGCACGCCTTCGAGCCGAAGTCGTTTAGCGGCCCGTAGAAGCGGAGGCCACGCGCGATGGCGGCCGATCCTCTGATCTCAATCACCGGTGGGCCGCCGGTTTTGTACCCCGCCTGCGTTGCGCCGTCGATGAGAAGAGGCCTTACGATATCGGGAAGCTCGTCCTTGAGCTCGATTGACCAGTAGGTGAACGGCTTCGTCGTCATCGCCTGGTCAATCGGAAGATCGAACACGACTCTGTCCGCACACGCAGTAGCATTGGCCGCCTGAATCGCACCCCGAAGGGTGCAGTCTGAGTCTCCGTTCTCGCAGTTGGTCTTCTCATTGGCGATGGTGTCCGAGGTGGAGTTGACCGTATATGTGTGCTTGTATGAGAGCGCCGTGCACTCCGCGTCGGAGTGCAGGGTAATCGTTGCCTTGTTCGTGCCCGAGCTCTGGCAATCCCCTTCCCACTCCACGGCGTTTGAGCTCGCGCAAGGGGGCTTAGGGAAGGGATGGAAAGCCACTGTGACAGCATCCCCATCTGCGAAGGTACTCCGACAGTCCTCGTGTAGCGCGCCCTCACACGAGCTGCACTCAAAAAGGCCGCCAACGTCGTCACCCAGACTCCCATCCACGAGCCCCGTGTCGCCCAGATTCCGCACGAGGAGCTCGACAGCCGGTGCACTTCTGACGATGGAGAGCCGCCAGAGCGAACTGGTGGAGGGTGGGAAACTAGGGTCCGCGTAGGGCTCCTCACTCGTCCTGAAGAGCTGCCCCTCCGGGCTGAACCCTAGCAGACGCGAGAAGGTAGGATCAAACCTGACTGGCCAGGCTCCGGTTACTTCACCTGAGGTGTTCAGCGTCAGAAGATGCGAACCGTACGGCGAGTAGGCCGCGGTGAAGGCGTGGTGGAGGCGTTCCAGGGTTTCCGCGGGAGGCCTGGCCGGTGACGAGAACGTGACGATCGTGTCACTTGGGGAAAGCAGCATGCGGAACCCGTCGTCTGGCAGGGACAACCCTAGCGATGGGGCAATCACGATGTCTGGTTTGCCGTTCTTCTTGTATCTTCGAATGACGGCATCGTCATGATCCGCTACGTACAGCCTATCGGCTGAGTCCACGGCAATGTCGCCAACCGGCGTCACACCAGGAGGGTTCCACGGTCCAAGGTCGATGGTCAGGTCCTTGTCGCCATTGGTCTTGAATCTGACGACTTGATTGCCCATGGTGTCAGAAACATACAGCCGTCCGATAGAATCGACAGCGGCGCCTTCGGGACTCTGTAGACCAGCATCCGTGCCCCATGGAGAGAGCGGTGCGCCGGATTCGTTGTATCTGGCAATCCGCTTGTTCTTTTGATCGACGACATAGACGACAATACCGCTGGTGCCGTGGTGCAGTGCGATTCCTCGGGGGCTGTTCAGCTGACCGGTGCCGGAGCCGGGGATCCCATCGCGGCAGCTTGAAGAGCACAGCTGATACGTCTCCGTGCCATCCTTCACTCCCCAACCCCATGCCCGCACGAGCTGTCCACTGCTGTCAAGCTTCAGCACACGGTTCCCTCGCGTGTCTGACAGATACGCGTTTCCCGTCGAGTCGAACGCGATACTTCCGAACTGCGGAACGTCGTGTGGCGATGAGTAATCGCTGAAGAGAGCCCACGGAGCCGCCTCGTCCCGAAACGGGTAGTCAAGTGCCACGGTTGATGCCGAGAGAGCACCCAGGATGAGAAGCACCAAGAGGAACCCGGGGAGGTTCCGTCTCACACAGCTGGGCCGGCTCAGCATCGCCGCTGGCTTGCGCCCACCGCAGAGTCGTCGGCAGTCGGCCGGTCGCTCTTCCTTCTTCATGTCTGACCACATCCCTTGCTTGTGCCAGCGGGGTTCTAAACACTTAAAGCATCGTACAGTTCATCACTGTGGCCTGTCAACCGATGAGAGATGTCTCTCGCAGCTGTGTGGCTCGGATGGTTCCGGACACAGATGAGGTCGACAGCCGATCTGTGGTATGAGCTCCCGAGCGCGCCGAGCCTGCGATACCACGGGGACCGCTGCCGCCAGAGATGACGCGGTTGCGCACCCGGTAGTCCGGCCCATGCTCCCAGCATCCGGCCTCTCCCAGCACCCACTTCAAGTCCTCCATTCCCGCGGCACCAGGAGGCGCGATTACGCCGTGGCATTCCCCATGAGACGCTTCACGGGGCGAAGGCGGGACGAACGAATCTCCTTCAAGTGCCACTCGAGCTCCGGCCCGGAGGATCCGAACTCAGACTCATTCGCCTGGTGTTCGAAGCCAGTCCATCGAGGGAGCGAAGAGATGGAAGCGCTCCGCCAATGACCGCGGAGAACAGACACTCGGCTGACATCGGAGAAGGTGCTGTATCGCCTCCCGAGGTTTCTCCAAGCGTTCACCTCAGGTCTCTGATCTAGATCGGGGTTGCTGGGTGCCGGAGAGGGGAATCGTCGTTGCGCAGGGAATCCCAGGCCCGGGAACACGACAGAACGAAGGTTTCCCAATCGTTCACACTGGCTCCACCGGAGTGAGCTAGAACGCTGTTCCTGTCTGTGTTTTCCGCCAGTGCATCAAACCGGGATGATGTGCATGAATGGGGAACCGAGAGTTCTCTCAGGGACAGGCGCAGCCAAACCCAGTACCCGTTCGGGATGACATCAGCAGAGGCCCAGCAAGATACCGTGGCCCCGCGCCAACACCTGGGGAGTCGATCCTACAGGCATGTGCCCCTTCCGTGACGTTGCCGGCAACGCTACTCCTGCCGCTAGCGGGTGACGGTTCCGCTGTGGCAGCAGTCCGAGATGTTGAGCATGCGAATGCGGTCCTCCCGACTCAGCGAGGTACAGGCCGTCTCGACAAGAACAGGCACATCGAGTTCGAGGAACGCAGCTACAAACGGCTCGCCGACCCCACTACCTTCCGGAGCTTCACCAATGGGATAGGGTGCCAATGCTGTCACCGTGCAGTTTCGGCTTGTGGCATAGTTGCCGAGACCGATGAAAGCACTGGTGCTGTTGCTCTGAAGGACAGCCCCGCTCATCTCTACACCCACCCCGATGCCATCTGCCACAGCAAGACAGATTGACTCCGGGACCACGCTGATCACATTGTGGTCTTCGTCGAGGATGATGCCGCGGACTGCGCCGTTGTCGCAGAACCACGTCCGCGCGGGGGACGACTCGTCCCTGCCGTCACGTGTGGGCTCATAGCCTGCCGCTGTGCCGAGAGTGACCGTTTCCCCCTCGACTCTCACGAACCCAAACTCGTCCCCGAACCGGGGAGACCAGAGCGTCATGAAGAAGGTCGAACCACCCCGCCAGGATTCGCTATTCGCCTCTCCGACCAACAGGGGAAGAACGAGGACCGCGATCTCCCACAGGAGTGCTTCCTCGTCGGTCTCCAGTACGTGGACCAGCCCCGCGCCGACTCCGCTGATCATGGCCTCCATGTCGCGATCGTCAGAGACGTTGGGCAGATCTCCAGCCCAAGCGGCCGATCCTGCCAGAGTCGCAACTAGGAGGCACACCTTGGTGATGTGTTTCACTGGGCGTCACTTCCTTGCTTGCATGATATCTGTCATCCTGTTCACCCTATCCGTTGGATGGCAGGGAAGACAACACCGAGCGTCGAACGCAGCAAGCAACGCAACACGGGTCTTCCCCGCCGGTTGGCCTCGTGCCATCTTCAGTGCGTACATGGCGAGGGTCTTGTTCTCGCATGTCTTCTGACGCTAGGATGGTTCCAATTGAATACTGCGCAATGTCGGTCACACACGACCATGAGGTTGAGCTATGATCAAGAGGCGAACCTGCTTCATCGCGAGTGCCATCGGGGAAGAGGATGTCGATGCGATCTTCAAGAAGGCAATCGTCCCGGTTCTCAAGGAACTCGGGCTAGCCGCGAAGCGTGTGGATCAAGTCGAACACAACAACAACATCGACGACCAGATCTTGGCCCTCATCCAGGGATCAGCTGTCTGTATCGCCGATCTCACGTACGCCCGCCCCAATGTGTACTTCGAGGCCGGTATGGCGGAGAAGCAGGGCAAGAGCGTCATCTACATCGTCCGGCGCGATCACCTCGATCCGCCCCCTCCCAACAGGAGGAACGGGTTGAAGGTTCACTTCGACCTTCAGATGAGAAACATCGTGGCCTGGGACAAGCCGAATGCTGACTTCAAGCGGCGGCTCAGTAGTCGGGTCCGGCACGTCCTAGACTCCCTGCCCAAGCCCGCGAAGAAGGAGCCAGATGCCTCCGGGGCTCGCGAGGGAGCCATGTTCGTTCAACTCAGCGCATCCCAGAAGCTCAAGTCCATCATGTCGTCGGCAGATACGGTGCTGAGATCGCTCGGCTTCAGGCCCGGACTAGGTCCGATGAGGAAGCGTGTGGCTGGGAACACAGCTCAAGCGCTCTCGGCAACCTACGAGAAGGCCGATGGAGAGACCCGACACCTTGTCCGGATCGTCGTGACGACGCGAGTCACGATGGATCTGCTACCGCCGCTAGGGCCTTCCCCTGGACTAGCCCTCGGGCCGTTTGCCGAGAGACCCAAGAATCAGCACTCAAGCTACGTCCTCGCATCACTCGGGGTCGATCTGCTAACACCAACTGGGCGGCCTATACTGGTTGAAGAGGAGACCCAGGAGCAGTTCGCGTTGATTCGGATGATCCTCTCCCCAAGAGACTTCCGCAGCAAGCTCCGCAAGGAGCTGGCTCGTCTTGGGCATGGAGAGAGTTGAGATCCTCGCGGCCCGTGAGTTCTCCGGCGCAGTCGCGTTTCCGCCAGCACCGAGTAGTGTGCCCGCCAGAAGGTCCGGTCAGTTCTTCTGCGCGAGGAAGTCGTACTTCTGGTCGTTGATCGTCATCTCGCCGGAGAGGATCTCTCCCGGGACGGCCTCGATCTCGATCGAGTAGAAGGTCACGGGGATCGTTCGAAGGGCGTTTCCCTCGGCAAGGATGTAGAGGCGTTCGTAGGTCGCCTCGCCCTCGGTGATCAGGATCTCTGCCGGTTGGCCGAGGACGCCGACGGTGACGGATCCGGTGACCTCGGTGCCGTTTCGCTGAAGCTCCAGGCGGATTCCCAACGCACGATCGTCCGATGGACTGGAGATCAGCGCCCCACTCCAGCGGCCGTCTAGATCGGGGCGGACGCGGATCGTGACCACGCCTTGGCTCGTCAGGCCGAACGTGTCGGACGCCGTCAGAACGACCCGATGCTCCCCTGCGGCGAAGGTGTGCTGGGCTCGCTTCCCACGTCCGGGCGGCGTTCCGTCTCCCCAGTCCCACGAGAAGGAGGTGAGGGTCGTCAGTCCGCTCGAATCCGTCGCGTCGAAGTCCACCGCGAGCGGTGCGAAGCCGGTCTGCGGCTCGGCCTGGATGTCAACCATCGGTGCCGGGAAGAGCAGGGCGCAACCGCAAAGCGCAAGCAGCCCCGCGACAATCGTCGCACTTCCCAAGACCACCGCGATCCTTCTTCGCATCTGACACCTCCAGCGCCAGCCGATGGGTGAGGCTAGCATAGGATCGAAGGCCCGGCAACCGGCGACCTACGCTCGGCTTGTCGGGACCGTGAGTTCCTGCTACTTTAGTCCTGTGGTGGTTGCCCCGGATCGAAGCGAACCCAGGCGAACTTCGAGAGGGAGGATAGGGGAGCGGGCAGGGAAGAGTTTGCGTCTCCGGTGCCGCCGGAAGCGTCACCTGCGGCTTCTCGTTCTCCTTTCTCTGATCTGTGTCCTTCTCGCGACCGCGCCGTTCGCGGCGGTCGCCGACGAGATGCGGATCGCCGTCTTTGCCTTCCGGGACACCCTGTCGATCGACCCGGCGTACGAGACGGTGCCCGGTCTCGGCGTTCAGATCCGGGACAAGCTCTCTCGCTACTTCGTCGAACGGATGCCACAAGTCCCCCTCACAAGCAACGAGATCGTCGCCGCGATCCTCGATCAGCACGGCCTCGATCAGATGGGGATCATCGACGCCGAGTATCTGGCGGAACTCGGAGCTATCGAGTCGTTTACCCATATCTGGGCGGGAAGCTACACGCTTCGCGGGACGACGATCGACATCGAGGCCCAGCTCTGGTCCCTCCAGGAAGCAGAGGTCGTCGAGGTCGCCCACGCCAGCCTTTCGCGCTTCATCCCCGAATGGTTCAATGCGGTCGAGCTCCTCGTCTGCTCCCTGTACCGCGACATCCACTTCCGGATGACGAGCGAGTCACTCTCGATCCCCTGTCCGCGCGTCTTCCCCGGGGTCGGGTTCGACGTCGGGGCACAGATCGGTCTTGCGTCGGTCCGAATGGGTGCGGTGAACAACGTCATCCGAGAGGCACAGGAACTCGCGGGCGTCGACATGGACGAGTTCCGCTGGATTCCGGAGGCGACCTTCCGCGCGACGTACGCCTTCATGCCGTATCTGGAGA
>Ga0180429_10002943_pt1 | contig 13862 bp, 1 predicted proteins | sample SS_ome_FD_132428 | JGI IMG/M metagenome (GOLD analysis project Ga0180429, IMG submission 132428) | Hypersaline lake sediment archaeal communities from the Salton Sea, California, USA - SS_1_S_1 metaG | ecosystem: Environmental > Aquatic > Non-marine Saline and Alkaline > Hypersaline > Sediment ...
AAGTGTTCAAGAAGCACACGGCCGTGCCCAAGTATCGCGACTTTCGCAAAATGCTCGACGAGATGGACCGCCGGATCGACGCGCTGGTGATCGCCACGCCCGACCATACGCACGCCGTGATCGCCGCAAGAGCCATGCGGCGCGGAAAGCACGTCTACGTGGAGAAGCCCATGGCTCACGACGTTGACGAGGCCCGCACGCTCCGCCGGATAGCCAACGAGCAGAAGGTGGCCACGCAGCAAGGCAACCAGGGGATGGCCACCGATGGATTTCGGCGAACGTTGGAGCTGGTCCAAGAAGGGGCGATCGGCGCGATCCGCGAGGCCCACGTGTGGTTCGTGTTCGGCGGCTCGGGTCCGCGCCGGCGACCCGAGGATACGCCTCCGGTACCGGATCACCTCGACTGGGACTGCTTCCTCGGCCCCGCCCCGCTTCGCCCGTATCATCCGAGCTACGTCACCGGCTGGGGCGCGTGGCGAGAATACGGCACGGGCTCCCTCGGCGGCTGCGGTTCGCACGCAATCAACATGGCCTTCAAGGGGCTGAACCTCGGCGCCCTGTGGGAAGGCAAAGGCGAGGGGCCGATCCGCGTCGAGGCGACGATCCCGAAGGCGTGCCCCGAGAACTACCCCAGTTGGCAAGTCAGCCGTTTTCACGTTCCCGCATGCGGATCGCGGCCGGCCGTGCCGATTCACTGGTACAACGCCCCGGAGCAGGAACTCCAGCGGCAAGGTATCTGGGACCGGCTGGAAAAGATCGCCGGCCGGCCGCTGGAGTGGAAGGATGGTAGCTGGACGCCTCGCTCCGGCACGCTGCTCGTGGGAACCAAGGGCATCGTGCATACCAACGCCCACAACTCCGTTTGCGCCCTGTTGCCCGAGACCGACTTTCCAAACGCCGGCGGTCCACCCCGCTCGTTCCCAAGCGTTGCGGGCCACCAGCAGGAATGGGTCGCGGCCTGCAAGGGTGGACCGGCGCCGCTTTCCAACTTCAATCATTCCGGCCCGGCCATTGAACTGATGCTGTTGGGCAACGTCGCCTCGCTCGTTGGCGAGCCGCTGGAGTTCGATCCCGTGCCCTGCAAGATCGTCAACAACGACGCCGCCGACCGGGCGCTCCGCCCCGAACACCGGGAAGATTGGGTTCTGTAATCGCTTGGAAACGCGGAAAGGCCCGAGTCAGACGGCCAATAGGCACAAGAAATGCGCGTTCTGGGGGGTATCTTGAGATTTCCTGGCTAATCTAGGGCCAGATGCTTCCACTTCTTAGTTCGTGTGGGTAGAATCAGGCAACCCGGGTTACAGTGATTTGATAGTGATGCCGATCAAGACAGCACCACGGGTATTGCTGAGGTTAGCGCGTTTCTATAGGTGCGTTTTGATAGGACGCATCGCGGTCAATCGCCAGACTACCTTTATTGGAGACCCCGGCTATGCAGAAGGCACATCATGGCTTTGAGGCTTACCGTGCAGGGAAACGACGGCGTCACGGGCGAAATGTTCGACGCCGCTCTTCGACGTCGCAAGCAACACGGCGGAACGCCTTGTCGGTTTCCGGATCGCGTCGGCTTCGCCTTGAGCCGCTTGAGGATCGCCGGCTTCTGAGTGTTGCGGTGGGTGACCCGGAGTTGCCGTCGCTCACCGATTTGGGCGCGGGCGAGCAAACAGTAGACCTGTTCGCCGAGCCGGTTTTGATTTCGTCGCTTGATCCAATTGAATCCCCCGCCCTGCCGAATGAGTCGGACAACGCGCCCGTGCCAAACGGGACTGATCCGGCGGTGATCGGAACCGGCATCGAACGGACTCCGGCGCTCGATGACGTCGAGGTGCCGCCGCCTCCACTCGAAGCCGAAATAGGGGAGGCGTTCGACGTCGAGGAAACGGTGCCTGTTGCCAGCAGCGAGGATTTGCCGGAACTGCAGCCTTACAGGCCCTGGGTGTCGTCCGACTGGAACTGGAACTGGATCGTCATTTCCACGTGCAAGGATACTCACACCGACAACAGCCCGATTGTGACGTTAAATGACGTTTACGTCGATGTCTCCTTTGGTAACTTCAGCTATACGACGGCAGCCGGGGCTTTCAAGGTCAAGGTGGAATTGGATGGATCATCGGAGTTCACTTACAGCCCCCTGTCTTTGGGCGCGCGCAAATGCCTGACATTGTCGGATATTTCCTTGGGAAAGCTATCCGCAGGCGAGCACACGATCACGTTCAGCGTTGATTACCTGGAGCAAGTGAGCGAGTCGGATGAAACAAACAACGTCCAGTCACGACAGTTCACCGTAGACGAATCTGAACCGGACCTCATACCCTATCAAAGACAGGGCTGGTCGGACGTAATTGTCGTCTCAAATCAGAAGACGACGAGTCAAGACGACGCGTTGTACGCGGGCGACACGCTCTATTTGGACTGGGCCGTAATCAATACGGGGAATTCGCCCACGGCGTCGCTGTGCTTCATAGAACTCTCCGTGGACGGCTCCCCCAAGACTTACTGGCCAAGCGCGCCGGGCCTGGAGGCGGGATACTACGACTATATCCAGGACTATGACCTCGGTTCCCTGGCTGTCGGGTCGCACACGATCGAGATCCTGGCCGACTACACCGACTCGATTGCCGAGTTTGACGAGTCGAACAACAGCTACGTCAAGACCATTGTTGTCCATCCACTTGGCGAGATCCGAGGCGGCAAATGGCACGATCTGAACCGCGATGGAGTGTGGGACGACGGCGAGCCAGCCTTGGAGAACTGGAAGATCTATCTGGACACCAACAATAATGGGCAATGGGACGCCGGTGAACCCTGCGACTTGACGGACGCCGACGGCGAGTACTCGATTAGCGGTCTGCGGGGGGGCCAGTACGTGGTGGGCGAAGTCGCCCGGGACGGTTGGGAGCAGACCTGTCCGAACATCGGCGCTCAAGCGCCGGGCGTCGGCGCCCCGGCGGCTGCGGCCGGCGCGTCCGCGGTGGTGGAAGTCGCTGCCGGCGAGGTGCTCCTCGTACCCGAGGACGGCTCGTTTTTTGTCGGTGCTACTGATCCCAATGTGAGTTTCGAGCTGTTCGCTCCTCCTGTTGTGGAACCGACCACCGCGAAGTTTGAGTGCCTGGCTGCCGCGATGTCGTACCCGTCGAGTTATGACCTCCGATCAGAAGGTTACGTCACGCCGGTGAAGGATCAAGGCGGGCACGGGTCGTGTTGGGCGTTTGCCACCTACGCGGCGCTGGAAAGCTCGATCCTGATGGACGGGGGATCGTCGCGCGATCTTTCCGAGAACCACTTGAAGAACTACCACGGATTCGACGTGCCGGAAGGCGGGAACACGTACCTGAGTCAAGCCTATCTGAGCAGGCAATCGGGACCGGTGGACGAGGCCGACGACCCGTATCACGACTGGGACGATCGGCCTTCACCCGGCGGTCCGCCGCAGTACTACGTCCGCGAGTCGCTCACTTTCGATACCGATGACGAGATCAGGTACGGCCTGACGGAATACGGGGCCCTCTACACCTCGATGTACTGGTCCAATTCCTACTTCAGAAGCGCCGATGATACGTACTATCACGGGGGCACGGGCAGCCGTAATCACGCCGTGACGATCGTCGGCTGGGACGACAACAAGGTGACCGCGGCGACGGATCCCGGGGCCTGGCTGATCAAAAACAGTTGGGGATCCGATTGGGGCGATGAGGGTTACTTCTGGATCTCGTACCAGGACACTCGCGGTGCCAACTACGCGGTTTCTTTTGCCGATGCCGCCGATCCCGACACCTACAGCAACATCTACTATCATGACCAGTTCGGCGCGCTCAATGGGTACAGCTCCGCGTATGCCATCAACGCCTTCACGGCACAAGTGAACGACGCGCTCAGCGCGGTCCAATTCTGGACCCGGGCCGACGGGGCGAGCTATGACTTGAGGATCTACGACGTGTTCACGGGGGCGGTACCCTCCGAATTGCTGAGTTCCACTTCCGGGTCCCTGACCTACGCCGGCTACCACACGGTGGACCTGCCTTCGCAGGTGCCGCTCACGGCCGGCGATCAGTTCTACGTCTATCTTCATATCACCGACGGCGGTGCGTATCCTCAAGGAATCGACTATGCCTCCTCCTACTTCTACTCGTCCGGCTGCACTGCCTCTTCGGGACAAAGCTATTGCAGTTGGGACGGATCCAATTGGTACGACTTGACTTTATCGGACCCTACCAGGAACTTCGCCATCAAGGCCCTGGCGGTCGACGTCACCAGGCCGGGCATGCAAACCGTGCTGCTCGAACCGGGCGGTACACTGACCGACGTCGATTTCGGCAACCGCGCACTGCCGGCCGAAATCCAGGGCACCAAGTGGCACGACCGCGACGGGGACGGACATCGCGACGCCGGCGAAGACGGCCTCCAAGGGTGGACCGTCTACTGTGATGTCAATGACAGCGGCACTCTCGACGCCGGCGACATCAGCGACATCACCGATCAAAACGGTGCCTTTACACTCAGTGGATTGGAAGCGGGTACTTATGCAATCGCCGAAGTACCACGGACGGGCTGGGGACAAACGTTCCCCGATCCCGAGGGTGACCATACCCATACGGTCACCGTCGAGTGGGGCCAAACGCTGGAGGGCGTCGATTTCGGTAACGACCTTCTGCCCGGGCCGCTGACCCTGGTCGGGGATGACAATCCAAACCATGTTACGCTGCGACGGGACGGTGCCGATTACAAGATCATCGACACCGATACCGGCACGGTGTTGGCCGACCGTCCGGTGAACAGGACGACCGCGGTGACGATCTCCACCGCCGGGGGCGACGACGAGGTGACGGTCGATTTCTCCGGGGTGTCGAGTCCCGTTACCATCAGCGCCGACGGCGGAACCGGCTCCGACAGCCTGCAAATTCTCGGCAGCTTGTTCACGACCGTCACGCACCACTTGAACGGCGCCGGACAGGGCACGATCGACCTTGGGGAGGGGGCCGGTCCGATTGTGTACAACGGCCTGGCAACGATTGATACGAGTGGTGTGACGGCCGACCATCTCGTGTTACAACCCCTTGCCGGCGTACCTGACGCGAGCCTGGAAGACTTCGGTGCCGCAGACGATGGCGCTTCACAGTTTCGCAGTGCAAGCCAAGCGTTCGGAGATCTCATGTTTGCCAATCCAAGTTGTTCCCTGACAATCCATGCCGGCGTTGCAAACCTGATTGATCTGAAGACGATGGACGACGGATTCGCTCCTTCCTCGATGGTTCTCAGCGGGGACATTGCCGAACGCTTCACGCTGGTCGACACGGGGGCCCTGCCTGACGGCGCCACGTTGACACTGGGCACATCCACCACGCTCGACCTGGCAGGCATCGACGAAACGATCGGCGGTCTGGCAGGGGCGGGAACAGTCACCTTGGGCAACGCCATGCTCACCACGGGTGCGAACAATGGTACCACGTCTTTCGACGGGCCGATCAGCGGCTCGGGAGGTGTGACCAAGGCGGGCGCGGGGACCTGGACCGTCACCGGCACACTCGATTACGCCGGTCCGACCGTCGTCGATGGTGGAACGCTGCTGGTCGACGGCTCGCTTTCGGCCACCAGCGGCGTCTCGGTAAACGACGGCGGCACTCTGGGCGGAAGTGGGACGGTCACCGGTCCGATCACGGTCAGCAGCGGCGGCACCACGTTGCCTGGCTCTAGCGCCGGCGTCCTCAATACGAATGACATCAGTTTTCAGTCCGGATCCACCTTTGGCGCCGAACTCTACGGCGCCGGTTTGCACGACCGGCTTCATGTCACCGGTCTGGTTGATCTGGGCGGCGCGACGCTCGACCTGCAAATGAACTACACGCCGAACCGTGACGACAGTTGGATCATTATCGACAACGATGAAGCGGACCCGATCGCCGGCGAGTTTGCCGAAATCGCCGACGGGGCCACTTTCATCAGCAACGGTTTTGTCTTCGTCATGGACTACCACGGCGGCGACGGAAACGACGTGGAGTTGACCCTGGGGCCGACGCAATTCTTCGGAAAGAAGTGGCATGACTTCGATGGCGACGGCGGGCAAGATCCGGGAGAACCCGGCCTGGAAGGCTGGACGATCTTTCTGGATGAGGATGGAAATGGGCAACTCGACGCCGGGGAAACGAGTACGGTCACCGGCGCGGATGGCAACTACGCGTTCACCGATATCATCCCCGGCACTTACACCGTGGATGAGGTAACTCAGGAGTACTGGGAACGGACCTTTCCAAGTCCGCACGCCATGCAACGGTTAAGTGTGGCCTTTGATGGCTCCGAAGCCAATGACCATTCCTATTCACCTTCAGTCAGCGCCGACGGTCGCTACGTAGCTTTCGAGTCGATGGCCACCAACCTCGTGCAGGGCGATACGAACGGAGTGAACGACGTCTTTGTCCACGACCTGCAGACTGGCACAATCGAGCGTATAAGCGTCAACGCGTCCGGAATAGAAGGAAACAGTTGGAGCGGAGACGCTTCGATCAGTGCCGATGGCCGCTATGTTGCCTTTCTCTCGTTGGCAAGTAATTTGGTGACCGGGGACACGAACCACGAAAACGACGTCTTTGTTCATGATCGGCATACGGGGGCAGTGGAACGGGTGAGCATCGCCTCCAGTGGTTCACAAGCGAACGGCAGGTCGCAAAATATCGCAATCAGCGCTGACGGGCGTTACGTAGCGTTCCGATCCGAAGCGACCAATCTTGTCCCGGGCGACACGAATGGATATACGGATATCTTCGTCTACGACCGGCAAACCAACTCGATCGAGCGTGTGAGTGTCGATTCCAGTGGGCAGCAAGCCAACAATTTTAGTATGGATCCATCTGTCAGTGGCGACGGTCGCTACGTGGCATTTAACTCTCGGGCGTCGAACCTCGTGTCGGGCGATACGAACGGCGCGGACGATAGCTTCGTCCACGACCGGCAAACGGGCATTACGGAACGTGTAAGCGAGGACTCTTCCGGGCAGCAGGGTACCGGTGGGAGTGCCCGGCCCTCAATCAGTGCCGACGGTCTCGATGTGGCTTTCTATTCGAGCGAGATCAATTTCGTGCCTGGCGACACGAACGGTGTGCACGACATATTCGTTAAGGACCGGCAGACGGCCATCTTGCAGCGCGCGAGCGTGGCCGCCGACGGTACGCAAGGCGATGGCTACAGTGCGGCCCCTTCGATCAGCGCCGATGGTCGTTATGTCACTTTCTATTCAACTGCCTCGAACTTGGCCGAGAGTCCCAGCGACGGTTATCAAATCCTCATCAAAGATATGCAAACGGGCGCGATCAAACGCGTCAGCCAAGCGGCGGATGGATCGCCGGCGAACCACACTTGTACCGAGCCAACCATCAGTGCCAACGGCCTTTACGTGGCCTTCTCGTCAGAAGCCACCAACCTGGGTCCCGTGGACACGGACATAACCTTGGACGTCTATTTGAACTTGAACCCTCTTGCAGACTTGCCCGGTGTTTATCACGTCACTGTCGTTCCCGGCCAATTCATCGAGGCGATGGACTTCGGCAACCACCGCACGGTAGGTGACATTCACGGCTCGAAGTGGCACGATCTGAACGGAAACGGCGTGTGGGACGAGGAGGAGCCGGGCCTCGAAGGTTGGACGGTTTTTCTGGACGAGAACGGCAACGGTCAACTCGACGCCGGGGAAACGAGTACGGTCACCGATGCGGACGGTAACTACGAGTTCACCGACGTCACCCCCGGCACGTACACCGTGGATGAAGTAATCCAGGAGTATTGGGAACAGACCACCCCGGACATGAGCATCCGTCGTGTCAGCGCGGCCCCCGGAAACGCGGATGGGGACGGTAATTGCTATCTTCCACCGGCGATCAGTGCCGACGGCTCGACGGTGGCGTTCCTCTCATCCTCCAATAATCTCAACCCCGGCGGCCCGGTGGGTTCGACCGACGTCTTCGTGCATGACGTAGAAACGCGGACTACGGAACGAATCGCCGACGCATTGAGCGGTATCAATAGCGACGAACGTGTCGGGTTGAGCGACGATGGGCGGATCGTGGTCTTCATGTCGTCTGCTTCGAACCTCGTGCCCGGCGACACGAATGGACGTAAAGACGTCTTTGTCTACGATCGCCAGTCCGACACGATCGAACGCGTGAATGTCGCTTCGGACGGCACGCAGTCGAATAATTACTGCGACAATCCGGTAATCAGTGGCAACGGACGCTACGTGGCCTTTCGGTCAAACGCGTCTATCCTGGTGCCCGACGACACAAACGATACGTACGACGTCTTTGTTTACGATCGAGAAACGGATTTGATTGAGCGGGTCAGCGTAGCAGCCGATGGTACGGAGGGGATCTACAGCAGCCGGTATCCTTCGCTTAGCGCGGACGGTCGATACGTCGCGTTCCAGTCGAACTCACCGAATCTTGTAGCTGGTGACACCAATAACAGTGGGGATATCTTCGTTCGTGATCGGGAGACGAATGTTGTCGAACGAGTGAACGTCGCTTCCGATGGAACACAGGCGAACAGCTACAGCGAACACCCTTGGATTACTAGCGATGGCCGTTACGTCGCTTTTCAATCGTGGGCCCACAACTTGGTCCCCAATGACACCAATAGCACGCGAGATGTGTTCGTACACGACCGCCAGACCAACACCACGGAAATCGCCTCCATGGCGTGGGACGGCACTCAAGGTAACAACCGAAGCGGATTCCCTTCCGTCAGCGACGACGGACGTTACGTCGCATTCTCTTCGAGGGCAACCAACCTCGTACCGAACGACACCAACACAAGTTGGGAGGACGTGTTTGTTTACGACCGGCAGACCGGCCAAATCGAACGCTCCAACGTCGCGGATGACGGTACGGAGGGAGACGGCCCCAATCAAGAGAAATACAGTCGCATCAGCCGGGACGGCCGCTTCGTGGCATTCAGTACGTATGACACGAATCTTGTGCCCGAAGACAACAACGGCTACTGTGATGTTTTTCTCGCGCCGACCATGGCGGAAGGGGCGCCCAGGCCTTGCACGCTAAGCCTTGTCGCCGGGCAGGTGGTCGAGAACGTCGACTTCGGCAATCGATGGATCGGAAGCACCATTCGGGGATCGAAGTGGAATGACTTGGATGAAAACGGCGTGCGCGATGACGGCGAGCCCGGGCTGGATAACTGGACCATCTTCCTCGACAAGAACTACAACGGGCTACTCGACGGGGGGGAAACGTCCACGACTACCGATGCCAACGGAGACTACGCATTCGAGAACATCCCGGCCGGTATCTACCCGATCGTCGAACAGGTGGAAGCCGGCTGGCAACCAACCTTCCCCTGGCAGCAGCCGCCCGAGCTGAAGCGCGTCAGCACCGACGCCGGCGGCGCCCAGGCGGACAACAACGCCTCGCTACCCGCAATCGACGGCGAGGGCCGTTATGTTGCCTTCCAGTCGACCGCCACCAATCTTGTACCGGGCGATACGAACGACCAGGGTGACATCTTCGTCCAGGATCGGCATACGAACCGGATCGAGCGGGTCAGCATTGCCTCGGACGGCACGCAGGCCGACGGCACAAGCCAGGGCGTTTCCCTCAGCACCGACGGCCGGTATGCAGTCTTCTGGTCCAATGCGTCCAACCTCGTGCCGGACGATTCCAACAGCAAGTGGGATCTCTTCTTTCGTGATCGACTGGCGGGCACGACGGAGCGGGTGAACGTAGGTGACCAGGGCGAGTGGGAGGACGAGCGCGGTGCGGTTCCCGTCGTCAGCAGCGACGGTCGCTACCTGGCCTTTGTGTCGGGCGTTTCCACCCTGGTGACGGGCGATAGCAACGGTGTCGCCGATGTCTTCCTCTATGATCGGCAGACGCAGACCATGGAGCGGGTCAGCATGGCTCACGACGGCGGCCAGACGGATGGAGACAGCGCGTCCGTCGCCTTCTCGGGCGACGACCGCTATGTGGCGTTCGCCTCCGGGGCGACCAATCTCGTTTCGAATGACACCAACGGCGCCGGCGACGTGTTCGTCTATGATCGGCAGGCGGGAACCATCGAGCGGGTGAGCGTGGCCGGTGACGGTTCTCAGTCGAGCGGAGAGAGTGGGCAACCTGCGATCAGCCACTACGGCCGCTACGTCGCCTTCTGTTCGTCGGCCTCCAATTTGGCAGCCGCCGACACGGATACGGAATTCGACGTGTTTGTTTATGATCGAACTCTCGGCACGATCGATTGCGTGAGCACGGCCTATGACGGCTCTGAGGCGAACGACCACAGTTTCAGCCCTTCGATGAATGCCAGCAGTCGCTACGTGTCCTTCTTTTCCGCAGCCTCGAACCTGGTGTCAAATGATACCAACGGGTACAGCGACGTCTTTGTCAATGACCGATTGATGAATACGACCGAGCGGGTCAGCATGAGTCTGCGTGATTCGGAGGGAGATAGTTTCAGCAAACACGGCGCGATCAGTGCCGACGGGCACCACGTGGCATTTGATAGCATGGCGTCGAACCTGGTACCACAAGACACGAACGAGAACCAAGACGTGTTCGTCACCTCGACCGATGGATGGTTCGCGGATACCCGTACCGTGACCGTTGTCGAAGGCCAAACCGTCGAGGGCATCGACTTCGGGAATTGTATCATCGGTAATCCACCGGAAGTGTTGATTTCCGAATCCGACGGTACTACCGACGTCACGGAGGGTGCGGCCGACGACACCTACACCATAACACTCGCCTCTCGGCCGTCGGCCGAGGTGACAGTCACGCTTGATCATGTCGCCGGACAGTTGACCGCCGTGGACGATGCCGCCCCGACCCATCCTTACGTAGTCTTCACCAGTTTGAATTGGAACACACCGCAGACGGTCCGGGTCACCGCGGTGGACGACGGCGTTGCGGAAGGCACCCACGCCGGGGTGATTACCCATACGGTTTCCAGCGACGATTGGGATTACGACGGCCTCCCGATCGGTATCGTCTTGGTTGCGATTCGCGACGATGAGGCGGGAGTGTTTGTGTCGGAGACGGCCGGGTCGACCAACGTGGTCGAAGGTGGTGCGGTCGACACCTATACCGTGGTTCTCTCGTGCCAACCGACCCACGACGTGACGATCACCCTGAACAATGCCTACGGGCAGGCGACGGCCGTGGACGATGCAGCCCCGACCCACAACTACCTGGTCTTCACGAGTTCGAACTGGAGCACGCCGCAGGTAGTGCGCGTGACCGCGAACGACGATGCCGTCTCTGAAGGCGGCCACTTCGAAACGATCTCGCACAATGCCACGAGTGCCGATACGAAATACGACGGCCTCGCCATCGGCGCGGTGACTTCCTCCGTGACCGACAACGACGTCGGCGTGTTGGTCGCCGAAAGTGGCGGTTCGACTGCCGTGATCGAAGGAGGCATCGCGGACTCCTACACCGTGGTCTTGACTTCCCAACCGGCGTCCGACGTCGTGATGACGGTCACGGGCGACGACCAGCTCGCCCTCGCGCCGGAGGAGTTGACATTCACCGCGGCCAACTGGAACGTGCCGCAAACCGTCACGATAATGGCGATCGAAGACAGTATCGTCGAGGAAAGCCATGACGTAACGATCACCCACAACGCCTCCAGCGCAGATCCAGATTATCACGGATTCGCCGTAGCCGATGTTACGGTCAGCTTAACGGACAACGACTCGGCCGGCGTGATGATTGTCGGCGGCGGCCATTCAACGGGCATGGCGGAGGGCGGCTCCGGAGGCACTTACTTGGTCATGTTGACCTCTCAACCGGCGTCCCACGTTGAAATCACCCTCTCCGGTGACGATCAGGTGATTGTTACGCCGTCGTCGTTGATCTTCACGTTGGCCGACTGGAACGTTCCCCAGACGGCGACCTTCTTCGCGGAGCAAGACGATTTGGCCGAGGGAGCCCACAGTTGTACGATCACGCTCAACGTCGACAGTTCCGACGCGGAATACGACGGGGTTTACATGGGGGAGTTGGTGCTGACTATTTCGGACGACGACCTGACGGGCGTGTTGATCAGCGAGAGCGGAGGTTCCACCGATATCGATGAGGGTGGAGCCGACGACACCTACAACGTGGTGCTTACTTCTTGCCCGGAGGCCGATGTCGTAGTCACCGTCACGCCCGACTTCCAGGTGAACGTCACGCCTGCCGGACCGCTGACATTCACTTCCGAGAATTGGGATATCCCGCAAACGGTCGTCGTGACCGCGGTGGACGATGAGTTGACCGAACAGTCGCACACGGGAACGATCATCCACAGCACGGCCAGCGCCGACGCGACCTACGACGGCCTGCCGGTCAGCAACGTCACGGCGAACATCGGCGACAACGACGCCGGCGTCGTGATCTCCCGGAGCGGTGCCTGGACACAGGTCGGTGAAGACGGGGCGACCGGTACGTATACCGTCGTCCTCACCTCTCAGCCGACTGCATACGTTACGATCGAATTAGACGCGATGGACGGACAGTTGACGGTCGTGGACAATGCGCACCCCGAGAACACGTTTCTCGTATTCACTCCGTCGAATTGGAACACGCCCCAGGTGGTGTGGGTCGGTGCGGTTGACGACGCCGTGGCTGAAGGAGATCACCGCGGCACCGTTATGCACCACGCGAGCAGTGCGGAAGTAGGCTACGACGGACTGACCATCGATAGCGTCACGGTGCGCATTGCGGACAACGACGCGGGTGTGCTCGTCACCGAATCCGGCGACTCGACCGAGGTAAGCGAGAGTGGAGTCGGTGACAGCTACGCGCTCGTCCTCACGTCGCCTCCAGCCGCCGACGTGATCATCGCCCTCTCGCCCGACAGCCAAGTGAATGTGGCGCCGACCGACTTGACCTTCACGCCGGCCAACTGGAACGTGCCTCAAACCGTCGTTGTTTCTGCCGTCGACGATCTTGCAAACGAAGGCGAGCACATGGGGGCCATCATCCACGCGGCCGGCAGTGCCGACGCAAGCTACCAGGGTGTTTCCGTTCCAAGTGTTACGATCGTGGTCTCCGACGACGACGCGGCGGAGGCTCTTGCGGACGAAATCGAGGGATCGCTCAACGCGAACGCCCTGCTTTCCGCCGCTGGCGTGTTGATCACCGAGTCGGACGACTCGACCGACGTCACCGAAGGCGGTGCCGGCGACAGCTACTCGGTCGCGTTGACTCAGCAGCCGGCGCACGATGTCGTCGTCACCGTAACCGCCGACGGCCAACTCGTTGGTGTGCCTCTCGAATTGACCTTCACACCGTCCGATTGGGACACCGTACGGACCGTCACCGTAACCGCCGTGGACGACGGCCTTGCGGAAGGCGGATACACGGGTGCCGTCATCCATCGTGCCGCCAGTATGGACGAAGACTACGACGGAATCGCGATCCGCAGTCTTGCCGTGAATATCACCGACAACGAGGCCGGAGTCATGATTGTCCGGAACGGCGGTTCGACCGACGTGACCGAGGGCGAAACGGGTGATACCTACACCGTAGCGCTGACTTCGCAACCCGCGGCCGATGTGACAATTTCATTGATCAATGCCGACGGCGAATTGACTGCGGTGGACGATGCGGATCAGGTCAGCGAGCAGCTCATGTTCACCGAGGAGAATTGGCACACGCCTCAGACCGTCCGCGTCGCGGCGGTTGACGACTCGGACGTGGAAGGAGACCATTTCGGTGCGGTCGTGCACGAGATCTCCAGCACCGATACGGTCTACAACGGCATCGCCGTTGCCACCGTGGCGGCAAGCATCACCGACAATGACGCGGGAGTACTGATCGTTCAGACGGGCGACGCGACCGAGGTTGTCGAGGGGACCACGAACGACGTTTACACGGTCGTGCTAACCG
>Ga0180429_10002949_pt1 | contig 13844 bp, 9 predicted proteins | sample SS_ome_FD_132428 | JGI IMG/M metagenome (GOLD analysis project Ga0180429, IMG submission 132428) | Hypersaline lake sediment archaeal communities from the Salton Sea, California, USA - SS_1_S_1 metaG | ecosystem: Environmental > Aquatic > Non-marine Saline and Alkaline > Hypersaline > Sediment ...
CGTGCGCGGCACCGCCCAGAACCCGGACACCTTCTTCCAGGCCCGCGAAGCCTGCAACCGCTTCTACGACGCCGTCCCCGACATCGTGCAGGGCGAGATGGACAAGCTCGCGGAACTCACCGGCCGCCAATACCACCTCTTCGACTACGTCGGCGCGCCCGACGCCGAGCGGGTGATGGTCATCATGGCCTCCGGCGCCGAGACCGCCGCCGAGACGGTGCGCTACCTCGCCGGCAAGGGCGAGAAGGTCGGGGCGCTCATCGTGCGGCTCTACCGCCCCTTCTCGGTCCGCCACTTCCTCGACGCCATGCCTGCCACCGTAAAGGCGGTGGCGGCTCTCGACCGCACCAAGGAACCCGGCGCAACCGGAGAGCCGCTCTACCAGGACGTCGTCACCGCCTACGCCGAGGCCGCCCAACTCAACGGCAACCGCCCCCGCGTCATCGGCGGCCGTTACGGCCTCTCCTCGAAGGAATTCACCCCCGCCATGGCCAAGGCCGTCCTCGACGAACTCGCAAGGGAGCAGCCGAAAAACCACTTCACGGTGGGCATCAACGACGACGTCACCCATACCAGCCTCGACTACGATCATGGTTTCCGCATCGAGAAGAAAGATATCACCCGGGCCGTCTTCTTCGGCCTCGGGGCCGACGGCACCGTCGGCGCCAACAAGAACAGCATCAAGATCATCGCCGACGGCACCGGCCTCAACGCCCAGGGGTATTTCGTCTACGACTCCCGCAAGTCCGGCTCCCAGACGATCTCCCACCTCCGCTTCGGCACCTCCCCGGTCGCCTCGCCCTACCTCATCGAAAAGGCGGAATTCGTCGCGATCCACCAGTTCACTTTCCTCGACAAATACGACTGTCTCAGGATGGCGGCGGACGGCGCCAGCGTCCTCCTCAACAGCGTCTACGAACCCGACGCGGTGTGGGACCACCTCCCGGCCCGCGTCCAGGACCAGATCATCAAAAAGCACCTCAAGCTGTTCGTCATCGACGCCTACAAGATCGCCCGCGAAACCAAAATGGGGGCCCGCATCAACACCATCATGCAGACCTGCTTCTTCAAGCTGGCGGGCGTTCTTGAACCCGACGAGGCGATCCGCATGATCAAGGACGCCATCAAGAAGACCTACGGCAAGCGCGGCGACGCCATCGTCCAGATGAACTACGATGCGGTGGACGCCTCGCTCGCCAACCTCCACGAGGTGCAGATCCCCGGCAAGGTCACCAAACAGGAGGAACTTCTCCCGATCGTGCCGGAGGACGCCCCGCGGTTCGTGCGGGAGGTCACGGCCCGCATCCTTGCCGGCGAGGGCGAACTGCTGCCGGTCTCGGCCTTCCCGGTCGACGGCGTCTTCCCGACCGCCACCACGAAATACGAGAAACGCAATATCGCGCTCGAAGTCCCGGTCTGGGAGGAGGACATCTGCATCCAATGCGGCAAGTGCGTGCTGGTCTGCCCGCACGGGGTCATCCGCGGCAAGGTCTACGAGCCCGGGGCCCTCGAGTCCGCCCCCCCGGCCTTCAAGAGCGCCGACGCCAAGTGGCGCGAACTGCCCGGCAGGCGGTTCACCCTCCAGGTGGCCGTCGAAGACTGCACCGGCTGCGCCCTCTGTGTCGAGGTCTGCCCCGCCAAGGACCGCTCGAACGTCGGCCGCAAGGCCATCAACATGGCCCCCCAAATGCCCCTCCGCGATGCCGAACGCGAGAATTGGAACTTCTTCACGAAGCTCCCCGAGTTCTCCCTGAGCGACGCCGAGGCGGCCGAACTCAAGCTCAAGGCGCCGAAGGACATCCAGCTCGTGACCCCCTACTTCGAGTTCTCCGGCGCCTGCGCCGGTTGCGGCGAGACCCCCTACGTGAAGCTCATGTCGCAACTCTGCGGCGACCGGTGCTTCGTCGCGAACGCCACCGGGTGCTCGTCGATCTACGGCGGCAATCTTCCCACCACCCCGTGGTGCAAGGACCCCGACGGCCGCGGTCCGGTGTGGTCGAACTCCCTCTTCGAGGACAACGCCGAGTTCGGATACGGAATGCGGCTCACCCTCGACCAGCAGGGCGCCTTCGCGCGCCGCCTCGTCAAGGAACTCGCCCCGCAGATCGGGGACGACCTCGCCGCCGCCCTGCTCGACGCCAGACAGGACACCGCCTCCGCCATCGACGCCCAGCGCGAACGCATCGCCGCCCTCAAGGCGAAGCTCGCCGGAATCGATGACATCCGCGCCAAACGCCTCCTGGCGGTCGCGGACTTCCTCGCCCGCAAGTCGGTCTGGATCGTCGGCGGCGACGGCTGGGCGTACGACATCGGATACGGCGGCGTCGACCATGTCATGGCCACCGGCGCCAACGTCAACATCCTCGTCCTCGACACCGAGGTCTACTCGAACACCGGCGGACAAAGCTCGAAGGCCACTCCGCTCGGCGCCGTCGCAAAGTTCGCCGCCGGAGGAAAACCCACCGTCAAGAAAAACATGGGCCTCCTCGCCATGGATTACAGCCACGTCTACGTCGCGCAGGTCGCCATGGGCGCCAGCGACATGCAGTGCCTCAAGGCCTTCCAGGAGGCCGAGTCCTACGAGGGCCCCTCCCTCATCCTCGCCTACAGCCACTGCATCGCGCACGGCATCGACATGACCAAGGGCCTCACCCAGCAACAGCTCGCGGTCGACTCCGGTCACTGGATCCTCTACCGCTACGACCCGCGGCGTCGCGCGCGGGGCGAAAACCCGCTCCAGATCGACTCGAAGGCGCCCAAGGTCCCGCTCTCGGAATACCACGAAAAGGAAAACCGGTACCGGATGTTGATGAAGGCCTCCCCGGAGGCCGCCGAGGCATATCTGAAACGCGCCCAGGAGGTCGTCGAAGAACGCTACAGGCACTTCACCCAGCTCGCCGGAGTCTGAACCACCAGCCCCACACCACCGTCATGGACCTTACCACCACCTACCTCGGCTTGGAACTCGCCAACCCGATCGTGCATTCCTCCTCCCCGCTGGCCCGCAAGCTCAGCAACCTCCAGCACCTCGAGGAAGCCGGCATCGGCGCCATCGTCATGCACTCCCTCTTCGAGGAGCAGATCGAACGCGAGAGCCACATGCTCGACGCGGTCCTCGAGGAAGGCGTCAACGCCTTCGCCGAGGCCATGGACTACATCCCGAACTACGGCGCCCCCCAGATCGGCCCCGAGGTCTACCTCGAACACCTCCGGGAAGCCGTCAAGACCGTGCGCGTCCCGATCATCGCCTCCCTCAACGGCGCCTCCATCGGCGGATGGGTCGACTACGCCAAGAAGATCGAGTCCGCGGGCGTGCATGCCCTCGAACTCAACCTCTACAACGTCCCGGTCGATCCCGACCTGACCTGCAGCGAGGTCGAGGAAGGGTATATCGAGGTCGTCAGTGCGGTGTGCCACGCCACCAAACTGCCCGTGGCCGTGAAGATCTCCCCGTTCTTCACCGCCCCGGCCAACTTCTGCAGGCAGCTCGTCCATGCCGGCGCCAAGGGAGTGGTTCTCTTCAACCGCTTCTACCAGCCCGACATCGACCTCGACGACCTCGAGGTGGTTCCGGACCTGAAGCTCAGCACCAGCGACGAACTCAAGCTGCCGCTCCGGTGGATCGCCCTGATCTCGCGGCGACTCGAGGCCGACCTCGCCCTCACCAGCGGCATCCACACCTCCCGGGACGTCATCAAGTCCGTCCTCGTCGGCGCCCATGTCGCCATGATGACCAGCGAACTCCTCGAACGCGGGTTCGACCGCATCTCCTCGATGCTCGACGAAATGAAGACATGGATGGACGAGAACGACTACACCTCGGTCGAGCAGATGCGGGGCGCCATGTCCCAGGATCACGTCACCAACCCCACCGCATACGAGCGCGCCAACTACCTGAAAGTCCTCGGAAGCTACTCCGGTTGAGCCCCCCGCGCCGCAAGGGGAATCACTCGAAGGGATTCACCAATTGCACTCCGGTGGCGGTGAAATCGCCGGTGTTGCGGGTTGCCATGGTCAGGTTGAACTCCTCCGCGGTCGCAGCGAGCATGCCGTCGACAATCGGAAGGACCCGGGAAGCCATCATGCGTCCCCAACGGTCCGCAATCTCTTCAGTGACGGGCAGAATATCCGCGGCGTAGTCCGACTTCAGCGCCTTCAACCAACGTTCAAACGCAGGACATTGCCCGGGCGATCTGCGTCGCAGAAGCTCGACTCCCTTCCGAATCTCGCCCAGAGACAGGACGCTGATGTAATGCCGCTCGCCGACCGTGGACCGGGCCCAGCTTCTTACCTTCGCATCACACCTTTCTCCTTTGCGCAGCTCGCTGAGGACGCTATCACTGCTATCGTCCGTCAAGGCGAATCAACAGGCCCCTTCCCTCAAACCTGCGGAGTCACTTGCCGGCCGTTCCCCAGCCTCCCCCGCCGGGAGTTTCGATGCGCAAGCGGTCCCCGGGTTGCGCCTCGAAGGTCGCGATGGGCGGAAGGGACTCCTTCGAGCCGTCGGGGCGCATGAGGGTCTGCCGCCCCGGGGTGCCGTCGGCGCCGCCCCGGAGGCCCCGCGGTGACAACACCCTTCGCTGGGTCAGAAGGGACACCGTCAGCGGCGCAAGGAATTCGATCTCGCGCACCAATCCGTCGCCGCCCCGCCAGCGGCCCGGCCCGCCGGACCCGCGGCGGAGCGCGAACTCGCGCACCCGCACCGGGTAGCGGCGCTCGAGGATCTCGGCATCGGTGATCGATGTGTTGCTCATGTGGACGTGAGTTCCGCTGAGGCCGTCCCATCCCGGTCCCGCCCCCGACCCGCCGCCGATCGTTTCGTAGTATCCGAACCGGGCCGTTCCGAAGAGGAGGTTGTTCATGGTGCCCTGGCTGTGAGCCTGCAGTTCAAGGGCCTCGAGGAGGATGTCCACAAGGCGCTGGCTGGTCTCGATGTTCCCGCCCACCACCGCCGGACATTTCGCCGGATCACGCACGAACGGCGGATCGAGAATTCCGGGCGGAAGGCGGACTTCGACCCCCTCCAGCAGCCCCTCGTTGAGGGGGAGGTCCTCCTCCGCCCAGACGCGCAGGACATAAAGCACCGCGCTCCGCACGATGGCGGGGGTGGCATTGAGGTTGCCCGGATGGCACGGACCGGACCCCTCGAAATCCACCACCAGCCGGCCGTCCTCCCAGCCGATCGCGACTCGCAACGGTGATCCGTCGTCCATCGCGTCGGCGGCCCGCCGGACGCCGCCCGAAAGGTCCGCGGCCCGGACCCGCATGATGCCGGCCGCGCGTTGATAGAGACGCTCCATGTTCTCCGCAACCTGCCGCGCCGAGGTCGTCGCGATCAGCTTCTGCATCGCCGCCACCCCGTGCCGGTTGGCGGCGGCCTGCGCCGCAAGGTCCGCAAGGTTGTCGGCAAGGGCGCGGCTCGGGTAGCGCGCCGAACGGAAGAGCTCCTCCACCTCGTCTATGCAGGCCACCCCGCTGTCGAAGAGAAGCGCCGGCGGAATCACCACCCCTTCCTCGTCAAGCGCAACCGCCCCGGCCGGCATCGATCCCGGCGAACGCCCGCCGAGTTCGGCATGGTGGGCCCGGTTCGCCACAAAGGCCGCCACGCAACCGGCGGCAAAGACCGGGCTCACCACCGTCACGTCCGGCAGGTGCGAACCGCCAAAACCCGGGTGGTTGACCACCACCATGTCACCCTCCTTCCAATCGCGGCCCCGCGAGATCTCGCGCACGCAAAGCCCCAGCGCCCCGAGGTGCACCGGAATGTGCGGAGCGTTCACGATCAGCCGCCCCCGCGCGTCGAGCAAGGCGCACGAAAAGTCGAGACGCTCCTTGATGTTGGTCGAGATGGCGGTCCGTCGCAGCAGTTCGCCCATCTCCTCCGCCACGCTTTCGAACCGGCAGCGGAAGAGTTCCGCCTCCACCTCGGGCGACCACGAATCAACCGCCGCATCCCCCGCTTCCGGCGCGCTCCTCCGGAAGCGGAGGCTTCCCATCGTGCCGGCCGCGCACGCCCAGCCCGGTTCGAGGACCGCGGTGCGGTAGGCATCCTGCATCACGACCCGCTCCGGAGCTTCGCCTCCGAACGGTTCGAATTCCTCTCCCGCCATGTCCTCGACCGCTTCCGCCGCGACCACCCGGACCGCCACCACCTCCAGCTCCCGCCGCTTCGGCAGGGCGTAACCAAAGAGGCTCTCGTACTTCTCGGCGAACCGCGCCGCCAATTCCTCCGCATTCGGCGCCTCGGGAAACTCGATCTCGAGCGCCGCGTCCTGTCCGCGGATCCGCATCTCGACGAGATGCCGGGAAACCGCCGCGGTCCCGCCCAGTTCCGCCAGCGCCTCCCGCCCCATCCCGGCGAAGAGCGAACCCAGTCCGCCCCGGCATTCCGATAGCGGGGCCAGAATCTGCCGCTCCACCATCTCCTCCCGCGCCGCCCGGTGCAGCCCCCACGCACTCAACAGGCCGGCGTCCCCGGGAACAAGGATCTCCCGCACCCCCAGCTTCCTCGCCACCGCGCAGGCGTGCTGCGGACCCGCCCCCCCAAACGCCACCAGCGCGTAGTCCGAGGGATCGTATCCCTCCCGCAGCGACACTTTGCGAATCGCTTCCGCCATGCGCTCGACCGCAATCTCCCGCAGCCCTTCCAGGAGAACCTCGTCGCCGGCAACACCGGCCCCGTCGCGCGCCATCGCGGCACGCAACTCTCCGAGCCGGTCCCGCGCCGCGGCCGGATCGAGCGGAATGCTGCCGGCCTCCGGCGCCATGCAGCCCAGCAGGAGATTGACATCGGTGATGGTCAGCGGGCCGCCCTTTCCGTAACACGCCGGACCCGGGTCGGCGCCCGCGCTTTCCGGACCCACTTCCAGGCCGCCGTTGTGCCAGCGGCAGATCGACCCCCCGCCGGCCGCCACGGATTCGATCCGCACCGCCGGCGCCACGACGCGCACCGGTCCGATCCGCTGTTCGTACCGGTAGCGGGGGGCGCCGTCCAAGCGGGCCACATCGGTGCTGGTGCCCCCCATGTCGAACGTCAGGACGCGCTCGAACCCGGCCCGCATTGCGGCCGCCAGCGCCCCGGTCGTCCCGCCGGCCGGGCCGCTCAGCAGGCTGTCCACCGGCCGGTAGAGCCCCGCCGGCTTCAGGGCCCCGGCGCTCGTCATGAGCGAAAGACAACCTCCGCCCATCCTCCCGGCGACCGTCCTGACGAAGCGGTGCATGACGGGCGCCAGATACGCGTTGGCGGCGGCGGTTTCCGCCCGGGACAGGAGACGCGGGCCGGGTGTCAGTTCGTGGGAAAGCGAGACCGGCCCGAACCCGGCCGCTTCCAGCAGCTCCCCCGCGAGACGCTCATGCGCCGGATTCGCGTAGCTGTTCAGAAATGATACGGCAGCCACAGTAATTCCTTCCTCCCGCAGCGCCGCGATCTCCTCGCGCAGCCGGTCCGCGTCGAGGGGAACCAGCACCCGGCCGTCGGCCCCGATCCGCTCCGCAACCCCCGCCGTGCGCTCGAACACAGGCGGCGGCGGAACCTGCCGCCGCGCGAACAGGGACGGCCGGCGCTGATCGCCGATCCGCAGGACATCCTCGAACCCGGCCGTGACAAACAGGACTCCCTGTTTCCCCTTGCGTTCCAGCAGGGCGTTCGTCCCCTTGGTCGTGGCGAGCCGGAAATCGTGGCTCGGAAACTCCCCGTCGATCCCGGTTCCCGTCAGCAACCGCGCCGCCACCACCGGCGCCTCTTCCCCCGTTGCGAGTTCCACCACCGTTCCCTCCGCCCAGTTCACAGGACGGTCGAACTCGGCGGTGCGGTCCGCTTGTTCCCAGCGCGTGACGCGCGCCCCGTCCGCCGACGCAAAGCCTTCAAGGACCCCGTCGCCGGCGCCGCAATCCGATCTCATCCGCACCCGGCGGGCGCCCAAAACCCTCTCCACCGCCGTGCGGATCCTCCCGGTCGAGAGAATCTTCACCCGCCGCTCCCGGCCGGCAGGGTCCATCCCCCACCCGTCGGTAAACGTCCCTCCGGTATCGACGCGCAGGCGCCACATCGAACCGGAGCCGGATCCACACTTCATCTCAGACCGCCCTCGAGGCAACGCCGGGCGGAGCCGCAATTCGCCGCGACCCCGCCCGACTATTACCAACGACTATCGCAGTCGGAAAGAACGGATTCGAACACCCCCCGCCCCCGCGCCTCAGACCGTGGACTCAGGTCTCGATAGCAGGCACTGAACCGGCGGCGGGGAGCGATCCCTGACACCTCGGCAAAGCCCCTCCCCCACTAACGCCTGACACATTCGGACGACTTCCGGCTTTCAATGACCCTACGCCGCCCTCGCCGTCGGGCTGTGTCGTCGCGCCAGCTCCGCTGCCACCCCCTTCACGGCCGCTCCCGGGTCGGATTCCGTGCCGGTCCCGGTGAGATAGCTTGCCACCGCCCCCGGTGTCACGCCGAGCCAGCGTTCCATCTCCTTGGGATCCACCATTCCGCCGCCCGTCTTCCGGTGGTATTGCATGGCGACCGGGACTGCACCCAAGTCCAGCCCGAGCCGTTCGGCGTGGGCCACCATCGACTGCAACGCCTCCCGCGTGCGGTGGGCATCCTCCGCCGCAAGGGAAGCCATGAATACCACCGCGTCCGCCCCGGTAAGCACCAGTTGCCCCACGGCGTGATACTCCGGCATCCCGGAGAGCGCATAGAGGCGAATCCGCAGGCGCCTTCCGTCCGGCAGATCCTCCGGCCAGAAAACCTCGGTCCGGTAGACCCGCGCCCCGCCGACCTCTCCAACCCGCACCGGCACGCCCCCAAGGGAATCCGCCACCGCCTTCACAACCGCCGCTTTCCCCGCGGCGGGAGTCCCAAGGAGGACGACCTTCACCGCCACCTCCCGCATTTCCCGCTCCATCTCGGACATCGCTTCGCTTCGGTTTGCGGTTTCAGACAGGCTTAGAGTTTGTCGAGTTCGCGCGCCACAATGATGAGCGTCTCACGAACTCCCGGCGCATACTCCCCGTCATACAACACCACCAGGGAGGTCTCCCCGGCCGTGATGAAATCAATCACTCCGTCCCCGCAACTGATCGCGATGGATTCGCCGTCGCCGAATCCCCAACGCGCAATGGCCTCCCTGAGGCCCTCAATCGTCTCCAGTTCGGTCGAATCAACCGTGGTGAGGTTGCGAATCCCGGGCAGGGCGCGCGCCCGCCGGATGATCTCCTGATGGCTCAATTCGTGGTCGACCCCGAAGATGGCCCGCAACTCGAGTTGGTGCATATCGGTGACGGGCGGCCTTTTCGGCGCCGCCCGGCGTTTTTCAGGCGGCGGCGCCGCCTTGGGCTGGCCGCGGTGTGTGTCGGCCGGAGGTCTCTGCACGGCCGCCTCCGCCTCCGGCTCCGGCGCCACCGCCCGGCCGGCGAAGTCTTCCTCCTCGGCCACCGCCGCCTCTTCCTCCCCCGCCACCGCCGCCGCCGTCTGGCCGGACGCAGGTTCCGGCGCAGTGGGCGTGGTCAGGTTCATTCCGGCAAAAGGATCGGACGGCGGACTGGCAGCCTCGCCACCCAGCGGGGCCGTCTCCAGTTGGTTCATCGGCGCCGGCCCGGGGGGAAACCCTTTCATCTCAAACCCGCCCTCCGCCTGCCGCGGGGGTCCTTGGGCAGGGGCCGCCCCCTGCGGCGGCGCTCCCCCTGAAGAGGCAATCTGAAAAGGGGCGCCCTCGGGCGGCGCCGGCCTCGATTCCGAACCCCGCCCCCCACCGTCTCCGTGACAAGGGACCCGCTGACCGCTCACGGCCTCAAACGGCGACGACCCGCCCTCCGGCGCAGGAGCATTCGGCCCCCCCACAATCTGAAACGGATTCTGCATATCGGGACCCCCGTTGGCGGGTGGCTCCCCGAAAGGATTCTCAAATGACTTGGACTGCGACATTGTTTTGGTTGGATTGATAATCAGGCTAGTGGGGACATCCGCACTTGTAAACCATATTTCTCACGTATTTTCCGTGATCTCCCGGAAAGACCCCAACCTTTTGAAAATCAGGCGTTAACAACCCTCAGGCCATCGCCTTGAGGCGCTTCAGGCGGCCGCGAATGGAGAGTTTCGCGGCGGCGCTGAGACGGTCGACGAAGAGCACCCCGTTGAGGTGATCGGTCTCATGCTGGATGGCGCGGGCCAGCAATCCGTCCGTCTCGAGGTTGATCCGCGATCCGTCGACGAGGGTGAGGCGCCCCCGAATGGCTTCCGGACGGGGCACCTTGGCCCGCACGTCCTTGATGCTGAGGCAGCCTTCCTCCTCGGCGTGGATGGCGCCCTCGCCCTCGATCTCGGGATTCATGAAGACGAGGGGCATCAGGCTCTCAAGAGCGCGCTCCTCGCCGTTGACGCGCAGGTAGGAGAAACTCCGCGGGTCGTGGGAGGTGTCCACCACCGCGAGTCGCAGTCCTTCCCCGACCTGCGGCGCGGCGAGACCGATCCCGAGCGCATCGCGCATCGTCTCTATCATGTCGGCAACCAGCTCCTTGACACGGGCGTCCACCTCCCGCACCGGCCGGCATCGGGTGCGCAGGATCGGAGCGCCGTACTGCACAATGGGACGGATCATGGCTGCAAAGGATCCACAAATGATTCCGGCGCCGTGCCAGGAAGCTTCACGCGCGCCGGAACATCCTTAATCTCGATTCCGGCTTTGGTCAATGCGTCCCATATCAGGAAAAGCTGCGCGATCGTCACCCCGCGGTCGGCCTTCAGTTCCAGCTTCCGTTCCGGATTCCTGCGCTTGAACACCAGCAGGGCGTCCTCGAGATACTCCGGCCCCGCCAACTCGTAATCGTCCAGCACGATCCGCCCGTCCCGCGTCACCGCCAACACCGCCCGCTCATCCGCCACCGTCGCCGAGGGAACTTCCCGCACCGTCGGCAACTCGATCTGCAGAATCGGCCGCGGCTTCTTCGGCTTCTTGAAGGTCGTCGACACGATGAAGAAGATCAGCAGAATCGCAAGAATGTCGATCAATGGAATGATCGGCACCGTCGGCGGCTTCTTGCGGGGATGGTGAAACTCCATCGGTCCGGTTCGCAACGGTTCCTACTGCTTGAAGAAGGCGTGCTGATGACAGGCCGAAACGACCCGGCCGAGGAGCACCTCGAGCCGCGCCGCCATGGTCTCGATCTTCCGGTGGAAATAGCTGTGGGCGATCACCGACGGAACCGCCACCACCAATCCCGCGATGGTCGTGCCCAAGGCCCGCGCAATCCCGGCCGCAATCATGGAATGATCGGCGCTCGCACCAAGATCCCCCGAGTTGCCAAACACCACCACCAGCCCGCTGGCCGTCCCCAGCAGCCCCAGCAACGGCGCAATCGTGATCACCACGTCCAGCACCGGCAGGCCGGCATGCATCTTGACGATCTCCTCCCGCGCCGACGACTGCACCGCCTCTTTCAACTCCCCTTGCGTGCGTCCCGCGTTCTGCATCGCCACCGCGCAAAGACGCGCCAACGGTGTCTCGCCCCGCTGGAACTCCAGCTGCAGTTGTCTCACCGACCCGCTCTCGAGGTGCCCTTCAAAATGTTCCACCTCCGTCGCCAGACGCACCGGCAGAATGCGCGGCCTCTGCAGCGCCAGAAACTTGTAAACGATCACGATCAAAGCCACGAACGAACACAGGCCGATGATCGCCATGAAGGCGCCCCCGTGAGACAGGAAGTCCCATGCGTATTCCACGGCGCGCGGAAGATCCTCCGCCGCCAACCAACACGGTGCATCGATTGCGGAGATCATGAACACACCTCAGAAAAGAAAATTGATCACGAGTTCCAAGGGCTCATCGTCGAGTTCTTTCGCCACCTCGCCGGGCATGGCCGGGATCGGCGCGTCCCGGATCGCATTCACCGTGAACCCCTTCTGAATCTCGCTGGCGCGCAGGACATCGATGTACCGCAACCCCGAAACCCGCCCCCTCTTGTCGACGAAAAATCGGATCGTCAGCATCCCCGGCTCGATGTGGTCGCGATAGACGATGCATTTTTTCTGCCACTCGCTCTCGAGGGCGCGGCTCACGCGGGCCTGATAGCGCCCCACGAGGGTGTTGTCGACATCAAGCGAGCTCTTTCCCTGGCGGGTGAACGATCCGAGGACCCGCGTCTTGCGGGACTCCGTGCGGAAGCCTGGTTCCGGCGGCTGGTCTTCGACGCGCTGCCGGCCCGTCCCCCCTTCCCCGCTCCGCGTGGCCAACGCTTCGGGGTCGTCCCCGGCTTCCTTCGGCCGGCGTTCGCCGTCTCCTTCCGGCCCCCGGCCTTCCTTGCCGGGGACCGGCACATGGTTGTCGCTCTGCAGGATCATCTCACGGGGCCTCCCCTCCTCCGTCGCCGGTTCCTTTTCCCGGTTGGATTTCCCGTCCGGCGGGGCGACCGCCTCCTCCCGGCCGGACGCGCTCTCGCGAGGCGCACCGGCGAGCGCTTCCCGCTCCCGCGACACGCTCGTCCGCCGTGCGGGCTCGTCGCCGGGAGTGAACTCCGAGTCAAACGTCGAAACATGCCCCTCGAAGCGCGGTTCCACTCCGTCCTGGGCCGGCATCCGCCGGATGCCGGGGTCCGGCGGGCGCCGCTCGCTCGCCGCCACCGTGTCGCGTTCCCCGATGAAGCGGCCCCGCTCGGTCTTCTCCGCCACCTCCTGCTCCGGCGCGGTCTTCATGAACGAACGCTCCTTCGGTTCCGGCGGATCCTCCGCCGCCGGTTGTTGACGCCCGATCTCCTGAACCCGTTCAAAAAGGCTCGGGCTCAATTCCACCACCACCGACTCCCCCACCACCGCCGGCGGCCCCGCCCGACGCCGCGACTCGAACACCATCTCCATCAACGCCAGCACCACCAGCACAACAAACGCCGCCGCGTGCAACAGCGCCGCCGCCGTCACCGCTATCCACAGATCGGTCTGCCTGATCGTCGCCGTCACTTCGCGCCACCAAGCTTCGCCCCGCTTCCCCCCGCTGGCAACCCCGGAGAAGGCGCCACAACAGCAAATGAACCAACCGCCCGGATTGCCTCCCCCAAGGCCTGTCCGGCAGATCAAGCGCCCACCCCCGGCGGGACGCCTCCTCGACCCACGCCCCCGGTTCCCGGGAAAGACAAGAAAGGCATGGACTCAACTTATTGAAATCCTCCACAAAGCCGAGGAGATCCGCATATCTTATCCCTCCAAACTTTACTACTCTTATGCCATTGTCAACATATTCACATATCTGATAATTTTGTTGCATGATTTTGATTTTTTCGAAGCGTTTGGCCGCCCATGGCTGACTGCCCGTCAGCATCTGACAAACTGAACATTGATCACCCGCGACCATGAATTACCGCTGTTTCCTCACATCCGCCGCGCTGGCCTTCGCTGCCCCCCTTGCCCTGAACGCACAAACCATCCTCTACTCCGCCGACTTCTCCACCGAAGGAGACGGATTTCATGATCATACCTCCTCTTCGCCACCCGTCGCGGGGCCGGTCTCCGTCTCCGGAGGGTCCGCCACCAGCCCCGAGGGGCGGTGGACCGCCTCCTACCAGAACGAGCCGGACACCGACACCACCGCCAACGAGTTCAGCGTGAACTCGGGCCTTCTCAGGATCCAGGACTGGGGCGACCAGGACGCCCGTTGGGAAAGCTTCACGATCAATGTCAGCAACTACGACACCGTCGACATCACCGCCGTGGGCAGGACAATCGGAAATGACGTCCAGAACGGCGGGTCCGAGTTCTTCGAGTATTTCCACACCCTCGATGGCGGCGCGGAGCAGGTCACAGACGTGCCGCTTTCCGGAGATACCGCCGGGACGCCGCTGGACTACTCCGTGACTTC
>Ga0180429_10002951_pt1 | contig 13841 bp, 9 predicted proteins | sample SS_ome_FD_132428 | JGI IMG/M metagenome (GOLD analysis project Ga0180429, IMG submission 132428) | Hypersaline lake sediment archaeal communities from the Salton Sea, California, USA - SS_1_S_1 metaG | ecosystem: Environmental > Aquatic > Non-marine Saline and Alkaline > Hypersaline > Sediment ...
ATGGCGGGCGAACCACTGCCCCGCGGGTGAGCGCCCGAAGCTCTCAGCGACCCGGTAGCCACGCCCGCGCCTCCGGCGGGGATCGACGTACCGCAGCGGCATGTCCGAACCGTACACCGCCGCCAACATAGACGGGCCTGAGTGGTCGACCAGGCTGAGCGGGCCGTTGCAGCGGTTATCCAGCAGCGCATTCCTGCTTCGCTTGTGCATCTGCCCCGGGTATCGTCACAGCTGTGGTTAACTCTTTCCACAGTAAAAACTCAGGTTTTGGGGCGGAAGTGCGAGGCTGATGTCGGTAGTCAAGCGTGGTTCACGGGCCGGGGTCGCCGCGGTGGCACTGGGGTTGTCCCTCGCTGTGCCGCCGACCGCGGCGGCCGACGGGGCCGAGTCGGCCGATGACGGCCCGGCGGCGGTCTCGGCCGCGGGGTCCGACCGGCCCGCGGCACCCGACCGGGCCCGCGCAACCCGGTCGGCAACCACCGGAACTATCGGAACCACCGGGGGCGCGGGCGACATCACCCGTCGCGGCCGGTTGAGTCCGGGCATCCCCGAAGCGGCGGCGGCCACCGGTGCCGTCCCGATAGTGGTCGGGGCCATCGGATCAAGCTCGGCGACTCGGGTCCCCGGACGGCGGCCACAAGTCGTCCCGACCATCCCGCAGGCTCAGAACCCCAACCCCAACCCCGGTGCACCGGCCGGGACCGCGACCGGCGGCAGCACCGGCACTGACCCGTCCGGCAACGCCGAGTCGGCCGTGACACCGGGTCCGTCCACGCAGGCGGCCGCCGAGACCGATCCCGCCCCCGCGTCGAGTGTGGCCACCGTCGCCGGACCGGTCTCGCCGGAAGCCGGGTCGGCCCCCGTGGTCACCCTCCCGGCCAAGGCCCCGACAGGGCCGGTTGCGGCGATCAGCGCCGCGGTCGGTGTGTTCTTCGACTCGGCCTCGAACTGGCTGACCGGCCTGCCCGCCAGCCCGATCACCGAGTTCCTCGAAGGCGCGCTGCTGCTGGTCCGTCGCACGCTGACCACAGTGTTCCCGGAGTTGGGCGCCGGTCAGAGCACCGGTGAGACCCTCGCCCCCGACACCGGGATGACGGAGGCGGAATTGAACGCCTACCTGCTGGAGTTGGCCCAGCAGCAGTACGGCGACCTGTTCGGACAGACCGTCCCGGTGTACGGCTACGGCTACGGCTACGGCCCATGGCCGGTTTACTTCAAGTCGGAGACCGACGGCGGCGTCGGCGGCGGCGTCTCGGACACCAACACCCAGGTCGACGGTGTCGACGAGGCCGATTTCGTCGAGACCGACGGTCAGTACGTCTACGTGGCCCATAACGGCCGGCTGACGATCGTGCGGACCGATCTGACCGTGGCCTCGGAGTCGGCACTGTCCGGCGACGTTCTCGGTTCGTACCTGTCCGGGGATCGGCTCACGGTGATCACCCAGACCGGCTCCGGCTGGTACGGCCCGACGATGCGGATCGCCGCCGACTACTGGGGCCCGTGGCAATGGAACCCGCAGACCACCATGACCGTCTACGACGTCTCGGACCGGACCGCGCCGGCGGTGGTCAGCGAGACCGTCTTCGACGGCGGCTACCAGAGTTCGCGCGCCGTCGACGGTGTGGTCTACCTGGTCCTGCAGCGGTCCCTGAACCTGCCCGCACCGCAGTACATCGAAACCCCGGTGACGAAGACCAGCGACGCCGATGACCTCGATGGCCAGCTCGACGCGCTGCTGAAGCGGCCCTGGGGTGGCTCCGACATCACCGCCTACCGAACCTATGAGACCTGGGATGCCTACGTCGCCCGGGTCGGCTCGCAGATCGGGAATCTCGCGCTGCCGCACGCCTACGCCGTCGACGCGGACGGCAATCAGGTCGATCTGGGGCTGGTCGCCGCGGCGGGCGACATCGTACGTCCGAACAGCGACGGACAGCCGATGCTCCTGACCGCGGTCTCGGTGGACTCCGCGCGGGACGGCGCAGGCTTCGCCGACAGCGTCGGCGCGCTGGTGTCCGCCGGCGGCGGTGCCGTGTACATGACTGCCGACGCTCTGTACGTGGCCTCCAACGAGAACCACTACAACGATTCGGGCTGGTCCACCGACACCCGCATCGACCGCTTCGCCGTCTCCGGAACCGAGATCGGCTGGCAGGCCAACGGTGTCGTCTCCGGCACGTTGATCAACCAGTTCGCCATGGACGAGCAGGACGGCTACCTGCGGGTGGCCACTCACACCGCGAGCTCGCAGCTGGTCGACGGGGTGTGGGACAGCCGAAACGACAGCGGTATCTACATTCTCGATACCGCCGGGGACACCCTCGACGAGGTCGGTCAAGTGACCGGTCTGGCGCCGGGTGAACGGCTCTACGCCGTCCGGTTCATCGGCGATACCGGCTATCTGGTGACGTTCCTGCAGACCGATCCGTTGTTCGCGGTGGACCTGAGCGATCCGGCCGAACCGGTGTTGCTCGGCGAACTCATCGTGCCGGGTTTCTCCAACTACCTTCAGCCGGTCGGTGACGGACTGCTGCTGGGCATCGGCCAGGAGCGGGACACCGCAACCGGGAACACCCACCTGCACGCCTCGCTGTTCGACGTCAGCGACGGGACCAACCTGAACCAGATCGAACGCGAATTCCTCGACCCGGGCTACCAGTGGTCGTGGTCCAGTGCCCAGTTCGATCACCATGCCGTGCTGTACTCGGCGGCGGACGGGCTACTGGTGCTCCCGGTGGCCGGCAGTGGCCGCGACGCGCAGGGGGTCTACCGCTACGACCAGTTCCTCAAGGTGCTGCGGGTCACCCCGGACGGCCTGGAGGTGGTCGGTGAGATACACACCGGCGAACCCGTCCTGCGCACGGTGCGCATCGGCGACGTTCTCTACGCGGTGGGCGACACCACGGTGACCTCCTACCGAGTGGGCGCCCCCACCGAGATCGGCAGCAGCGACCGAGCCGCTTCGGTGCTCTGACACCGCTGACGCTCAAGCGGGCGTTTGATCTACCGACGGTTCGGGTCGGCCCGGTCCGCCGCGGCCGGCTTTCTGTCGCAACAAGCTCCGCGGGTCGCTGCCTGGCCTACAGTTTCAATCAGCTTGAAAAGGTTTGAGTGGTTTGAGTGGGACCCAGTGGAGGCAAGACGCGTGGAACTGATCTCGCCGGTCGATTCGATGTTCCTGCTCGCGGAGTCGCGCGAGCATCCGATGCACGTCGGCGGTCTGCAGCTGTTCGAGCCGCCCGAGGGCGCGGGTCCGGACTTCCTCCGAGACATCTATCAGGGCTTGATCGCCAGCGAGGACGTCACACCCACCTTCCGCAAGCACCCCGCCGAGTTGCTCGGCGGAATCGCCAACCTCACCTGGGCGTTCGACCGGGACATCGACCTCGAGTACCACGTGCGGCGCTCGGCACTGCCGTCCCCGGGCCGGGTGCGTGAGCTGCTGGAGCTCACCTCGCGGATGCATGGGACACTGCTCGATCGGCACCGTCCGCTGTGGGAGAGTCATCTGGTCGAGGGTCTCGACGACGGTCGGGTCGCGATCTACACCAAGATCCACCACGCCCTCATCGACGGTGTCAGCGCCATGCGGATCATGCGCCGGGCGTTGGCCACCGACCCGGACGATACGACCGCCCGGATCATGTGGGGCACCAATGGGCGACCGTCCGGCAGTCGCAAGGCGCGGCCGTCACGGTTCGGCGAGGTGGTGAAAATTGCCGAATCCATTGCCGGACTGGGTCCCTCGGCTCTATTCCTGGCGCAGAAGGGGTTATTCGAACAGCAGTTGACCCTCCCCTTCGGGGCGCCGCGGACCATCCTCAACGTGCCGATCGGAGGGGCCCGGCGGTGTGCGGCGCAGTCCTGGCCGATCGCGCGTTTCGCGGCGATCAAACAGGCCGCCGGGGTGACACTCAACGATGTCGTGTTAGCCGTCTGCGGTGGCGCACTGCGGGCCTATCTGCTGGAGCAGAACGCATTGCCGGACCGGCCGCTCATCGCGATGGTGCCGGTGAGCCTGCGTGACGACGACTCCAGCGGCGGTAATCAGGTCGGGGCGCTCCTGGCCAGCCTGGCCACCGATCTCGATGATCCCGCCAATCGACTGGCCGAGGTCAGTACCTCGATGCACGACAACAAGGAGGTGTTCCGGCAGCTACCCAAACTGCAACAGATCGCGCTGTCCGCATTCAACGTCTCGCCGCTGCTGCTGTCGATGTTGGCTCCGTCCATCGGTTCGGCCGCACCGCCGTTCAATCTGGTGATCTCCAATGTCCCGGGCTCCCGAGATCCGCTGTACTGGAACGGCGCCCGGCTCGATGGGAACTACCCGCTGTCGATCGCGCTGGACGGCCAGGCGCTCAACATCACCCTGTCCAACAATGCCGACAACCTGGACTTCGGCCTGGTTGGATGCCGGCGCAGCGTCCCCAGCCTGCAGCGCATGCTCGGCCACCTCGACGACTCGTTAGGTGAGCTTGAGCGGGCGGTGGGCACCGCCGGGAAGAAAGCGCCGTCGCGTCGCCGTAAGAAAGCCGGTACCACTCCGGCGAAACGCTCCTGAGAGCCGGTGGCTTCGGACCAATTGGTTAGATGACTGGCGTGGGGTACTTCACCGTCGAGTCCGAGTTGGCCAACGGCCGGGGCCGCAGCGGGGTGATCCACACCCCGCACGGGGACATTCGCACTCCGGCCTTCATCGCGGTGGGAACCAAGGCCTCCGTGAAGGCGGTGCTGCCGGAAGCCATGGCCGAGTTGGGCGCCCAGGCGGTGCTGGCCAACGCCTACCATCTCTATCTGCAGCCGGGCCCGGACATCGTGGCGGAGGCCGGTGGGCTAGGGGCATTCATGAACTGGCCGGGCCCGACCTTCACCGACAGCGGCGGATTCCAGATCATGTCGCTCGGCGCAGGCTTCCGCAAGGTTCTCATGGAGGACCCGGAGCGCACCCAGTCCGACGATCTCATCGCTCACGGCAAACAGCGCCTGGCCCACGTCGATGATGAGGGTGTCACCTTCGTCTCGCACCTGGACGGGTCGACACACCGATTCACCCCAGAGGTCTCCATCGGGATTCAGCATCAGCTAGGGGCGGACATCATCTTCGCGTTCGACGAACTGACCACCCTGGTCAACACCCGCGCCTACCAGGAGGAGTCGCTGGCACGCACAACCGCCTGGGCGCAGCGTTGCCTGGATGAGCACCGTCGGTTGGCCGCGGCAGCGGCTCCCGCCGATGCCGAGCAGGCCCTGTTCGGTGTGGTTCAGGGCGCCCACTACGAAGATCTACGCCGCCAGGCCTGCCGTGGCCTGGAGTCCATCGTCGACGCCGACGGAATCGGGTTCGACGGGTACGGGATCGGCGGCGCGCTGGAGAAGCAGAACCTGGCCACCATCATCGGCTGGTGTACCGACGAACTACCCGACTCCAAACCGCGGCACCTGCTCGGCATCAGCGAACCGGATGATCTGTTCGCCGCGATCGCCGCCGGGGCGGACACGTTCGACTGCGTTTCGCCGTCCCGGGTGGCCCGCAACGCGGCGGTGTACTCGCCGGCCGGTCGCTACAACATCACCGGGGCCCGGTACCGCCGGGACTTCACCCCGATCGACGCCGAGTGCGACTGCTACACCTGCGCGCACTACACCCGCGCATACATTCACCACCTGTTCAAGGCCAAGGAGATCCTGTCCGCCACGCTGTGCACCATCCACAACGAACGCTTCATCATCAGACTCGTCGACCGGATCCGCGATGCCATCATCGCTGGTGACTTCGATGAGTTAAAGGATGACTTCCTGGGGCGCTACTACCGGTCCTGACCCAGGGCAGGGGAGGGCGCGGGGGAAAACGAAAAAATGAAGGATCGAAAGCCGCAGCCTCTGTGGTCCTTCGGGAAAATCCGCCCGTGAGCGGGATCCGCGCCCTCCGCGGAATTGAACCGCACCTCCCCAGATCAGCGCAAGTTCCGCAGGTGCACCAGCGACACCAGACCCAGTTCGCGATAAAGCACCCGCGGTGCCAGCAGTCGGAACCCGCGAACACCGGGCCGCGCGGTCGCAACCTGAACGATTTTCCGTGCAATCCGGTAGTCAAGATCCTTGAGGACACCGCGATCAGTCGTACTGTCGAGCAGGGATGACAAACCCTGAACCGCAAAAGGGTTGGTGATATCCAACATCACGTTCACCGCCGCGACCAGGTGCCGGGCCCGTTCGGTAGCCGGCAGCTGCGCCAGGGCTGGTGCGGCCCCGTCGATCCGCGTCGTCACCCGCGCGATGAACCGGCGCAACCGGTGCGGGCCGACCGCCACGGTACCGGCATGGCTGACGGACAGGCCCAGGCAATCAATCCGATTGCCACCCCGATACGCGGGGTCCGCCGATGAGGGCATCCCGTTGGCGCTCAACGCTGTCCGGCGCTCCTTGTCGGCCTTGCGGCTGACACCCAAATCGCCGATCACCCCCGTGATCCGGTCGTCTGCCGCGCGAATCGCGGCAAGGTCCGGATGGGCGAGGATGAAATCATCGTTGTAGCGGGCGTAGAAGATGCCGTCGATACCGAGCACCGCGGTGTCCATCGGTAAAACGGCGAGATTCGCCAGCATCGGGACCAGCGGAGTCCCCATGACGAGCCCGTTGCGGCGGGTGAACTGCGCGCCGTCGGCATCTCGGACCACCGGGCGGGCCAGGGCGGTGATGAGATTCCAATTGTCACCGGAGATCTCCCCGCTGGGGCTGCCCAGGTCAGCCACATCACGAAGGATGGGCCACAGTGGCGCGTCCGGGCCGACCGGCAGGGTGTCCCCATACTTGTCGAAGTCCGATTGCAGCACGTAGACGGGCGGACCTTTCGGGCCCACCCGCCGGCGATGGGCCCGGACGAACCCAGCGAGGTCTCGCATCGCCGTCGCGTTCGTCAGGCCGGGCAGATACGAGTAGACCCCGGGCAGGCCGTAGGCGCGCGCGTTGCGGGATAGCAATTGGTAGAGCGCCGCACCCACGACATGGTCGGTGAACGTCGGCATGTGTGCGGCGCGACGTTTGCCCCTGGTCTCGAGGAACCACAATTGGACAGGATCGGGGCGGTAGCGGCCGTGTTCGACGGTGTGGGCGATGGCGCGGGCCAGGCTCCGGCGTTTGGCCACGGTGTCGAAATAGGTGAGCCCGTCCGCCGCCGCGGCGAACGCCTGTCCCTGCTGTCGGCGCTTGGTGAAGATCCGCAGAATGCTGTCTTCGTAGATGCGGGGTTCGGCCAGACATCTGTCGATATCCACCGGCCCGACACCGTCCGGCTCAGGCATCGATCGCAACCCTCGGCCGGCCGGCGAGATCGTGATTCCATGTTTTGAGGATCTCGAGCCATTCCCGAAATCGGGCCGGTTCGGGATCTGCCGGCAGCACGCAGAGCAGACGCAGCGTTGCGCCGGTGAACACCGTCGTCAGCCAGCGGTCCGACACCCGCACCACGTCGGTACCGTCGTCGAAACCGGCGATCGCCTCCGGCAGGGCGGTAGCGAGCACCGTCTGGTCCAGGGTCCGCATACCCTCCCCGCCTTCGCGGGTCCGGACATCGAATACGACACCGTCGGAGAACAGTGCGCGGAACTCCCGGCGCAGGCCGGCTACCGAAGCCGGGGGCTGCAGCCCGATCCGCGCCGGGACGATCCATTGCCGGGCCACGAGCCGGTCAAGAGCGGTCGGACCGTCGGTTGCCGGGCCGGGTAGGGCGTTTCCCCGGCCGGCGGCGCAGCCCGTCATATCCTGTAACGCCAGATAGAGCCCGAGCGGGCCGTCTGCGTCGCAGCGGCGCGAAAAGTAGATCAACGTCGTCGACGACGGGAACGCGAAATAGCCCGAACCGTCGAGATGTCGGCGCATCAGGGTCACGACGGCCGACTTCTGGGCGGGCAGGGTGGACTTGGCAACGGTGATGCGGCCGACGGCCGCGGGCCCGGGGTCCGCGGCGAGCAATGCGGTCCAGTCGCGTAGCGGAACCAGGGCCGGCAGCTGCGCCTCCCGGCGGTCCCGGAAATGCTGCAGATTCATCAGGACGATGAACTGAACGATCATCGCCGCCGTGATCTCGATCAGGTCGCCGACGGGATTGGGGTCGATCCACACCAGGGTCAGCAAGGCGACCAGCAGCACCAGGGTGGCGATGTGAGTACCGAATCGGCCCTCGGCGAATAATCGGATCTGGTAGCAGCCGATCAAAGTGCGGAAGGCGAAGAGCGGGATGATCGCGAGCAGAAAGGTGATCGGAACATCCTGCAGGACAACGATTCCGAGTAGGGCTGCCAGCGACCAGAAAAACAGTGCGATGACCGGCGCCACCCAGAGCAGGGTGTGGAAGAAGTATCGCTGAAGTTCCCGCAGCGCAGGCACGCTGCGCAGCCGCACGAGGTCGAAATAGAAGATACCGGCGCTGTCGTAGGCGCCCCGGAACAGCGGTATCGCCAGATAGAAAAACTGGAACGCGTCGATGTGCTGCCAGCTGGTGAGGCCGGCGGTGAGGTCGAAGGCCCGCGTGTTGGTTCCGTAGAAACCGACGAGCGCCAGAACGAGGATGGCGTCAAGGCGCAGGCTGAGCCCGGACAACGTTGTTTCGAAGCCGAGGCGGGGCGGGATCGTCGGCAGGTGACGCCAGAAGCGCCGGCCGGATGAAGCAGCGCCGTACTTCGGCCGCAAACCCATCAGCCGATAGACCTCGAGGCAGTAGTGCACGGTGATCCAGATACCGATGGCGTTGGCCACCACGATCGAGCTGATGATCGCCGCGGTGGGGTAGAGGTAGAAGCCGAGGCCGAGGATCGCCAGTTGCGTCACGATCGGTACGAACATCGACCAGATCGGCTTATACACGCGACGCGTCGCATAGATACCGGAGTGCAGGACCCGGACCGGGAAGTCGATGGCCAGTTCGATGACGATCAGCATCGCGTAGAGCCGGGCCACCGGATCGCCGCCGGGTGGGCTCAGCGCGAGCACGATGGCACCGCCGGCCACGGTCGCGACGATGGCGATGCACACCGAGAGGACGAGCCAGCGGCCGATCTCCAACTCGGAGGCGTCGCGTTGCCCGGACCGTGCGAAGACCCTGAGCCGCTCCCGCATGACCTCGAGCAGACCCCACCAGCCGCCGGCGACTATCAGACTGCCGGCGCGCAGCACCATGACGGTGAAGGCCGCCACCCCGCCCAGGGTCGACAGCAGAATGAAGAACTCGGCCACGTGGACGGCGAACCGCACCGTCGCGATCAGGAACGGGTACCGGAGGCGGTAGCCGAAGTAGCTGAGGATCCGACCGGTCAACAGGCACGCATACATCGAAACCGGCCGCCTCCCGCTGAGCGCGGTGCGCTGAAACCAGCGGTCGATCTCATTCACGGGGCGAGTGTTTCCATCCGGGTGCTGAAGGGGGTGTCGACTAGGGTGTTTGAATAAGGTGGCCATGAAACGAGGCGACACCGCAGTATTCTCCCTTTCCGCCGTACTGGCGGCGATTGTGGCCGTCGGCGTCGCCTACAGTCTGCTCGTTCTGGATCGACGCCCTTCCGGTCCCACCGCCGCAGCCGGGGACAGCACTTCGAGCCTGCTGGTACTCACCTGGGGTCCGAGTCTGTGCAAGGTCGCGCCGTCCAACCCGGGGTGCAGGTCCGGCCATGTCGAACAGCTGGGAGAGAGCTTCGTTCTGCATGGTCTCTGGCCGCAGCCGTCGACCGAGCAGTTCTGCGACGTGCCGAGCCGGGTCGCCGCACGAGACCGCGCCCCGGTGTCGCTGCCCCCGGATCTGCAGACCAGTCTCGCGGCGATGATGTCGGACCCGGTGATCACAACCCATGAGTGGTACGCCCACGGCACCTGCTCCGGCGTCGCACCGCCGGAATACTTCGGCTACGCGACCACCCTCACCGAACAGGCCGGCAAGGTGCTGGAACCGCTGTTCGACGACGCGTCGGGGCGTGTTCTGTCCGCCCGTTCGATACGGCAGACATTTGATGCCCAGTTCGGTGGCGGCGCGGGTAAGCGCGTCGGCTTGGCATGCCGCGACGCCGGGGGCAGCGGAGGCGCTGGGGGCAGGGGATCCGAGAGGGGATCCGACGGAGGATCCGTCGTCTACGAGGTGCGGCTGTCATTACCGCCGGTGGTGGAGTTACCGACCACACCGGGCGGGGTGTCATTGCGGGAGGTGCTGGCCAAGGGGCCGGCGATCCCGGCCGGGTGCGGACAGGGGCGCGTTCCCTGACGGGGGCGGGTGGGCACACTGAACGGATGAACGCTGCCCAGACGCTGCTGTTACAACTGCTCGATCCGCAGACTCGGCCCGACCCGTACCCGGTGTTGCGGCAGCTGCGAGAGAACGCCCCGATGCAACTGCCCGAGTCCAGCGTGTCGGTGTTCGCTGGATTCTCCGACTGCGAAACGGTGCTGCGGCATCCGTCCTCGTGTAGCGACCGGCTCAAGTCGACCGCCGCCCAGCAGGCCGTTGCCGCCGGTGAAGCGGCCCGGCCGTTCGGGACGCCGGGTTTCCTGTTCCTCGACCCACCCGATCACACCCGGCTGCGCAGGTTGGTCAGCAAGGCTTTCTCGCCCAAGGTGGTCAAGGCGCTGGAACCTGAGATCGTCGCGCTCGTCGACGGGTTGCTGGACAAAGTTGCCGCTGCCGGGCATTTCGAGGCGATCGCCGACCTGGCCTATCCGCTGCCGGTGGCGGTGATCTGCCGGCTGCTGGGCGTCCCGATCGAGGATGAGCCAAAGTTCAGCTGGGCGTCCTCGCTGTTGGCCCAGGGTCTGGATCCGTTCATCGCGTTCAGCGGGCGGCCGCAGGGATTCGAGGAGCGCCTGCAGGCCGGTCTGTGGCTGCGTGACTACCTGCGCGGGCTGGTCCGGCAGCGGCGCGCGCATCCCGGCGAAGACCTGATGTCCGGTCTGGTCGCGGTGGAGGAGGCCGGCGACCAGCTCACCGAGGAGGAGATCGTGGCGACCTGCAATCTGCTGCTGGTTGCCGGACACGAGACCACGGTGAACCTGATCGCCAACGCGATCCTGGCGATGCTGCGGCACCGGCAGTACTGGACCGCGCTCAGCGGCGATGCCGGGCACGTCTCGGCGATCGTCGAAGAGACGTTGCGCTACGACCCGCCGGTACAGCTGGTCGGGCGGATCGCCGGCGAGGATATGAACATTGCGGATATGTCGATTCCCAAGGGCGACACCATGATGCTGCTGCTGGCGGCCGCTCACCGAGACCCGGCGGTGATTGAACGGCCCGACGAGTTCGACCCGACCCGCTCGCCGGTGCGACACCTTGCCTTCGGTCTGGGTCCGCATTTCTGCCTGGGCGCACCGCTGGCACGGATGGAGGCCGCGGTCGCACTTTCAGCGGTGACGCGACGCTTCCCGGCCGCCCAACTCGAGGCCGAGCCGGTGTACAAGCCGCACGTGACCCTGCGAGGGATGGTCGCACTGGACGTCGCGGTGTAGTTTTCGCGCATGAAGATTCTTTTGGTCGGTGCCGGTGGTGTGGGATCGGCGTTCTGCGCCATTGCCAAACGGCGAAACTTCTTCGATCAGATCGTCGTCGCCGACTACGATCAGGCCAGTGCCCGGCGGGCCGTCGATGCGGTCGACGATCCGCGGTTCAGTGCGACCCGGGTCGATGCGTCCTCCGCGGACGCGGTAGCGGCACTGGTCCGCGAGTACGACATCACCCATGTCGTCAACGCGGTGGATCCGCGCTTCGTGATGCCGATCTTCGGTGGATCCCTCGCCGGTGGTGCGGACTACCTCGATATGGCGATGAGCCTGTCCCAGCGTCACCCGGAGAAACCCTACGAGTTGACCGGGGTCAAACTCGGTGACGAGCAATTCGCCGCCGAGTCGCAGTGGCGGGATGCCGGCCGACTGGCGCTGGTGGGACTCGGAGTCGAACCTGGACTGGCCAACGTTTTCGCGCGCTACGCATCGGACAATCTGTTCAGCGAGATCGACGAACTCGGTGTCCGCGACGGCGCCAACCTCAGCGTTGACGGTTACGATTTCGCGCCGTCGTTCTCCATCTGGACCACCATCGAGGAGTGCCTCAACCCGCCGGTGATTTGGGAGAAGGACCGCGGCTGGTTCGTCACCGAACCATTCAGCGAGCCCGAGGTTTTCGACTTCCCGGAGGGAATAGGACCGGTCGAATGCGTCAACGTCGAGCATGAAGAAGTGCTGCTGATGCCGCGCTGGATCGACTGCAAACGGGTGACGTTCAAATACGGCCTGGGAGACGAGTTCATCGAGGTCCTCAAGGTGCTGCACAAGCTCGGACTCGACCGCACCGAGAAGGTGAAGGTCGGCAGCGACAAGGGCACCGTCGAGGTCAGCCCGCGCGATGTCGTGGCCGCTTGTCTGCCCAATCCCGCCACCCTCGGCCCGCAGATGAAGGGCAAAACCTGTGCCGGGCTGTGGGTGACCGGAACCGGTAGGGACGGCACACCCCGTTCGACCTACCTCTATCACGTGGTGGACAACGAATGGTCGATGTCCGAATACGGCCATCAGTGTGTGGTCTGGCAGACCGCGATCAACCCCGTTGTGGCATTGGAGTTGCTGGCCGCCGGCACCTGGAGCGGCACCGGGGTGCTCGGCCCGGAGTGCTTTCCGGCCGAACCGTTCCTGGAATTGCTGACGAACTACGGCTCGCCCTGGGGACAGCTGGAACTGCCCCGGTAGACCCACGGCTCCCGCGGTAGCCGCACCGGGTCGAAGTCTTGCAGCAACTCGGTCGCATCGCCGGCCGGCCACCCCAGGGACCCGGCGATGAGCGCCCATGTCTGCCCGACACCCAGGTCGGCGAGGGTGACCGCACCGTCACGTTTGGCCAGCCGCTTGCCGTCGGCATTGAGTGCCAGCGGTACGTGGGCGTAGACCGGCTGCCGGAAGTGGAGGAGTCCGGCGAGATAGGACTGTCGGGGCGAGGACGTAAGCAGATCGTCCCCGCGCACCACCTGATCAACCCCGGAGTGCGCATCGTCGACGACGACGGCCAGGTTGTAGGCCGGTATCCCGTCCCCACGGCGTAGCACGAAGTCGTCCACCACCCCGGTGTAGCGACCGTGTAACAGGTCGGTGACGGTGTATTCGACGGTGTCCGCACGCAGTCGCAGTGCCGGCGGGCGGCCGGAGTCGCGGCGCGCCGAGCGCTGCGCACCGGTCAGCCTCCGGCAGGTGCCCGGATAGGCCCCTTCCGGTGCGTGCGGTGCCCGCGGCGCGTTGAGAATATCCTTTCTGCTGCAGAAACATTCGTAGACCAGATCGCGGCTGACAAGCCCTTCGATAACTTCGTCGTAGCGGTCTCGGTGCGCGGACTGCCATTCCGGTGGCTCATCCCAGGTGAGACCGATCGCCGCCAGATCGGCCAGTTGCCGCCGGGCCGTCTCGGCGTGCGTTCGGTCGTCGAGATCCTCGACGCGGATCAGGAACCGTCGCCGGCTCGAGCGGGCGAACAGCCACGCCAGCAGCGCGGTGCGCAGATTCCCGATGTGCAGGTCTGCCGACGGGCTGGGCGCGAACCGGCCGGCACCGGGGGTGGTGTGCATCGCCTCAGAATGTACGACGATGGGGCCTGTGGACCTTCCCGTCGCCCCGCCGGTGCAGCCCATGCTGGCCAGAGCGCAGGCGACGGTTCCGGCCGATCCCGGAGTGTGGTGCTACGAACCCAAGTGGGATGGTTTTCGCGCGCTGGTGTTCCGGGACGGTGACGAGGTGCTGATCCAGTCCCGTTCCGGCAAGGATCTGGGCCGGTACTTCCCGGAGTTGATCGTCGCCCTACGCGAACAGTTGGTGTCGCG
>Ga0180429_10002955_pt1 | contig 13829 bp, 24 predicted proteins | sample SS_ome_FD_132428 | JGI IMG/M metagenome (GOLD analysis project Ga0180429, IMG submission 132428) | Hypersaline lake sediment archaeal communities from the Salton Sea, California, USA - SS_1_S_1 metaG | ecosystem: Environmental > Aquatic > Non-marine Saline and Alkaline > Hypersaline > Sediment ...
TCCGGGGAGGTAAGACTGGTAAGCATGAAGTGCAGGGCTACCATAGGGCAGATAGGCAATACCAGCCATGAGATAATAGACCTGGGGAAAGCAGGCAGGAAAAAATGGCTGGGCATCAGGCCCACCGTAAGGGGTACAGTCATGAACACCATAGACCATCCGCATGGGGGCGGAGAGGGAAAGAATAAAAGTTCAGGCCGGGATCCGGTCACGCCCTGGGGCAAACCAACCCTTGGCTACAGGACCAGGAAGAAGAAAAACAATACTGATAAATACATAGTCAGAAGAAGAAATAAGTAAGGGAACTACCAGAGGAGGAATATATGTCAAGGTCTTTAAAAAAGGGACCTTTTGTAGAGGAAAAGCTTCTTGCAAAGGTAAACAGGATGAATGAAGCCGGCGAAAAGAAGATATTAAGGACATGGTCCAGGGCTTCAACTATATTCCCGGAGATGGTGGGGCATACCATTGCTGTCCATGACGGCAGGAGACATGTACCCGTATTTATCTCTGAGTCAATGGTGGGGCATAAACTTGGTGAATTTGCGCCTACCAGGTCTATAAGGCCGCATACATTCAAGGGCAGGAGCGAGAGCGCGGCAAAGGTCAAGAGCTAGGATCATAAAGATAAATTAAAATGGATAAGCAGGTTAACAGGAGGCAGCAGTTGGAAGCCAGGGCGATTGAAAAGTTTATAAGGATATCACCAAGAAAATTAAGATATGTTGCAGATATTGTAAGGAATAAAAGTGTGGAAGAGGCAGTAGGCATACTTACTTTTACCCCCAAGAAAGCTGCATCAATAGTAAAAAAGGCTGTAGAAAGTGCAGCGGCAAATGCTGCGGAAAACCATGATATGGAAGAAGACCTACTGGTAGTAAGCAAGATATTTGTAGATGAGGGCCCCGTACTTAAAAGGTTCAGGCCCAGGGCAAGAGGCAGGGCCACCAGGATAAGAAAAAGGACTTCACACCTTACGGTAGTGGTTTCTGACGGCAAAGAAGAGGAGGCTAAAGACAATGGGTCAAAAGGTTAATCCGGTAGGGCTAAGGATAGGCATAAATAAAAGATGGAAGTCAAGATGGTTTGCCACCAGGGATTATGCCCGTCTTTTAAGGGAAGATATGCTCATAAGGGATATTATAGAAGAACAGCTGGGCAATTCCGCCGCTATCTCCAGGATCGAGATGGAGAGGACCGCTGAAGAAGTAAAAGTAGATATGTACACGGCCAAGCCGGGTATGGTAATAGGCCGCCGGGGCGCTACTATAAATGATATCAGGCAGACTATAGAAAAGGCTACCGGCAATATAATCCAGCTTAATATAGTGGAAGTAAAAAAACCGGAACTGGTAGCAATACTGGTTGCCGAGAACGTAGCCAATCAGCTGCTGGGAAGAGTATCTTTCAGGAGGGCTATGAAGAAAGCCATATCGCTTTCGCTAAAGTCAGGAGCCAAGGGAGTCAAGATACAGTGCTCGGGGAGGCTTGGCGGCGCCGAGATGGCCAGGACAGAGTGGTACCGGGAGGGAAGAGTCCCCCTGCATACCCTGAGGGCTAATATCGATTTCGGCTTTGCCGAAGCAAAAACCACTTTCGGCAAAATCGGGGTAAAGGTATGGATATACCTGGGCGATGTGATCCTGGATGAACCGGAAGAGGATAGAAAGAGGCCTGAGCCGGGGCGCAGGGCGAAACCCAAAAGTCCCGGAGACAAGTTAAGGTCCCGTGTAAAGAAGGGCGCCAGGAAGATAAAAGAGATAAGGAAAACTGTTATAAGCGCCGGCCTAAAGGCAGAAGAAGATGCAAAGAATGCGGAACAGGATAAGGCAAAAGAAGAAAAGGCAATGCCTGGTAAGGCAGAAAAAAAGGCTGAAGAGAATATAGAGACAAAGGCAGTAAAGGAAGATAAGGCAGAAAAAGAGAAAGCGGAAGAAAAACCGGCAAAAGAGGAAAGCGGAGCTGGAAAAATTTCTGCGGACCCGGATAAAGAGAAGGAGACCGGGACAGAAAAGACTGAAGACATAAAAGAAGACAGCCATAAAGATAAAAGCAATAAGGACAGCAAGTAAGGTCCGGGATTAGGAGATACAGATGTCACCGATGTTAATACCCAAAAGGGTAAAACACAGAAAAGTCCATAGAGGCAGGATGAAAGGGACCTCCAAGGGGGGGACCAGCCTGGGTTTTGGGGAGTATGGGCTGCAGGCTCTTGAACCTGGATGGCTTTCCAGCAGGGAGATAGAAGCTGCCAGGGTAGCCCTGACCAGGTATATAAAAAGGGGCGGAAAAGTATGGATCAATGTTTTTCCCCATAAACCGGTAACAAAAAAACCGGCAGAGACGAGAATGGGAGGCGGAAAAGGGGCTCCGGAAAACTGGGTTGCAGTTGTCAAGCCCGGCAAGATAATATTTGAGCTTTCCGGGGTAGAGCCGGGTATTGCCAAAGAAGCTATTAAAAGAGCTTCTAATAAATTATCGATAAAGACAAAGTTCGTTAGCAGTGATTAGACAAAACTGATGGGAAACAAGAGATGAAAGCAACTGATATAAGAGAACAGACAGCAGAAGAGCTTGAGACCAGGCTGAATGATATAAAGAAGGACCTTTTTACCCTGAAGTTCCAGAAAGCCATAGGGCAGCTGGAAAATACACAGGCTATAAGGAATCTCAGGAAGGATATAGCACTGGTGGAGACAATTTTGCGGGAAAAAGAACTGGGCATAAATGCGGATAAAGTGTCAGGGAAGCCAGGTCCCGCAAAGAAGAAAGCCGTTTCCGGGGCTTCAGCCAAAAAAGCGGCTCCTGGCAAAAGCGATGAGAAAAAGACTAAAAGCAAAGGCAAGTAAGGGAGATTTTCTTGGAAAGGACTAAGAGAAAGACAAGAGTAGGGACGATACTTAGCAACAGCATGGACAAGACCATTGTAGTGGCAGTAGAGTCTCATCAGAAGCACCCTCTTTACAAAAAAATATTGAAGAGAATAAAGAAATATAAAGTCCATGATCCGGATGGGACCGGCAGGATCGGCGATGTAGTAAGGATCTCTGAGACCAGGCCTCTATCAAAGACTAAAAGGTGGAGACTGGCCGAGGTCGTCAGAAAAGCTTAATTAGATAAGGAACAGTAAGATGATTCAAGCAGAAAGTAAAGTAAAAATAGCTGATAATACAGGGGCAAAAGAGATCAAGGTAATAAAGGTGCTGGGCGGATCCCGGAGAAGATATGCCAGGATAGGTGATATCTTTATAGCCACTGTAAAAGTTGCTAATCCCGGAGGAGTGGTCAAAAAAAGCGAAATTGTAAAAGCAGTCCTGGTAAGGTCAAAAAAGCAGTACAGGAGGATGGACGGTTCCTATATTAGATTTGATGAGAATGCAGCCGTGATAATAGACAATGCTAATAATCCCAAAGGCACCAGGATATTCGGTCCGGTTGCCAGGGAGCTAAGGGAGAAGAATTTTATGAAGATAATATCCCTTTCACCGGAAGTCATCTGACGAGGAGTAATATGTTAAAGATAAAAGTAAATGACAGGGTAAAGATAGTAAAAGGCAAAGACAGGGGCAAGACAGGAAAAGTCCTCAGGATAAACAGGGACAATGGCATGATCTTTGTGGAAGGCGCCAACATTATAAGCAAGCATACAAGGCAGCAGGACCAGAATAAGCCCGGGGGGATAATCAAGAAGGAAGGCCCCATCAATATGGCAAATGTAAGGGTGGTATGCCCCAGCTGCGGCAAGCCCGCCAGGCTGGGTTTTGAGGTCAATGGCCCCAAACAGAAGACAAGAGTTTGTAAAAAGTGCAATCAGCAGATATAGGTAAATTTTTTCAGAGGTATAGATGAAACCCAGACTTAAAGAAAAATACATAAAGGATATAATCCCCGTCCTTACCAAAAATGGGAAATATGGGAATATAATGAAGGTACCGCGCCTCCAGAAGGTATGCGTTAATGTCGGGGTGGGGACCGCCACCCAGAATATAAAGGAACTGGATGCAGCGGTCGGCGACCTGGCCACTATTACCGGACAGAAGCCAGTGGTGACCAAAGCCAGGAAATCTATTGCCGGATTCAAGGTAAGGGAAGGCAACCCCATAGGATGCATGGTCACTTTGCGGGGAAATATGATGTATGAGTTCCTGGACAGGCTGCTCAATATAGCCATTCCCAGGGTGCGGGACTTCAGGGGGCTTTCCAGGAAGAGTTTTGACGGTTCCGGCAATTATACCATGGGTATAAGGGAACAGCTGATATTCCCCGAGATAGATTATGACAAGGTCCTTTCAGTAAGGGGGATGAATATAACCGTCACCACATCAGCAGAGGATGATGAAAGTGCGCTGGAACTCCTGACAGAGCTGGGGTTCCCGTTTAAGAAATAAGAAGAGCCGCGAGGAGGATTCTTTGGCTAAGAAATCGATGATAGAAAAACAGAAAAGAGAACCAAAATATAAGACCCAGTCTTATAACAGGTGCTTTAGATGCGGCAGACCAAGAGGCTATTTCAGGAAATTTGGTCTTTGCAGGATTTGTTTAAGAGAATTGGCCCATGAGGGCAAAATCCCTGGACTGACCAAGTCCAGCTGGTAGAAGGAGAAATTTATGTCTTATATGTCTGACCCGGTAGCTGATATGCTGGTAAGGGTAAAAAATGCATATGTCGCCAATATGGATACAGTAAATATCCCTTTTTCAAAGTTAAAGGGCGAGATAGCAAGGATACTTGAAAGGGAGGGCTTTATCAGGAGCCACGAAGTGAAAAAGGATGAAGGTATACAGGGAGTTATAAAAATTCACCTGAAATATAACAATAAAAATATGAGCGCCATTAATGGCATAAAGAAAATAAGCCGTCCCGGACTCAGGGTGTATACTGAAAAAAACAATATACCCAGGGCTATGGGCGGGCTGGGCATAGTAATAGTCTCAACTTCCAGGGGAGTATTCACCGATGCCGAAGCCAGGGAAGCCGGAATAGGCGGGGAAGTAATCTGTTCCGTTTGGTAATATGAGAGGAGATCGATCTTGTCAAGAATAGGTAAAAAACCAATAACAATACCGGAAGGTGTTGAAATAAAGATAGAAAAGTCAAAGGTGTCCGCAAAAGGCGCGCTGGGTACTCTGGAGCAGGAATTCGACAGCAGGGCTGTAAAGATCTCTGAAGAAGACAGCCAGGTCATAGTAAGGCCCCTTTCGGGAACCAAGGAGGTCAGGTCCAAATACGGCCTTTACCGGAGCCTTGTAAATAATATGCTGACAGGCGTATCCCAGGGTTTCCAGAAGACCCTTAAGATAGTAGGGGTCGGCTACAGGGCCAGCCTCAAGGGAGATGACCTTGAGCTGCTGGTAGGATATTCCAATCCGGTCAGCTTCAAGAAAAAGGAAGGCATAACTTTTGAAGTACCGGATAATACTACTATCATCATAAAAGGCATAGACAAGCAGCTTGTCGGGGAGACAACTTCCAATATAAGGAGCATAAGGCCGCCGGAGCCCTATAAGGGCAAGGGCATAAGGTTTGCTGACGAGATCATAAGGAGAAAAGTCGGTAAAGCTGCAGTGACTTCCTCAGGCGGTTAGAACCGGGAAGCTGGCGGGAGGATGGCCCCTGCAGGCTGGGATTTTTAAAACAGGTAATGGCCGGCAAGAAGCGATATAGGATATAGACGGCGGCCAAAGAATATTTCAGGAGAATAAATGGATAAGAAGATTCAGAGGAAAGACAGCAAATATAAAAGGAAGATCAGGTCAAGGCTCAAGGTAAGCAAAAATTTTTCCGTGCCCAGGCTCTGTGTATTCAGGAGTGCCAGGTATATCTATGGGCAGATAGTGGATAATACCACAGGAAAGACCCTTATAGGCATCTCCAGCAAGGATGTCGAGCCCAAAAAGGAAGACAAAGGCAAGCTGGATATAAGTTTCAGGACAGGCGAAGAACTGGCCAGGAAGGCTCTTGATAAAAAAATAGACAGGATAGTATTTGACCGGAGCGGTTATAAATACCACGGAAGGGTCAGGGCGCTTGCTGAAGGCGCCAGAAAAGGCGGATTAAAATTTTAGGTGATTTAAAGGAGGATATCTGTTGGCGCAAATACCGACAAATACAGAACTTACTGAAAAAGTTATAAAGATAAACAGGGTTGCCAAAGTGGTAAAGGGCGGAAGGCGTTTCAGCTTCAGCGCCCTGGTAGCTGTAGGTGATATGAACGGAAGAGTGGGAGTAGGCTTCGGAAAAGCCAATGAGGTAGCTACCGCCATCCAGAAGGGTGTAAATGACGCCAGGAAGAACATGTTCAGGGTGCCACTTATAGACGGCACCATACCTTATGAGATAAATGCTGTATATGGTGCGGGAAAGGTTTTCATGAAACCGGCTTCCAGCGGAAAGGGCGTTATAGCCGGCGGTCCGGTAAGGATGATACTGGAGCTGGCAGGAGTCAAAAATATACTTACAAAATCACTTGGAAGCTCTAATGCATTAAGCATCGTAAATGCCACCATAAACGGATTAAGATCCCTTAAGACTCCTGAACAGATAGAGAGCCTGAGGGGTAAAGCCTAATATACGGAAGGAAGAATACAGTGAGACTAAATGATATAAGATCCCCGAAATCAAATAAAAGCCGGAAAAGAGTGGGCCGGGGCGACGGTTCGGGACACGGCACCACCAGCGGCAGGGGGACAAAAGGCCAGCTGTCAAGGTCCGGAGGTAATACCAGGCCAGGATTTGAAGGCGGCCAGATGCCGCTGCAGAGAAGGATCCCCCATCTTAAGGGTTTTAAAAATAATAAAAAGATCATATTCAATGTAATAAATACGGGCATGCTTTCAGCTTTCAAGGAAGGAAGCACTGTCGATCGTGACGCGCTTATGGAAAAAAGCCTCATAATGAAAAAAGAAAGACCCCTGAAGGTGCTGGGCAAGGGAGAATTAAATATAAAACTTACAGTGAAGGCAAACGGGTTCAGTAAAACTGCCAGGGAAAAGATTGAAAAAGCTGGGGGAAAAGCGGAGGTAGTATAAATGCTTCGAGCATTAATAACAGCTTTTAGGATCCGTGAGATCCGGAATAAGATATTATTTACCATAGCCATCCTGGCCATCTACAGGCTGGGGGCCAATATAACCATACCCGGCGTAGATGCCAATGTCATACTGGAGCAGGTGGAGACAGGAGTTCTGGGCATGATGGACCTTTTCGCCGGCGGCGCCCTGGGTAACTTTGCCGTGTTCTCGCTGGGGATAATGCCCTATATTACCGCGACCATCATAATGCAGCTGCTGCAGGTGGTGATCCCTAAACTGGAACAGCTCTCCAAGCAGGGTGAAGTGGGAAGAAGGAAGATAAACCAGATATCAAGGTATCTCACAGTGGTCCTGGCGATCATCCAGTCTGTGACTATGACTTTCTTTTTCAGGAATTTCGGCGCCATACCCCAGTTTGATGTTGCACATGTAGTCCTTATAGTGGTCACTCTTACCGCAGGTACGACACTGATAATGTGGCTGGGTGAACTTATCAACATCCACGGGATAGGAAATGGTATATCACTGATAATATTTGCCAATATTGTCTCCAGGATGCCGGGACAGTTTATAAGCCTGTTCAGGCTCCAGGGTGTCAATTATTTCTTCCTGGCGATATTCGCAGTGCTTTCCATAGGCATAATAATGGCCATCATAATGATACAGCAGGGAGAGAGGAAGATCCCGGTACAGTATGCCAAGAGGGTAGTGGGGAGGAAAGTCTTCGGTGGACAGAGCACCTACCTGCCGCTTAAGGTAAACCAGTCAGGAGTAATGCCTATAATCCTGGCTATCGCTCTGCTTCTGTTTCCGGCTACCGTGGCCCAGTTCATACCGGTTCCCTGGATACAGTCATTTGCAGATGCACTGAGCCCCTCGGCACAGGGCAATATCAATCCCATATATGCCATAACCTACACCATACTTATAATCATATTTGCATATTTCTATACTGCCATAACCTTTAATCCCATAGATACGGCTGACAACCTGAGAAGATACGGCGGTTTCATACCGGGCATAAGGCCGGGAAAGAACACTGCCGATTACCTGACAAACGTACTTAACCGCATAACCCTTCCAGGTGCTGTTTTCCTGGCAATAGTAGCCCTGCTTCCGGAGGTTCTTATCAATTACCTGAATATTCCGTTCAGGTTCGGAGGCACTTCCATACTTATTACAGTAGGTGTTGCCCTGGATACCATGAGGCAGCTTGAGTCGCAATTGACAATGAGAGACTATGAAGGATTCCTGAAATGAGGATGGTGATGCTGGGCGCCCCCGGAGCCGGAAAAGGCACGCAGGCAGAAAAGATATCTGAACAACTGGGCATACCCCATGTGTCTACCGGAGATATATTGCGGGCCCAGATAAAGGATGGCACCGAATACGGCAAAAAAGCAAAGGAATATGTGGAGAGCGGGGAACTGGTCCCCGATGAGCTTATATTTGACATAATAGAGGATTTTATAAACAGTGACAGGGCCCGGAATGGATTCCTTCTGGACGGCTTTCCCCGCAATATTGCCCAGGCTGAAAAGCTTAACCGGATGCTGGAGAAGGCGGGAGCAGAACTGGATAAAGTCATAAATATAGTGGTAGATAATGAAGAAATAATCCAGAGGCTGTCCATGAGGAGGATATGCAGGGACTGTAGGCAGGTGTCAATATTTGACCAGTCCGGGGATGAAGAATGCGGCAGGTGCGGCGGTACCCTTATAAAGAGGAAAGATGACAGGGAAGATGTAATAAGGCAGCGGCTGGAAGTTTATGACAGGCAGACTCATCCGCTGGTCGAGTACTACAGGAATAAAGGCATACTTGTAAATATAGACGGCACCGGCACCATGGAGAAAGTCACTGAAAGGATAATGGATAGTCTATGATAATCTGTAAATCAGCTTCCGAAATAGAGATAATGAAGGAAGCTGGCCAGATAGTTGCAGAAGTTCTTTTGAAAATTGAAGACCTGCTGGAACCCGGGATAACCACGGCTGAGATAGACAGGATCGCGGAAAAGGATATAAGGGATGCCGGCGCCATACCCGCATTTAAGGGATATGCAGGGAGGATCTCCAGCCGCAGCTATCCCAGCAGCCTGTGTATTTCCATAAACGAACAGGTAGTGCACGGCATACCCGGAAAAAGAAAGATAAAAAATGGGGACCTGGTTGCCATAGATGTAGGGGTAAAGTTCAAAGGTTTTTATGGCGATGCCGCCAGGAGCTATAAGATAGGCAGGACAGGCAAGACAGCGGAAAGGCTTTGGAAAGCCACCAGGGAAGCCCTGGACAATGCCATAGACCTGTGCATGCCGGGGAACCGGCTGACGGACATCTCCCATAGTATAGAAAAAAGAGCCGGGCGTGATGGTTTCTCAGTGGTAAAGGACTTTGTGGGGCACGGAATCGGCAAGAAGCTCCATGAAGATCCGCAGATACTCAATTACGGGCCTCCGGGACAGGGTCCGGCATTGAAAAAGGGTATGGTGCTGGCAATCGAACCCATGCTTAATGCAGGGGGCAGCGGGGTAAAGATAATGGATGATATGTGGACAGTAGTGACAGAAGACGGTAAACTGTCCTGCCACTTCGAGGATTCGGTGGCTGTCACGGCTGACGGGCCGCTTATACTTACCAGGCTGTAAAGTTTTAGTGGACAGGGGCAGGTTTTTTTGATAACCTACGTATTTGCGCTAATTTTGTTTTTATAAAATAGCAGGAGGATTAAGATCTCTAAAAAAGAAGGCATAATAGAAGCCGAGGGAACGATCCTGGAAGCACTTCCCAATGCTATGTTCCGGGTGGAGTTGGAGAACGGACACAGGGTGCTGGCTCATATCTCAGGAAAGATGCGCATGCATTATATAAAGATATTGCCCGGAGATATGGTCAAGGTCGAGATATCGCCTTATGACCTTACCCGGGGCAGGATAACATACAGGAAGAAATAGAAGAAAAAAATATAAAATGAAAGTTGATGGAAGGAAAAAACAGGGATGAAGGTCAAACCATCAGTTAAAAGGATATGTAATAATTGCCGTGTCATCAAACGCGAGGGCAGGGTCATGATTATCTGTAAAAATCCCAGACATAAACAGAAACAGGGTTAAGGAGGATAAACTTGGTTAGAATCGCAGGCATAGATATACCTAATGATAAGCATGTGGTAGTCTCCCTTACCTATATATATGGTATAGGAAGGACTACGGCAGAGAAGATACTTGATGCCCTAAAGATCGGCAGGACCACTAAGACAAAAGACCTTACAGAAGAAGAAGTGGTTAAAATAAGGGATTATATCGAGAATAATCTCAAGATCGAGGGAGATCTGAGGCGCGAGATAAGCCAGAACATAAAGAGGCTTATCGAGATAAACTCTTACAGGGGCATCATGCACAAGCGCGGCCTGCCTGTAAGGGGGCAGAGGACACATACTAATGCCAGGACCAGGAAAGGCCGCAAGCACGGCGTAGGAATAAGGAAAAAGACAGTTGCTAAGTAAGATCCAGGGGGAATAATTGGCTAAGAAAAATACAGGAAGTAAAAAAGTAAGGAGCAGGGATAGAAAGAATATCCCTTATGGTATTGCACACGTACAGTCTACTTTTAATAATACCATCGTAAATATAACTGACCAGGAAGGCAATACAATTGCCTGGGGAAGCTCCGGCGGACAGGGTTTTAAAGGCTCCAGGAAAAGCACGCCGTACTCTGCCCAGATAACAGCCAATGCTGTTGCCAGAAGCGCACAGGAACATGGCATAGTCAGGGTGGACGTAAAGGTCAAGGGCGTAGGCTCAGGCCGGGAGACGGCTGTCAGGTCCCTGCAGGCGGCAGGACTGGAGATAGGGAATATAATAGATGTAACGCCTGTGCCCCATAACGGCTGCAGGCAAAAAAGCAGGAGAAGACCGTAAGGTCATATTTATGTAATATGAATATAAAAGGAGTTTAAATAATATGTCGCTGGCCAAAGAAGCAGCCTGCAGGCAATGCAGGAGGGAAAAAGAAAAGCTGTTCCTGAAGGGGCAGAGATGCTTCACAGACAAATGTGCTGTAGAAAAAAAGCCTTATGCTCCGGGGCAGAGGGCTAAAAGAAGGCCCATGGAGACAGAATACCTGGTACAGCTGCGTGAAAAGCAGAAAGCCAAGAAGTATTACGGACTCCTGGAAAGACAGTTTTCCAACTACTACAAGAAGGCGGTAAGGAAGAAAGGGGTAACAGGCGAGGTGCTCCTCCAGCTTCTTGAGACCAGGCTGGATAATATTGTATATCTTATGGGTTTTGCCACCTCAAGAGCCCAGGCAAGACAGCTCATAAACCACGGGCATGTACAGGTGGACGGCAAAAAGGTAGATATTTCTTCATTCCAGGTCATGGAAGGCCAGGAGATAAGCATTGCTCCGGGGAGCAGCGAGATAATGCCCATACTGGAAGCCAGGGAATCAGGCGGTACCATCAATATACCGGGCTGGCTTGAATCAGATCTGGAAAAACTGAAAGGCAAGATAATCAAATTTCCCGAGAGGGAAGATATTCAGGCTCCTATAAATGAACAGGTCATAGTCGAGCTTTATTCAAAGTAATAATTTTCTTTTTTTGGGAGGTTGATATAAATTGTTAAAGATGCATAAGCCTAATGTAAAGGTCAAATCCAAGGATGATTTCCAGGGTGAGTTTGTACTGGAACCGCTGGAAAGGGGCTTCGGGCATACGCTGGGAAACTCCATAAGGAGAGTCCTGCTGTCTTCCATAGAAGGTGTGGGCATCACCCAGATAAGGGTGGAAAACACCATGCATGAATTTTCTACTATAGAGGGCATAAAGGAAGACATGATAGAATTTGCTGCCAATCTTAAGAATATAGTATTCAGCATGGAATCCGATGAGCCGGTTATGCTGAAACTGGACAGGAAGGCTGCAGGCGAGGTAAAGGCAGAGCATATAGCACTTCCGGCAGGAGTGGAAATAGTCAATCCTGACTGTTATATATGCAATCTTACCAAAAAAGGCAGCATAAAAGCAGAGATAAGGATAGAAAAAGACAAGGGATACAGGACGGCTGAAGAAAATAATATAGAAGGCGAGCCCCTGGGCGTGATACCCCTGGATACTATTTTTTCACCCGTGAAAAGAGTCTGGTTCAAAGTGGAGAATACCCGGGTGGGCCAGATGACTAACTTCGACAAGCTTTCACTGGAAATAAAGACCAATGGAAGCATAAAGCCGGAGGATGCGCTGGGCCAGGCTTCCAAGATAATAAATGATTATATGGCCCTGCTGATAGATCTTTCACGGTCTACAGATAAGGACAAGCCCATATTTGAAGAGGCAGAGGAAGAGGATACGCAGCAGGAATACCCCTCCATAGAAGAACTGGAATTATCAGTAAGGGCATATAACTGCTTGAAGCGGGAAGGTGTGGATACTATTGAAAAACTTCTTGAATATACTGAAGACGAACTTCTGGATATCAGGAACTTCGGCCAGAAGTCTATACAGGAAGTCAAGGACAAGATAAAAGCACTGGGACTTTCTTTTAGGAAAAAACAATGATCGGGAGTATTTGAAATGGTCGTGCCAAAGAAGGCAAATAAATTTGGAGGAAGCAGCAGCCACCAGAAGGCTATTATGAGGAATCTTGCTATTTCATTATTTGAAAATAGAAGGGTTGTGACCACCCTTCCCAAAGCGAAGCTTCTCAGGAGCCTGGTGGATAAACTGATCACTATCGCCAAAAAAGATACCCTGGCCTCCAGGAGAAACTGCATCAGGCTGCTTGGAAATACTGATGCCGTCAGGAAGCTTTTCAATGAAGTGGCTCCGGGTATGCATGCCAAGTCAAGCGGATTTACCAGGATAGTGAAGTACAAAAAGAGGCTGGGTGACGGCGCCCAGCTGGTTATAATGGAACTGGTGGAATAAGTATTGACGCCGGCAGGTCCGGCACATATGTTATTTTGAAAATTAAAAGGAACCCGTACCATGAATAAATATATGGCTGTGGTAGAATATGACGGGACCGGGTTTAACGGCTTCCAGGCGCAGCCGGAAGGTACGAGGACGGTGCAGCAGGAATTGACAGAAGCGCTTTCAGGCATTTTGAACAGCCACATAACCATAGGTTATGCCGGAAGGACTGATGCCGGCGTACATGCAAAGGGGCAGGTAATAGATTTTAATACGGAAAAAGAGCTTGACCTGTACCGGTTTAAATGGTCCTTAAACGGGGTCTTGCCCGGGGACATAGCGGTATCCAGAATTGAAAAAGCGGAGCCGTCATTTGATCCCAGGAGGGATGCAAGGCTGAGGGAATATATATACAGGGTAGTTAATGCTGATTATCACAGTGTTTTCCTGAAAAGGTACAGCATACTTGTAAACAGGGAGCTGAAACTGGAAGTTATGAAGAAAACTGCCGGATTGTTTGCCGGGGAGCATGATTTTGCCCCTTTTGCCAGTCCAAGCGTAAGCCGTGAGTATACGGTAAGGAAGATATTCCGGTTCGATATTAAAGCAGGGGATGGCGGACTGCTGGAATTTACAGTACAGGCAAATTCATTCCTGTACAATATGGTGCGGATAATGACAGGCATTATCCTGGAGGCCGGCAGGGGAGAAATGGATATGAGCAGGGTAAAAAAAGCGCTTAAGACAGGCGGGAAAAATTTTTCTTCCAGCATGGCGCCTGCAAAGGGACTCACCCTGAACAAAGTGGAGTATTGATATTTAACGGAGGAACTAATGGTGACCTTGGGTACGAAGACATTTAATTTAAAAAAAGAAGAAATAGA
>Ga0180429_10002956_pt1 | contig 13828 bp, 10 predicted proteins | sample SS_ome_FD_132428 | JGI IMG/M metagenome (GOLD analysis project Ga0180429, IMG submission 132428) | Hypersaline lake sediment archaeal communities from the Salton Sea, California, USA - SS_1_S_1 metaG | ecosystem: Environmental > Aquatic > Non-marine Saline and Alkaline > Hypersaline > Sediment ...
CAGAGCGGCGCCCTACGGGCGCCTACACAGAGGCGGCCGCTTCGCGGCCTTCAGCACAGAGGACACAGAGGTGGAGCGCTTCGCGCTCCACGAAGAGCGGAGCCCTTCGGGCTCCGCGGAGGAAGAGCAGAACGAATCGCAGCGTCGTTGCGATTCGCAGAGCCGTTGCGATCGCCGGCGCGCGCGCAGCGCGCGCCTTCCCGGCGGCCGAAGGCCGCCCTCTGTGTCCTCTGTGCGAAGGCCGCGAAGCGGCCGCCTCTGTGCAGGCGCCCGTAGGGCGCCCTCTGTGATCCCTCCGAAAGCCCCCAAGTGGCCGCGACCCAGCCCCCACGACCGACCCCTCGCCGGCCGCCCCCCGGCTCGGCCCTAGATCGACACAACCACGATCGACAGCACCAGCAGCACCCAGACCACGTCCAGGAAGTGCCAGTACAGCGCCGCGTTCGTCACCGGCTCGTGGTGCCGCGCGCTGAACTCACCCGCCCGCGCGCGGCGCTCGATCTGCACCAGCCGCACCACGCCACCGACCACGTGCAGGGCGTGCAGGATGGTCAGCACCACGAAGAAGCCTGCGTGGCGATTGCTGAGCGAGAAGGGATCGGTGAACACCCAGACGAGGACCCAGTTCACCGTCTGCACCACGCCGAACGCGTAGCCCAGCTGCAGGGTGCGCTTCAGCCAGTGGGCCAAGCGCTCACCGTCGCCCTCGCGCGCCGACCGGGTCCCGCGCCGCAGCGTCACCGACGACGCGACGATGAGGACCGTCGACACCAGGACGCCGGCGCCCACGATCGGTAGGAGCGCCACCTCGGGCTGCTCCGCCGGCGCGAGCAGGATCGCGTACAGGAGGATCGTCGCGCCGAAGATGAACGACAGGCTCGCGATGAAGAGCTTCATCCCGAGCGTGCCGACGCCGGTCGGCTCGCCGGAGGTGCTGAGCCGGTCGGAGGTCACGCTGGTGCGGAGGGAGAAGCCGTCTGTGGGTCGGATCGCCACGGCGAGAGGGCTTCGGCGTCGAGCGCCGGCCGGATGCGTCGCGCGCCCCGGCCGCCGCGGTCAGTGGGCGGCCTCGTCGCCGTGCTCGCCGTCACCGTGGCCGTGCCCGTGCGACGCCTCGATCGAACCGTCGATCAGGCCGCGCAGGTGCTCGGTCTCGGCCTCCGTCGAGCCGGCCGCGATGTCGGCGCGCCACGCCTCGACGATCGGTGCGGCGTCCTGGCGCGCCAGGATGGCGGTCTGGTTGCGACCGGTGTCGAACATCGCGAACGCGACGAACACGCCGGCGAACACGAAGGACAGCATGAAGACCAGCCCGTTGAACGGGCGGTCGTACAGAAGGTGCATGAAGAAGAGCGCGACCAGGAGCGCCTTCACCGTCGCGATGACGATCGCGATCACCAGGTCGAACGGCGCCAGGTGCATGTTGGCCGTCCAGACAGTGATGCCGGTGAGGGCGATGAGCGCCGCCCAGATGCCGATCAGCATCTGGGGGGACATGGTGTGGGCGAGGCCGTGGTCGTCGTGAGCGTGGGAGTCGGACATGGGTGGATCTCCTCGTGTTCGGGCGTGCGGTGCGGGGGCGCGGCGGGACGCGCCGTCAGCTGATCAGGTAGAGCAGCGGGAACAGGTAGATCCAGATGAGGTCGACGAGGTGCCAGTACAGCGCCACGTAGTCGACCGCTCCGAAGTACTTCTTCGTGAACTCGCCCCTGCGCGCGCGCAGGTAGACCCAGAAGATCGCGAAGATGCCGGCCACGACGTGGACGCCGTGGAGGCCCGTCATGAAGAAGTAGATGCTGAAGAAGACGGGCACGCTGTCCGGGACCGGATCGGCCTGCTCGACCAGCTTGGCCGAGTACAGGTGCACCGCTTCCTCCTGGCCGGCCGTCAGCTCGCCCTCGGCCGGCATGTCGGGGTACATCGCGGCCAGCTCCTGGCGCGCGACGTCCTTGGCCACGCCGACGAACTCGCCGTCCTCGATGAGGATCATCGAGTCGGCGTGCGGGTGGAAGTTCGCACCCGGCAGCGTGCCGTGGTGGTACTTCGCCGTGTACTCGATCGTCTTGATGCCCATGAACCCGAAGGCGCACAGGATCGTGATGAGCAGGTTGCGCTGGAGCCCCTTCTGGTCGCCGAGCTGCGCCGAGCGCACCGCCCAGGCCGCCGTCAGCGACGACACGAGCAGCACGACCGTGTTGATCGCGCCCCACTTCGTGTCGAGGTAGTGGTGCGCGTAGTGGAACACCTCCGGGTGGTTCGCACGCCAGATCGCGTAGGCGCAGAACAGGCCCGAGAAGAACAGGATCTCGGTGACCAGGAACACCCAGATGCCCAGCTTGCCCGCGTCGAACTGCTGTTCGTGCGAGTCGAAGTGGTGGGCGAGCGTCGGGTCGTGATGGTGGTCGTGACCGTGGCCGTGGGCCTCGGCGCTGTCGGCCGGCGCTGCAGTGGAGGTCGAGCTCATGGGAGGGAGGGGTCCGGTGCCGCGAGAGCGGCGGGCCGTGTGGGGTGGGTCGTCGGGTCGCTGGGACGAGTGCGGCGCTCTCTACTCAGAGAGCGTCGTGACCCTCCACCCGCGCGAGTTCCTGCTCGGAGGCCGCGATGTGCACGTAGGACTGGGTCTCGGGATCCCACGCCCAGTGGTCGAGCGCGTAGGGGTCACCGGCGTAGGGCGGATCCGCCTCGAAGTTGGTGTGCGGCGGCGGCGAGGGCGTGTGCCACTCGAGCGTGTTCGCGCCCCACGGGTTCTGCGGAGCCTTGCCGCCGCTCGTGAGCGAGCGGATCAGGTTCCACAGCACCATCAGGAGGCCGGCGAGCAGGATGTAGGCGCCGATCGTCGAGACCAGGTGCCAGAACTCGTACTTCGGCAGGTAGTCCGCGTAGCGCCGCGGCATGCCCATGTTCCCGAGGAAGAACTGCGGGAAGAAGAGCACGTTGAACCCGACGAGCGAGACGAGGCTGGCGATGATCGCCGGCTTCTCCTCGTACATCTTCCCGGTGATCTTCGGCCACCAGTAGTAGATGCCGCCGAAGAAGGCCCACAGCGTTCCGCCGACCATCACGTAGTGGAAGTGGGCGACCACGAAGTAGGTGTCGTGGTAGTAGACGTCGGTGTTCATCGTGCCCAGGAACAGGCCGGTCAGACCGCCGATCCCGAAGAGCCAGAGGAAGCCGAGCGCCCACACCATCGGCGCCTTCAGGATGATCTCACCTTTGTACATGGTGGTCATCCAGTTGAAGATCTTGATCGCGCTGGGCACCGCCACCGAGAAGGTGATGGCCGAGAAGATCGTCGACATGGCCGTCGACTGACCGCTCGTGAACATGTGGTGGCCCCACACGAAGAAGCCGAAGAGCGCGATCGCGATCGAGCTGATGGCGATGAACTTGTAGCCGAAGATGTGCTTGCGGCTGAAGACGCTGATGATCTCGCTGATCACCGCCATGCCCGGCAGGATCATGATGTAGACGGCGGGGTGGCTGTAGAACCAGAAGAAGTGCTGGAACAGCACCGGGTCGCCGCCGAGCGCCGGGTCGAAGATGCCGAGGCCGAAGTTGCGCTCGATCGCGAGCATCAGGAGCGTGATGCCGAGGACCGGCGTCGCCAGGACCTGGATCACGGCCGTCGCGTACATGCCCCACAGGAAGAGCGGCATGTTGAAGAAGCCCATCCCCTGCGGCCGCATCTTGTGGATCGTCACCATGAAGTTGATTCCGGTGAAGATCGAGCTGAAGCCGAGGATGAACGCACCGAGCACGGCGGTGGTCACCATCGTGTCGGTGTGCCCCGTGCTGTACGGCGTGTAGAAGGTCCAGCCGGTGTCGAGACCGCCGCCCATCAGCGTCAGCACGAAGAAGATCGCGCCGACCACGTACAGGTGGAAGCTGAAGAGGTTGAGCCTCGGGAAGGCCACGTCCTTCGCCCCCAGCATGATCGGCAGCACGAAGTTGCCGAGCGCCGCGGGGATCGACGGGATGATCACGAGGAACACCATGATCGCTCCGTGGAGCGTGAACATCTGGTTGTAGACGTTCATGTCCATGATGTCCTGGCCCGCCTGCGCCAGCTCGGTGCGCAGCGCGAGGGCGAAGAACCCTCCCAGGCCGAACGCCGCGAAGATCGCGACGAGGTACATGATCCCGATCCGCTTGTGATCGAGCGTGAAGAACCACGAGAGGAAGCCGCTCGAGCAGTTGAGGTAGTTCTCCTCGGGCGCGCTCTGGTGCGGCTGGGTCGTGGTCGGGGTGGCGGTCGTCGTGCTGGACATGGCGTCAGGTGGTGATCGCGTCCTGGGGGTCGGGTGGGTGCTGGATCGGCGGGCCGATCGTCACTCGCCCTGATCGGTGTCGGTCTCGGTGCCCTCGACCTCGCCGCCGCCCTCGAGCTGCGACAGGGTGGACTCCGCGCGGTAGTTCTCGTCGGCCAGCGACTTGATGTAGATCATCAGGACGCCGAGCTGCTCCTCGGAGAGCTGCCCCTGGAAGAGGGGCATCTGGTTCGTGTAGCCGACCTTGATCGCCGCCGAGGCGTTGAGGATCGACTCGCGCAGGTAGTTGTCGTCGGCGGGGACCGACTGCTGCGCGCCGCCGATCGTCACGTCGACGGAGCCGCCGCCCTTGATCAGCTGGGAGAGCTGGAGCAGGCCCGGGCCGGTGCCGGCCTCGTCGGTGACCGCGTGGCAGGCGTTGCAGCCCGAGATGAGGAACTGCTTCTGACCGGCGACGTACGCCGGCTCGTTCTGGATGAAGTTCGCGGTCTCCTCGGCCCAGGCGGCGAAGGACTCGTCCTCGTGGACGAAGACCTTGGTGATCATCGCCGAGTGCTGCTCACCGCAGTACTCCGTGCAGAACAGGTCGTACTCGACCATGTCCTGACCCTCCTTCAGCACGCCGTCCTTCGCGTCGAACCACAGCGTGGTGTAGCGACCGGGGACCACGTCCTGCTTCACGCGGAAGGCCGGGACGAACAGGCTGTGGAGGACGTCGATCGACGTCATCGTCAGCTTCACCGGGCGCCCGACGGGCACGTGGAGCTCGGGGCTCTCCGCGCCGTTCGGGTAGGTGAACTTCCAGTTCCACTTCTGCGCGGTGACCTGGATCGGGTAGGCGTCCGCGGGAGCCTGCTTGAGGCCCACGTAGCCCTTCATGCCGACCCAGAACATGACCCCGAACAACAGCGTCGGGATCACGGTCCACGTCACCTCGAGCACGTTGTCGTGGGTCGCCGTCTTCTCGGCCTTGTGCCCCTCGCGCGCGCGGTACTTCCAGACGAAGTAGCCGGTGCCCGCGACGATGATCACGAAGGCGAGCGCGCACAGCCAGAAGATGAACAAGTAGACGTTGTCCGTCTCCGCGGCCGTCGTCGACGCCTGGTCGGGGAACAGGTGCGGGCCCGGGGTGAGCTCCTGCGACGCGTCCTGGACCGTGGCCAGGGTGCTCGCGAGGGCTGCGGTGATGTGAGTCAGCATGGTGTTGGGATCGGCACACGGTGTGCCGACGTGTCTGGCTGCCGGCGCGGAGCACCGGCGTGTTCGTTCAGGTCGTGGAGGTGGCGCTGGCGACGGGCTTGTCCGCGGCGCGCTTCCTCGAGGTGAACTCGCGGCGCCACAACAGGCCGAGGAAGGCGAGCAGGACCAGCGCCGAGCCACCGGCGCCGAGCAGCATCAGGCGCTCTGCGCTGCGCACGTAGGTGCCGGCGTCGGGGTCCCAGCGGTAGCAGAACATCCGGGTCCAGGCGACGATGCCGCCCAGCTCGCCCTGCGAGGCGGAGATGAGCGCGAGTTCGATGTCGCGCGGCTCGTACACCACGCCCGGCAGGTAGCGGCTGATCGTGCCGTCGGGCGTGACGACGAGGACGACGGCGTCGTGCGCGTACTCGCCCGTGTCCGGGTCCAGGTTGAAGGCGTAGCCCGCGGCGTCCGTGACCTGGGCGATGTTCTCCTCGCTGCCGGTCAGGAACTGCCAGCCGAAGTCGCGCGGATCGAGGTCCGCGAGCGCCTCCGCGCGCCGCGCCGTGTGCTTCTCGCCCTTCTCGGTGCGCGCGTCGTCGGCGCGCAGGTAGTCCTCGAAGTAGCGGTTCTGCGTCATGCCCGCGCGCTCGGTCGACTCGTTCGGGTCGATCGAGATCGTGACGAGCCCGTACTCCTCCCCCACCGTGAAGCCCATCTCACGCAGGGCGTCGGTGAGGCCGACCAGCTGCAGGCTGCACAGCTGCGGGCAATCGGAGTAGTTGAAGGTGACGAGCATCGGGCGCTCGCCGAACAGGTCGCCCAGGCGCACGGTCGAGCCGTGCGTGTCGACGAACTCGAGGTCGAGCGGCAGCGCCTCACCGATGCGCTGCGTCACGCCTGTGTCGCGCGCGGATTCCGGGACGAAGTCCGCCTGCGGTCCGCCGCGCTGGGAGAGCACGCCCGTCTGCGCGCCCGCCTCGCCCGACACCGCCGACGCCACGACGCCCACGCAGCCCGCGAGCGCGAACGCGCGCAGGCCGACTCGGACGATGCTGGTGCGGGAGGTGGTCATGGGCGGATCTTCGGACGCCCGCGCGCGGCGGACGGGGTCGGGGCGTGGTGCGGGGAGTGGTGGACCGGGGGCGACTCTCTAGGGCGCGCGGCTGGGTCGCAGGGAAGGCCCCCGAGACCGGCGCCGCGCGGGCGTGGATCAGTTGGCCTCGTCGAGGACCATGCGCATGCCCTCTTCGATGGGGACGCGGACGACGCCGGCCTCCTCGTCGACCCAGCCGTAGCTGGACAGCTTGTGGGCCTGCGACGCCTCGAGCTCGCGGAGCTCGACGTAGGGACGGGACTCGACCTTCTCGGCGAACTCGGCCTCCTCGGCCCAACCGGCGAGCGCGGCGACGCCGACGGCGGTGAAGAGCGCGATGATCACGGTGGCCGCCGAGATCACGGTCAGCACCCCGGTGTACGGCTTGTCTTCGACAGCGGACATGACTGTGGTGAGTGCGTGGGGTTCGGGGCGTGGATCAGACGTTGTGGTACGCGAGCGACTCGCCGAGGCGCGGGTCGCGGGCGGCGACGATCGACTTGCTCGAGGCGCTCTTGATGGCGGCGCCCACGATCAAGGAGAGGAAGCCGAGCGCGAGCGCGATCGCGACGAACGGCAGCGGCACGTGGTGCGCGTCGTAGTTCGGCATCACGATCCAGAACATGTCGACGAAGTGCATCACGAGCAGCCAGACCGCCCAGAAGGCGAGGGCCGGCTTGTGGCGCTTGACGTGCTTGCTCAACAGGCCGAGGAGCGGTACGGCGAAGTGGCCGAAGATGAGCGTCACGGAGATCCACTCCCAGCCGTTCTCCTGGCGCTTCGCGAAGAAGGTGATCTCCTCCGGGATGTGCGCGTACCAGATCAGCAGGTACTGGCTGAAGGCGATGTAGCTCCAGAAGATGACGAAGGCGAACATCAGCTTGCCGACGTCGTGGTAGTGGTCGGTGCGGATGACCTTCGTCAGGGCGCCGTGCTTCTGATAGGTCATCATCAGCAGGGCCAGGACGCAGTTGAACGACAGCATCCCGCCCGCGAACAGGTACACGCCCCAGATGGTGCTGAACCAGTGCGGGTCGAGGCTCATGAGCAGGTCGAGCCCGAGGAAGGTGATCGTCAGCGCGAAGAGCGGGATCATCGGCGCGGAGAGCTTCTCCATCTTCCGCGTCGTGTTGACGTCGCCGGTCTCGTCCTGCTTGACGCTGTTGCTCGTGAAGAACCGCGCCAGGAAGAAGAGGATCACGAAGTACCCGACCAGGCGGATCAGGAAGAAGCCCTTGTTCAGGTAGCCCCCGTAGACGACCTGCTTGTTGGGCAGGAAGTCCGCGTCGCCGCTGACGTAGCTCGGGTCGAGCCACTTGAACACCTTGTAGATGACGTTCGGGCTCTCGGGCGACGAGGTCGCGATGAGCAGGAGCAGCGGCACGAAGAGCAGGATGAGCAGCGGCATCATCCGCACGATGCTCTCGCCGATCCGCCGGATCGCGACCGCCCACGAGGCGCGGAAGACGTGCTGGATCAGCAGCCAGATGAGGCCGCCGAGCACGATCGTCATCGTGAACGCGAGCGCGGTGATGTAGGCGAACATCAGGTGCTTGAGGCCCGCCTGCGTGAACCCGAGGGCCACGCCGATGAGCGTCAGGAGGACGCCCGCACCGAGCAGCTTGCCGCCGAGGCCGCGGAGCGACGCCGGCATGCGCAGGTCGTTCTCGTTGAGTTCGATTCCGTGAGAAGCCATGTCAGTTCGTGAGCTTCGGTCGAGCCGTTCGGGTCAGGGGATCAGTTCGACCCGAGCGCATCGCGCTGCTCGTCGGTCAAGGAGTCGACGGGGACGGTCTGCGCCTTCTGCAGCGCACGGACGTAGGCCACGATCGCCCAGCGGTCCTCGACCGGGATCTGAGCGGCGTAGCCCTTCATGTTGTTCTTGCCGTTCGCGACGGTGTTGTAGAGCTCGCCCACCGGCTGCGCGACGATGCGAGGATCGGTGAAGTTGGCCGGCGGCGCCCAGGCCATGCCCTTGCCGCCGAAGCGCGCGAGCGCGGTCGCACGCTGGTTCACCGAGCCGTTGCCGTCACCGGCGTGGCCGTGGCAGACCGAGCAGTAGATGTCGAAGCGCTGGCGGCCGCGCTCGAGCAGGGCCTGGTCCACCTCGACGGGGAAGCTCGTCACCCAGTTGCCGCTCTCGTCCTGGCCGTAGTGCAGGGCCTCGTCCTCGACGAACTCGCCGCGAGCGATCGTGCCCTCCATCGGCAGGAGCGAGGCGCGCGCGTCGCCCCACAGGCTGCCCAGGAGTTCGTTCGGGACCTGCGCCTTGAACTTCGGCTGCATGTCCATGTCCTGGATGATGTGGATCCGCGGGTCCTCGCTCTTCGTGAAGCGCGCCTTGGCGATGTACGCCAGCGGGACGAGCGTCAGGAGCGTGGCGAGGATGCCGACGCCGTGGAACACCTTCGGCAGCGGCGCGCGCTTCTCGGGCGCGAAGAGCACCTCGTGCCCCACCGAGCCGGCGCCCTTCAGGAGCGCCTCGACCTTCTCGCGGTCGAACAGGCGGTCCTTCGCTTCGATCACGATCGCGAAGCGGTCGCTCGAGTAGCGCGCCATCCGCGGGTGGCGGAAGAGCGGATGGTAGAAGGCCGGCAGCAGGTTGAGCGCGAGCATCGCCCCCACCGCGGTGAACGCGGACAGGAGGATGGTCAGCTCGAAGATGACCGGGATGTTCGCGGGGAGGCTGAAGAACGGCTTGCCCGAGATGATGAACGGGTACGCGATCGCGTTCGTCCACCACTGCAGGAGCAGGCCGATCGTCCCGCCGGTCAGGCCGGCACCGAGCACGATCCAGGGCAGGATCGACTGCTTGATGCCCATCGACTCGTCGATGCCGTGCACCGGGAAGGGCGTGATCGAGTCCCAGTCCTTGAAGCCCGCGTCGCGCACCTGCTCGCAGGCCGCCATGAGGGCGTCGGGCGTGTCGTACTCGGCGACGACGGCGTACAGCTCCTGGTTGGAGTTGTCGTCGTGGTCCTTGAGTTCGCTGATCCAGCGCGGCTCGTCGCCGTCGGTCTGACTGATTCGGCTGTCCATGGTCCTATCGCGTTCGTGGAGGGGTCCTTCGGCGTCGGATCGAAAGGATCAGTTGAGGCTGGCAGCCATCTCGGGCTTGTCGGCCGACTCGGCCTGCTTCGGACGGTTCATGACCGTCTTCACCTCCGCCATGGCGATCATGGGCAGGAAGCGCAGGAACAGCAGGAAGAGGGTGAAGAAGAGGCCGAACGAGCCGATCAGCATCCCGATGTCGACCAGGGTCGGACGGAAGTAGTCCCAGCTCGAGGGCACGAAGTCGCGGGAGAGCGAGGAGATCGTGATCACGAAGCGCTCGAACCACATGCCGATGTTCACGAGGATCGCGACGACCATCATGATCGGGATCGAGGTGCGCGCCTTCTTGAACCAGAAGACCTGCGGCGAGATCACGTTGCAGCTGACCATGATCCAGTACGCCCAGGCGTAGGGACCGGTCGCGCGGTTGATGAACGCGAACTGCTCGTAGCGGTTACCGCCGTACCAGGCGATGAAGAACTCCATCGCGTACGCGTAGCCGACCATCATCCCCGTCGCGAGGATGACCTTGTTCATGTTCTCGAGGTGACGGATCGTGATGATGTCCTTCATCCCGTAGAACGCGCGCGCCGGCACGGCCAGCGTCACCACCATCGCGAAGCCGCTGAAGATGGCGCCCGCGACGAAGTACGGCGGGAAGATCGTCGTGTGCCAACCCGGCAGCTGCGACACCGCGAAGTCGAAGGACACGATCGTGTGCACGGAGAGCACGAGCGGCGTGGCCAGACCGGCGAGGATCCCGTAGGCCTTCTCGTAGCGGTGCCAGGCGCGGCTGTTCTGACGCCAGCCCAGCGCGAGCAGGCCGTAGCCGAAGCGGCGCAGCGGGTGCTTCGCGCGGTCGCGGATCGTCGCCAGGTCCGGGATCATGCCCATGTACCAGAAGACGAGCGACACGCTGGCGTAGGTCGAGACCGCGAACACGTCCCACAGGAGCGGGCTGCGGAAGTTCGGCCACATCGCCATCTGGTTGGGGATCGGGAACAGCCAGTAGGCCACCCAGATCCGACCGACGTGGATGCCGGGGAACGTGCCCGCGCAGACGACCGCGAAGATCGTCATCGCCTCCGCGAAGCGGTTGATCGAGGTCCGCCAGTCCTGCCGCAGCAGGAAGAGGATCGCGGAGATCAGCGTTCCGGCGTGGCCGATACCGACCCAGAACACGAAGTTCACGATCGGCCAGCCCCACGCCACCGGGGTGTTGTTGCCCCAGACGCCGACGCCGGTCGCGATCAGGTAGACGATCAGGGCGCCCAGCATCCCGAGTCCGCCGAGCGCCACGATGAACAGCGCCAGCCACCGCTTGTCGATCTTCGGGTCCTCGACGACCCCGCAGACCTTCTCGGTGATCGACTCGTAGGTGTTGTTGCCGACGATCAGGGCCTGACGACCGGACGGGTCGTCGCTGGAGTTGTCCAGCCCTGCGGGCATCACGCGTTCAAGAGCCATCGGATCAAGCCTCGGCGAGCGCGGGGTTCGGGTTGGTGATCCGCGCGAGGTAGGCCGTGCGCGGGCGGATGTTCAGGAACTTGAGCATGTCGTACGAACGCTCGCTCTCGTGGGCCGCGAGGACCGTGCTCGACGGATCGGCGAGGTCGCCGAAGCGGATCGCGTCCGCCGGGCAGGTCTGCTGGCAGGCCGTGACGATCTCGCCGTCGCGCAGCGGGCGACGGTCCTCGACCTTCGCCTTGATCTTCGCGTTCTGGATCCGCTGCACGCAGTAGGTGCACTTCTCCATCACGCCGCGCGACCGCACCGTGACCTCGGGGTTGAAGGACATCTTCTCGAGGTCCCGATCGCCGCCCTTCAGGTCGCGGTGGTAGTTGAAGTAGTTGAAGCGCCGCACCTTGAGCGGGCAGTTGTTCGAGCAGTACCGCGTGCCGATGCAGCGGTTGTAGACCATGTCGTTGAGGCCCTCGTCCGAGTGGACGGTGGCCGCGACCGGGCAGACCTGCTCGCAGGGGGCGTCCTCGCACTGGATGCAGCCCACCGGCTGGTTCACCACGTTCGGGTCGTTCGGATCGCCCGAGAAGTAGCGGTCGATGCGGAGCCAGTGCATCTCGCGCCCGCGGCTGACCTGCTCCTTGCCGACGACGGGGATGTTGTTCTCCGACTGGCAGGCGACGACGCAGGCGTTGCAGCCCGTGCACGCCGACAGGTCGATCGACATGCCCCAGCGGTGGCCGTCGTAGCTGTGGCGCTCCCACAGGGAGAGCAGCTCGGGACCGCCGATGCGCTTGATCTTGTTCGGATCGACGTAGTGGCCGCCGTGGCCGCCTTCGTGACCGTGATCGTCGCCGTGCGCATCTCCGTGCGCCTGGTCGTCGGCGTGCCCGTCGGCCGCGTGCCCGTCCTGCGCCGTCAACGCGTCGTCACCGTGCCCGGCGTGCAGCTTGTCGACGACCGCCGCGCGGCCGCCGTCGGCTTCGACGCCGGCGAGGTAGCCGCGGTAGTCGTCGAGCGTGGCGGAGCGCACGAGCTCGGCGACGCGACTGCCTTCGCGCGCCTGTTTGTTGTAGGCGCGGATCGCGGCCGGCGTGGTCAGCGCGACCATCTCGCCGTCGATCTCGACCGACTTGCCGGGGTAGCCGCCCTCCTGGTTCGGGTCGAGCCACTCGCCGTCGCGCTCCTTCATGCCCGTCTCGTCGATCAGGTGGTGATCGGACGTCATGGCGAGCTTGTAGGTGCCGCCGGTCGCGGTCACCGTCAGGCCGGTCTCGTGACCGGTCGCGCGCGAGCCGGCGAGCGTGTACGCGTCGAAGCCGGCCGACTCGACGCCCTTGTCGGCGTCACCGCCGACGCCGCCCGCGGCGGTGCGGCCGTAGCCGAGCGCGATCGACACCGAACCGGCCGCCTGACCGGGCATCACGTAGACCGCGGCCTCGAGGCTGCGGCCCGCGACGTCGAGCGTCACCAGGTCGCCGGTGGTCACGCCGAGCGCCTCGGACGTCGCCGGCGAGATCATCGCGGCGTTGTCCCAGGTGAGCTTCGTCATGAAGTCCGGCAGCTCCTGGAGCCACGCGTTGTTCGCGAAGCGGCCGTCGTACACGCACGCGTCGGCGTGCAGGACGAGCTCGAGCTGACCGTTGCCCGGCATGCCGGCGGTCGTCTGCGCCTCGGAGTACGAGAGCGGCGACAGGCGGCGCGGCGTCGGGTTCACCTCGGCGGCGGCCGAGTCGGCGGCGAGGCCGTCGTGGACGGCGCGCTGCCAGGCCTTGTCGTTCGACGAACCGACGCGCGCGTCGTGTCCGGCGCGCACGAGCGCCTGCCCGTCACCGAACGCGCCGGTGGCGAGGAAGTCGACGAGCTCGAGCGCGCTGCGTCCGCCGAAGATCGGACGGATGAGCGGCTGCGCGATGCAGTAGGAGCCGTCCCAGGTCAGGCCGTCGCCCCAGGCCTCGAGCCAGTGGGCCAGCGGCGCGTGCCACGCGCAGGCCTTCGAGGTCTCGTTGCGGTAGAGCCCGACGTGGATCGTGTTCGTGACGTTGCGCAGGGCGCCGGCGAAGTCGAGCGCGCGCGGCGCGTCGTACACCGGGTTGCCGTCTAGGACGAGCAGCGTCTCGACCTGGTTGCCCTTCATGTGCTCGACGAGCGACTCGATCGAGTCCTCGGCGGTCGGGCGATCGGCGTTCGGCTCGGCCGAGTAGCGCACGGTCGTGCCCACGTTCCCGAGCAGCGCATTGATGCGGTGCGCGAGCGCGTGCACGCCCTTGGGCTGGGTGCCCCCCACCGCGACGAGGCTCGCGCCTTCGTGCGCGACGAGGTCGTCGGCGAGCGCCTCGATGAACTTCGCGCCCGCGGAGCCCGCGGCGAAGAGCGAACCACCCGGCGCGGAGCTCGCGGTGCCCCACGACTCGGGGACGCGGCGGCCCTTGGCGACGAGCGCGGCCTCGAGCGCGGCGAGCGCGGCGCCGACCTGTTCGGCGCGCAGGGGCAGGCGGTGGTCCGCCATCGCGCCCGTGTTCGTGAAGCGCGCTTCGACCGCGTAGAGGCGGTTCATCGCGCGGCCGCCGTCGAAGTCGACGCCGGAGTAGTCGGCGCCCTCGGGGCGGCGGCCGATCGCGAACGCGCGGTTGTGGCGCATGCTCGAGGGGTGCTCGCCGAGCAGGTCGGCGTCGAAGCACGCGATGCGGTCGGCCTTCGACAGGTCGTAGTGCGTGCGCAGCTTCGTGCCCCACGCCATCGCGGCGCCCTCGAGCTCGCGGTCGCGATC
>Ga0180429_10002957_pt1 | contig 13827 bp, 11 predicted proteins | sample SS_ome_FD_132428 | JGI IMG/M metagenome (GOLD analysis project Ga0180429, IMG submission 132428) | Hypersaline lake sediment archaeal communities from the Salton Sea, California, USA - SS_1_S_1 metaG | ecosystem: Environmental > Aquatic > Non-marine Saline and Alkaline > Hypersaline > Sediment ...
GCCCCGGACGTCCAGACGATCTCCTTGGGGTTGGCGTTGACCAGCGCCGCCACGTTGGCTCGCGCCTCGTCGATCAGCTGCTCGGCCTCCCAGCCGTAGCGGTGCGAACGCGAAGCCGGGTTGACAAACGTCCCATCCAGGGTCAGACAGGCGCACATCTTCTCCGCCACGCGCGGATCCACCGGCGTCGTGGCAGAGTAGTCGAGGTATATGGGTAGTTGCATGTTCGAGGCCTTACTCTTACTGCTGAGCGATTGTCAGGCGCTGGCTTTGTTCCGAAGTGCATCAGCGGAAACTGACGGCGCCTCTTCATCCTGGCGTTGTGCCACTTCCTGCACACCGCGACGGTTCATCAGGTCCTGGAGACTGATCTGGTTGAGGTATTCGTAAATCCTGTCACTGAGATCGTGCCATAGGTCGTGGGTGAGACACTGTTGATTGTCCTGGCAATTGTGGGCCCCGCCACAGCGGGTCGTATCTACGTTCTCATCCACCGCCGCAATGACCTGCGCGACGAAAATCTGCGCGGCGTCACGGCCCAGCGTGTAGCCACCGCCGGGCCCACGCACGCTGCTGACCAGCTGCTGCTTTCGCAACCGCGAAAACAACTGCTCCAGGTAAGAGAGTGATATACCTTGGCGCCCGGCAATATCAGCCAGGGTGATCGGACCATTCCCATGGTGCATGGCCAGGTCCAGCATCGCGGTCACCGCATAGCGGCCTTTAGTTGTCAGCCTCACAGCGCTCAACTCCAAGATTGAATGCGGAGCGACTATACATTACCTACTAAATTAGTCAAGAATTACCAAGCCCGTCCTGTCCGGGGTTTTTCGGCGCCTGCTCCGATGCTTTCGTCGCCTCTTCTGAACCTTGGTCACGCGGCCCATCATCCGGGTCATCGAGGTGCATTTTGCGCAGTTCATCGGCCGTTGAAACGATCTCGCAGGAAGGAAGGTCAGGCAGGTCTGCACCTTCCGGCGGCTCAATCCCCATTTCCCGCATTGCCTCACACATCATCTTCATCTTCGATTCGACCACGTGCAGGTGATCGAGCATGCAGTTGATAGCGTGCGCCACCGGATCCGGTGCATCCTGAGTCGCCCCGTAGGCATCAAAGCCCATCTTGCTCGCCATCTTTTCGCGGTGTGCCGTATCGTCCGGCTCCGCCTGACGCTCGATGAGACGCCCTGGCACGCCCACAACGGTGCTTCCGGCAGGCACGGCCTTGACTACCACCGCATTGGAGCCGATTCTGGCCCCGTCCCCGACTTCGATGGGGCCGAGCACTTTGGCGCCGGCTCCGACCACCACGCCGTTGCCCAATGTTGGATGCCGCTTGCCTTTCTGCCAGCTGGTTCCGCCCAGCGTCACCCCGTGATACAGCGTGCAGTCATCGCCGATAACAGCGGTTTCGCCGATCACCACCCCCATACCGTGGTCGATAAAAAATCGTCGCCCGATTTGAGCTGCAGGATGTATCTCGATACCGGTGAGCCAACGACCGATGTGGGAAATCACGCGGGCAAGCCATTTGGCGCCCAGGTTCCAGGTGCCATGTGCCATGCGATGGAACATCAGGGCATGCACTCCAGGATAAGCCGTCAAAATTTCGAAGGTATTTCGCGCTGCAGGGTCGCGGTCAAAGACCACACTGAGATCTTCGCGGAGATTTTCAAACATCGGTTGTCTCTAGGTTTCTCGGATTTTTGCGCCGTACAGGCTGTGACGTGCATGTCGCAGGCGGTCAGCCAATTGTACCGTCGCGCGTGTTGGCATCAGCTACCGCTTTCGGCCTTTTCATTTTCTTGCCTGCGCATGGATTTCCCACCCTGGGCCGAACTGAGTATGCCGCGGAGGATATTTACCTCGCGCTCATCGGGTGCTGCGCGATGAAACAGGCGCCTCAGGCGTTGCATTATCTTGCCTTCGCGTCCCGCTTGGAGAAACCCGATGTCGTGCAAGGCCTGCTGCAAATGCAGGAAAAATCCCTCCATCTGCTGGACAGATGCCGGCATCCCTTCTGGGACGGCAGCCTCATCAGGAATACCTGCCAGCTCCAGCATGCGCAATTCGTAACTGATGACCTGAACTGCCATGGCGATATTGAGTGAGGAATACTCAGGGTTGGCCGGAATGTGCACCAGGTGAGTACAACGGTCCAGTTCCTCAGCTGTCAAGCCGGAGCTCTCCCTGCCAAAAACGATTGCCACCTCATCGGTTCTGGCATGCTGCATAGCCTTGTTCGCCGTGACATGCGGATCCATTACCGTCCACAGCGAAGAACGCTGGCGCGCACTGCTCCCAATCACCAGGCTGCAATCCGCAACGGCTTCCTCTAACGAGTCGACCACTCGGGCATTTTGCAGTAGATCCTGCGCACCGGACGCGCGAGCGTCCGCCTCTGCATCCGGAAAACGTTTTGGATTCACCAACACCAGCCGCGCCAGGCACATGTTTTTCATGGCCCGCGCAACGGCACCGATATTCCCGGGGTGCGAAGTCTCCACCAGGACAATTCTTATTTTCGACATCATTGGCAAAGTTTAACCCAGCGCTGAACAGTGGTGGTCTGGGCGCTGCAATTGCCGTATCCTTCGCGCGCCATGAACCCTACGACCAACATAGCAGTACGCGCTGCCCGCCAGGCCGGTAACATCGTGATGCGATCTTTCAATCGCATCGACACACTCACCATTACCGAGAAGCAAGTCAACGACTATGTTTCCGAGGTGGACCGTGCGGCCGAGAAGGCGATCATCGAAACGATCCGTCGCTCCTACCCGCATCATGCCATCCTGGCCGAGGAGAGCGGGCAACATGAGGGCAATGAGTACCAATGGATCATTGACCCGCTCGATGGCACCACCAACTTTTTACACGGATTCCCCCAGTTCTCCATCTCGATAGCCATGCAGCACAAGGGGCAGTTGGTCAGTGCAGTGGTCTACGATCCCACCCGCGACGAGATGTTCACTGCCAGCCGCGGCAACGGCGCCCTCCTGAACGACAGACGACTGCGCGTCACCGAGCAGAAATCCCTGCAGGGGGCGTTGTTGGGGACAGGTATACCGTTCCGCGACCAGCGTTATGTCGACGCCTACCTGGGCATGATGAAATCCCTCATCAGGGACACCGCGGGCATTCGCCGTCCCGGCTCAGCGGCATTGGATTTTGCCTACGTTGCTGCCGGCCGTATCGACGGTTTCTGGGAGCTGGGCCTTTCTGTGTGGGATTTTGCCGCTGGTTCGCTGCTGGTGCGCGAGGCCGGTGGCATGGTGAGCGACATTCGTGGCGGCGACCGCCACCTTGAATCAGGCAACGTAGTGGCCGGCGGTATTCGCGTACACCGCGACATGATCAAAGCTATCAGGCCACACCTTCCGCCTGATCTCGCCTATTAGAATCGGCGACCAAGGATCAAAAGAGCTTCAAACTCTGCTTGACAACGAGGGTTTTCCCCGTTGCCCCTGTTCGTGCATCTGTGGTTTGATCCTTCCCCTAACAATTATAACTACCGTCACAAAGGAAAGTTGGAGAGGATGAAGAGCTATATCACTTCCGCACTCGTACCCCCGATCGGCGCCTGCCGATACGGATGTGGCACCAATTGTGCCGCACCGGTAACCGTTTTCTGGCTTTTCGGTGTGATCAGTGTTGTCTACGGACTATTCGGTGGCCCGACCAACGAACCTGGCATCAGTTGGGCTACCGTGGGACTTGGCTTTCTGATGTGGGGCATTGCCGCCATGTGGACCCTGCTGACATTGCAGGGTGTCGAAGCCGACCGCTGTCACGACCTCTGGAGCCCTGCCGACCACCACGTCGACGCAGGCATGGATGAAACGGATCCGTTCGAGGAAGTCAAGAAGGCCCATTGAGCTGACTCACATAGGCACTGACAACGATCCCCGCCGAGAATCGCGGGGATTTTTATTTTCCGACCGACCAAAGGCCCCTCAGGCAAGTATCAGCTCGCTTTGTCCACGCTGGCATTCAATGCTCGCCATAAATTCCACCGTGGAATCCTCCGGAAAGCTCTGGGCCACGATCCAGACCTGACTGACATCCTCCCCAAGATTTGCCAGCGCCTTGAGCGCTTTCCGGGTGCGCTCCTCGTCGAAGAAAGCAAAGGGCTCATCAAGAAAGGCAAACTGCTTGCCAGTGACCGTCCTGCTCAACAGTTTTTGCGACAACGCGAGGCGCAAGGCCAGCATGATCTGTCGCTGGGTACCGCTCGACACTTCCTCCAGCGACATGAAATCCCGCTTCTCGCTGGAGAAAACGCGTACCTTGAGATCGTCATCAATCTGCAGGTGCTCATAACGCGCATCAGTGAACAAGGGCAACATGCGCGCCACCAGATCCTTGATATCCCGGTTGAAATTGTTGGACAAATGCGCAATCGCACCGTTGAGCAACTCCAGGGCTTTGCGACGCAATGCAACGCGACTGGCCACTTCATCGCGCTTGTCCAGCATCCCATGGCGAATTTCGTGCAGCGTATCGCCCTCTTTGAGACGTGCTTCCTCTTCGGAAATAGCTTCGTCGAGTTGCTGCGTCTCGGCCGTCAACAACTCACCAACATAGGCAAGCCAGGCCATTTCCCGTTCGGTGTATTCGCGGGTCTGACGCGAGGTAGCCTCGCCGGTAGCCACATTGTCGAGGATGGCATCCAGGTCCTCCCGCTCCGGACGGATTGGGAATTCCTCAACCTTTAAGTCCTCGACCTCTGCATCCGGATCAGGGGTTTCCGCTGTCTCTTCACCACCGGTGCCTTCCAGGTCTTCCGGTGGCATTTCGAATTCAACATCGATCTCGCGCGATGCGGAAAGGGTCTCGGCCAATTTGCCTGACTCGGCACGCAGTTGACGCACTTTGGATGACTTGCCCGCTGCCCGTATCCACATCAACAAAAAGAGCACCGCGAAACCAGCCGCCGCATAAGCGAGCCAGATCAACTCGACCTGCTGCCACTGTGGGACATTCTGACTCAACAGGTCGCGTAACTGCGTCGATAACGGCAGCTCGGCACCATGGGTCAACAACCACCAGGCGCCGCCAGCCAAAACAGCCAGGACGAAAAACACAAAGCGGAAGAAGTTGGCACGGGAACGCGCGGTATTCGCCTTGTAGATCGTTCGGGTATTGGCACAGTAGACATCCAGGCGCTGCCCCAGCTCTTCGTGCAATACGCGCACCCGATCTGCCTGCTCCACCGTTTCCAGGCGATCTCCCTCGAGGTTCTGCAGGTGTCCGGGGTGAATCCCAAGCTCCTCGATCTCGTTGTCTACCACATCGCACTCGGCCTGCATCTCTTCGAGCAGCTCGTTACGTTCGTCGATCTCGTGTTCGATCTCTGTCACCACGCGTTCCAGAGGTTCGATTCCCGCCATGATCTTTACCGCCTGGCTGTGCGGGTGCGGCGTGGTGATCTCGCGCTGCGCCAGGTAGAAAGACTCGACAAACTGCTCGTATTCGAACCCCAGCAGCTCCACCAGCTTCTCGTCCGCCTGGGTGACGCCACGCACGATCGGCTCCTCTTCGCCGGCGAGGCTCAACTTGGCACTGTGGTTGCCGTCGCGGTCGAGAAAACGCGACAACTCGTACGCCTGGGAATCGACCTTGAAAAACAACGTCACGGCACAGTGATTCTCGCCCCAGCGCACCACTTTCTGCACGTCATCCGACTCGATCGAAAATGTGCGTCCAAACAAAGCGAAACACACCGCTTCGCCAATGCTGCTCTTACCCGACTCATTTTGCCCGCTGATTGCGATCAGCCCCTGCTCAGGCAGGGTCAGGTCCAGCTTCTCGTACTTGAGAATGTTGCTCGCCTTGATGCGGGAAATAATCATGCCTGACCCTCACTTTCCAGCGCTGTCAGCTTGCCCATCACCAGGTCCATCGCCTTGCGGTACAAATGCTCGTTGAAATCCACGCCGGAATTGAGCCGACGCTCAAATTCGGACTCGCAGTACGCCGCAAACTCCTGCGACGGCGAGGCTGGGGCCTCTTCCATTGGGGGGGTCACTTCAGACTCGGACATGCCTTAACTCCAGCGGCTGATCAGGCTGCACAAATTCTTATTGGGGGATGGGATTATAGGGCACTTCGGCAGCATCGCGCAGTCAACGGCTGCTCACAGGACCCGGAAATAGACATCCTGGGTGGCCAGGTCGAGCTCGCGAACCTTCAGTCGCACGGGCTGGTCAAGCGCAAAGCTCTCATGCAACCTCACCTTCACCTCCATCGCCAACTCCGGGATCACCAGCACGGCCTTGCGCTCCTCCAGTGCCATGACAATAGCGTCGCCCTCCCATTCCGGGTGGCGGCTCAGGTACACCAGTTTCCAGTGCAGGTTGGACTGCCGTTCCGTGCGACGCACCTTGGCGCCGAGCATGTCGATCCCGGCGATTCTCTCTGCCAGCGTCTCACGATCCATGAATGGCTTGCCGGTGACAAAGGCACGCAACTGCTGATGCACCAGCAGGTCTGCATAGCGGCGCAGCGGACTGGTCGATCGGGCATAACGCTCCAGGCCCAGGCCAAAGTGCGGTTCGGCATGCAATACCGTGTTGCTGGGTTTGAACAGGCGGCGGTAGGCGTACATCTCCGACAGCTTGGCCGGCTGCCGGATCTCCTCCGGCTCCGGCTGCATCGCATGCGGAATGGGGATGTCATTTTGCCCGGCAAAGATTGCGACGGCCTCGCCGGCCATCAGCATAGCGTCGGTCACCATGTCGCGGCTGGCCAGCTTGGGCAAGGGACGGATTACCACTTCGCCGTCTTTCAGCCGTACCGATGCCTCTGGCAGATCCAAGCGGGCCGCATTTCTCGCCAGGCGACGCTGGCGGTACCTGTCGGTCAGTCGGGCAATCGAGGCGAAAGGCTCCTCCTGCATGCGCTCATCGACCGCGTTGTAACTGTCACGTTTCACTTCAACGGTCGTGATTTCGATGCGGATATCGTGAAAGTCACTGCCATCGAAACGAAAACCGATCGACAACGCCGGCGACTGCAACTGCAGCCCCAGACCCAGCTGTTGGGTGATACTGGCCGGCAGCATGTTGGATACGCCCTCCGGCAGGTACAGGTTGCTGGCACGCTCACGCGCCGCCTGGTCGATGTGCCCATCGGGACGCACAAGCGCAGCCACGTCGGCAACGTGAACCCATAAGTAATCGCCATCCAGGCTGATCGCGTCATCAGGGTCCTGGTTGCCTTCGTCATCGATGGCCCAGGACGCCAGGCCGGTCAGATCGAGGCGCTCTTCCTCGGGCAGAACCGGCACCCCAAGTTCAACATCATCCAGAGGCAGACCGGAGCGCAGTGGCCAAGGGTTCTGGTCAAAAGGCCAGAAACCACAGCGCAGCAGAAACTTGTGTGCAGCCTCTGGCGTGGCATCGACATCGAGGGCGGTAAGAATGCGACTGTGTTCGGCATTGCCGAGGGCAACCCGTTCCACCTCGGCCAGACGCTTGCGATCCTGCTCTTCCAGTCTGGCCTCCCGGACCCGGCTGAGAAAACCTTCCCACTCCTCGGCCTCCCGAGCCTTGCTATCGCGGGCTTCACGCTCTGCCTTGACGGCCTGCCCATCACGCACCTCGATGGCCTCAAGAGCCCCCTGGAAATACAATCCATCAGCGACCAGCTGCCAAGCCCCCCAGGCGCTCGCCGGGGTGAATTCACCAAAGACGAGCTCGGCCAGTTCTTCCAATGATGGTTGTTCACCCTGCAACAGCTCCCAGGCCTCCTCGACATTGCCTTCGCCTGCATCCAGGTTGAGATTCTGCACCGGGCCCGGGTGTAACAGGGTAATGTCCTTTTCACGAACCCTCTTGCCCTTGCCACCCTCGAGCGCTATCTCGATCTTCTCCCCCAGGCTGACAACACGGGCAGGGTGAATCTTGTACAGCACCAGGCTGCCGGCACGCAGGGAGTCGGACACGGGTGAATTACCTCGGGGATAAAAAGAAAAACAACGATTCTTAGGCGTTATCATAACCCGAGCAACGAACAAGCGGTTCCGCCCCCGAATTCTGGAGATCGATGATGCAAGCTTGGCAGGACTACATGGCAACCCAAACCCTCAGCAACGCGCCGGTCGGCGACTGTGCAATCACCGATCTTTCGCACCTTGGCGTCATCCGGGTAAGCGGCTCCAACAAGTTGGAGTTCCTGCAGGGGCAGCTGACCAACGACGTCAACAAGATCTCAGAAACCCACAGCCAACTGAGCAGCTATTGCAGCCCCAAGGGGCGGATGCTGGCGAGCTTTCGCATCCTGCAACTCGGCGACGACCTTCTGATGCTGCTGCCAACGGAACTGTTGGAGCCGACACTCAAACGCCTGAGCATGTTCGTCCTGCGCGCCGATGTGCAATTGAAGGATGTCAGTAACGAACTCAAGCGGGTCGAGATCAGTGGTCATTGTGCCTCCGACCTGCTCCCCATCGATCCGCCCGAAGCCGACAACGCGGTCATCAGCCACGATGACTACACCGTCGTGCGCATTCCCGGCGACCGCCCGCGCTTCCTGGTGATTTCCGACTGTGACTGCATGGAGGCTTTGTGGGAGGAGGCCAAGCAGGTCGCCACCCCGACCAGCCGGGAATCCTGGGCGCTACTCGACATTCGTGCCGGCATCCCAACCGTGTACGAATCCACCAAGGAGGCCTTCGTACCACAGATGGCCAACCTCCAGCTGATAGATGGTGTGAGTTTCACAAAGGGCTGCTACACAGGCCAGGAAGTGGTAGCGCGCATGCAATACCTGGGCAAACTCAAGCGCCGCATGTATCGCGCGAAAATCGTCACCGACCAGGCTCCGGTGCCCGGTACCGAGCTTTACTCGCCGACCGATGCTTCCGGCCAGGGTTCGGGCAAGATTGTCGATGCCGCCGCTTCCCCGGACGGTGGTTACGAGGTGCTGTTGATCACACCCATCAGCTGCGCAGAGGCAAACGACCTGCAGCTGGTCGACGAAAATGGCCCATCGCTGCAGATTCTCGATATGCCCTACGCTTTCGAGGCGGCGGACGCCTGATCACGCGAACCCAAGCACTGGACGGCCGTAGCGCACCATTACGGCGATGGCACTGATTGCCGAAACCCAGAGCACCGCGCGGCGCGTGCGCCCCGCGTCCAGCCAGCCGGTCAGGTAGCGACCCAACCAGAGCCCGAGTAGAACCCCGGGCACCAGCAGCAAGCCGCTTTGCAGTGCTTGTTGGTCGAGCTTACCGAGCATGGCGAACAGGCCGATCAACACCAGGTTGCTGAGGAAGAAGTAGACCGAGAGGGTTCCCCTGACCCGGGGCCCCGCTGCATGCTGGTAGGTCAACGCGATAGGCGGTCCATTCATCGAAGTCGTGATTCCGCTGAAACCCGACAGAATGCCCATTGGCAATTGCCAGCGTGCCGAAGGTACAAATCGCAGGTGCGAAATACTCAATCCGACCATCGCCAGGGTCAACACACCGAATAGCATCGCCATTTGTGCAACCGGAAGCAGTGTCAGCGCGAGGCCACCCAGCCAGTATCCGGGGATATTACCCAGACCGATCCAACCAAGCCCGCGCCAATCTGCGTGGGAACGGTAGATCGCAAAGTTTCCCATTGTCATCAGCAGGGCCGCCAGGGTGATGGGCACCGGAACAAGAGCGGGGTCCACGAAAAGCAAAACGGGCGCGGCCACCAGCGCAAAGCCGAATCCCACCGCCGTCTGCAGCGCGGCTCCCAGGATGACGGCAAACAACACCAAAGGCAGACTCCAGCCGGGGTAGGTTTCGATGACTTGTATGACGGAATCGGGGAACATCTCGTTTTGCAATGAGGCGCTTCAGGAAAATCGGGCAATGGCGGCCGAGCCATTGTCAACCAGCCTGGTCGCGTTTACACATCCCCCCCTTGCCTGCGACAAGCCCGGGGGAACCAGTCCACAATAGATCGGACAGCGAAGAAGCGGCAGCTCAGGCCTCAGGGCTCCGAGGCTCTCAGCCAGGACGTGCGCCAGCCAAATATCGAACCAGTGACACCACAACAGGTGTCGCCCCTCCTACCAGCATTGCGTTTATTTATGCATTAAATTGGATTCTTTAATAACAAGGCAACACTGACCCAGGCATACTTTTTTCTGTTTTTTATCGACGCCTGATTTCTCCGGGGTACAAGCCGCTGAACATTTCAATTTCCGCTATCCTGCTCCCTGACACAGCGCAACTCCTTTCCAGATTTCACTTTATCTACTTTTTGCGGCAGCGCACCATTTACGGGCCGCGCTGTTTGCGGCCACTCGTAGAGATTCCAGAAACATGCCGAATGTAGACATGCTCCTGATCGCCATCGCCTTCATGGCAAGCCTAGGCCTTCTGTTGGCCGGGGTGCTGGCGATCGCCAACAAGCTGCTGTTTGTCTACGAGGACCCGCGCATCGACGATGTCGAGGAGATGTTGCCCAAGGCCAACTGCGGCGCCTGCGGCACCCCCGGCTGTCGTCAGTTTGCCGAGGGCCTGATCGCGGGCAAGTACGACCCAGCCCAGTGCACCGTGAATTCTAAGGAAATGAACAAATACATCGCCGACTTCATCGGTGTGGAGATGGGCAACCTCGAAAAGCGTGTGGCACGTCTCGCCTGCGCTGGCGGTGATCACGTGGCCTACATACGCGCCAGTTATGATGGCATGCAGACCTGTCGCGGCGCCGCACTGGTTTCTGGCGGTGGCAAGGGTTGCGCCTGGGGATGTCTGGGTTTTGGCGATTGCGAGACGGAATGCGAATTCGATGCCATCCAGATGACCCAACTCGGCCTGCCGGTCGTCAACGAAGATCTTTGCACCGCCTGTGGCGACTGCGTGGATGTCTGTCCCAAGGGTCTGTTCGAATTACACCCGGTCAGCCACCAGTTGTTTGTCGCCTGCAAGAATCTTGAGAAAGGGGACCAACCCGAAGCCGAGTGCGAGGTGGTGTGCACCGCCTGCGAACGCTGCGCGGTCGATTCTCCCGAGGGTCTGATCACCATCCAGAACAACCTCGCCGTCATCGACTACAGCAAGAACAGCCTGGCCTCCAAGGTTGCCATCCAACGTTGCCCCACGGGCGCGATCGTTTGGTTCGACAACAAGGGCGGGTATCAGGTCGGCAGAGACGCCAAGAAAATCATCCGTAAGACCGCCTTGCCGGTAACGGCCAGTTAACACAGCTTATCTCAAGAGATAAAAATCATGTTCGGTAAGAAAGACACCAAAACCTTCAAGTATCCCGGCGTACGCATGGCGATGGACGGCAACAGTGCCGTGATCATGTGCGAACGTGAGGCCTCGGATGCTGCGGGTGCCTATCCGATCACGCCCTCTACACAGATGGGCGAATACTGGGCGGAGGAGACAGCCAAGGGCCATATCAACGTCTCCGGGAAGCCGCTGGTTTTCGTCGAACCGGAATCCGAACATGCGGCTGCCGCTGTGACCGCCGGGATGTCCATGAGCGGATTGCGCGCCACCAACTTTTCCTCGGCGCAGGGCATCGCCTTCATGCACGAGTCCCTTTACGCCGCAGTCGGCAAGCGTCTGCCGTACGTTTTGAATATTGGCACCCGCGCCATCACCAAGGCCTCGCTGAACGTACACTGCGGTCATGATGATTATCACTGCATTGACGACACCGGTTTTTTCCAGGTGTTTGGCGATAACGCCCAGGGGGCGGCCGACCTCAACCTGATCGCACGCAAGATTGCAGAACTCAGCCTGACCCCCGCCGCCGTCGGCCAGGACGGTTTCCTCACCACCCACCTGATTGAACCACTGATGGTGCCGGAGCGTGAGCTGGTCGAGGAATTTTGCGGTCGCCCTGACGACATCATCGAATGTCCGACGCCTGCGCAAAAAATGATCTACGGCGAGAAACGCCGCCGCGTGCCCGAGGTGTGGAGCGTGGACAACTCGCTGCAGTCAGGCACGGTGCAGAACCAGGATGCCTACATGCAGGCGGTCGCGGCGCAGCGCCCCTATTTCTTCGATCACATTTCCAGCATCGCTGACGAAGCGATGGACGAATTCTACGAGCTGACGGGCCGCCGTTATCACCGGGTCGGCGAATACCGCATGGAAGATGCCGAATACGTCATCGTCGGCCAGGGCTCCATGATTATCCAGGCGCAGGCCGTAGCCGATTACCTGCGCCAGAGCCGCAAACTTAAGGTCGGCGTGGTCAATCTGACCATGTACCGCCCGTTCCCAGGCGACCTGATCGGCAAGGCGCTGAAGGGCCGCAAGGGTGTGACCATATTGGAACGCACCGACCAGCCGCTGGCAGAGGACCTGCCTCTGACGCGCGAGGTGCGTGCCGCCCTGACCAAATGCCTGGAGAACGGCACGCTCAAGGGTGAAATGCCCTACCCCAACTACGCATCCTACAGCGCCAGCGACATGCCTCGCATCTACACCGGTGCCTATGGCCTCGGTTCCCGTGACCTGCAACCGGAGGGCCTGGTCGCCGCAATCGAAAACATGCTGCCCGCGGGCAAGCACCACAAATTCTTCTACCTGGGGGTGGATTTTGTGCGCGAGCCGGAAGACCCCAAGGCGGAGATCTTCCAGCAGAACCTGCTCGACGCCTATCCTCACGTTGGCGAGCTGGCACTCAAGGGCAGCGAGAACCCGGACCTGTTGCCTGAAGGCGCTATCACGGTGCGCATGCATTCGGTCGGAGGCTGGGGAGCGATAACCACCGGTAAGAACCTGGCCATGGCCCTGTACGAGCTGCTTGGTTTCGACATCCGTGCCAATCCCAAGTACGGCTCGGAAAAGAAAGGCCAGCCGACCACCTATTACCTGTCGGCCGCGCCTGAGCCGATCCGCCTCAACTGTGAATATCACTATGTGGACGTGGTGCTGTCGCCGGACCCGAACGTCTTCGGGCATTCGAACCCCCTTTATGGACTGAAGAAAGGCGGCACTTTCATCATCCAGAGCGACCTTGAGACGGTCGAGGAGGCGTGGGCGCAATTTCCGATCCAGGCACAACGCTTCGTGGTCGAGAACGATATCCGCGTGTTCTGTCTCGACGGCTTCAAGATCGCCCGCGAGGAAGCCTCCAACCCCGAGTTGCAGCTCCGCATGCAGGGCAACGCATTTCAGGGCGCCTTCTTTGCCGCCTCTCCCCTGATGGAACGCGCCAACCTCACGGAGACCGGCCTGTTCGAAGCGATCGAGGCGCAGTTGCGCCACAAGTTCGGCAGCAAAGGCGAGCGTATCGTCACAGATAACCTGCGTGTAGTTCGCCGCGGTTTCGACGAGTGCGTAGAGATCACCGACAAGACCATCGGCAACGCAAACACCGGCGCACGTAAAAAGCCCAACCTGCCGCTGATGCTGCAGGCTATGCCCGAGGGCGACGGCCGTCTTTCCGATGTACACCGTTTCTGGGAGCACACCGGTTCCTTCTATACGTCCGGCAAGGGCTCTGACAACCTCGCCGACCCATTCCTCGCCACCAGTCTGGTACCGGCCGCAACCGGTGTTTACCGCGACATGACACAAATCCGCTTCACCTACCCGAAGTACGTGGCGGAAAACTGCACCGCGTGTGGGGACTGCTACACGGTGTGCCCGGACAGCGCGATCCCGGGCTTGGTCAACAGTGTCTCGGATATCTTCAATGCGGCCATTCTCAAGATCGAGACCGGCGGCATGCCGACCGAGTACCTGCGCCGTGAAACCCGCGACCTGGAAAAACGTCTGCGGGCGAAGATCGGCGATGATGGCGAGGCCGCCTCGGTCAACAAGCTGATCGATCAATCCGTGCTTGAACTGCTGGCCGAGTCTGAGTTGCA
>Ga0180429_10002960_pt1 | contig 13824 bp, 18 predicted proteins | sample SS_ome_FD_132428 | JGI IMG/M metagenome (GOLD analysis project Ga0180429, IMG submission 132428) | Hypersaline lake sediment archaeal communities from the Salton Sea, California, USA - SS_1_S_1 metaG | ecosystem: Environmental > Aquatic > Non-marine Saline and Alkaline > Hypersaline > Sediment ...
GGGTGGGGATGATCCTGACGACGCGGGAGGTGCTGGCGCTGATCGCGCGGGGGGATGCGCGGGTGGCGGCGTACGAGATCCGGATCGAGGAACTCGAGCAGGAGGTGTCCAGGCTGCGGAAGGAGGCGCTGCGGGCCGGGGAGGCGCGGCCACGCGGCAATGCAGATTGGGTGACGCTGGCCGAGGCGGCGGAACGGGTGGGCTCGTACGAGAACGCGGTCGGCAAGTGGGCGCGAGAGGGGGTGATCAGCGGAGAGAAGCGGTTGGTGCGGGGGAGTGATGGCAGGCCGAGCTGGATGTGGTACGTGGACGCGGACGAGCTGGCGGTGTACCTGGCGATGGATTACGAGGAGAGGCGGGCGGTGCGGCGGGGGAGGGTGGAGCTGGCGAGTGTGATCGGGGCGAATGCGGGTGATGATTGAGGTGGGATGCGGTAGGGAGGGAGCCCCCCCGCCATCGTGTGACGGCGGGGGGACGTTTTTAGTCTGTGAGGCTTTCTATCTGCGAGCGCAGAACACGGCGCGCGCGCTGTGGATTCGGCTCGTCCGGGTCGCGGTAGGCATCGAGGTGGCCTCGGTCGATGCGATTCGAGATGGCAGATACGACGACTCCCAAGATATCGGCAGCTTCGGTGATGGTGATCAGATCATCCCCACGCAGGCGGAAATGCGCTTTGCCTACGATGGCTCCCAGTGGAGAATCCCAAAACTCGCGGGGGATGCGGTAGCTGTAGCCCATCCCCGGCGCGGCAAACAGGCGCTCGCAGAGATCCTGGATGCCCTCGCTCACGCCCATCGCCAAGGCGGATTCGACATCGAGCTCTCCGGCCGCCAGCCGGGCGATCTCGGCGAGTTGATCGGCGAGGGCCGAGTTGTACAGGGCGTCCGATGCGACGAGCTGCACCTGGACACCGAGTACTGCTTGCTCGATCTCCCAGGTGCGTTTGCGCCAGTATTCCATTAGAAACTGCTGGATGGTATCGCGGTACTGCTGTGGTGTACGGTCGACGACACTCATTGTAAAATCCTCCTGTCTGTGGTAGAATAAAAGTGTGACCCCGCCGGGCTGGTCGGCGTGACGGGGTCACAGTGGGGCGGACGGGCGCAAACCCGTCCGCTCTTGCTAGTCTGTGCTGCCAACGCGTGCCAGTCGACCGGTACGGATGGCCTTGTTCCGGATCGCCTTGTGCCAGCAACCCAGGAGCAGCGCTTGGTGCTCTCCGTGGCGGATCGTGCCGCGTACATAGAGAACCGTTTTGCGCACGATGGCCTCAACCGCTACGTGATCGGTTCCGGCGAGAGCGACGTCGGGCTCGCTGTCTCCGCGCGGATCGCGCGCTACCGGGACGAAAAACCAGTCGCCCTGGCGATGGACAATAGTGCCTGTGGCCCGGGCCTGCTTGACCTCGGCGGGCTGGAGGTAGTCGAGCGCTTCGGCCAGCGTGCCGATGGTACTAGGGATCTGGGCGATGAACGGGGCCTCGTCGACTCCGACCAGATAGTGCCACATCCCCGCACCGTAGAGATCGCCGTATTTCCGCATTTCGATCAGGGCGATGCCCTCTCCTACCTCAACCGTGTAAAGGTTTTGGCCGTGGAGATGGGCATTGGAGCGATAGCCCTGGCCCGTCTCAACGATGATCGTGCCATCCTCGATGTAGGGCGGCTGGTGTTTGCCCCAGCAGCCGCAGTCGAATTTTCCCAACTGGACTGGAATCCCCGCTGTTACCAACGTGCTGATGTCGTTCCGTGTCTCGGTCATTTCAGGCTCCTTTCAGTCAACTTTGTGAACTCGATGTCTAGATTATACACCAACTTTGTGAGGTTGTCAAGAAAAAGGGCAGTTTTGGGCGAAACTTTTAACATTCGGGGCGGCCTCGGAAAAATTGAGATCCGCACGGATGTTCTGATTGGTGACCACACGGCTTGACAGGGGGTGGGAGAACGTGATATAATGATCGTACGTGTGTAGAGGCCGGGCGAGGTGATGCGGGTGGGGATCGTCGAGCGGATTGTGGCAGAGATACGACGGCACGCGGACCAGCTGGTGGGGCTGCTGACGCGCCCCGGGCAGCTGATTATCCACGTCAACCCGGCGAATAAGGCGGACCCGGTCACGCTGGAGGTCCGGGTCAAGATGTAGAGATTTGTGCGCGCCCGCAATGCGCGCGCCCGGAGCATCCCGAGCGGGCAGGGACCGGGCAAAATTATGAGGTGGGGCGATGCAGAGCGCATCGCGCATCGCCCCGAAGCGCCGGCGTAGCCGGGAGGAGCGCCATTCCCCAGATGGGGGGATGGCGCTTTTTTGTTGGGGCGAGGGCACGACACGTCGTGCCCGTACGGATCGCGATGGAGGGGACGATGAGTCCAGTGAGCGGGCTGCTGCGGAGCCGGAAATTCCTGGTGCTGGTGCTGGATACGGTGATCAGCATGGTGGTGTTTTTTGTGGGCCGGTATGCTGCGCCAGAGATGGCGGAGGATATCGGTTTTTTGATCGCGGCGCTGCAGCCTGTGGCGGTGATGCTGATCGGGGCGATTGCGTACGAGGACGCGGCTGCCAAGCGGGCTGGCGCTTTCCGACAGGCTCAGGATGCCCACAGGCGAGATCGATAGACGATGCCGGGGATCGAGTTCTGGGCGGCGCTGCTGGATGCGTCGGCGCCGGTAGCGCTGGCGGCGTTTGCGATCTGGGTGCTGCAGCGCGAGTTTAAGCGGCAGTTGCAGGAGCGGGACGAGCGATTGGCGAGCGAGCGCAAGCAGCACGAGGAACGGATGGCGATGGAGCAGCTCCAGCGGCGGGCGGAACACGAGAACTATCACGAGGAGCGCCAGGAGCTGGTGGGAGTGATCGAGCGGAATACGACGGCGTGGCACGAGACGACGTCGACGTTGGGGCAGATCGCGGCGGGGATGGCGATTTTGTGCACGTCGTTGGAGGAGAGCAGGCGGGACGTGGGCGCGATCCGGACGATGCTGGCGACGCGGCCGTGCATTGGGGATGCGGCGGTGGAGGATTGAGATCGCGCGCTGGGGCCTGGGGAGGATCCGAGTTCCCCCCCCTCCGGATCCGAACCAGGCCCGGGGGCGCGAATGGGGCCTTTGTCCCACATAGTGCGGGTGGGATCTCCACTGCGCTTCGAGGAGGATCCGAGTTCCCCCCCCCTCCGGATCCGAACCAGGCCCGGGGGCGCGAATACGCGCGTAATCAGATGTGGGTGAGTGGATGGATGAGGTGATTGTGGAGGCGCAGGCGCTTCCGGGGATGGAGGCGGCGATAGAGGATGTGGAGCCGGACGAGGCGGCGCAGCGCGCGGCCGCGTACCGCGTTTTTGCGTCCCAGCAGGTCGATCATCCGTGGCTGGATACATATTATACGCTGCGGGAGCAGGGGTGGAACTGGCGGCAGGCGATCTATATCGCGTGGCTGGCGATGCCGGAGGGCCGGCGGGTGCCACGGACACAGCACGAGCTGGCGACGGAGGTGCTGGGCCTGGCGACGGACCGGCGGCTGCGGGCGTGGCGGCAGGAGAACCCGGCGATCGAGGAGGAGGCGGTCGGGCTGCTGCGCAACCGGGTGTTTTCGGCGATCCCGGCGGTGATGGAGGCGCTGATCGAGAGCGCGAGCACGCCGAGCGGGCGGAATCACGCGGACCGGCGGACGTTTCTAGAGATGGTGGGGGTGCATTTTCGCCAGAATCGAGAGGTGCCGGAGGATCTGTCGGATCTGTCGGATGCGGAGCTGCTGCGGTTGGTGGATGGGGAAAAGATGCCTGGCCTACAGGGTGAGTTGGGTGAGTGAGCAGGAGCGGCTCCGTCCCTCGGTGGACTCGGGATCTCCGCCTCACGACGTTCGGCTCCGAACGGAATTGGCGCGGCGCGAGCTGGCCAGGCGGGATTATGGCCGGTACGCGTCGTATGCGTTCCCGGGGTGGATCGACGCGGCGCACCACCGGCTGCTGGCGGAGAAACTGCAGCAGGTGGAACGGTACGTGGCCACGGGCGGCGAGGCGGGGATCGGCCGCCTGTTGATTTTTATGCCGCCCCGGCACGGCAAGAGCCTCAATGCGAGCGTGCTGTTTCCGACGTGGTTTTTGGGGCGGAACCCGGACAAGCGGGTGATCATTGCCTCGTACAACGGCGCGCTGGCGATGGATTTTAGCCGCCAGGCACGGAACCTGATGTACGGCGAGCGGTACCGCGCGGTATTTGGCGACCTGTCCAGCCGGGAGGAGATAGTCGAGATTTCGGGGGACAGCCGGAGCGTGGAGAGCTGGAGCCTGGACGGGCACAAGGGGGGGATGGTGGCGGCCGGCGTGGGCGGGGGGATCACGGGCAAGGGGGCGCATCTGTTTATCGTCGACGACCCGCACAAGGACCGGGCGGACGCCGAGAGCAAGGCCAAGCGGGAGGCGGTGTGGGGGTGGTGGACGTCGACGGCGTATACGCGCCTCGAGGAGCACGCGGCGGTGATCGGGATGCTGACACGGTGGCACAATGACGACTGGGCGGGGCGGCTGATCAAGGCGATGGCCACGGACCCGAGCGCGGACCGGTGGGAGGTGCTGTGCCTGCCGGCGATCGCCGAGTCGTGGGCGGAGGAGGTGGACCCGGAGCAGGCGCAGCGGGCGATGCGGGCCGGGTGGGTGATGGCGGCCGACGCGCTGGGGCGGGCGCCGGGCGAGCCGCTGTGGGCGGACAAATACGACGATGTCGAGATGGCGCGGATCAAGGCCAACGTGGGCGGCTATGACTGGGCGGCGCTGTTCCAGCAACGTCCGCGACGGGAGGAGGGGAACATTCTCAAGCCGTCGCTGTTCCGGTACATCGACGCGGATGAGGTGCCGGCCGAAGTGCGACCGGTGCGATACCACGACCTGAGTGTGGGGCGGAGCAGCCGCGCGCACCCGCTGGCGAACGCGCTGTGCGGGCGGGACAAGCAGCGGCGATTCTATATCCTGGACGTGCGCGAGTTCCAGCCGCCGTGGAGCGAGGCGCGGAACAAGCTGGTGAATGTGATGCTGGAGGACGGACCCGAGGTCAAACAGGGAATCGAGGTGGCGGGGCAGCAGGACGGGTATTACCAGGATTTCCGCGACGACCCCAAGCTGCAGCTGCGGTCGATCGTGCCGGTGAATCCCAAGGCGGGCGGGGACAAAGAGGCGCGGGCGCAGTTGTGGGGGACGCGGGCAGAGGACGGGCTGATTTACCTGGTGCGCGGGCCGTGGAACGACGATTTTATCGAGCAGTGCGTCAATTTCCCGGCCGAGCCGAACGATATGGTGGACGGGGTGAGCGGGGCGTGGCAGATGCTGCCGGGATTCGTGAGCTGGGAGGATATCCCGGTGGGGACGCCGGTGGGGAGCTTGTTTGATCCGTTTAACGAGCGGGCAGGAGGGCACGTTGCGGACGTGCCCCTACGGGAGGGGGTTACGTGGCCCGGATAGACCTGATGGAAAAGGGGAAGACAGGCCTGCAGGCGTGGTCGGGGCAGGTGACCGAGGCGTATTCGACGAAATTGCAGTGGCCGGCGGCGTACGCGATCTATGACGAGATGCGCCGGCGGGACCCGGGGATCCGGTCGATGCTGAATGCGCAGATGCTGTTGTCTAGGACGGCCTCGTGGTATTTTGAGGCCGGGGGGACCACGGACGCGGACAAGCGGGCAGCAGAGCACCTGGAGGAATGCCTGCACGATATGAGCCACACGATCGAGGACGCGATCGAAGACGCGCTGAGCTGCGTGTGGTTCGGCTGGTTCTGGCAGGAGGTGTGCTACAAGCGGAGGGCGGACGGGCGGATCGGGTGGCGCAAGTGGGCGGAACGCCGGCAGAGCGCGTTCTACCGGTGGGATTTTGACGATGCAGGCGGGGTGCAGGCGATGGTGCAGCGGCCGGCGCCCTCGTACGACGAGATCGCGATCCCGATCGGAAAGAGCCTGCACTACCGAGGCCAGCGGGACGGCGGGAACCCGGAGGGGTGGGCGCTGGCGGAGAGCGTGTACGAGCCGTGGTATTTTCTCAAAAATCTGCACATCATCAGCGGGATTGGCTGGGAGCGGACGTTCGTCGGGCTGCCGGTGTTCGAGATCGAGGAAAAGACGGACACGGCCGACGACGCGCGGATCCAGGCGGTCGGCGAGGCGCTGATCGTCGGCGAGAAACAGTATGTGGCGGTGCCGCCGGGGGTCAAATTCCGCCTGGAGACGGTGCACAATACCTCGACGGAGACGCTGCTGAACCAGATCAAGTACGAGCGCCGGACGATGATGCAGACGCTGCTGGCCGACTGGCTGGACCTGGGGACGGGGCAGACGGGGTCCTGGGCGCTGGGGAGCGACAAGAGCCAGTTGTTCTTGATGGCAGTGGACGGGCTGCTGGACCGGATGGCGGCGATCGTGAACCGGTTCGCGGTTCCACAACTGGTGGCGTACAACGCGTGGGCGTTTCCCGGGGTGACGGCGATGCCCAAGTTGGCGCACAAGAAAGTGGAAAAACCGGCGATGGCGCAGTTGGGGGCATTCCTGCAGCAGGTGAACCAACTGCTGACGTGGACCGACGAGGATCAGCGGTGGCTGCGGACGCGGATGGGGATGCCGACGATCGAGGTGGGCAGCCGGGAAGCAACGGCTGAGGACGAGCCTGCGGACGAGGATGGGGAGGACGGGCGCATAGCGGGCACGGCGCGCCGTGCCCCTACGGAGATGGCGATGCTGGCGGCGGGCGATGGCGACCCGGACGAGGTGCGGGATCCGCTGGAGGACGAGCTGGCTGGAGAGATGGCGGCTTTTCTCGAGGGGCAGGGCGAGCGGGTGATCGAAGGGGCGGGGCGAGACGCGGCCCTGGCGGACGACGAGTCGTTTTGGGAGGACGAGGGCAAGCTGATGCTGGCGGCGCTGCTGCCGGCGATCATCGAGGCGCTGAACGCCCTGGGCGAGGCGAACGCGGACGCGATCGACATTGGGGTGGAGTGGAGCGAGGCGAACGCGCACGCGATGGTGTGGGCGCGATCGTACGCGTTCGACCTGGTGGGCGGGCTGAATGGGACGACACGAGAGGCACTGCGCGAGGCGCTGGCGACGTGGGCGGAGACCGGCGGGGACGTCCAGGTCCTGGAGCGGCTGCTGGCGCCGACGTTCGGGGAGAAACGGGCGCGGGCGATCGCGGGGACAGAGATCACGCGGGTGAATGCGGCGGCGGCGAGCGCGACGGGCTCGCTGGTGGGGGTGGTGTATGCGCTGCAGCCGCCGAGCCGGACGAACTGCCGGTGTTGGACGATCGTGCGGGTGCTGCCGGATGGGAGGCCGGTGGGGGTGTGGATGACGGCGGCAGATGACCGGGTGAGCAGGGCGCAGCGGATCATCACGCCGTGGGGGGACGTGGTGAGCGACGCGGACCTGCACGGGGTGATCGTGAGCGAGGGACCGTGGTTGGGGATGCGGTTCGAGGATGCGGCGGCAGATGTCAGGCTGCAAGCCTGACCTACAAGGATGGCGATGCTCGAGGTAGTGGCGACGATCGAGGGGCTGGAGGAGCTGGAGCAGGGCCTGGCCGAGATGCCGGAGGTGTTGGGCAGCGAGACGGAGCAGGCGATCGACCAACTGCTGCTGCTGGCGCAGGGGCGGTTGGCGACCTATCCGGCGCAGGCGATGGGGACGCGGTACCGGCGGACGGGCTTGCTGGGGCAGATGTGGGCGGGGGCGACGCACCGGGTGCGGCGGGTGAGCCTGCCGGGCGGGCGGATGTATGTCGAGGGGTCGGTCCGGAACGCGCGGCCGGGGGTGGCGTACGTGCAGGATGAGGGCAGCCAGGCCGAGGTGCACGTGGGGCGGTGGCAGACGGCGCAGCAGGTGATGGCGGAGCTGCAGCCGGAGGCGGACCAGTTGTTGGAGCGGGCCGGGGAGCGGGCGGTGGGGCAGGCGGCCACGGCCCCGAGGGGTTGAGAGGGCACAATGCATTGTGCCCCTACGGAGGGTGAGATGGGGAACGTGAGGCGGAAATTCCTGTACGTGGCGCTGAGCGCGGGCGAGGGGACGCCGGTGGAGGTGCTGCGGGTGGGGACGTTTACGGATATGCGCGGCCGCGAGGTGGAGATCGGCGAGAATGACCTGGACGCGTACGTGGCCAATTTTGCGGCGGGAGTGGCGGGGCAGGAGATCCCGGTCGACGTCGACCACGAGCTGGGCCAGGCGGCGGGGTGGCTGCGGAAACTCTGGCGCGAGGGGGAAAAGTTGCTGGCCAGCGTGGAGTGGAACGAGCTGGGGAAAACCCTGGTGGGGGAGGCGCGGTACAAATATATCTCGGCGGCGATCGATCTGGCGGAGAAATTTCTGCTGAGCATCTCGCTGACGAATTTCCCGGCGGTGCCCGGGTTGGCACCGGTGGCGTTGAGCCGGGACGCGCAGACATTTGAGGTGGAGCCGGGGCTGCTGGCGTGGTTGGCGAGGTTGCCGGCGGTGTTGGGCGTACGGGGCGCAGAGGGCGCACACGCGGGTGCGCCCCTACCGGCGGCGCTGGCGGATGGGGTGGCGGGGTCGGTGCGGATCGGCGAGTACCTGCAAGCGCGGATCCACAAGGCGTTCACCAACATTGCGGACGAGCTGGCGGCGAGCGGGATGCTGAGCGTGGAGGAGCGGAAGGAGCTGAGCGGCGCGATCGGGGCGGCGCTGGAGACGTTTGCGGGACAGGCAGGCGAGGCGGCGGAGCGGATGATCTCGGTCGGCGGGCCGGACCTGTATATGTATAGCCAACGGGCTGGCCGGGAGGCGGCCACTAGTGGAACGGAGGTGAGCGAGATGGGCAAGAGCGAAGAGGAATTGCGCGAAGAGATCCGACAGGAAGAGGCGGCCAATCTGGCGCGGGAGCGGAAGGCGGAGGCCGAGTTGCGGAAGCAGATCCGAGCGGAGGAGCGCGAGTTGCTCGAGGCGGAGCGAGCGCGGCACGACGAGCTGGTGACGTTTGCGCAGACGGTGTGCGGCGGCGAGGGCGGCCAGGGGCTGAGCGAGCCGGTGGAAGAGGTCGTGGCGTTCCTGGAGGCGGTGCCGGAGGCGGCGCAGGCGCAGGCGAGGCGGATGCTGCAGGCCAAGGTGGTGGATTTTGGCGAGGTGGGGTCGCGCCGGGATGGGGAACCCGGTGGGAACGGGCGGCTGGATCCGCGGATCGCGGCGATGCTGCAAAAATGGGTCGATGGCGGGGAGAGCGTCGAGGCGTTTTTCGAGGCGAATCCCGAGATCGGCGAGATGAGCGGGTACGATTTGGCCGAGTTTAGGGCCAGCGAGTAGGCGGCGCGCCGAGCCGGGCGTGACTGAGACATAGGAGGGCAGAGATGGCGAATGCAACGGCTGATCAGCCTCTCCGGATTTTGGGAGAGGCAGTTACGGAAAAGTTCCACCACGACAACGCGGCAGACCGCACGGTGTACAAAGGGGAGCCGCTGATCATCAACCAGACGGTGGACACGCTGCACCCGCAGGCGTGGCACGACGGGACGGGCGAGGGGGTGGTGGCGGCGACGGACGTGTTCGTGGGCATCGCGGCTGAGGGTGCGAGCATCAAGACCACGGACAGCGAGAGCGGACCAGACACGCTGATCGAGGCGTACGTGCAGCCGACGATCGTGGGGTTCAAGAGCACGGTGTTTACGGACGCGAGCATGGGCGCGGCGGTGTATATGAGCGATACCACGACGCTGAGTACGACCGCGGCGGACAATCCGGTGATCGGCAAGGTGCACCGGGTGCTCGACGGGTATGTGTATGTGCGGCTGGCGAGCCCGGCGATTTGCACCGGGGCATAGTAATGTCAGGCTGCAAGCCTGACCTACAGGACCGATAGAGCAGGAGGATAGAGATGCCAACGAGTGGGAATGTTCCAAAGCATTTGGTTGTGGGGGCGCGGACCGGATTTTTGACCGCGGTGAAAGACTATGGTGGCCGATTTGCGTGGCCGCGGCTCGCGGTGACGGTGAATATGGACGCCAAGGCGGTTGATTTGGTGGATCTGGGCGCTGCGCCGATGCCGGTTGAGGATTTGGCGCGGCAGGTGCAGGATTTCATCGAAAAGACCAAGGAAGTGAAGCCGCGAGACTGGAACCTGCTGACGTGGGTTTCGTACAACTCGGTCAAGGACGACCAGACCGGGATGCTGGAGCGAAAGGTTCGCCAGGCGGGGCGGAATTTCCAGCGGCACATCAACAAGCGCGTGTTTACCGTCTTGAACGGCGGGGATGGGACGACGTACGGCTCGTGCTATGACTCGCAGGATTTTTTCGACTCGGACCACGTGGACCAGGGCGCGCACTATGCGACGGCGCAGGACAACGAGGGCGCGCTGGCGCTGAGCATCGACAATTTTAACACGGCGTGGGAAGCGGCGCAGTTGTTTATGGACGACCAGGGCGAGTACACCGAGTACGACTATGACCTGCTGGTGTGCCCGCCGGCGCTGTACCGCGAGGCGAAAAATATCGTGGCGAACGAGTGGGCATACGACACGGCGAACCGTGAGATTAACCCGTTCAAGGACCTGCTGACGTCGCCGCTGCTCACCAGCCCGCACCTGGATAGCACGGCGTGGTACCTGATCGCGTCGAGCGAGGAGGTCAAGCCGCTGATCCTGTGTATGCGGGAGCAGCCGAACTTGCAGGAGGCGTGGTTCGATCCGCTGGCGGCCGACGGCGGGCGGTACTATTTCAAATTTTTTGGCCGCTACGAGGTGCATTACGGGGACTGGCGGCTGGCGTACCAGGGCAACACATAGAAAGGCGTCAGGCAGCATGCCTGACCTACGAGAGGGGGCGGCGATGAGCAGACGCGGCAGGGCGGCCTGGCGCTGTGCCGGGCTGCCTGAGTGAGGGCACGGCACGCCGTGCCCGTACGGGATCGGAGGGTAGGATGAGGCGGAAATGGTATGTGGGCGGCGCGATGGCGCTGCTGTTGGTTGTGGCGCTGTTGTTCGCGCAGGGCTGCAATGGTTGCGCGGGGCCAGAGGTCTCGCAGCAGGCGCTGGCGGGCGATGTGAGCAATTTCTCGGGGTTGCACGTGGCGGTGCCGACGGCGGTGGCCACGGCGACGCCGGGGCTGATGGTGGATAGCAGCGGGGTGAGTAACATTTTCGAGGTGCGCGACGCGGCGACGCCGGTGTTTGCGATCAACGATGGTGGGGCGGTGGTGCAGACCGGGGACCTAGCGCTGACTGGAGATGTGGCTTTGACGGGCGGGTTGGATCTGTCCGGCCTGCTGCAGACGAGTTTTGCAGATTTGACGGTGAGCGACGGGGACACGATCACGCCAACGGTGACCACGTACGCGCTGGATACGAGTGGCGCGGTGACGGTGACGCTGGCGGCCAGTGCGGATGAGGGACAACTGCTGATCCTGATCAACGACGACGCGAATGCCGTGATCATCGCCGATACTAACCTGAGGTCGTCCGACGGCAACGCGATCACGCTGACCGCGGCCAATGATATTGCCGTGTTCATTTATCAGGATGCAGAGTGGAACGAGCTGCTGCTGATCACGAACAGCTAGAGGGGGACCGATGGTGAAACGATATGAAGTGCGCGTGCGCGAGGGGGTGAGCTTGCCGCTGGTGCAGGCGGCGGGGCGGCGGTTCCCGAAATGCGAGGCGACGGTGGTGCGCGAGGGCAACCCGGGCCTGGCCGAGATGCGGGCAAACGAGCTGTTGGAGGTGGTGGAGATCGGGCCACAGGTCCAGCGGGACGCGGAGATCTCGCCCTTGCCGGGACTGGAGGAGGCGGACGATGAGACGGAATAAGCGGATCAGCGTGACGCCGACGGTCGACACAGACGCGTATACGGCGGGAGATGTGGTCGGCGGGCTGATGACGTTCGCGGTGGGCGGCGTGGGGCTGAGCGGCTCGATCCGGAGCGTGATTGTGGTGGATGATCACGGACAGACCGAGCCGTACACGCTGTACTGGTTCTATGCGCGGCCGTCGACGATCGCCGATGACGCAGCGTTCGCGCCGACCGTGGCGGATCTGAAAAAGCTGGCGACGACGCTGCTGCTCGAGGCGGGAGACTATGCGACGGTGAACTCGAACGACGTGGCGATCCTGGGCGGGCGCGAGGATTCGGCGATGGACGTGCCGTTTACGTCGGATGACGGGAACCTGTACCTGTACGCAGTGCCGGCGGATACGCCGGACTATAACGCGGCGACGGACCTGACGTTCATTTTGACGGTGCGGATCGACGACTAGGCCGCACAGGGCGCAACACGTTGCGCCCGTACGGAGGGGGTGGGTATGTATTGGCAGAGGCTGCCGTTGGACGCGTTGAAACCCAAGTGGGTGCTGGACGGGTTCCCGAAAGCAGGGCTGCATTTGCTTGAGCAGATGCTGTGTCCGGTGGCGAAGCCGCAGCCGGCGGACGCGGTGTGCCGGGACCATTGGGTGGGGACGTTCAACGGGAACGCGTGGACGAACGAGTGGCTGCCGCTGCGGACGACGACGTTCCGGCTGGCCAGGCTGACGAGCGGCTACTATCTGAAGGGACACCTGGGGTGGCGCGAGGACCTGGAGCAGTTCCTGTACCTGAGCGGGGCGGCGGTGGTGTTTGTGTACCGCGATCCGCGCGACGTGGCGGTGAGCCAGGCGCACCACATCCTCAACCCGGACGACTATCACTATCAGCACCCGAACAAGGATGTGTACCGGGATCTGAAAACGTTCGACGCGGCGCTGGCGGCGGTGATTGGCGGGGTGGGGCCATACCCGGGGGTGATGGAGCGGTGGGCGCTGTACGCGCCGTGGCTGGATGTGGAGTGGGCGCTCAAGCTGCCGTTCGAGACGATGCGGCAGGAGCCGCTCGAGTCGGCGCGGATGCTGCTGGAATACGGCCTGCGGCGGGTGACGGCGAGCATCGGGATCGAGATCCGGCTGGACCCGGAGGAGTACGAGGCGACGGCGGCGAAAATGGCCGAGGTGAGCCAGCAGACGGAGCGATCGCCGAATTTCCGCCGGGGGCAGGTGGGCGGATGGCGGGCTGTGTTTACGGACGAGCACGTTGCCGCGTTCAGGGCGCACGATGTGGAGAGGTGGGTGGAGCGGTTGGGGTATGACTGGTGAGCGAGGCGGTCGAGCGGTTGATCCTGTTGTACGGGTGGGTCGTTGGGTTTATGGTCGACTCGCCGATGCACTTTTTGCTCTCTGCTATTTCGGGCTGTGGGGCGTACTGCGTGACGTGGACCATATACCGAGCTATTTATACGCGTTGTTCCCCACGGCTTATCCGGCGTTTGCAGGAATTGGAGGTCGATTTACTCATCGACTGGGTTTTGTTTCTCTTTGCGTTGTTGTGGGCGGATTGGGCGCATATGTGGCGGGACGGGTGGCCTGGATTCTGATCGATTTGGAGGAATGAGATGAACAGCGAGCTGAGATTTGGCGGTCGGGTGGTAGCGCGAAAGTTGGCGGCACCAGGGCCGGGGTGGCTTTACAGGGTCCGTAATTTCCCTAATGTGTGGTCTGGCACTTGGCGGCACGCACTGGCGCGCGCGCTGAAAATGAACCATATGCTGGGCAGGCTGCGGGCGGTTTTGGTCCGTGCCGATGGATCGCGCGTCAACTATGGCGTGATCAGTACGAATTTGGTGACTACTGCTTTTGTCAACGACATGGTAGATGAGTTGATCACCGAGACCAGCGGCTGGGGCGACTACAAATACCATGATTCGGGCGTGGGCACGACTGGGGCCGCCGTCGGTGATACGGACATCGAAACCACAGATGGCGAAAGCCGCGAGGCCGGAACGCAGGTCGAAGACGCGGCCAACATTTACGAGAGTGTAGCCACGATCAGCTA
>Ga0180429_10002962_pt1 | contig 13819 bp, 12 predicted proteins | sample SS_ome_FD_132428 | JGI IMG/M metagenome (GOLD analysis project Ga0180429, IMG submission 132428) | Hypersaline lake sediment archaeal communities from the Salton Sea, California, USA - SS_1_S_1 metaG | ecosystem: Environmental > Aquatic > Non-marine Saline and Alkaline > Hypersaline > Sediment ...
AGAGCATCGGCCATGGCCTGCAGGATCGCGTTTTTCTTGCGCGTTCCCAGCGGGAGCAGTTCGTGGGCCGCGGCGACGGCCTGGTCGCCGATGGCAGTCATGTCTTCATGCAGGTTCATTGCACTGTCCTTCCCGTGCGGTCTTCTTTCCTCGCGCGGCTACAGGCCGGAGGCGAGAATCATCGTGCCGACGTCGTCCCCATTCATGATCCGCGGCAGGATGCCGGTTGAGCGCCCGTTGGCGATGATGACCGAACACCCCATTTTGACGACCGCCTCGGCCGCCTTCAACTTGGTCTCCATTCCGCCGGAGGACAGGGCCGTCTTGACGGGCACGACGAGCTTGTAGACCTGGCGGTTGACCGATTCGATATACCGCAGCCGGCGGGACCGTCCGCCGGCCCCCTGCTCCCGGATGCCGTCCACGGTCGTCAGCATGATCAGGACGTCGGCGCGGATGAGCTTCACAACGAGGGAGGCAAGGTAATCGTTGTCGCTGACCGAGAGATCGGCGCGGATCTCCTCGCTGGACACGACGTCGTTCTCGTTGATGATCGGGATCACCCCCTGCCGGAGCAGGTGCTCCATGGTGCGCCGGGCATTGGTCAGGCGGATCTTGTGCCGGAAATCGTCGTGCGTGAGCAGGACCTGTCCGATGGTGCAGCCGAGCTGCGCGAAGAGTTCGTCGTAGCGCGCAATCAAGCGGCACTGTCCGACGGCGGCCGCCATCTGCTGCTCGGGCAGCGTGGCGGGTCGCTCGGTCATCCCGAGCGCCTCCATGCCGGTTCCCACGGCGCCGGAGGTGACGACGACCACGTCGCGGCCGCTCTTCTGGATGTGGGCGATGTCGGCCGCCAGTTGCCGCATGCGGCGGCGGTCCGGGCGGCCGGTCTTCTGCACCAGCACGCGGCTGCCGATCTTGATCACCACGCGGCGGGCGTCGGTCAGAATCTCTCGATAGCGAAGCGACTTCTTCATGATCCAGGAACCCGCAATGTACCGTAACGCCCTTGCCGGGCGCAAGATGCGATCCCCCCGGGCTACGGGGTCTGGGACAGGGCGGCCACGGCGGCGCCGGTCAGCGGCGATTCCGGCAGATGGATGAGCAGGGTGCGACGGCCGCGCGGGTCCAGCAGCCGGAACAGGCGCCGTTCCACGCGCGCTTGAAAACCCCGGACCTTATGGAACGTGGAGCCGTCCACATTCACGCAGACCGGGCGCAGCGGATCCGGTTCCCCGCTCCGGACGGCCGTGGCGGCGATGACCACGGCCATCAGGATCGCGGCCCGCTCCACGATCGCGTCGAACAGCAGGTAGCAGGCGCGGCGGTCCATGTCCGTAAACGGCGCACCGGCGAACGGACCGTCCGCGAGCGGGCGGTTCAGGTACTCGGTGACGGTGATCGGCGAGAGTTCCGGCATCGCGCGCACGGCGTCGGCCGCGGGGCGGGAGAACAACCCCGCGTCGGCCGCACGGCGCAACAGCGCGAGGCACAGGTTCCCGCGGTAGGCGCCGGAGACCATCTTCTCGAGGCGGTATCGGCCGGGGTCGTCCGTTTGCGCGTCGACGATGTGATCGATCGCGGCGGCCGGGACGGCGCCGAACCCGCCGGCTTCGATATTGATGACCTGCGTGCCCTCCCGCGGAAGGTCCGTTCGTTTCCGGATGTTCCGGTTCGGCTCGACATAGGCGGCGTTCATGCCCGTGCCCAGAATCAGGCCCACAGTGGCGCCGCCCTCCTCCGCCTCCTTCGTGCCGCGCGCCGCCAGCAGGGTGGCCACGGTGTCGTTGAGCAGCGTGATCCGCGGGCGATAACCGTGCCGTGCCAGCCGGTCGAGAAGGCTGGCGCCGATCAGCCGGCCCTCGACCTCCGGCGCCTTGACTTCCTTGGTCCAATGGATCAGCCGGCCGTCGCGGTCGGGAAACATCTCGGTGGGATAGGAGAAACAGAACCCGATCCGGTCGGCGCGGTCCGCGAGCGGCAGCAGGTACTCCGCCAGGCGTTCGAAAAAGGCGTCGGCGGAGAGTTCGCGATCGATGCCCGGCATTCGTTCCCGCCGGACCACGTCGATGGACGGGGCGCCGTCCTCCCCAAACCGCGCCGTTCCGATCCGCAGGTGGGTGCCGCCCGCGTCCATCACGATGGCCGTGGCGTCGCGTTCGACCGGGTGGTCCGTGTCCAGGAAGGTGGGAATCATGCCCAGCGCGCCGGGCGGGGCCGCCGCGCCGGTGCGCGCGAGGCCTCGCTCCATTTCGGTCAGAAAGCGGTCGAGGACGGCCTCCGCATCCAGCCCCGCGGAATCGAGGCCCTCGGCCGTCAGGAACTCCTGTACATGTTGTCGGTATGCTTCCATAGGCTGCGCATCCTACCGGAACGGGGCCGCGGGCTCAAGTTGACTTCTCGCGCCGTCCCGCCTACAGTGCGACGCGTGCTCCGCAACATTGCCATGCTGATTCTGTGCCTGCTGGCCGCGGGCGGTTTTGCCGTCATCCTGATCAGGTGTCTGCGCCGCCTGAACCGCATCGAGGAGGAGATGTGGGGCGAGAAGGCCCGGCTGGTCGGGGACCGCAGGAAGGGGGCGAAGGGGGATGCCGAGCCCAACCCGTAGAACCCGTCTCGTGCAGTTCGACGTCGCCCCCGGCCGGCCGGCGGACAACACCGCCCGGATGCTGGAAGCCATCCGGCAGGCGCAGTCCGACGGCGTGGAGCTGCTGGTCTTTCCGGAAATGGCCGTGCCCGGCTATCTCCTCGGCGATGCCTGGGAGCGCGAGAGCTTCCTGCGCGAGTGCGAACGTTGCGGCCGGGAGATCCAGGCCGCCGCGGGCGGCACGGCCGTGGTGTTCGGTTCGGTCGGCCTCGATTGGAAACGCCGCAACGAAGACGGCCGGGTCCGCAAGTACAACGCCCTCTTCGTGGCGCACGAGGGCCGCTTTCTCGGTCCTTCCGGCGGCCCGTATCCCTTCGTGGTCAAGACGCTGCTGCCCAACTACCGCGAGTTTGACGACAGCCGCCACTTCCACGACCTGCGCAAACTGGCCCTGGAGCTGGACCGGCCGCTGCGGGACCTGCTGCGGCCCGTCGAACTGAATGGCCTGGCGCTGGGGTGTATGCTCTGCGAAGACGCCTGGGACTCGGACTACGGGTTCTCCCCGCTGGCCGCTCTCGCGGCCGCCGGCGCCGACGTGCTGATCAACATCAGCTCCTCGCCGTTCACCGTCAACAAGGACCGGAAGCGCCGGCGCGTGTTCGCGCGCCGCGTGGCCGCGTTGCGGCGGCCGCTGCTGTACGTCAACAACGTCGGGCTCCAGAACAACGGCAAGACCGTGTTCACGTTCGACGGCGCCTCGTGCGCCTACGATGCGCGCGGCGGGGTGCTGCCCGCCGGCGCGCCGTTCGAGGAGACCGTGCTGACGCTGGACCTGGCGCCCGGTCCGGCGGCCGCGTTCGGCCGTCCCCTCGCAACACGCGGCGACACCGTTGCGGAAATCGCCGGGGCGCTGCTGTACGGGACGGGCCGCTTCATGGCGCTGTGCGGCGCGGAGCGCGTCGTCGTGGGCGTCTCGGGCGGCATCGATTCCGCCGTGGTGGCCGCGTTGTACCGGCGCCTGCTGGCGCCGCGCGACCTGCTGCTGGTGAACATGCCCGGCCCCTACACCTCGGAGACGACCCGCGGGCTGGCGCGGGAGTTGACGGCGAACCTCGGCTGTCTCGGCGTCGAGCTGCCGATCGGCGACAGCGTGGCCTTGACGCGGCGGCAGGTGGACGGTTGCGAGGCGCGCAGTGCGGACGGCGCGCTGCGCGAACGCCTGGCGCTGACCGGGTTCAACATGGAGAACGTGCAGGCCCGCGACCGGTCCGCGCGCGTCCTGGCTGCGGTGGCATCGGCGTTCGGCGGCGTGTTCACCTGCAACGCCAACAAGTCCGAGGCGACGGTGGGCTACACGACGTTCTACGGCGATCTGGCGGGGTACCTGGCCGGTATCGCCGACCTGTGGAAGACCGAGGTCTACGCGCTGGCCCGGCACCTCAACACGGCGGTGTACGGCCGCGCGGTCATCCCGGCCGGCATCCTGGACATCGTGCCGTCGGCGGAGCTGAGCGCGGCGCAGGACGTAGAGCGGGGACAGGGGGATCCGCTCGTGTACCCGTATCACGACGCGCTGTTCCGGAGCTGGGTCGAGCACTGGAACCGCGCGACGCCGGAAGACATCCTCGCCTGGTATCGCGAGGGGGTGCTGGAAGAGAAGATCGGCTATGACGGCAAGGTCGAGGCGATCTTCGACGGCCCGGCCGCCTTGATTCGCGACCTGGAGCGCTGGTGGGACCTGTACCAGGGCACGGGCGTGGCCAAGCGCATCCAGGCGCCGCCGGTGCTGGCCGTCAAGCGCCGCGCGTTCGGGTTCGACCACCGCGAATCGCAGCTCGGCGCAACCTACACGCGCCGCTACGCCGAACTCAAGGCGTCCCTGCTGACGTAACCGGACCCGCCCGCCTGCCGGGGCACGCCCGCTACGCGCCCTTCGCGTGGTGCGCCCGCTCGGATGACGCGGCCGGCTCGTGGCGGGGCAGCACGCCGTTCTCGCGGACGAACGACAGCACGCAATCCGGCAGAGGGCCCCGGCCTTTCCAGCGCACCGGCTTCTCGCCGTAGAACCGGTTGCCCAGGAAGAAGAGCGTCTCGCCGTCGGGCAGCGGGATGTAGGCGGGCATCTCGCCGTCGTGCGCGCACCGGAACCTCTGCAGCGGCTCCGGCACGTCTCCGTTCCCGTCATACTGGACGCACACGCCGGTCCGGATCACGTACAGCTTCTCCCCGTCTTCCGGTTCGCCGTCTTCCGGGGGATCGGGCCGGCGCAGCGTGTCACGGACCGCCGCCGGCAGCATGTTGTCGCGGTCGCGCAGCGACCAGCAGAACCCCAGCTCTTCGAGCTGGTGCACGCGCTCCGACGAGAGGCGTCCCTTGCGATAGCTGTGCCGCTGACTGTGGACCCAGTTGGCGAGTTTCTGCGATGCGGGATAGCGCTCGGGCACGTTGGCGTGACCGTGCTCGTCCACGAACGCCTGCAACGCGCGGTACATTCTCTGCCAGGCGCGATTGGAGGCCGACCACACGAAATCAAGCGCGTCCAGCGCCTCGATCTGCTGCGCGTCCAGCTCGCCCACCTTGCGTTTGTACCGCTGGGCGGCCACCCAGCGGCCGAGCCGCTGGTACGGCCCGGCCCGCGTCGGAACACGGCAGTGCCCGTGCGTCTCGCGAAACGCTTTCAACGCTTCGTACATCGTGTCCCATTGGTGACTCATGTCCAGCCCCGACGCTAGTCGGCAACGCCAAAGAACGCAAGGGGAAAGCCGGACGCCGCGGAGTAAGGAACGCGCGGCGCGCGGAATCTCACGGCGCGCGCATGAGCTCGTCCACCATGCAGAGGACGAGCCGACCGACCGTCTCCAGGCTGCGCGGACTCATCTTGTCCAGCGTATCCTCCGGGGTGTGCCAGTAGTCGTTGCGGCCCGGTTGGGAGCCGTACTCGAAGTCGATGAGATCGACAGCCGGCATCCCGGCCCGCAGGAAGGGGACATGATCGTCGAGAATGGCCCCGCGCGCCAGCGAGAGCCGGTCGCGCACACCGAGCCGGCGCGCGCAGTCAAACGCCAGCGTGGTCAGCCGCGGCGTTCCGTTGCGCGGCAGCGTGAGCGTCAGATCCCGATCGCCGACCATGTCGATCACGATGACGGCCGCCACCTCCGCGGCGCGGTTGTTGCGCACCAGCGTCTGTGCCAGGCGGCGGCTGCCGTGCAGGCCGTCGTGCGGGCCGTACCGCACGCGGCATTCCTCGCCGTCGAAGAAGGCGAACAGGATATCGTAGCGGTGCGGTGCGCGGGCCTGGAGATGCGCAGCGAGCGCGAGCAGCAGGCCGGTGCTCGATCCGGAATCGTTGGCGCCGGCAAAGTCGTCGCTGACGCCCGCCTTCGTGTCGTAATGCGACGCCAGAATGATGGTTCCGCGCTCCCGGCCCGTCAGCTCGGCATGCACGTTGCGGAACACGGCCGTTCCGCCGGGCACACGATCCTCAAACGTGTCGACCAGCGGCTCCAAGCCGGCGACGCGCAAGCGCTCCGCCAGGTATGCCGCGGCCGCGGCCGCCCCCGGTGTGCCGGCATGCCGGGGGCCGAGGGAGACGAACGCCTCCACTTCCGGCCAGGCGGACGCGCCGCGAAAAGCGGCGGGTGCGATGCGCGGCGCCGGCGCCTCCGCGCGCTCGCCGCGCCGGCAGGCGCCGGCCGACAGCAACACGAGCAACGCGGCGGCCCCGCGCAGGGCCGGCCGCGCAACGGATGTGCCGGCGCGCGTCATGCCTCAATCCACCGTGATACCCAGAACGTCCAGGATGCGGTCGAGGTCCTCGCTGGAATAGTAGTCGATCTCGATGGTGCCCTTGCCCTTCTTCCCGTTGGCATAGGTCCGGCAGGAGGTCAGGCGCACGGCCGACCCGAAATGCGCGTGCAGCCGATCGCTCAGATCCCCGATGTGGCTGGCCGGAATGTCCCGGCGCGCGGCGCGCGGCTTGCGCGCCGGCCGGGCTTCGCGTTCGATCCGTTTTTCGAGGTTGCGGACCGACAGGTTCTCCTCGATCGCACGGCCCGCGTACAGAACCTGCATCTCGGGCGACGCGACGCCGGCCAGCACTTTGGCATGGCCGGCGCTGAGCCGGCCTTCGGCGACGAGGCGGCGCACGTCCGCCGGCAGATCCAGCAGGCGCAGCGCGTTCGTCACGGTGGCGCGCGCCTTCCCGACGCGCTCCGCGATCTGCTCCTGGGTCAGGCCGTAGCGCTCCGCGAGCATCTGGTAGGCCTCCGCCTCCTCCAGGATGCCCAGGTCTTCGCGCTGCACATTCTCGATAAGCGCCAGCTCCAGCGCGTCGCGCTCCGCGGCCTCGATCACCATCGCCGGCACGCGCGCCAACCCCGCGGCCGCGGCCGCGCGCAGCCGGCGCTCGCCGGCAATCAACTCGTACCGCTCGCCCTCCAGGCGCCGCACGAGCAGGGGCTGCAGCACGCCCCGTTCGCGAATCGACGCAGCCAGCTCGTCCAGCGCCGCCGCGTCGAACGCGCGGCGCGGCTGTTGCGTGTTCGCTTCGATCGCGGCGACCGGCAGCTCCCGGACCGCGGTTTCCGACGGCGCCGGCCGCTCGTCCTGCAATCCGTCGTTGATCAGGGCGCCCAATCCGCGCCCCAGCCCGCGTTTTACGGCCATGGTCCTTCTCCTTCCGTCCGCTTCACGGCGGGTCGTGCGGCTGCACCTTGATGGTGGCGCGCAGCCCGCCGCCCTCCTCGACTTCCAGGTGCGGGGCATGCAGCGCGCCCTCCAGGACGCCCCCGGCCTTGATCCGCACCATCCCCTCGCACGTGACCGATGCCTTCAAGCGGCCCTCGATGTCCAGGTTCCGGCACGAGACCTTGTGGCGGAGCGTGATCCGGGCGCCGGGCCGAATCCGCATGTCCCGAAACGTCGTCTGGCGCGGACTGTAGCGCGCCCGCGCACCCAGCTCCAGGCGGCGCCCCACGCGGAGCCGGCCGCCGCGCGCATCGCCCTCCAGCACGAGATCGCGCGCCACGATGCTGCCCTCCGTAATCCGGCCGTCCGTTGTGATTTCCACACTGCCGATCGTCTTGACGTCGCCCGCCCACTCGCCCCGGATGCACAGGTCGTCCATGGCCAGCGAACAGTGGCATTTCGGGCAGATCGGTTTCTGGATCCGCCCGCGGACAACGAACGCGTAGCCGCACTCGTAGCACAGCAGGTCGTGCCGCGGCGGAACGGCCGTGCTGCCGATGCGGGAGGCGATCGTGCGCTCCGACCCCTCGGGCGGCGTGTCGGCGTCCGGCAGCCGCGTTTGCGAAGGCCGGGTCTTCAGTTTGCGGCCGTGCCCGGTCTCGCCGGCGCGGCGCGCTGCCCGGATGGAGGCCAGCCCGTCGATCACATTGGGGTTCTTCGGATGGGGCAATGCTTGCCTCCCGTCCCGGCGTGCCGCCGCAGGGCGGCGCTATTTCCTGCCGCTGCCGCCTTTGCCCCGATCCTGTTCCTTCTGCCCGGGCTCGCGGTCCGGTTGGTCCTCCGTCCCGGAGGGCGGGCTGGACGGCCCCTGACGGGCGCCGGAGGGATTCACTTCCGACTTCCCGACGAACGTGACGCCGTCTTCGACGGTCAGCCGCTTGGCCCGGATGTCGCCGGTGAGACGGGCGGTGGATTTCAGCTCGATGCGGTCGCGGGCCGTGACGTTGCCGGTGACTTCGCCCATGATCGAGATCGACTCGACGGACAGGTTGCCCTTCACCGCGGCGCTGTCCCCGATCACCGCGCTGCCCTTGCAGGTCAGGTCGCCCTCCAGTTTGCCGTCCAGTCGAATGTCGCTGGCGCACTGAATGGAACCGACAATTTCGATATCGCTGGCAATCGTGGATTTCACAGTCTCGTCTTGGGCCATCACGGTGTCTTCCTTCCTCCTGATCCAGTTGCTTGGTGTTTCGGCTACGGGTACATGGCAACGCGGTCGAGCCCGGCAATCTCGGGCAAACCGAACAGCAGATTCATGTTCTGCAGGGCCGAGCCGGCCTGGCCCTTCACGAGGTTGTCGATGTACGACACGATCCGCAGCCGGCCGGTGCGTGCGTCGGTGCTGACGACCAGTTTGCAGCCGTTGGTTCCGCGCACATGCGGCGACCCGATGGCAGCCGTCGAGGGATAGGTTCGCACGAACGGCGCCCCGGCGTAGAACGCGTCGTACACCGCGCGGACGTCGTCCTCCTCCGCGGGCGCCCGCAGCGTGCCGTACAAGGTGGACAGGATGCCCCGGCACATGGGCACGACGTGGGCGGTGAAGGTGACGCGGATCTCCCCGCCCGCGAGCCGCCCGAGCTCCCGCTCGATTTCGCAGACGTGCTGGTGGCCGGCCAGCTTGTACGCATTCATGTGCTCGTAGCGCGCCGGGTAATGGAACGACGGCGCCGGCTTCCGGCCGGCGCCGGACACGCCGGTCTTGCAGTCGCACACGATGCCGTCCGCTTCCAGGAGTCCCGCGTCCACGGCGGGGGCGAGCCCCAGCAGACAGCTTACGGCGAAACAGCCGGGATTGCCGACGATACGCGTGGCGGGCCCGATCGCGCCGCGCCGCAGCTCGCTCAGCCCGTAGACCGCCTCGGGCAGCAGCGCAGGCGCGGCGTGCTCGGGTGAGCGCCCGATGCGCGTGGCGTAGTCGGCGTACGCCGCGGCGCTGTCGAAACGGAAATCGCCGCTGTAATCGATCACCTTCGCGCCCCGCTCCAGCTCGGCGGCGGCCAGCGTCATGCCGACGCCGTCCGGAGTGGCCATGAACACAACGTCGTGCGCCGCGGAGGCGGCCGGCGACGCCGGGTCTTCGATGGTCCGATCGCAGAATCCTTCGAGGTGCGGGTACAGCGCGCTGATCGGCCGGCCGATGTGCTCCACGTCTACCAGGGTGGCCGCCTCCGCTTCGGGATGGGCCGTCAGCAGCTCCGCGATGCCCACGCCGCCATAGCCGCCGGCCCCGACAATCTTCGCCTTGATCATGGTTCCTCCCAGGGGAATGGTCCGGCCTTTGGCCGGAAGCGCCGCAAACGGTAAGGCGGGCGGGGCAGTCCTGTCAAGAGGCAGCTCCACATGCAACGGCATTTTGAGGTTGACGCGAACGTGCGCTTCGTGTTCCCCTTCTAGCGTTGTGCTCCCTTTTTTCGCGCGGAGACGGCGCGGCGAAGGGACGACTGCCTGTAAATCAACAAGAGGGTGCGTCATGAAGTGGTTTTGCCTGGTTCTGACATGTGCGGTATGCGGGGCGTTGCTCGGTGGAACGGCAACAGCACAGGAAGACCCGTTCGGTCCGCTGGAGTTTACCTTGAAGCTCGAAGCGGAGACGAGCGATAATCGTGATTCGGCGCCGGACGGCTTCGAGGAGGACAATACGGACTTCTACATTTCGCCCCGCATCGAAGCGCTGTACGACTGGGAGCGCAGCTTCCTCGATTTCTACTACGAGCCGACCTACCGGTATCGGACGGACGCCAGCCGCTTCCAGAACGACACGGAGTTCTACCACGACCTGAACCTCCACCTGCGGCACGAACTGACCCCCCGGCTGACGGTGGAACTGCGCGAGCATTATAATTACACGGACGATCCGCTGGTCGAGGAGGCCGGCCAGACCCTGCGGCGCGACAGCAGCTTCTCGATCAACCGCGTCAGCGGCACTGCCATCCTGGACGTCGCACCGCGCCTGCGCGCTTCGGTGTCGGGCTACAACCGGATCAAGCAGTACGAAGAAGAGGCGTTCGATATTCTCGACGAGGAAAGTTCCGGCGCGTCGCTGAGCTTCATGCAGTTGCTGTCGCGCACGCTGATCGCCGTCGCGGAGGTCAAGTACGACATGTACGAATACGAGTCGGACACCCTCGGCGAAGGCATTCTGGCGGATACGCTTTCGTTCGATCGCGGGTCGGCGGTGACGGCGGCCGGTGTCGGCTTCGACAGCGAGTTCGCCGAGAACTGCCAGGCCTCCGTACGCGTGGGGGCCACGACCCAGGAATTCGAAGACGACGCCATCGATTCGGAGAGCGCGCCGTATGGGCTGGCGCGCATCCGGCTGGCGTCGACGCCCGCGACCCGGTTCAACGGATCAATCCTGCATACGCAGCGCGATTCCGACGTGTTTCCCTTCGCGGCCCAGAAATACACGGACCTGACCGCCGGTGTCGAGATCGACACGACCGAGCGGGTTACGTTCGAGGTTTCCGGGACCTACCGCCTGAGCGAATACGACGTCGATCAGCTTCCCAGCGCGGCCCGCGCCATCTTCGAGGAAGAAGCGCTGCGGCAATCCCTGATCTCCGAGATCGCCACGGAGCGCACGGGCGACGAGGAAGTCGTGATTCTGCGGACCGGCGTCGCCATACGGATACAGGAAAACACGCTCCTGCGGCTGCGCTACCAGATGGAGGACGAGGACTCCGATGTCAGCACCTCCTACACCCGGAATTCCGGCCGCATCACATTGGTCCAGAGCTTCTGAAAACCCAACGGCAGCCAGCCCGGGGTGCCGTCGCCGACGGCGCCCTGCTGCTTGTTGTGGGGGCCCGCGGCGCTCGCCGGGAGCGCGATAGTGTGAATCGTTCATGACGGAACCGCAACAAAGCTTACATTTTCTCGATTACTGGCGGGTCATCCAGTCCCGCAAGGAAATCGTTATCGCGGTGTTCCTGCTCGTTGTGGTGACGGGCATTCTCGTGACCTATACCCTGCCGCGCAAGTACCGCGCCTCCTGCAAGATCGCCGTCGAAGAGGAGGAATCGCGCGCCGTCGAGGTCTTCAACCGCAACGCCGGGGGCTATGACCCGTTCTTTCTGCGGACGCAGTTCGAGATCATCCAGTCCCGGCCCGTGATCGAGGAGACGATACGCAAACTCAATCTCAACGACCGGCTGGCGAAGGCCTACGGGTACGATGGACAGCCGCCGGAGAAGATCCAGGAGCAGACATACAAGATCGTGGCCGGCAGCATGCGGGTGCAGCCCTACCGCGACACCAACCTCATCGAGATCCGGATCGACATGGCCGAACCGAAAGAGTCGGCGCCGCAGGATGCGGCCCGGCTGGCCAATACAATTGCCATGGTCTACCGCGATCAGAATCTCGAGCGCTTCCGGGAGGAAAAGGAACTTGCCCTGGCCGCGCTGGCCGATGCCCTGGACGAGCAGGAGCGCAGGGTAGACGCGCTGGAGACGAAGGTGGAAACCATTCGCCAGGACGAGCAGATCGATATCATTGCGCCGTATGCCGGCAGCAGCAGCACCCTGGACAAGATGAGCCTCGCGCGCATGGAGGAACTGCGCATCCGGGCCCTGCTCGAGCTGGAAGACAAGAAGGCCGTCTACAACAAGATCCAGACCGCCGATCAAAAGGATCTGCTGAATGTCGCACCGCGCCTGGTCGGCGACGAGGCGCTGCAAAGCCTCGTGGCCGCGAAGCGGTCCGCCGAGGTCGAGCGCAGCCGCCTGACCCGCGTGCTGGGCGACAAGCATCCCGACGTCGTCGCCGTCGACGCCGCCATCGCGGACCTGGACTCGAAGATCACCGATCAACTGCGGGCCCTCAAGCTGGGCGTCGAAGCCTCGTACGAAGCCGCCCAGGCGAAGGTGGCTTCGATTTCCGACCAGATGGACGTGCTGCGGGCCACCGAACGGACCGCCGACGCCACGGGGTGGCGGAAGTTTCGCAAGGCGCAGGAAGAACTCAACCACGCGCGGCGCGTACGCGACGCGCTGGAGATGCGGTACATCGAAGAGCGCATTGAACTGCGGATTCCCCGCACCACCGTCGACGTGGTCGAACTGGCCAAGGCGCCCGATGCGCGGGAATTCGTCAGTCCCAACCTGATGCTGTTCATTGCGCTCAGCGTCTTCCTCGGCCTGGCGTCGGGCGTCGGCCTCGCCTATTTCATCGAGTATCTCGATACGTCGCTGAAGACGGTCGAGGACATCGAGCGGTTCATGGAAATGCCGGTCGTCGGGGTCATTCCCCAGAAGGTCCGCCCGTTCGTGGATCCCGCCGCGGACACACGGCACGCGGAGCCGTATCGCGTCCTGCGCGCGAATATCCAGTTCTCGTCGGTCATGACCGGCAAGAAGACGCTGTGCGTGACGAGCGGAAGCGTCGGCGAAGGCAAGTCGCTGACCATCTTCAATCTCGCCTACATCTGCGCCCAGCTCGGCGACCGCACGATCATCATCGATTCGGACCTGCACCGGCCGCGGCAGCACAGGATGCTGGGCGTGTCGAACCAGACGGGTCTGGCCAATGTACTGGTCGGCGAGATAACGGTGAACGACGCGGTGCAGCACACCCAGCAGCCGAACCTGGACTTCCTGCCGAGCGGGAAGCTGGCCTCCGGCGTGCACGGCCTGCTCGACAGCAACCGGATGAAAGACCTGATTGCCGAACTCAGCGCCCGCTACGATCTCCTGCTGTTCGACGCGCCGCCCATGATCGGCGTCAGCGACGCCTCGCTGCTTGTCCGCGAAGTCGACGGCGTTTTGCTGGTGATTCAGCACCGCAAGTACCCGCGGGCCGTGTCGAAGCGCGCCAAGGGCATGATCGAGAACGTGGGCGGCAACGTCGTGGGCGTGGTGCTCAACAACATCAACGTGTCGCGGGACTACTCCTACTACTATCATCACGCGTACTACTCGTATGCGCAGCCCGAAACGAGGGCGGCACGGACGGCGTAAGGCGCGGCTGCAAACCAGGCGACAATATGAAGAATCGGCGGCTGAGAAGAGTATGCCGGACTGCATTCCTGCTCCTGGTGTCGGGGCTGCTGTTCCAGGGCTGTGCCAGCTCGCTGGAGCGGAAGCGCCTGGCGCAATACCGGCCCGACGACGACGACCGGCGGCCCTGGGTCTGGGGCAGTGGGGCCGACCAGCGGGAGGGCGCCGGCGGCACGGACGAAGACCACGACGATGAGGCGGCGAACGAAGCACGTTTTGCGCGCACGATCGAGCGGGGCTCCCGCGTCTCGATCTACCTGCGCGGCATTCCGACGCCGGAAGAAGTGAAGGAAGTGGTGGACGAACTGGGCAGCGTCAGCCTGCCCCTGGTCGGGCTGATCGATATCGCCGGGCTGACCACGGCGGAAGCCGAGCGGAAGGTCCGCAACGAATATGTCGCGCGCGGGTTCTACAAGGACATCAACGTCATCGTTGTCGCCGAGGAAGACGAGTATTTCGTACGGGGCGAGGTCAAGCGGGAAGGGCG
>Ga0180429_10002963_pt1 | contig 13818 bp, 12 predicted proteins | sample SS_ome_FD_132428 | JGI IMG/M metagenome (GOLD analysis project Ga0180429, IMG submission 132428) | Hypersaline lake sediment archaeal communities from the Salton Sea, California, USA - SS_1_S_1 metaG | ecosystem: Environmental > Aquatic > Non-marine Saline and Alkaline > Hypersaline > Sediment ...
GTCCCAGGGGCTCCAATCCCCCTGGCGCATGTAGATGCCGTCGAGGTCGATGAAAATGTAGGAAGCCACCGCCACGCTCAAGGCCGCCAGCAGCAGATCCACCACCAGGGCCGGATTGAACCGGTCCTTGCGAGCCTGCGGATACAGGGGCTTGGACAAAAAGGTGATGACCAGAATGCAGGCCAGAAACACGCTGCGGTGCTTCATGGCCGTCATGGCTCCAACCCCCGCCACGTAAAGCTCGAACAGGCTGAGAAACACCCCCGTCACGGCAATGACCATCCCCAGGGCTTTTTCCACCCTCGTGGAAGAAGCCTTTTCCAGCCGCGCTTCCGCCATCATCCTTCTCCCGTTTCCCCGCTTTTTTCCTGGATGGCTTCAACAACCGTCACGTGCAAGGGCCTTCGGGCCCACTCGTCGCTGAGATGGATCTCCCGGTTCCGGTACAAAATGGTGTGGTCCACTCGGGGACTGCCCACTCGCAGGATGAATTCCCCCAGGGTCTCGTGGATGTCCCGAATCCATGTCCACCTCCCGTCGAAATCCACCTTGCCGCGCCCTTCCCAGTGGCCCATGCCCGCCCCGAACATCCGGAAGTAGGTGGCCTGCAGAGCCAGCCGCCCCCGGGAATCCGTCTCGAAAATCTCGAAGACCGGGGTGCCGTCCACCGAATGGACGTACCGTATGGTGAAGGTTTCGTCCCGGCTCAGAGGGACGTTCACCACCTCCTCCCCCGAAGCGGGGTCCGTCACCAACAACCGGTAACCATTCGCTTCCGCTATCTGCGCCCCGCAAGCCGTCCATACGGCTACCGCCAGCAGCATCCTCGCAAACTTCGCCAATCCGAGCACTGCATTTCTCCCCGCAGAAACCATTCGGGCATGCCTGCGAATCCACAACAATGAACGACGCCATTCCCGAGAAGCGACGAAGGAGCAAGCTCGCCCGTGCATATCTCATTTTCCTTATAGACGGACAAGGGGCGGCTCGAGAACCGCCCCCGCGACCATCAAACGATCCGTCAACTTTGTTTTCAGGGCTTTCCGGACAACGCCGTCGTTCCGGGCGAAGCGCGGCGAAAAAAAGCATCGGTGATCCGTCAACGAAATTCCCTTGCACTGCGGATCGGCTTCTCCCGGGAGCGAGGGCGTCCCGCCCTCGGTTGCGAGGTCGCGATCCATCGACACGGAGGGCGGGTGCGCCCTCCCTCCCGGGGGGCCGATCCTCATCGCAAAGCAACAAAGTTGACTAACCAATCAGCCCTTGGGCATGAGCTTTTCGGGAACCTCCAGCCCCTTTTCCTTGAGATACTTGACCGCTCCCGGGTGGAGAGGAATGGGAGAAAACTGAACGGCGTTCTCGGGGGTCGTGTCCTTGGCTCCCGGATAGACTTTCATGAGATAATCCTGGTTTTCGAAGGCCGCCTTGACCAGATTGTACACCAGATCCTCGGGAAGGGACTTCTGACAGATCACCACGTTCCAAACGGAAACCGTGGCCACGTCCTCTTCCACTCCATTGTAAACGCCTTTGGCCAGCGTGGAAGGGGCGTAATACTGGTAGGTGGAAACGACTTTTTCAACTTCCTCCCGGCTGAAAGGAACGACTCGAATGTCATGAGTAGTGGACAGGTCCATGATGGAGGAAGTGGGAGGCCCCACGCACCAGACCCCGGCGTCGATGGTCCCGTCGCGCAGGGCGTTGGCGTTCTCCACGAAGGACAAGCGCTTCACCTCGAAGGAGTCGTAGGGAAGGTCGATGGCCTTGAACACCAGATTGGCCATGTACTCGGTGCCGCTGCCCGGAGACCCCACGGAGACCCGCTTGCCCTTGAGATCCTGGAGGGACTGGATGCCCGAATCCTTGAGGGTCACCACGTGAAAGACGTTCTGGTACATGACGAACATGGCCGCCACGTCCTGGGCCTTCTCTTCGAAGCGCCCCTTGCCGTAGGCCGCTTCGAAGGCCACGTCGCCCATCACTTCGCCCACCACCGTCTCGCCCTTGTGGGCCAGTTTGATGTTTTCCACCGAGGCTCCCGTGACTTCGGCGACGGCCTTGACCCCTTCCACGTGCTTGGTCCAGATCTCGGCCAGCGCCCCTCCGTAGGGATAGTAAACCCCCCCGGTTCCGCCGGTCCCGATGGAAATGAACTCGGTTTTCGCGGCCGCGGGAGCGGCCGTCAACGCCATCGCCAAAATGGTTGCCAGTGCCCAGATCATCAAGGACCCAGTCTTCCGACGCATAACTCGCTCCTTTTTCAAAAGGGTTCGGTTCACCTGTGTCATCGACCAGTTGCAAGGCTTCGGCTCATTCCCCGGGCTCTCACCCCCCTTCCGTCATTCAAGGCCGCCTCCGGATGCGGTGGCATCGAAAACAGCCGATTTTCATTGAAGACGATCGACAATGGCGCGGGCCAGATTCATGGAGCTGGTGAAAGCCGGCGAAACGGGATTGAGGAGATGAAGAGAAGGGCCTTCCTCCACGAGCAGGAAGTCCTGAACGAGCTTGCGGGTCCGCCAATCCACCAACTGGGCCCGAATGCCCACCTTGTCCGAGGACGTCACGTCTTCGGGGCGAAGGTCCTTGACCAGCTTGCGCGCATCCTCGAAAAAGCACGAAAACCGGTACTTGCGGGGCTCCTCCAGCGCCACCGAGCGAAACTCCCTGGAAGAGAAGAACAGGGCGGCGTCCCGTGCCAGAATGGCCGCCCCCTCGCGGTCCACGCCTTCCAGGACGCCGTAGTTCTCCCGGCCCAGAGCCGGAATGGCCGTGGGGCCCAGATAGACTTCCCCGTGAACGTTGCGGGTGAAGTGAACCCCCAGGAAAGGATACCGAATGTCGGGCACGGGATAGATGTTGCCTCGAACCAGATGCGACCGGTCCTTGCGCAACTTTCGGTACAATCCCTTGAAAGGGACCATGCGAAAGGGCGAGCCCACCCCGAAAGCGGCGGCCACCCGGTCGCAATGGGCCCCGGCGGCGTTGACGAACCTTCCGAAGGCGATCTCGCCTCGAGGGGTTTTCGCCGTCGAGCTCCCCCGAAGCCCCAGGAAAGGGCAATCCCTCAAGATCCGGACTTTCCCCGAAGCTTCCAGATCGCTTCCCAGGCTCTCGAGGACGCGCAGAGGGTCCACCACCGCCGTGTAAAGGGAGTGCAAGGCCAGGGAGACCGTGCGGGCGTTGGGCTCGATTTCGGCCAACCGCTTTTCGTCCACCAATTCCACCTTGGCCCCGTTGGCCGTGGCGCGTCGGTAAAGCTCCTTCAAAACGGGAAGCTCCTCTTCGCCTCGCGCAACGATCACCTTGCCCGTTTCCAGCAGAGGGAGCCCTTTTTCACGGCAGTATTCCTTCATGAGGAAGTTGCCGTGGAGGCAGGAGCGGGCTTTGAGGCTGTCGGGGGCGTAGTAGATTCCCGCATGCAAAACGCCGCTGTTGCGTCCCGATGCGTGGCGCCCCAGCCGGGATTCCTTCTCCAGGAGAACGATGTTCTCCCACCCTCGGGAAGCCAGCTCCCGGGCGATGGTCAGCCCCATGATGCCCGCCCCCGCAATCAGCACATCGGCGTCGCAACGATTCATCGGCTTTCTCTTTCCCCCGAATCATACGGCTTTACCGAGAATGCGGGTTGAACCTCGCAATGCACGGAGTCATGGAGCGTCATACGGACCCGACCATCTTTACTGGAGAGCCTTCGCCCTGTCAACCGTCACTCCGAAGCATCGGCCTTTTATCAGTGCCGAGGGGTGAGCGGTGTGTCAATAAAGTTCGTTTACGCCGCGTCGTCATTCCGGCGGAACGGCCGCATCCCGGAGGGCGCGACCGAACCGTGAAAGCATGGATTCCGGCTTGAAGATTGCCGGAACGACGGTAGTTGCGGATACGTCAAGAAACGATGAAGATCCCCCCGGGAGGGAGGGCTTCCCCGCCCTCGTCGTCCGCGGATCGGGAGCTCGCGGTCGAGGGCAGGATGCCCTCGCTCCCGGGAAAGCGGATCTTCAATGCCAAGCAACTTTCTTGACGGAGCACTGGGTGGTCCGCGATCCCGCTCGGTCCTCATCGCTTTCCCCTCGGTCCTGCTTCACGCCCCCGCGAGGAAGCGCTCGGCCTTGCGGAGCACGGCTTCGGCGTAATCCGCTTCGTATCCGCCCCCGACAACTTCCGTTCCCAGGTCCCCCGGACTCGACGTTTTGTACTTGTGACCGACGCTGAACGCCACGAGCCCCCCCTGGGGAAAGAAATTTCGAACGCTTTCCGCCAGCACTCTTCCCAGCCTCTCCTGCCCGTCCTCGCTCCTGATGACGGCGGCCTGGGCCGGATCGCTGGCGAAAAGGGGCTCCAGCAATATGGCGGGCATGGCCGTGTGGTAAAGGTTGTAGTTCCCCCTCCCGTTGTAGCCCCCCACCACGATGCCGTCGTCGCCCCCCGTTCGCGTGCTGAATTCCCGCGCGATGGCCTTGGCATACCACCTTCCCCAATTCCTGCTCGTCCGGGATGCGTTGGTGGCCGTGATGGCCACCGAGTATCCATCCGCTTGAAGGCAGCAATTGAAGTGCTGCTCCACGTAGGCGATGCATTGGTCGGCGTTGGCCTTCTCTTGCCGCTCCTTGTAGTCCCCTTTGTAGTAGCGAACGGTATATCGGGGGGAGTGCGCAGAACCCGAAGGGTGAACGGCATTTTCCCCTTCCGCCGGAACCAGAGGCTCGTCCTCCAAAAGGGCCGTGGCTTCGGGAAGCAGGCCGACGACGCGCGCGCCGTAGCCGGCGTCGCCGGGGTTGTACCTGGAGCCGATGTAATCCATGAAGCCTGCGGGATCGTCGGCATGCACTTCCCAGCCGTCGTAAACGTCCCTGCCGAGAAAGACCCAATATCCGAGAATGAAATCGGCCAAGCCCGGGAAGTGGCAATACGTGTCGCTCTCGCCGGCGTGGTCCGTATAGGCGACGGGCCGCGCCCAGTTCACCATCTCCTCCCTCCACTTCAAGCCGGCGAAATTGTTGTAGCCTTCGGCGAGCTGGGAGCTTCCTCGACCGGATTCGTTGATCCACTGCGCAAGGGTCATCGCTTTCAAGCCCGGATAGCGAATTTCGGCTTCGCGATACATTTGGACCAAACGACGAAATTTGTCCGTATAGGCGGGCATCGCTTCCTCCTTTCGTTTTTCATGACCGGAATCCGAAGTCAAAAGCCATCCATCCGCTGAAGCATGCGAATCCAGGAAGATTTCGAAGAAATGAAGAGACGCGCTTGGACACACCGTTTCCTTGGTTTATTTCCCGTCTCGGGCCATTTGTCAACGAAAACCCTTGGCCCGAAAAGGGAGAGCTCCGGATCAGGAAGCATTCTTTTCGGGCTCGAGGGAAGGAAGGCCCCGAAAAAACAAGGGGAGCCCCGGCCAACGTCAGTCCCCAGTGGAGAAACGGGCGATGGGAAGCTCCCCTGCGAAAGCATCGCGACAAGACGTTACACCGGCGTGATGCCGTGCTTGCGGTCGGGCTCAATGGCGTCCTTGCCCAGGGTCATCTCCAGCGCCTTGACAAGCTTCACCCGCAGCTCGTCGGGGCTGACGATGTCGTCCACGTGCTGCAGTCCCGCCGCGTAGGTGGGGTTGACGAACCGGTCCATGAACTCCTTTTCCTTTTCGGCGCGTGTCTTCTCCGGGTCTTGGGAGCCCGAGATCTCCTTTCGGAAGAGAATGTTCACGGCCCCTTGGGGCCCCATGAGGCACACTTCCGCCGTAGGCAGAGCGAAGACCACGTCGGCTCCCAGGTCCTTGCTGCACATGGCCAGGTAGCCCCCGGCGTAGGCCTTGCGCACCACGCAGGTGATCTTGGGCACCGTGGCTTCCCCGTAGGCGTAGAGCATCTTGGCCCCGTGGCGGATGATGGCGTTGTGCTCCGAGCGGGTGCCGATGAGAAACCCCGGCACGTCCTGAAGGTTGATCAGGGGAATGTTGAAGGCGTTGCAGAAGCGGATGAAGCGGGACCCCTTGTCCGAGGCGTTGTAGTCCAGGGCCCCGTTGTACTTGCGGGGATTGCTGGCCACGATGCCCACCACGTGACCGTTGAGACGGGCGAAGCCCACGACGAGGTTGGTGGCGAAGTCCTTTTTGATCTCGAAAAAGGAGCCCCGGTCCACGACCACCTCGATCACCTTGTGCATGTCGTAGAGGCGCTTGGGGTCCACGGGGATGATGTCGCGCAGCTCGGGCGTCGAGCGCAGGGCGTCGTCCTCGGGCTCCTCGTAGGGCGGATCTTCCCGGCTGCTCAAAGGCAGGTAGGAAAGCAGCCGCCGGGTGTTTTCGATGCACTCCTTGTCGTCGGCCATGGTGCCGTCGGAAACTCCCGTGATCTTGCCGTGCACCTTGGCTCCCCCCAGGGACTGCTCGTCGGTCTTTTCGTAGATGACGGCTTCCACGAGAGGCGGACCGGCGATGAACATGGAGCTCGTTTGGCTCACCATGAACACGAAATCCATGAGGGCCGGGGAATAGGCCTGCCCCCCCGCTACGGGTCCCATGATGAGGGCGATCTGCGGAACCACCCCCGAAGACTGCACGTGACGGTAGAAAAGCTGGCCGTATTCCGAAAGGGCCCCCATCTGCTCCGTCACCCGCGCGCCCCCGGAATCGTTGATGCCCACCACCGGGAAGCCGTGCTTGCGCGCCAGATCGACGATCTTGCAGACCTTCTTGCCGTGCCGCTCGCCGAAGGTGCCCGCGATGACCGTAAAGTCTTCGGCGTACACCATGCACCCCCGGCCGTTCACTTCCCCGTAGCCGATGATCACGCCGTCGGCCGGCACTTGGCGCTTGTCCAGACCGTAGTCCCGGCCGATGTGCTTGGCGAACAGGTCGTATTCCACGAAAGTCCCGGGATCGAAAAGCAGATCGATGCGCTCCCGCGCGGTGAGCTTGCCCTTCTTGTGCTCCTTCTCGTGCAGAGCGGCGCCGCCGCCCGCGCGGATTTTCTCTCGCTGCTCCTGAAGCTCCTGAACGAGCTCTTCCCACGTCTTGCTCATTGGCCATTCTCCTCGAAATAGTCCGCCGCCGGAGCGGGGAAAGCCCCATGATCGGGTCCGGGCCCCTCCCCTTTCCCCGTTCCGGCGGCGCGGTGAAAGGACGACTTCGCGCCCCTCTCGCAGCTTGCCTTTAGCGGTTGGGCTGATGGCCGCAGGCCACCCCGGCGATGATCACCTTCTGGATGTTGGAAGTCCCCTCCACGATCTGCAAGGACTTGGCGTCGCGGTAGTACCGCTCGATGGGATACTCGGTGGAAAAGCCGTAGGACCCGAAGATCTTCATGGCTTCGTTGGCGGCGCGAACCGCCGCTTCCGACGCATAGAGCTTGCCCACGGAAGTCTGCATCTGGTTGGGCTTCCTTTGGTCCTTGAGATAGGCCGCCCGATAGACCAGCAACTGGGCGGCGTGGTGCTCGGCCACCATTTCGGCGATTTGGGCCTGGATCATCTCGAAGCGGGAGATGGGCTGTCCGAACTGGGTGCGCTCGTTGGCGTACTGGATGGCCAGGTCCACGCAGGCCCCTCCCACCCCCAGGGCTCCGGCGGCGCAGCCCAGGCGGGTGTTGTTGAGCATCCACATGCAGATCTTGAACCCGTCCCCCACCTCTCCCAGAACGGCGTCCTTGGGAATCTTGGCCCCGTCGAAGGCGATCTCGCCCGTGGGAGCGCAATGCAGGCCCAGCTTGGTTTCGATGGGACGGGCGACGATGCCGGGGTTGTCCTTGATGTCCACGATGAAACAGGTCATCCCCTTGTACTTCTTTTCCTTGTCCGTGTAGGCGTACACCAGCCCCGCATGGCCCACGTGAGCGTTGCTGATCCAGATCTTCTGCCCGTTGAGCTCCCAGTGGTCTCCCTTGTCCTTGGCCGTGGTGCCCATGCCCGCCACGTCGGACCCCGCGTTGGGCTCCGTGATGGCGAAAAAGCCGATCTTCTCCCCCGAGGTCCAGCCCGGCAGGTATTTTTCCTTCTGCTCGTCGGTGCCGAACCGGTTTACGGTGACGGCGGGCCCCAGGTTCTGCATGTTGAAAGGAAGGCGCCAGGACGGGGAAACCTTGGCGATCTGCTCGGCCATGATGACCGATTCCAGAAAGCCCATGCCGTTTCCGCCGTACTCCTCGGCAACGGCGCATCCGAAGAACCCCAGCTCTCCCATTTGCTTCACCAGCTCCGGCCGGAAGGTGTGGCTCTTTTCGTCCTCCTCCACGCGAGGCTGGATCTCCTGCTCGGCGAATCTCCGGGCCTGTTCCTGAACCATTCTCTGGTCTTCGTTCAACTCGAAAATCACTCTTCCCCCCCCTTTTTCATTCGATGATGGCCAGCACGTCGTCTTCTTCCACCTGGTCGCCTTCGGAGATCCCGATCTCCTTGACGACGCCGTCGCAGGGGGCGTGGACGCCGGTTTCCAGCTTCATGGATTCCATGAGCATCACTTCGTCGTCCTCTTTCACCGAGTCGCCGACCTTGACGCGAACTTTCAGAATCTTGCCCACCATGGGGGCCGTAAGCTCCGTTGCCATAACGTTTCTCCTTTTCGTTGGATGTTTTCACTTTTGGCGATCAAGACTTGCTTCACTGCAACAGCGTCAGAAAAACCCCCGCCGCCAGGATGGTGCCGAGAACGCCGGCGACGTTGGGCCCCATGGCGTACATGAGCAGGTAGTTCTTGCGGTTGGCTTCGCTGCCCACCTTGTGGACCACGCGGGCCGCCATGGGCACCGCCGACACCCCGGCGGCCCCCAGCAGAGGGTTGATCTTGTCCTTGAGAAAAAGGTTCATGAGCTTGGCCAGCAGGACCCCCGCCGCCGTGCTCACCATGAAGGCGAAAAGGCCCAGGAGGAACACGAAGATGACGCTGGGCTGCAGGAACGCCTCGGCGTTCATGGTGGCCCCCACGGGGACCCCCAGAAAGATGGTCACGATGTTCATCAGCTCGTTCTGGGCCGCTCCCGCCAGCCGATCCACCACGCCCGACTGCTTGAACAGGTTGCCCAGCATGAACATGGCCACCAGGGGAGCCGATGCCGGGATGATGAGGATCATGGCCAGGGCGGCCACCACGGGAAACAGGAGCTTCTCCAAGGCGGAGACCTTGCGACCCTTCTTCATGACCGTTTCCCGCTCCTTCCTGGTGGTGAGAAGCTTCATGATGGGCGGCTGGATGATGGGCACCAGGGCCATGTAGGAATAGGCCGCCACGGCGCAGGCCCCCAGCATGTGGGGAGCCAGCTTGGTGGCCAGGTAGATGGTCGTGGGCCCGTCGGCCCCGCCGATGATGCCTATGGTGGCCGCTTCCCGAAGGTCGAACCCCATGGAGTGGGCGGCGAAGAAGGTGACGTAAACGCCCGCCTGGGCCCCGGCCCCCAGAAAGATGAGGGACGGCCGGGAGAGCATGGGGCCGAAGTCCGTGAGGGCCCCCAGACCGAGAAAGATCAGGGGCGGAACGATCTCCCACTGGATGCCGTAGTGGTAGAACCGCCAAAGAAGCCCCTCGTGGGGCTCCATGAGCCCGGTGAAGGGCAGATTGGCCAGAAGGATGCCGAACCCGATGGGAAGCAGCAGCAGGGGCTCGAATTGCCGGGCGATGGCCAGATACATCAACACGAAGGCGACGATCCACATGAAGATCATCCCCGGCTCCAGATGGAGAAAACCGAAGGAATTCAAGAATTCCGCTGAAATCCAGCTCATTTTTCATCCTTGCGCGGCAAACGCTCCACCGCCAGGGACAGGAGGCGAATGCATGCGTAAAGGGCCGCCATTCCCAGAAAAACTCCCAAAATTCCGTTGACGAAAACCGTCATGGCGCTCATGGCTTTTTCCTTATCGGGCAGTCAAGTTCATGGCTCCGCTCAATCCGTCATCGCGGGCGAAGGGCGGCGGAGACCCGGGGCGTTCTCTCCGGGTTCCCGCAGAAGAGCGCTCAAACCACTCCCGCCGCTTTCAGTCCGCCGACGGCCTCCCCGTCGTAGCCCAGCTCCCCGAGCACCTCTTCCGTATGCTCGCCGAGCAACGGGGGGTGGCGCCGGATGCGGCTTTCGGCGGAGGCGAACTTCATGGGATTGCCCGCCAGCTTCACGGAGCCCGCCGTGGGGTGGGGAATCTCCTCCACCATGCTCCGGTGCAGCACCTGCGGGTCCGAAAAGACCCGATCCAGGGTGTTGATGGGGCCGCAGGGAATCTTGAGGCGGTCCAGCTCCTCCAGCCACTCGTCGGTAGCGCGCTCGAGCATCTTGGGGGCGATGAGGGGGACGAGGGTCTCGCGGTGCTCCACGCGCTTGGGGTTGGTGACGAAGCGGGGGTCCTCGGCCAGCTCGTCCAGGCCCGCGAATCGGCAGAATTCCTGCCACTGGCGGTCGTTGCCCACGGCCAGGGCGACGTAGCCGTCCTTGGTCCTGAAGGGCTCGTAGGGCACGATGTTGGGGTGGGCGTTGCCGTACCGCCTGGGCAACTGCCCGGAAACCAGGTAGTTGCTGCCCACGTTGGCCAGCCAAGCCACCACGGAATCCAGCAGGGCGATGTCGATGTACTGGCCCTCCCCCGTTCGGTCCCGGTAGCGCAGGGCGGCCAGGATGGCGTTGCAGGCGAACAGCCCGGCGGTGATGTCGGCGATGGCCACCCCCACCTTCATGGGAGGTCCCTCGGGAGGACCGGTGAAGCTCATGATCCCCCCCATGCCCTGGATCATGAAGTCGTAGCCGGGCTTGTCCTTGTAGGGACCGTCCTGGCCGAAGCCGGTGATGGAGCAATAGATTATGGAGGGATTGAGGGCCTTGAGGTCCTCGTAGCCCAGTCCCATGCGATCCAGGGTCCCCACCTTGTAGTTTTCGATGACGACATCGCTGCGGGCGGCCAGCTTGCGGACGATGTCCCGCCCCTCGGGGGATTTCAAATCCACGGTGATGCTGCGCTTGTTGCGGTTGACGCACAGGTAGTAGGCGGCTTCCCCTCCCGCCTCGGGGGGGCCCCAATGACGGGTGTCGTCGCCCAGCTCGGGCCGCTCCACCTTGACGACGTCGGCTCCCAGGTCCCCCAGCATCATGGAGCAGTACGGTCCCGCCAGGACTCTCGAAAGATCCAGAACCTTGACATCCTCCAGCAACAAATGCTTCTTCTCTCCCATAAACCGGCCTCTCTTCAAGTCGATGGTTGCGGGTTTTCGCTTTCCGGGGCCTCCCGGCCCATGACGGAGGAAATCTCCCGGGCCGTTTTCAGCAGCTCTTCCAAACAGAAGCGGCGATGATCGTCGTCCCGGTAGCGGATTTCGGGAATGGCCAGGCTCAGGGCCGCCATGAGCAATCCCCGGTGGTTGAAAACGGGGGCGCTCAGAGACCCCAGCCCCCGGCTGCGCTCCCCCAGGCTGGCGGCGTAGCCTCTCCGGCGCACGGCTTCCAGCTCGGCCCTCAGGACTTCCATGTCCGTGAGGGTCCGGTCCGTCAGGGGCTCCAGCTCCACCTTGGCCAAGTACTCCTCCACGAAGTCCGCGGGGGAAAAGGCCAGCAGACACTTGGAGGAGGCTCCGGCGTACAGAGGGGAGCGGTTTCCCACGGGCATGCCGACTTTGAGGTTGTGGGGCGCTTCCAGGCTGTCGATGCACACCCGGTCGGCATCCTGGACGACGTTGAGGTGAACGGTCTCCCGAGTCTTGGCCAGGAGCCTTTTCATGTAGGGAAGGGCCATGCGGGCTGCGGGGTAGGCCCCCTGGAGCACGTCCAGAAAGCGGTAGTACACGTTCCCGAGCCGATACTGCCGGGTCTCGGGGTCCTGGTCCACGAAGCCGTGGGCCTTGAGGGTCCCCACGATGCGCTGCACGGTGGGGGGGCTGAAGCCCAGGTGGGTCCCCAGCTCGCGCACTCCCCACGCCGGGCGGTCCGGGCGGAAGGCCAGGAGGATGCGCAACGCTTTTTCCACGGAATTGAGCTTTTCGTTTCGTTCCATAATGCAAAACACCGTTCTGTTATGCGACTCGATACCAGACCCCCCCCTCCTTGTCAAGTGAAAATTTATGCCGGTCGGACCACGCCATTTATGCTGGCCATTTATGCTGGTCGGACCACGCTATGTTCCTGTAATTCCAGGATCGATCTTCGAAGACCCGTCAACGAGAGCTTTCCCCTCCGTGAAAGCGGCAAGATCGTCCGATGGAAAACCTTTCTATTTACGAGGCGTTTAAATGGTTTAAAATGATGCTTAGACCAGTTTCCCCTTTCACTGCGGCCTTCTCGGAAATCTATATTTCTGAGAAGGCTGATCCTTTTTCACGGCGACTCCGCGGCCCGGGCTCCTTTCTTCCCGCCTTGCTCCCGTGCGAACCTGCGAGAGGATCGCCGGCAACGGTTCCATGACTCGCCACAATGGAGTATATTGGGCCGAAAAAGACGATTTGATCGCCCAGAAAGACACACTTTCACACGGGAGGCTGGCAGCCATGCAAGCAACGAGAGGACAAAGGCTCAAGGTATCGCAAATCACCGGGGAAGACAGCCTGACGGCGGGCGTGTCCCTGGACTGGCGAGGATCGGGCGAAGTGGATTTCGCCTGCTTCGGTCTCGATGAAAACGGAAAGCTCTCCGACGACCGCTACATGGTCTTCTACAATCAGCAGGCTTCTCCCGAAGGGGCCGTCCGCATGCTGGGCCCCGAAGGGATGGACCGCCAGCGCTTCGAAATCCACCTCTCCCGCATTCCCTCCCAAATTCGGCGACTGGTTTTCACCGCCGCCATCGACGGCGAGGGGACCATGTCCCAGATCGGCGGAGGCATGCTGAGACTTTCGGGTCGCGACGGGGAATTGCTGCGGTTTCCTCTGGAAGCCAAGGACTACGCGGGAGAAAAGGCCCTCATCGTGGCGGAGCTCTATCTCAAGGACGTGTGGCGCTTCGCCGCCGTGGGCCAGGGCTTCAACGGCGGCCTCCACGCCCTGCTGCACCACTTCGGCGGCGAGGCCACCGAAGACAAGGGACCTGCATCCCCGCCTCCACCACCTCCACCACCGCCGCCTCCTCCCCCGCAGGACGTGAAGCCCGTTCGTCTGAGCAAGATCACCCTGGAAAAGCGGGGCGACAAGACGGGCATCGACCTCGCCAAGAAAGGCGGCCCCCAGCCCTTCCACGTCAACCTCAACTGGGACCAGAACGTGCGCAAGGGGGGGTTTTTCGGCCGCCGCACCGTGGAGGCCGACCTGGACCTGGGATGCATGTTCCGCTTGCGGGACGGGGGCATGGGCGTGATCCAGGCCCTGGGGAAGAATTTCGGCGTCAAGGACCAGCCGCCTTTCATCTATCTGGACAAGGACGACCGCACGGGGGCGGCGTCGGAAGGGGAGAACCTGTTCATCATGCGTCCGGACCAGATCGATCTGGTGGTGCTTTTCGCCTTCATCTACGAAGGCACGGCCAACTTCGCGGACGTCAACGGCCGGGTGACCCTCAAGGACGAGGGGGGCAACGAGATTCTCATTCGCCTGGACAGCCCCGACCCCCGCAAGACCTTCTGCGCCATCGCCTCCATGCGCAACACGGGGGGACGCATGGAGATCACCAAGGAGGAGGCCTACTTCCACGATCATCGGGAATGCGACGAGCGGTTCGGCTTCGGCTTCCGCTGGGTGGCCGGCTCCAAGGACTGACCATGACTATGTTGGTCGGACCACGCCATCTCTTTGAAATCGAAGGATAAACGGAATTCGGGGGGATGCCGTCCCCCCGTTCCAAAGTTGATCGTCGGACGTTCAGAAGCTCTGCCGATACAGCTTGATGGAAAAAATGACGATGAGGCCCACCGACACGATCAAGAGAC
>Ga0180429_10002964_pt1 | contig 13818 bp, 12 predicted proteins | sample SS_ome_FD_132428 | JGI IMG/M metagenome (GOLD analysis project Ga0180429, IMG submission 132428) | Hypersaline lake sediment archaeal communities from the Salton Sea, California, USA - SS_1_S_1 metaG | ecosystem: Environmental > Aquatic > Non-marine Saline and Alkaline > Hypersaline > Sediment ...
ATATATCCGCCGCATTGAGCGGTATTGTTGCCCTGGTGATCAACCGGACAAATAGTGAACTTGACCCGACCATTCGGATCCCATTCGGTTTTGAGGGCAAAGAGATTGTTTTTCGGTGGCTCGGAATCTGACAGAATTGAGGTGGGTAGATTAATTTCATCAAGCATCAACAGGGGCCAACCATTGCCGGTGGCGCCGCCTTCGGTATAAACCCGTAAATCACTAACGACAAGCATGTCTTCATAAGTGTCCGGCGGGGTTAAATCGACGGCTTTGACGGCAATAATTTCATTGCCCTCCTGGCTGTTGATATCTTCGTTATACAAAATTTCGTAGCCGGCCGCGGCCAGTCGCTCTGCGGTGCTTTGGGTTTGATAATTTTCAACTGAAGAATTTATATCCGCCTCTTTAGCGATATTTTCCGGGCTGAATTCGTCTAAATCGCTAGTTGATTCGCCGGTAATGGCCGAATGGATGGTGGCCAGATTGGCCGGCAACAAATCGGTATTATCAATATTGCCGGTCAAAACAAAACTAATGATGTAGGCGATAATCATGATAACCAATAGCGGTGCGGCAAATAGCCCGAGAATAAGATACCAGTTTTTATTTGACATGATTGTACGGTTATTGAATACACTATTACTATAGCATTAAATATAACCGGTTAACGGGTTGTGCGGTTGTGGTCCCGGATTGGGGTCTGGGACATGCTTTAATTTTTGCATTTTGATCCCGGATCGAAGTCCGGGACAAGTTTTTGATTTTTGATTTTTAATTTATAATTATAGTATGAAAAATTTCTACTTCGTGATTTCAATGATAATATTTCTGAGCGTAACCGCCTGGCTGGTTTGGAGCTACACCAAGTATGCCAAGGTTAATACCGGTCAGACCCAAACGGTGCTGGATCTGGAAGTTTCTGGCGGGACTTTAAGACAAAATATTGTGGAAGGCGCGGACGGTACGGTAGAGGTAGATATGTCTAAAGTTTTTTTAAGTGGAGGGGATGAGGTGACTTCGGGAATGATAAATACGCTTGTCAAAGATCACCGCGGTACGGCGGTGGGTTGGAGCCAGACTATGAGTTGCACAAATTTTTTTTCCGGCTCAGATATAATTGCGGTGAATAATTTATCAGTTGATCCGGCGACCATTACCCCGTATGGTGAATCCGATTTATCCGGGGTGTTTTTGGGGACGACCCACAACTTGGTTGATGAAAATGACCAAGCGGTGCTGATGTATGCGTTACCGGGTGCGGGAGAAGGTCGTTATGAAGCAGAAAGTATTTTGGAGCTATTTATCGATAAAAATACTCCAAGTGGTTCGTATACGGCCGAAGTGACGGTGACAGTGGCATAAAGCGACAGTCTGCAGTTTATGATTGATAATTCACAATTGTTGAATAAACAATAATTGTGAATTTTTTTATTAATAAAAATTATTAATCACAATTTGCGCTTGTCCGACAATGGGTACATACAAATCGCGCCTAATTCATTGGCCACACTGTAAAAAGGGTGGGCCGAGGCGAGGCCAAATTGACAATAATTATCATAAGGCACTAAAATCATAAACTCATCATCATTATCTAATGTGGACGTCCATATCGATTGCTCCTTTTCCAGTGCATCAACAATCTGACTGTGAAACTCGGGGTGATTTTTTTTCTTTTCACAGAGCAAGGAAGTAATGAGAATGGATTCAATGACATTGGGGCGAAAACGAGAATTGACGGTTAATTTTTGCAGTTCATGACAGGCTTTATCATTGTGAATGTTCTCATTGATAGCAAAATACTTTTCTTTAATCTCCCGGATGGATTGTTGAAAATCAGACTGATTATGATTGATGTGGCGGGAAATTTGGATAGCAATTTGAAAAGAATGTTCGAGGTAATCACTGTAAATACTGGAATTAAGAGATAGATATTTATCCGGGATCAGATACCACCCCGGTCGGATTTTTTCCTGCAGAATAGATTGGTGGTGGTGGGTAAGATATCTGTTTTCATCGAGACAATCCTGGGTTTCGTTGTTAAATACCGCTCTTCGATTGGTGGGTTGGTACTTATTAATAATATATTCTAAGTTGATGGGTTGGCCTGCCCTATCAATATCCGGCAGAAAAATTAGATGCCGATTTTGTGAGTATGGCTTAATCTTGCTTAAGGCCAATTTGTCGGGGAGTTCGATGTCTTGAAGTTCAATGCCTAAATATTTTTCATGCTCTTTCGGTCCAAACACCCCTCCGTTAAAACCTTCTATGGCTTTTTCCAGATTGGATTCCAATCGTTGAATTTCTTTTTTATTTTCAAGTGAGGTTTTCATGAAGACTAGATGTGTTATGATGAAGTCATAAAAGAGGGCGAATGGCAGACTGGAAATTTCCGGTCTGTTATTCTTATTATATTTGATAAAAACAATCTTTGCTTAAGAACGACTTGGTGTTTGGCATCAAAAAACAAGCTGAATTTCAGCTTGTTTGTAAATATTTTTATAAATCTTTTTTTATCTTTTGAAAAACTATTTGGTCTGGCCATTTATAATCGAAAGTTATGAATATGGGCTCGTTGGTAATTTGACTAACTAGCTCATACATCTTTACGATTTCGCCTCTATCATCCAAATAATTGGAGGTTTCAATCCTGTATTCTGCGCTTTGATCCCAGGTAAACATAAGATGTGAGTCAAGAATATCATTTACCCATTTTTCGGGAATCTGTCTGACATCTTCTACATATATTAGACAGTCGGCAAAATCATCAAATTTTTTCAGATATAGGTGTCTACTAAGTGCACTTTGAGCATACTCAAGTCGGCTGGAATAAGTACCGATATACGATTCAGGCGTTGTACTGGCATTACCGAACATATGCCCACAAAAACCAGAAGGTAAAATGACGGTTGTTACGTCTGATTCCTGATAGTAACCATAAGGACCTGCTGCAATCTGGAAAAAATGCGCAGGTTCAATTAATGCTTCCCCCTCATCAAAACCTTGAAAGGCCGGATTAGTTGGCTTAGGTTCGATGCTAATTTTTTCTAATTCTGACTGAGTTTCTTCAGTTTCGGCCGGACCGATTTTCAGATGCAGGTCAAACTCAAGTTCAAACTGGTCGATTCTCTCTTTTGCCACTTCCCTTGATGCGATGAAGAACACCATGACAAACATGGCTAAAATTACTATCGCTCCGTAGCGAAGATAACTTTGTTGTGACATTAAAAATCACCCTTTCTTTTTAATATTTCGTCAGTTTATTAGACTGAAAGTTTATGTGTTTATTCTATCATTTATCTTTTCTTTTGTCAAGGTTTTTAATCTGTTATATTTGACTATTCGATGCCCAAGAACTGATAGTTGTATAGTGTTTGGTTGTACAAACCCACCTGTTAATTTATAATTAATAATAGTTTTGGGCGATTAGCTCAGTTGGTTAGAGCGCTTGCTCGACAAGCAAGAGGTCATTAGTTCGACTCTAATATCGCCCACTTTTAGTCACAAATCCATACCTGATTGAGGTATGGATTTTTGCTTATTTTACAGATATAATGGTGGTTTTTTATATCTTGACTTTTTGTTCATTTTTTATTATAATGATCCGATACTCAATAATAAACATAAATGGATAAAAACAAAGATAAATTACCGGGCAAATCACCGGAAAAAAAGGATTTGGTGGGGGGGATTGACTGGAAACGGACAGTCGCCGCTACTACCCTTTTAACCGGAATTTTAGCGACTGTCGGCTCCAAATACGAAGCCTCGGTTGAGCAGGATTTTGTGCCGGGAGAAATTGAGTTGGGAGAGGTTAGCCGACCGGAGACGGTGCAGACGGTAGCTGATGAAATGACGCAGGCTGGGCAAGCCGATCAGATATTAGCCGATATGGGTATAGAGGTTGATTTCGGGCAGGAAAAAGTGCCGGAGGGTTGGAATGAGATGGCGGCCGAGGTGCAAACGGACAAATTGATAACCTTTCAAACTTGCGGTTTAGAGGATAATAATCCGGTCAAACAAAAAGCTATGGAATTAATTAATATTGGTCAGGATTTGTCCGGTGCCGAGAGAAGTGATTACCTGAAATCGGTGAAGGTCAATTTTATGGATAAGTATCAGGAGTCAAAAACGGAATCAGAGAAGGAGCTGACCTTATCAACTTGGTTATTATTTAGAAATGAATATAACACCCTCCTCAAGGCTGGCTCGAAGGAACAGGCAATTGAAGCTGCCGAACGGGGCGAAATGTCGAGCGGTACTTTGGAAGCCAAAGAGTACGCGGAGAAATTATACGAAAGTGACTATAAAACCTTTATCAACACCAAAGAACCCTTGATTGTGCGGGATGCCGACGGTAACGAGGTGCTAGAACTATCCCCCGACTCTCAGGTTCATCAGTTAATCGGTGGGGAAGATATCATTAATCATGTCATAGCCAATGGAGGAATGGAGATTAATAACCTGGCTGATTTGGAAGAATTAGATCCGGTCGCCTATCAAGAGATTGCCAAGTTCAATCTTGATAAAATGACTGACCAGGAGACGAATAAAATCGTCGAGGATATCAACAACAAATTTCAGGAAAATAATGCCGGCCAACTGGATAAAACCGATATCGACAATATATACAATATTGTTCATAAGAGTTTAGAAAAGAGTATGGCCAAAAACGGAAATACGGAAAAAGTGAAGATTCCGCTGACCACCCAAACGGCGACCAATCCTGAATTAAAAAAAGAGGTGGATCGATCGGATTATTCGGTGGCTTTTCCGGAATTTACGGTGGGAAAATATGATGTCGAGTTAATTGGTGATTTACTGCATAAGTATCAGTTGTTTGGTCGGGACATTTCTTTGCCCGCGCTTGAACTAAAAGCCACTCAGAATTTGTCGGACGCCATTAATCAAGACGGATACATTGAGATAAATCTGGCTGCCAAGCAGGATGTATTAGTTGGAAACATTTCTCAGGAAATGCTTTGTCAGGGAAATTTGGTTTATGTCAGTTCGCCCAAGGTGATGGAAAGTGACAATTCGGTGGCGATGCCGATTGCCCGGCCATCGGAAAAGTTTAACTTAACTATGATTGTGCCGCTGATACCTTTGTTATTAATTAAAATGCGCGGCAAGCCCGAGCCGGTAGAAGCAATCAAGTCATCTGATGAGAAGCCGTCACCAGCCAATTTGATTCCGCCGAAGGAATTGAATAAAAAAATGAGAGCCATGAGCCGGGGTGGGGTATCAGCAGGATATAGTGCATTAGGAACCCCGGGCGGCGGTTTTCAATATAGACGCAAAAAAACAATGTAATATTATTAAAAAGGATATAAAATGATGTCATTTAATTCAATTGAGAAACCCAAGCGCCGCATTGTCGGCTCAACCATCGAAGAGATTAAAAGAATACCCGAATATCTTAAGCTGGCCAAAGAATTTGGCGTGCTTTTTTATGAAGGCCACAAATTAAAACGAAAAGATCCGGAATCATGCCGGGTTTTCGAGGAGGTGACCGGACAGATTGGCACTAAAGTCAGCCGGGACCCAAATATCGTGGAGCTAAAAAAAGCCTGGTTTAATACTGATGCATCCGATAGATTTGCCAACGAACAAGCCATGCACGGCTATTTATCAGCCTATTTTAGTAAGACAATTAACGAAATTGATGAGAATGAAGAGATTAAAAAACAATTTGCAGGCAAAAAAGACCTACTGGATCAATTAAAACTTATGATGCTGCATCGCGGTTATCCGGCCATGGCGAGGGTGAGTAAAATATTTAGCGATTACATGAAGAAATAAGAAATTTACAGTATAAAAGAAACAGCGCTCCTAACGAGCGCTGTTTTTCATATTTACTTTGGCCGAATTAGTAGTAGTGTATGATTTGATGATTATCGTCACCGTAAAAACCGGGCTGACTGACCGGCACCCAAGGCTCGGTGAGAATGCGGCTCGGGTTTTTCACGTATAGCAGCGGAGCGGCAGAGGAGTTGCAAGAATTACAGACTTTGCCGCCTTCTTGATACCAAGCTTCATCAAAATAAACTCCACTATCGGCCAGGTTTTTGATGATGGTATTGCCGTCAAAATACTCCCATTGGTCAGCCGACGCTTCATATTTGTAGTAATTACCAGTGGCACAGACAACCGGATTGGTGATAATCTCAGATTTGAGATCGGCATAAGTTTTGGTGATAAATCCACCGGAATATTTGGAGAAAAGCAAGACTACTAAAATAACGAATAGTAATATAAACCAGAATTTTAGGTGTTCATAGTAGTATTCCCCGCTGGATTTTTTTGGCAGGAGATTGGTTTTGTTGGGCACTACAGTTTTAGTTGGTTTCTTGGTAGTAGCTTGTTTAACAACTTTTTTCTTAGCGACCTTTGGCTTGGCAACCGACTTCTTGGGAGCGGCTGGTTTGACTACCGCTTTTTTGACCACTTTCTTTTTGGTAGTGGTCTTTTTCGTAGTGGTCTTTTTGGTGGCCGGTTTTTTCTTGGCGACCTTTGGCTTGGCAGTCTTTTTGACAGCTTTTTTGGCGACGGTTTTCTTCGGCTTCTTGGTAGTTTTCTTAGTAACTTTCTTCTGATTCGTCTTTTTTACTACTTTCTTTTTGACGGTTTTCTTCGGTTTAGCTTTGGCCTTGGTTTTTTTCTTCGGTTTTGCCGCAGCTTTCTTTTTAGCTGACTTTGTCGCCATTATCCACTCCTTTATTTGGATTTAATAATACTGCTTCCCCCTGATGATTGACTGCCAAAAGCATCCCTTGGGATGATACGCCCTTAATTTCTTTCGGAGCCAAATTTTTTAATATCGGAACCTGCTGACCTTTGAGATCATCCGGCTGAAAATATTCTTTAATGCCGGCGGCCAGGGTGGTTTGTGATTTTCCAAAGTCGATCGTCAACTTGTATAATTTATCAGCGTCGGTAATTTCTTCTACATTTACTATTGTACCAATTTCTACATCAAGTTTAAGCCATTCTTCAAAAGACACTTCTGGTTTGGTTTTTAGTTCGTGGGCGGGAATGGGCATGACTAAACCGGCCGCTTTTTTTGCCTGGTTGAGGGTTTCGTTGGCGACAGCGGCAGCTTTGGCGGCACCCTCAGAAATGACTTCATTGACGTAATCCGGATTTTTATCCAGCTCGGCGTATTTTTCCTGGATGGGTTTTAAGAAATTGATAATTTGCTCAGCCAGATCTTCTTTGAACTCGGCGCATCCCCCGCCGGCGAATTTGGCTTCAATTTCATCATTGGATTCCTGGGTAATCACTTGGTAAATTGTCAATAGGTTGAATAGTCCGGGACGGTTTTCGTCGAATGCAATCCCATCCTGCGAGTCGGTGACGGCGCGGGAAATTTTGGTGCGAATGTCATCCGGTTTGTCCAACATATATATGTAATGATATTTGGATTCAGCTGACTTGCTCATTTTAACGGCCGGGTCATCGAGCGCCATAATGCGGGCGCCAGCCGGTGGATTGGTAGCCTCCGGTTCTTTGAAGACGGGACGGAAAGTGCGGTTAAACCGGCGGGCAATTTCCCGGGTGATTTCGACGTGCTGCCGCTGATCTTCTCCGACCGGAACCAAATCAATTTGATAAAGAAGAATATCGGCTGCCATTAGCACCGGATAGTCAAACAACCCAACGGTGACATTTTCGTCGCCGACTTTTTTTGATTTTTCTTTGTACTGAATCATTTGCTTCATCCAGCCCATCGGGGTGTTACAGTTCAAAATCCAGGTGAGTTCGGCATGGGCCGGCACGTGAGACTGAATAAATAGCGTGGATTTGGTCGGGTCGATGCCACAGGCCATGTACAATTTAATCACCTCGAGAGATTTTTCGTGCAAACGTTTCGGTTCATACGGCGTGGTCATGGCATGCAGATCAACCACAAAATACCAGTTTTCGGTGTCGGGATTATCCTGCGCCTGCACCCATTGGGAAATTGCGCCGATATAATTGCCGATGGTGAGGTTGCCGGACGGGGCCACAGCCGATAAAACTCGTTTTTTAGCCATGATGAAAAATTAATCGATAAGCTCTCTTTATTATATAGGATAAACGGTGAAAAAATAAAAATAACACATCGCCCCAGCAACGGTCAGTCGCCAGGGCAACCATTGGACGATTTTAAACAATAACCATGGTTATTTACTCCCCCGTCTCCTCATCGTCCCGAATCCGATAACCCCGATTGGGAATGGTTTGGATGATAGAATTGTCCGGGTCATGGTCGAGTTTGCGGCGCAAATTAAAGATGTGAACCTCGATGGAGTTGGAAAAAATATCGGCGTTCATGTCCCAGACGTGTTCGATGATGCGAGCACGGGAGACCACCTTGCCCTTGTGGCGAGCGAGAAACTCCAGTAGGGCAAATTCTTTGTTAGTGAGGCTAACCGGGCGGCCGTTTTTGCGGACCAGATGGCGGGCCGGATCAATTTCAATTCGGCTAAAGGCGATGATATCATCGTTAAAATGGGGTGGGCGGCGGAGGATGGCTTTAATGCGGGCGAACAATTCATCAAAGGAAAAAGGCTTAATGAGGTAGTCGTCCGCCCCCAAATTTAGCAGCTCCACTTTCCGATCAACCGAATTGTCGTGGGAAATAAACATGATTGGAGTGTGATTTTCTTCCAGCCGCAAGGTCTGGCACACCTGCCGGCCGGACAACTTGGGGACGATGGAATTGAGGAGTATCAGGTCATATTCATTGACGCGGGCCAGGTTGAGGGCGGTGACTCCATCAGAAGCAGCGTCAACTTCATAGCATTCTGCTTTTAAGGCACTGGCTAGAAAACTTAGGTGATTCATTTCATTCTCGACGATTAAAATTTTCATTTTCGTTTGGCATATGATTGTGAATTTAATTATGTAAAGTAAATTACCCGTAAAAATTGGTAAATTTATTTTAATAATAATAAATAAAATATTAAGCCGAGCTTAACGAGAACTTAATTGGGTATTAAGTTTTGCTTAATTTAAAAGGCGGCAGGCACCCGGTGTTGGGTGCCTGCTGGCGATTTTTTCAGATTTTGGGGGCGGCAAATTCTCCCGATGGGCCGCGGCAGAAAACAAAATATAATAATTGGATTGGCGTTCAATTTCATGGGTATGCCAAATTCATGATATTCGTTTATTTAAGTACATTCTAACGATTTGGTCTGGGCTTGTATAGACATATTAAGAGATTTTAATCTTGAAGTAATATTGCTTTAATGTCTTTGTTTAAGCAGATTTTAAAACAACCGCCTAATTTTGGCGGTTGTAACTATTTATATATCAGAAACATCTTCATCCTCGAAAAGATTTTTTTCGACTTTAGCGATGAATTTGCGCCGGTGCTTTTTATTTTTACGGCGACGCTTTTCCATTCCCTTTTTGATTATTTCTAGATTCTCATCTAATCTTTCTTTCTCACCAGTAATTTTCTTGTTTTCGACATCGAGGGCAAAATTCTGGCTTTCTAGTTTATCCACTTCTTCAACTAACTTTGAGTATTCTTTTTTGGTTAATACAATAATTTCCCGCTCATTCGGCTCAATGGTGAGGTCGATACGGGAAGTGGGGATGACGTCTTGATAATACCCGCTAGTAACTTTATTGATCCACTCCTCCCAATTATGTTGATTGACAATTTTTTCCGGAGGCAGGCAGTGCCGAAAATTTTCGCCCCAGGCAAAAACAAATTGATTGCGACTGATTTTTTCGAACCAGAAGTCGGCTTGGGTATCAAATAGGCCAATTTCACCGGCATAGTGATAGATATCGGTCGGCCGAATGTTGAGAATAACCATCCCGCAATTCTCATGCGGCAAATAGGTTCCGAAATCATCGTGATAGACTTTGTCGGTCCCATTAATTGCTTGGCCGCCAATCACATCTATGGCACATTTACTTTTGTCTTGATTTAGATTAGTAGCGAAGAGATTGCTGAGGCAATTATCATAGTATTCCGTAAACGGGATTTCCCAATCAAATAGATCTTCATCAAAAGCCGGACCCCAACGATAATCGATATCATTTGAGCTTAGGTCGAGAAGTCTCGAGAGCTTGATAATATCAGTATAGGTGGGCACGGACTCCCCTTTCATGATTTTGGCCATCACACTAACCCTTGGCTCTTTAACTTTTTCACTGATTTCCATTAATGTGTAGCCAATTTCTTGCCGTCTTTGGTTTAAGATATTAGCTAGTGCTAATATTTTTGGCTTCTCGTATTCAAGAAAAAAATCAGAACCATTGAAGGCGTCGGCCAGTTTTCCCAATTGCTCAACCGCGATACGCTGTTTTCCCAGTATGCATTGTCGGATAGTTGTATTGCGATTGCTCGTCAAACCTTTTTGCAGAAATGATGTCAGTGCATCTCGACAGTTATCTTCATTTTTCCAGGTAGCGTAGTGTCTTTGTACCAACCCCACTAGACACCGAGGTGCGAGGTAGGCAAATTCGAGAGTGCTCTCGCCATTAACCTGATTTATCTGAGTGATCATTTTTCTCCCCCTTTTCATTTTGTTAAAGTATTGGTTGCAGTGTACCTTTTAATGAGGCTCTTTTCAATATTATTAGACGAGAAACAACCGCTGATAATTGGTGGTTGCTTATTAATTTATTTTAGATTTTCGATGGCCTCGATTTGGGCCAGTTCATATTCCCTATCAAAATTAACCTGAGACAGGGAAAAATTATTTCCATAAAATTCCAAATTGCGATTGATTTGCGATTGAGTGTTGGCGCGGTACAACTGACTAGCAATTTTTTTGGTTTCTAGGTGTTTGGTCCGCAATTCCAACTCTCTTTTTTTCTTCTGTTTAATATTTTCATGGGTAGCAATTAGGTGCTTGCCCAGCTCTCCCCCGAGATAATAATAACTAAACAGATACAATGGTAGGGCAAAGATATTGCCGGCCGAGCAAAAAATGAAAGCGCACAGGCACAATAAAACTAGGTACAAGAAATAGTAAAATAGGCTGCTGCGGATTTTTTGATCGTCGTCATCTTTGTCCCCTAAATCCTGAAAATATCGATCGATGATTCGCACCGATCACTCCTCCTTTGTGCCGGACGATTGGTCCGGTGATACGTGCGCCGCATCAAACTAATATCCTTAGTCGAAAAGCGACTAATCACTTGTTAAAGTAACTGGGTGCATTGTAACTTAAAGTGTGGCTTAAGAAAAGAGAAAAACCCCTTTACACTCCCGGCTATTTAATATACTATCTGTATGTAATAAGAATTCTTTATGGTCAGTTGGTAAGCGTGTGTTTAAGCCGCTTGGTAGTCTCACCAGAAAAGAAGCGGTTCGATCTTATTGTTTATAAAAATTTTTTAAGGAAAAGAACAGACATGAACAATAAAATGTTTGTCGGTAACCTTCCCTACAAGACCACTGAAGAGGAATTGAAGGAAATGTTTGCCGAATTTGGTGAAGTCACCGAAGCTGTCATCCTGACTGACAAATTTACGGGCCGATCAAAAGGCTTTGGTTTTGTCACTATGGCGACTGAAGAAGAAGCCCAGGCTGCCATCAAAGGCTTAGACCAAAAAGAGATGGATGGTCGCAACATCAAAGTCGATGTAGCTCGCCCACCTCGAGAAAAAAGCGATTACTAAATAGTTTTTTTCAGATAAAAAACCCCGATTTATTTCGGGGTTTTTATTTTTGTGTCTATTTGAGTTGGGACAGAAAAGTTGGCGCGATAATTTGATATGCTGAAATCAAATAAAATAATTATCTAATATGACCTATGGTTGGTATCAAAAACTAATTAAACCCGCTTTCGCCCCTCCGGCGTATTTGTTTGGTATAGTTTGGAGTATTCTATATCCCATAATTCTGGCGACATTTGCATATGTTTTTTATCTGGCTTTTAACCGTACTATTCCGATGATTGTGGCTCTGCCGTTTGCGCTGAATTTATTGTTTAATCTAGCATTTTCGCCAATACAGTTTAGTTTACAAAATAACTTGTTAGCCTCGATCGATATTGTTTTGGTGGTGGCGACACTAGCTTGGGCGCTGTACTGGATATATCCTTACTCAAAGTTTGTTTTCTATGCGAATCTGCCTTACTTGTTTTGGGTGATGTTTGCCACCGTGCTGCAGTTATCAATCACTTACCTGAATTGGAGATAATTTTTTGTAAAAGAAGCACCCGCACTAAATTTTTAGTACGGGGTGGTTTTTTTATTTATTTAACAACTCGTATATCCGGCGGATATTGCCGGTAGAGGTGTCATTATTCTCGAGTATATGGCTCATCATTTGTTCCCGCTTGAATATGTCAAATCCGTCAAATTTGATGAAATACTCCCACGGATCAAGACCCTGGCGGTTAAGTTGTTGGCGATTCACGCCCTGTGACCACCAATATTGCACCATGGTCAGATCGCGGAGAGCGGCGGCGTGATGAAGAAGATTGTTGCCATCGTGATCGACTGCATGTATGTCTCCCCCAGCCTCAACTAACAATTCAGCGATATCGGGACGTGAGGTCAACATTAATGGTGTTACGCCATCATCGTCCTGAATATTCCAATTTACTTCCCGCTCGATTAGTCTTTTGACGAATTTGTCGTGATGGGCAAACTGGGCGGCGTAGTGAATCGGGGTGCGGCCGAACCAATCTTTAGAATACAGGTCGGCTCCCAACTGGCAAAGATAACAGAAAGTATCAAAATGATTGTTTTCAATAGCGTAGTGCAGGGCGGTTTTTTGCTCCATGTCGATTTCGTCCCGGCTATTGATGTCATATTGACTGGCAAATATTTTTAGCAAATACAGTTTGCCGTATTGGGCAGCGAGATGAAGAATATTTTTTTGAGGCACGACTTGGTTGAGAATTGAGATGGCCTCAAACAAAGCGTTAAGCCGTTCTCCGGTTGGGTCGTTAACTTCCTTGGACAGATTGTTTTGATTTGTCATTGTCCTTAGCTCCTTTATATTAATGTGCTTATGTTAGTTATAAAGCATAATCTGGCCTAATACAATACGAATAAACGCCAATCAAAGATATAATAAAGTGGTAGTGAGGAATGATTTAATATTAATCAGAGAATAATGAAAAAAACATTAATAATGCTGACTTTTGTTTTGGGATTAACCGGTTGTAATTTGACCGGGATTTTGGACAGTGGGCCAGGGTATTGCGGGGACGGGGCCTGTGAACCGATTGAGATGCGGATGGGTTGTACGCAGGATTGCGGAGCGGAGGCGGAGGATGGAGCGGGTGATTATGAACAGCGCCTGATGCTGGGGATGATGGTGCATATTGAAGGTTGGACCGGAGAAGAGAAGGACGAAGACAAATTTAATAAACATGTTGATGCGGTGTTAGCCATGGCGGACATCTTTGAGGCCAACGGGGCGGTGGCTACTTTTGAGGCCCGGCCCGAGTTTATCCGGGCGCAGGATAATTGGGGTCGGAATGTATTGCAGGAGTTAAAGGACCGGGGTCATGGCGTCGGCATCCATGCCGATGTCGGCGGGCAGGCACCGGAAGACGGTACCGATTTAGCTTTAATGACCAAACAATTGAAAGACATGCGGGTGGAGGGCGATAAGTTAACCGGTATAAAAATGAAGCACGCCAGCGGGGTGTGCTCAAAACTAGACTGGGCGAAAGCGCTGATTGATGCCGGCTATGAATTTACCACCGGCAATGTATCCTATTGCGCCATGAGTATGCCGGAAGAAATCCGACCGGAAGAATATAAAAATTGCGAGAGCCCGATGGCTTGCCATGAAACCTATCCAAGTAATATCAATCAGGTTCTTCATCCCTGGCGAGTGAGTGATGCCCA
>Ga0180429_10002967_pt1 | contig 13812 bp, 13 predicted proteins | sample SS_ome_FD_132428 | JGI IMG/M metagenome (GOLD analysis project Ga0180429, IMG submission 132428) | Hypersaline lake sediment archaeal communities from the Salton Sea, California, USA - SS_1_S_1 metaG | ecosystem: Environmental > Aquatic > Non-marine Saline and Alkaline > Hypersaline > Sediment ...
CCGGGCTACGGCGGCAGACTGCCGGGCGGTCAGAAAAGCATCCGCATCGTTTCGGCAAGCGACGGAGCGGCCTCGCGGGCCTCGGGATCGGCCGCCCAGGCCCGCCAGGCGTTGACGTCGTTGCCCAGGTCGCGGCCGCTGACCTTCTTCAGTGAACCCACCGCGCGGTACTGGATCGCCGGATCGGGATCCTCCAGTGCGCGGGCCAGCGGGGCAATCGCCGCCTCGTCGCCGGTTTCTCCAAGGGCCCGCACCGCCTCGAGCCGCACATCGATGTCGGTGTCTTTGGCCAGCCGCGCGGCCAAAAGCGGTACCGCCTCGGCGCCGCGGCTGCTGCAGAGTTCGCAGGCCCGCAGCCGCACGCGGAGATCGGGATCATCCATTGCTCCCTCGCAGATTGCCCGGGCGGCGGGTGTGTCGAAGTCTGCGGCCGCCTCGAGGATCGCCGCTCGCACGCGAGGGTCGTGCTCGTCGAGCATCTCGCGGATCAGTTCCCGCGTGAAAGTGAGCCGCTCGTCGATCGGGGCATCGACTTTCTCGCGAGCCTCCTCGCGAATCTCATCAATCCGCTGATCGGCCGTGGGCCCGTATCGCTTCGCCATTTTCTCGGCCCGCCCGGGGTCGGTCCAGGCGGTCCAGCCGGCGCAGCCCTGGGCGAGGAGCAGGCAGGTCGCGGCAACGCCCAGCGCCACGCGATCACTCAGGCTGATGGAATTGTGAGGGCCGGTGGCGGGTTTCATGATCCGGTCTGTCGGGGCCAGAGACGGAAGGTATGCACTGGGCGATGCCGGCTGGCAGCTCGCGGGCGGAGACACTACCGGGCGGCGGTTTGCCGAGCCAAGTCCAAATCCCGCCGCTTTCAGGGGCCCGGCTCCAGCGGGAAAACGGGGCTGGCCGCGGCGGCCAGGCGGGAGAGACAATGCCTTGATGCGGTCCCCTTCGCCTATTCGTGCCTGCCTCGTTGCCGTGGTCTGCGGGCTGGGGATCGCCCCGGGCGGCCTGGGGCTTGCGGATGAGATTCCAGGCGGTGGCCCCGGTGGGGAGGCCAGCAGCGTCGTGGTCGATCTGCTCACCCCGCCGGGAGGCGAGGTCGAGGGCACCGTGGTGGTGCGTGCCCTCGACGGTGGCATGCTGCTGGAGGAGGCGACCGGCAGGCTGCGGGTGATCGAGCCGACGGCGATCGCGGGGATGCGGGTGCTGCCCTCGGCGGTCGGTCCGCCCTCGGCCGAGGCGATGGGGCGTCTTGTGCTCGAGGAGCTTCCGGAGGGCTTCGAACTGCTCCACACCCGCCACTACTGCATCTGCTACGACACCTCCCGCGACTACGCCCGTTGGACGGCGGCGGTCTTTGAGCGACTCCACGACGCCTTCCACAACTACTGGCGACGGGCCGGCATCGAGGTCTCCGAGCCGAAGCGGCCTCTGGTGGTGGTTATTTTCTCCGACCGTGGTCGTTACCTCGAGCATGCCAGGGAACGGATGGGCCCCGCCGCAAGCGAGGTCGTCGGCTTCTACGACATGCTCAGCAACCGCGTGACGACCTTTGACCTGACCGGCAGCGACGCGGTTCGTCGGGCTGTCGGTGCCCGCGGCCCCACAGCCGGTCCGCAGATTCTCGCGAGCCCCGCGGCCTCGGCCTTCGTGGCCACCCTGGTGCACGAGGCGACCCACCAGCTGGCCTTCAACAGCGGTCTGCAACGGCGGCTTGCCCCGATCCCGCTGTGGGTCAGCGAGGGGATCGCGATGTACTTCGAGACTCCCGACCTGCGGTCGCAGCGGGGCTGGAACGCGATCGGCCGCGTGAACCGTCCGCGGATCCAGCGGTGGCGTCAGCGACAGGCCGCCGGCGATGACGGTCTCGCGGCGAGGATCGTGGTCGACGACGATCCGCTCCGCGACCCTGCCACGGCCCTCGACGCCTATGCCGAGGCCTGGGCGCTGACACACTTTCTGATCACCACTCGGCGGGCAGCGTTCGTCGATTATCTCCAGACGCTGGCGGCAAAGGAGCCGCTCGCCGAGGACTCAGCCCGCACGCGGCTCGACGACTTCCGGGCTGCCTTCGGGGAGGAGCCGGCCGGCCTCAAGGAGGAGCTTGCCCGGTTCCTCGCCCGCCAGCGGCCCTGAGCCGGGGGGCAGTTTCGCGGGACTGCCGCCGCCCTGCGGGCGTGACCGGCCTCAAGCAGCGGTCGACGGCCCCCGGCGATACGATTACAGGCAGGCGAGATCGGTCCCTTGCGGACCCACTGGCAAACTGCGGTGACTCTGCGGCCGCCGCAGGCCGGCGGCACGGGGCCGGGTCAACATTGCCGGCGAGCTCCGCCGATTGGGAGGATGGGGATCGGTCGGCGACCAAAGGGCGACAAGGAGCATCTGCGATGGCAAAGCAGCGGGACGCGACCACGTTGTGGCTTCAGATCTCCCTGATCCTGTTCGTGGTGCTGACCTTCATCCTGGCGGTCACGACCTACATCTTCTTCGGCATGAAACTCGAGGCCGAGGAGGCCCTCGCCGAAGCGGAGAAGCGTGCCAACGAGCAGCAGGCCCAGGCCAACGACGGCAACGCCGCGGCCGAGCGGCTCCGCACCCTGCTCGGTTTTCCCGAGAGCAAGCCGGTCGACGAGATCGAGACCGAGGCCAATACGTTGTTCGCCGAGACCTACGGCGATTTCCAGGTCGAGCCGAAAACGTATGTTCGCCTCGCGGAGCAGCTGCTCGAAGCGGTCCGAGCCAGGGATGGCGATCTGCTCGCCAAAGACGAGCAGATCGCCGTCGCCGAGGCGAAGGTCGTCAAGTCCGAGGCCGCGGTGCAGGAGGCCCAGCAGAAGGCGGCCGAGAAGGTGGCCGCGATCGAGGGCCAGCTCCAAGAAGCCAAGCGGGACTTTGACCAGCGGCGGCAGAAATTCGAGCAGCAGCAGCAGCAACTCGTTTCGGGACAGGAGTCGGCCCAGCAGGAATCGACGCAATACAAGGCGTTGCTCGACGAGCTGACAAAAGGTTCCCGGTATCTTCCGGGCGACGTGCGGGAACGCTATACCGGCGAGCGGAGCGGCCCGATCCAGCAGATCGGCATGCTCTATGACGAACTTCGCGGCCAGACCAAGGAGATCGAACGGCTCAACAAAGTCGTCGCCGGCCTTGGCGGCACCCGGCGTGAGGTGCAGGACTTCGTGCTGAGGTCGCTGCCGCAGGCGGAGCAGGTCGATCGTTTCGACGGGCGGATCGTGTCGATCGACGAGGTCAATCGCACGGTGCAAATTGCCGTCGCCTCCACGCTCGGACTGCAGCCGGGCCTGATCTTCCGGGTTTTCTCCGGGGGCTCTGAGTCGCCGGCCTGGGCAGCCTCGAAGGGGGTCGTCGAGGTGGTCGGTCGCGAGGACGCACGGTTTGTCACGGCCCGCATCCGCTCGGAGTCGATCGGCAACCCGATCCTGGTGGGCGACACGGTGGCCACGCCGCTGTGGAAGCCCGGGATCCCGCTCGATGTGGTGGTGGTCGGCCTCGTGCGGCTCGACAACGACGACCGCGAGGATTCCGATCGGCTCACGAAGTTGATTGAGCGGATCGGCGGCAGGGTCGTGGAGAATGTGAATGCCTCGGTGACGATGCTCATCGATGCCGGCAAGCCGGTCACGACCGGCCGCGAAGGCAGCGGGCCGGTGTTCCGTGAGCGGGACGCCCGTCGTCGAGGCAAGGCGCTCGAGGAGGCGGACCGTCTCGGTGTTCGCACGATGGGGCTGGATGCCTTTTTGGAGTGGCTGGGGATCGACCGGCAGACCGCCAACGAGGGCGAGGCCCTCGACATCCCCGAAAGCCGCCGCAGCCGCGAGGACTATTGACCGCCGCGGTCGGGCGGTGCTTGAACCCGGCGGAACGCGGCGGCACAATCGGCTGCACCAATTGAAGGGTGCGGTCGCCGCCATTGGCTGGAATCCCCGGCCGCCCGTGGAGGTCGGCCTGCTCTTCGTCGCTTTCGCCCCCCGAGAGGAGAAGAGCATGGTCGTTTCCCGGTTCCGTCTGCTGCTCGCCGTCGTGGCGTTGCCCCTCCTCGCGGTTGCGATCTTGCTCTCGGCGGCACAGGCCGTCGTCGCCGAGGGGCCAGAGGAGGGCTTCGTGCCGATCTTCAACGGCACGAGTCTCGAGGGCTGGGAGGGGCGGCCGGAATTCTGGCGGGTGGAGGACGGGAGTATCGTCGGCGAGACGACCGCCGAGACGCCGACCAAGGCCAACACCTTCCTCATCTGGCGGCAGGGAGAACTCGACGACTTCGACCTGCGACTCGAGTTCCGACTGCGGAATCACAACAGCGGCGTGCAGTATCGCAGCCGCGACCTCGGTGACTTCTCGGTGGGCGGCTATCAGGCCGATATCGCCGAGTCCTCGGCCCCCTACTGCGGGATCATCTACGAGGAACGCGGCCGGGGCATTCTCGCCAAGCGGGGCGAGAAGATCACGCTCACAGCCGAGGGCGGTCGGCAGCCGGCCGCGGCGATCGGCACGGCTGATGATCTTGGCAAGGCAATCAGGCCGGGTGAGTGGAACGACTACCGGATTCTCGCCCGCGGCAACCGGCTCCAGCAGTTCATCAACGGCCAGCTGATGTCTGAAATCGTCGACGAGCAGGCCTCCAAGCGGGCGATGCAGGGCGTGCTCGCCTTGCAGCTCCACGCGGGGCCGCCGATGCAAGTGGCGTTTCGAAAGATCCGCCTCAGGCGGCTGCGGCTTGCCGACGGCCGCAAGAAGCTCGTCCTGGTGGCCGGTCGGCCGAGTCATCGCAGCGGGGAGCATGAGTTTCGGGCCGGCTCGCTGCTGATGGCGAAGTGTCTCCGCGAGAACGTGCCGCAGATCGTGCCGGCGGTCTACGACAACGGCTGGCCGGCCGATCCGACGGCCTTCGACAATGCCGATGCGATCCTGTTCTTCGCCGATGGCGGCGGTCGGCACCCGGTCGTGCAGCGGAACCGGCTCGCCGAGATCGCGGCCCTCGCGGCCCGGGGCGTGGGCATCGCGGCCCTGCACTACGCGGTTGAGGTTCCCAAGGAGAAGGGAGGCGAGGCATTTCTGGCGATGCTCGGCGGCTACTTCGAGACGCACTGGTCGGTGAACCCCCACTGGACACTCGCCGACACCAGGCTCGCCGAAGGCCACCCGATCGCCCGCGGCGTGCAGCCCTTCGAGATCACCGACGAGTGGTATTACCACATGCGGTTCCGCGAACCGGCCGACGGTCTGACGGAGATCCTGACCGCCGTGCCCCCCGATTCGACCCGCGAGCGGCCCGACGGCCCGCACAGCAACAACCCCACCGTGCGGGCCGGCAAGGGCAACCGGGAGACGCTCGCCTGGGCCTACGAACGGCCCGACGGCGGCCGCGGCTTCGGCTGCACCGGAGGCCACTTCCACGCCAACTTCGGCAACGACGACTTCCGCCGCATGATGCTCAATGCCCTGCTCTGGGTGACGGGCCTGGAGGTGCCCGCAGGCGGTGTTGAATCGAGCCTCACGCCGCAGGAACTCCAGGCCAATCTCGACGACAAAAAGAAGCGGTGACCATCCGGCCGCCGCGACCCGTCCGACACGTTTCTCAGGGAGAATCGATGCCCACGCTGAATGTCGAAGATATCGGAAGTTTCCAGGTGCCCGCCGGCAAACGGCTCGTCAATGCGTTGGTCGACGAGTGCGGCGTCGACCAGTTGCATGCCTGCGGCGGCCATGCCCGCTGCACCACCTGCAGGGTCGAGTTTGTCTCCGGAGAGCCGGAGAAGATGACCGCCGCGGAGCGGCAGGTGCTCGAGGCGAAGGGACTCCTCGGGGAGAGCGGCCTGCGGCTCTCCTGCCAGATTGCCTGCGATGCCGATATGACCGTCCGCGCCGTCAGTCGGCTGGCCGGCTCCGGCCGGGCCGACGCCGGCGGACGTCCCGCCGACCAGATCGAGCCACAGCCCGTGGAGTGGGTCGACCGCTGACCACCTCCTGACCACGAAGGGAGCCCCCTGCGATGATCGAGGTTCTGCCTGAAAGCTCCGGCAAGGTGATCGGCCTGAAGATCAGCGGCCGGCTGGTCCATGCCGACTACGAGAAGTTCGTGCCGATGCTCGAACAATTGATCGCCGATTACGGTTCGATCCGCGTGCTCACGATCTTCCATGATTTCACCGGGATCGAGGCCCGGGCGTTGTGGGACGAACTGAAGTTTGACACCAAGCATCTTCGCGATGTGGAACGGTGTGCCGTGGTGGGCGAGTCGGCCTGGGAGGAATGGTCGACGAAGCTCTCCCGGCCCCTCTTCCCCAAGGGAACGATCCGCTACTTCGACGTCGCCGCTCTCGACGACGCCTGGCAGTGGATCAAGGAAGACTGACCTGCCGGCCTCACCCGGCTGGCAGCAGCCGGGCGAGAAAGTCGGCGGTCTCCCGGGCGGTCGTGTGCCAGCGGTGGGCCTGTCGCGGGAGTTCGGCATGCAGCCCGCCGCGGTAGCCCGCCTGTGCAAGGGCGGTGATCACCGGCGGGAAGTCGATCTCCCCGAGGCCCAGGGGAAGGTGTTCGTGCCGGCAGCAGAGCATGTCGTCAAGGTGCACGTTGACGATCCGCCCGGCTGCGGCGATCCGCTGCGGGAGGGGGCGTTCGCCGAGGCACTCGAGGTGGCCGATGTCGATCGTGACCCCCAGGTCGGCCGGCCGGCCGAGGCGGTCGAAGAGCCGGCTGCAGCGGTCGAGCGTGTCGATGAACATCCCCGGCTCCGGCTCGAAGCCGAGCACCACGCCGCGGCGGGCGGCATGCTCGAGCACCGGGTCGAGGCCGGCGGCGAGCCGGGCCAAAAGCGTCTCCTCGTCGGCGGCATCATGGACAACGCCGCTCCACAGCGAGACGCATCCGGCGGCGAGTTCGGCGGCGAGGTCGATCGCGGCGAGCAGGAAGGCCACCCGTCGGCCCCGGCCGGCGGCATCGCTCGAGAGGAGCGTCGGCTCGTGCTTGCGACAGGGATCGAGCAGGTATCTTCCGCCGGTCTCGATCACGCAGGCCATCCCGTGGCGGGCAAGAGCCTCCCGCCAGCGGGTGACCTCCCCGGCATGATTCGGATCTGACGGATCGAGCAGGTGGAGGTCGGGGGTGATCGCCAGCGAACGGTAGCCCATCGCCGCGAGCGGCCCGATCGCCTCGAGGGGATCGCAGCCGATGCTATTGGTGCTCCAGCCTGGCTTCATCGCTCGCTGCCTTCATGGGTCAGGTCGGGGAGGCGAGCCGACGGGAAAGCACGAAGGGCACCAGGAGCAGCAGCACCGCGATCGCCCAGCGCTCGCCGCAGGCTGAGAGCACAAGCACCGCGTCGAGGGTGATGATCGACATGATCGCGTTGCCCACGGCCCGTTGCACGTTGCCCGACTCGGGCGTGGCGATGCCCATGATGCAGCGGAAGAGCACCGAGCTTGCCAGCACCGCCCAGAGCAACAGCCAGTTGTCGAGGCCGGCCCGGGAGAGCCAGTCGGATCCGCCATCGGCCGCGAGCAAAACCACGAACCAGCCGCCAACCGCAAGCCCCGCAGCCATCACCGCCGTGGCGAGTCCCAGCGGCAGCCGCCTGGAACGGCCGGCTTCCTGCCTGGCATAGAAGGTGACCCCGGCCACGTAGATTCCCATGCCCGCGGGAAGCAGCCATTCGGCCGCCTGCGGGCCTCCCGCGGCGGTCATTCCCAAAAGCCAGTTGAGCCCCCGGCAGCCGCCCATCACCAGCGGACCGGCAGGGGTCGATTTGGCCGCGAAGTCATAGATCCAAACCGCCGCGGCGAGGCCCGCCGCCACCGCGAGCACCTGCCAGTGTCCGGCGAGGACCGCGGCCACCGCACCTGCGGCGACGCCGCCAACAAGCAGCATCCAGCCGGCCGCGGCCGCCCTTGCGACCGCGATCTGCCCGCTCGGCAGCGGCCGCTGGGGCCGTTCGCGGCGGTCGAGTTCGAGGTCAGCCACGTCGTTGAGCACCATGCCCGCGGCATAGAGGGCCAGCGAGGCGGCCGCGGCGGCCCAGAAGGCGGCCGGCGGCGGCTCGAGGGTCGTCGAGCGGCTCACAATCAGCCAGCCGGCGAGCACGTCGGCGACGGCCGTGGCATGGTTGGGAAGCCGCAGCAGACGGATCCAGGCGAGCATCATGCCCCCACCCGTCGGGCCACGGCAATCAGGAATTCACGGGCCGCTCCGGCCGCCTCGTCGGGACGGTCGCGATAGGGATAGAGTTCGACGGTCACCCAGCGATCGGGCGTGTGCTGTTCGATCGCCCCGAGCACGGCCTCGAAATCGATCGCACCCTCCCCCGGCACGAGGTGATGGTGCACCCGGGTCGCGGCGATGTCTTCGACGTGGTAATGCCGGGTGTGGTCAACGAGCCGGGGAATCCAGGCGGCGGGATCATCGCCCACACAAAAGGCATGGCCCACGTCGAAGTTGAGTCCCAGCGAGGGATGATCGACCCGCTCGGCAAACTCGAGGTACTGCTCGAAAGTCTCGATCAAGAGCCCCGGCTCCGGCTCGACGAGCACCGCCACACCGGTCTCGGCGGCGACATCGAGCACCGGCATCAGCTCGTCATAGAAAATGTCGGCCGCCTCCCGCCGCGACTGCCCGGGCTGCAGCTCGCCTCCGGGCTCGGTGGAGATCGAGCGGGCGCCGAGCTCGGCCGCCAGCCGCACCGCCCGGCCCGTGTGCTCGCGGCGGATGGCCCGGTAGTGCGGGTCGGGATCGGTCCAGCCGGGGTGCCAGTAGGGCTGCCGCGGATCGGCCACGGCGTTCATCATGAAGGCATTGATGTTGGAGATCACGAGGCCGGCCTCGGCGATCGCCCGCCGGATCGACGCCTTGTGCACCTCCAGAAGGCCCGCCGGCCAGGCGTGGGGCACGTCGGCGAGCAGTTCGATGCCCGCATAGCCGAGCGAGGCGACTCGCGAAATCGCCTCCTCGACGGTCACATCGAGGTAGGCGTTGGAGCTGAAGGCGAGGCGGGTGGTCAGGTCGTGGGCGGCCAAGGCGGGGTTCCTTCCGGCGGGTGACTGTGTAGCGAAGTCTACCCTCGCCCGGCCCGCCGTGGAGCCTGCGTGTGTCGCAGCCTGCGGTCAGCTCGAGGCGCTTCGATACTTCGCGATCGCCGCCTGAAAGGCAAGTCGCGAAAGCCCCACCGCCGCCGCCGCCGCGGCGAGCGTGACGAGGATCAGCCTGCGATCGCCGCCGGAGAGCGGCAGGGCCAGAGTGTGGGCCGGCACGTTGACCACCAGCAGGATCGGGATCACAAAGGTGCAGATCATCCGCAGCGGTCCGCCCCAGGGGCCGGCATAGATCTCGGCGGGATAGCGGGAGAAGTTGGTGATGTAGAACCAGAAGTCGTAGAGGCTCTGGTTGCGACCCATCAGGATCGTGGCGGCCGCGAGGGCCGTGATGAAGGCATACAGGATCGCCACGCCACAGCCGACCAGCAACGGGTAGAGCAGCCAGGCCACCGGCGGCGGGGGCGTTTCCAGCCGGCCGACCGCCCAGCCGATGAGCACCACGCCCACCAGCCCGTTGGCCAGCGCGGAAAACTTGAAGCGGTGCAGCGACAGCAGAAACTGGGCGTCCACCGGCTTGACGAGGGCCGTGTCGAGCCCGCCGGTGCGGACCATCTCGGCAAATTCCTCCACGCTCGGCATGAAGAAGGCCTGCACGATCGCGTTGATCACCAGGCCCGTGCCCACGAACACGAAAAACGGCTCCTTTGTCCAGCCGCTGTCCCGGCCGATTTCAGGCGTGTAGGAGAAGACCAGCAGATAGAAGGCGAGATTCATCGCCATCCAGCCGAGGCTCGTGGTCGCCTCGAGCAGGAAGTTGAGCCGGAAGGTCATGTCGCGGACGAGGCTCGCCTGGAAGAAGGTGGCGAAGATCCTCAGGTAACGCATCATTGCCGGAGCCCTCAGCCACCGTAGCCGCTGTACCGCCGGGTGCCCCGCAGGAAGGCGAACCGACAGGCGACCGCCGCGGCCACCACCCAGGCGGCCTCCATCGCCAGCCCCACGGCCAAGTCGGCCCCCCGCAGCTTCCCCAGCCAGATCGCGCAGGGGAAGTAGGCGGTGTATTGGAAGGGGAGCAGCCGCACGATGTCGCCCAGCGAGAGGCTCCAGCCGGCCGAGCCGACCGCGATCCCGTCGAGCATGTCGATCGGGAACATGTGGCCCGAGAGCAGGAACTGGGCGAGCATGTAGACGAAGATCAGGCTCGAGACCTCGAGGAACCAGAAGCCGAGCATGCCCAGCGTCGCCTCGAGCAGGAATCCCAGCAAAAACGACATCACCAGCGACGCCAGGTAGGCCGCCACCACCGGCGGCTCCGGGGGCCACGGGAAGAAGCTCCGGCAGAGGAAGAACACCAGGGCGAACGGCGCCGCCGCCACGGCAAAATAGACGAGCTTGTGGGCCACCCGGGCCGCCAGCAGAAAGCCGACATAGTCGACCGGCTGCACGAGGTACTTCTTGACCGAGCCGTCGCGAACGCTGCGAGCGATGCCCGAGGCCAGGCCGGGCATGCTCGAGAAGGAGCGGGCGACCATCGTCAGCAGGTAGTAGGCCACGAAGTCGTTGCGGCTGTAGCCGGCGATGCTCGTCGATCCCGCCGCCGAGAAGACGGCCGTCCAGAGGAAGATCTGGGTCACGATCGGCAGAAACCGCATCAGGGTGCCGAGGGCGAAGTCGCCACGATGGGCGAGCCGGTCGGCAACGCAGATCGAGAGCATCGTCGTCCAGCCATGGAAGGGCCAGCCGCCGCTGCGGGCCACCGCGGTCATCGCACCGCCTCCTGCAAGGCTGCGGTCGGCTCGCCGTCGTCACCGGCGGAGCGGAAGAGCCCCGCGATCACATCCTCCAGCGGCACATCCTCGACGGTCACGTCGATCACCGACTCTCCGGCCAGGATTTCGGAGAGGGCCCCGGCAATCCGGTCGCGATCGATTCGCAGCCGCACCTGCGGGCCCCGCCGCTCGCAGGGAAAGCCCCAGGCGGCCACAGCGGCATCCGAGGGGGGCGTTTCGAAGTCGAGGGTCACGATCTTGTGGGTTGTGAAGCGGTCGACGATTTCGGCGAGCGTGCCGTCGTAGAGAATCCGGCCGTGGGTGATCACCACCACCCGGCGGCAGAGCGCTGCCACGTCTTTCATGTAGTGGGTCGTCAGCAGCACCGTCGTGCCCCGCTCCTGCTGCACCTGCCGCAGAAAGGAGTGGATCGCGTGCTGGGCCACCACATCGAGGCCGATCGTCGGCTCGTCGAGAAACAGCACCTCCGGCTCGTGCAACAGGGCGGCCACCAGTTCGAGCTTCATCCGTTCGCCGAGGGAGAGTTCGCGAACCGGCTGATGGATCAGCTTCGCCACACCGAGCAATTCAACCAGCTCGTCGCGGGTGCGGGCGAAGCGGGCCGGATCGACCCGGTAGATCACCTCGTGGAGCCGGAAGCTCTCGGCGGCCGGGAGGTCCCACCAGAGCTGGTTTCGCTGGCCCATCACCAGGGCGAAGCGGCGGCGGAAGTCATCATGCCGCTGCCAGGGAACGTGGCCGAGCACGCTGGCGGTGCCGGAGGTGGGCGTGATGATCCCCGAGAGCAGCTTGAGGAAGGTGGTCTTGCCGGCCCCGTTGGGGCCGAGGACGGCCACGAATTCGCCGGGGTCGACCTCCAGCGAAACCCCCCGCAACGCCTCGACGGTGCGGGCCTGCCGGCGGAAGAGCCCCCGCAGGCTGCCGCCGATGCCCTCCCGCTTGTCGAACACGCGGTAATGCTTGGTCAGCCCGGCGACGCGGATCACCGGATTGGAGGATTCGCCGCGTGCGTGGAGGGGGGCGGAGGCGGGCATGGAACTGAAGTATAGGCCGTCGGCGGCGGGGCACGGTATGATTCGTCGCGTGAGTTCCACCACACGCCCCCCCTTCCGCATCGGCCTCGGCCACGACACCCACCGCCTCGAGCCGGGCAGCCGGCTGCTCATCGGCGGGGTGGCGATCCCCCACGACCGGCAAGCGGTGGGCCACAGCGATGCCGACGTGCTGCTGCATGCGATCACCGACGCGATCCTCGGCGCCGCGGCCCTCGGCGACATCGGGGAGCTTTTTCCGGACACCGACGAGGCCAACCGCGGCCGTGATTCCGGCGAGATGCTGGAGGCGGCCGTGAGCCGGCTGCGGGAGGCGGGCTGGCGGATTGCGAACCTGGATTGCGTGATCCTCGCCCAGCGGCCCACAATCCTGCCCTATCGGGAGGCGATCCGTCAGCGGGTCGCCGAGCGGCTGCGGATCGACCCCGGCCAGGTCGGGCTCAAGGCGAAGACCGGCGAACGGGTCGGGCCGATCGGCGAGGAACTGGCGATTGCCGCGGAGTGTGTGGCACTGGTGATGGCGGAGCAGGAGCAATGACGACAACCGCCCGGCAACAGGCGACGAAAGCGACCGGCGGGACGCTGCCGGTGATCGAGATCTACGACACGCTCACCCGCGACAAGCGGCCGCTCGAGACGGTCCGGCCCGGCGAGGTGGGGATGTATCTCTGCGGTCCCACCGTCTACAAGCCGAGCCACATCGGCCACATGGTCGGGCCGGTGATCTTCGACACCGTCAAGCGGTATCTCGAGTATTCCGGCTGGCGGGTCACCTGGGTGGTCAACATCACCGACGTCGACGACAAACTGATCGCCGAAAGCGGCTCCCGCGGGATCGGGATGGCCGAACTCGCCGAGGAGATGACCACCGACTATCTGGAGAATCTGGCGGCACTCGGCGTGACGGGAATCGACCGGATGCCGAAGGCGACCGAACACATCGGCACGATCATCGAATTCATCGAGGGGCTCATCGCCAAGGGCTTCGCCTACGAAAGCGACGGCGACGTCTACTTCGACGTGCGGCAGGACGCCGACTACGGCAAACTCACCAACCGCACCGTCGAGCAGATGCAGGGCGAGGGTGGCTCCACGGCGGACCGCAAGCGTTCGGCGGCCGACTTCGCCCTCTGGAAGCGGGCCAAGCCGGGCGAGCCGGCCTGGCAGAGCCCCTGGGGAGAGGGCCGGCCCGGCTGGCACATCGAGTGCTCGGCGATGAGCAAGGCCCTGCTCGGCGAGCACTTCGACATCCACGGCGGCGGCCTGGACCTGGTCTTTCCGCACCACGAAAACGAGATCGCCCAAAGCGAGTCGCTCCACGGCTGCCCGATGGCCACGATCTGGATGCACAACGGGCTGATGCAGGCCTCCGGCGAGGCGGGCAAGCTTGGCGGTCGCCCCCGCGGCTCTGACGCGACGGCCACCGCGGCCGATCAGGCGGCGACGAAGCTCTCGAAGTCGACCGGGGCCGAGCCCTTCAAGGGTCTTTTGGCCCGCCACGAGCCGCAGGTGATCCGGATGCTCCTGCTCTCCACCCACTACCGCAGCCCGATCCACTTCGGCGAGGAGCCGCTCGGCGAGAGCGGGCGGGCCCTGGAGGCTTTTGAGCGGCTCTTCGCCCGCTGCGAGCGAATCACCCGCCGGGGCTTCTACGCCCTGCCCTGCCGCGGTCGTGTCGAGGGGGATGCGGCCGCCGCGGCCCTGGCCGGCACCGCCGCCGACGAGATCCGATCGCTGCGGTCGCGATTCCTCGAGGCGATGGACGACGACTTCAACACCGCGGTCGCGATTGCGTCGCTGTTCGATTTCGTTCGTGTGGTCAACCGCTTCATCGACGAGCGCGGCCTCGAGAAGGAGCAGGCCCCCGAGCTCCTCGGGCAGCTCGAGTCGATGCTGCTGGTGCTCAGGGAGCTGACCGCTGTGTTGGGCCTGTTCCTC
>Ga0180429_10002971_pt1 | contig 13806 bp, 9 predicted proteins | sample SS_ome_FD_132428 | JGI IMG/M metagenome (GOLD analysis project Ga0180429, IMG submission 132428) | Hypersaline lake sediment archaeal communities from the Salton Sea, California, USA - SS_1_S_1 metaG | ecosystem: Environmental > Aquatic > Non-marine Saline and Alkaline > Hypersaline > Sediment ...
CAGGTAGCAGCCGTTGAGATGCCGCAGCTTGCGCACGTCGAACACCGGCCCGCCGAGGCTGACCCGGTCGAGCTCGAATGCCGCACAGAATTCCTCCAGCGAAAACAACTCGCGTTCGTCCGGCAGGCTGTAGGCCATGAGCCCGAGGAAGTTCAGCAACGCCTCGGGCAGGTAACCCGCCTTGCGGTAGTACAGGGCGCTGGTCGGGTTCTTGCGCTTGGAGAGCTTGGACTGGTCCGGGTTGCGCAACAGCGGCAGGTGCGCGAATTCCGGCGGTGTCCAGCCGAAATGCCGGTACAACAGAACGTGCTTCGGGGTGGAGGCGATCCACTCCTCGCCGCGAATCACGTGCGTGATGCCCATGTCGTGGTCGTCCACGACGTTCGCCAGGTGATAGGTCGGGAACCCGTCGGACTTCAGGAGCACCTGGTGATCCACCTGCTCCCACGGGATCCGGATCTCGCCGCGCAGGCGGTCGGCGAAGACGCATTCGCCTGCCTTGGGCACGCGCATCCGAATGGTGTGCGGCGCGCCGCCGTCGATGCGGCGCCGGGCGTCGGCCGGGTCGAGCGACGCGCACAAGCCGTCGTACCCGACCCGGCCCTTCGCCGCCATTTGCCCGGCCCGCAGTTCCGCCAGCCGCTCGGCGGTGCAGAAGCACGGATACGCGGCGCCGCTGTCGACCAGCCGGTCGGCATGCCGCCGGTACGCGGCGGTCCGTTCGCTCTGCCGGTACGGGCCGTGCGCGCCGCCCACGTCGGGCCCTTCGTCCCAGCTCAGCCCCGCCCAGCGCAGGGCCTCGAAAATCGCGCTTTCCGATTCCGGCGTGGAACGCGCCCGGTCCGTGTCCTCGATGCGCAGCACGAACCGGCCGCCGTGGCGACGCGCAAACGCGTAGTTGAACAGCGCCACGTAGACCGTGCCGATATGCGGCGAACCCGTCGGCGACGGGGCGACGCGTGTACGGATGTTGTTCTTCTCCATCGGATCTCAAGCCTCGCGATGCGGATTCCGCAGCATCCAACCACCGAAGGACCCGTTCTTGCAAGTTCGATCGGCGGCGTGCATGCTGTTGTACGTCATGCATCGACCGGACTGGGATACGTATTTCATGGATATCGCCCGCGTCGTCGCCAGCCGCGGGAACTGCCGGCGCCGGCAGGTCGCGGCCGTGATCGTGCGCGACCGGCGTGTGGTCTCCACCGGCTACAACGGCACGCCGCGCGGCGTGACGAACTGCTTCGCGGGCGGCTGCCCGCGCTGCGCGGCCGACGGCCCCCCGGGCGCCAATCTCGGCGAGTGCATCTGCTCGCATGCCGAGGAGAACGCGATCGTCCAGGCGGCGTACCACGGCATCTCGGTCAAGGACGGGACGTTGTACTGTACGCTCAGTCCCTGCCTGCTGTGCGCCAAGATGATCATCAACGCCGGCATCCGCGAAGTCGTGTACGGAGCGACATACCAGTTCAGCAAGCAGACCCGGGCGCTCTTCGCGGAAGCCGGGATCGTGTGCCGCGCCTACGATCCGGAGACCGCATGCCGGCAGTAGCCAGAATTCTCATCGTCTTCGCGACGATGTTGATGGCCGCGCGCTTCCGGTGTCCGCTTGGTCTGGCCCTGGTCCTGGGCGGCGTGGCCCTCGACCTCTGGGCCGGTCACGGATGGGCCGTTGCGCTGGCGGATCTTCGTGCGGCGGTCACGGCGCCTGAACTGTGGCTGCTGCTGGCCGTCACCATTCTGATCATCGAGATCGCGCGCTTCATGACGGAGCGTTCCAACGCGGATGAAATCGTGAACGCAACGCGGCGCTGGGGCGGACGGCACGGGCGCGCGGCCTCGCTGATCGCGCTGCCCGCCATCATCGGCCTGGTCCCCATGCCGGCCGGCGCGCTGTTCTCGGCCCCCTTCGTCGAACAGGCCGGCGGCGCGGAGCGCGATCCCGCGTGGAAGTCGACGGTCAACTACTGGTTCCGCCACATCTGGGAATACTGGTGGCCCGTCTACCCCGGGGTCATCATCACCATGGCGCTCTTCGAAATGGAAGCCTGGCGCTTCATCGCCGGGCAACTCCCCTTCACCCTGGCGGCGCTCGGCAGCGGCTTCTTCTTTCTCATCCGGCCCCATATCCGGCAGATCCGGGAAGAGGAGGCTCACGGCGGCAAGGTCGGCCGGCGCGCGGCATTCCTCTTCCTGCCGCTGGTCCTGGCCGTCAGTTCCGTTCTCCTGCTGCCGCCTCTCCTGGCCCGGACCGGGCTGTTGCCCGACCTGCAGCGGCGGAAACTGGTCTCGATGCTCATCGGCTTGTGCGCCGCGCTGCTGACCGTGTTCGTGGATGAGCGGCGCCGGCGGCGCGCGGGCGAGAACGACGTCGGCCCGATGTTCTCCACGCTGTTCACGCCCAAATCGCTCGGCATCCAGACGACGCTGGCCGGCGTCTTGGTGTTCAAAGCCATGCTGACCGCCTCGGGGCTCCTGCCGGAAGCAGGCCGCGATATCGTCGCCAGCGGACTGCCCCTGGCCGTCGCGGTCGCCGCACTGCCCATGCTGGCTGGACTCGTCACCGGCATTGCCCTCGGCTTCGCGGGACTCGCCTTTCCGCTGGTGGTCGGCTTGATGAGCGCGGAGGGCTCGGGGCTGACCCCGCTGGCCACGCTGTCGCTCGCCTTCGGCTTCGGCTACATGGGCATGATGCTCTCCCCCGTGCACCTGTGCCTGCTGGTCACGCGCGAGTACTTCGGCGCCTCACTGCCGGCCATCTACCGCCGCCTGATGCCCTGCGCGGTCACGGTGCTGGCGTTGAGCATCGGGCTGCATTGCCTGTTCGCCGCCCTCGGTGTGTAGCGCAACGAAAGCGGCGATCTTGCCGATTCCAGCGAACGGGTGTACAACCTACAGCATCAGGAGGGAACAGTATGCCAAGGTTTTCCGTCAGGACGTTCGGTGCGGGCCTCCTCATCCTCGCGGCCGCCGCGAGCCGGGCGGATACGCTGCGGGTCGGGACGCGGGTTTTCGAGGGGGTATTCGAAGGGTACGAGAACAGGACGTTTCTGTTCCGCACGGAGGACGGCAAGCTCCGCACCGAGCCGCGCAGTTCCGTGCGGCGCCTGGTGCTGGATGAACCGCGCGAAACGTCGATCGCGCACGGAACCACGCCGCGCGAAGAGAGCGTGCTCCTGCAGGGCTATGCGGCGGGCAAATTCACGGTGCGGCAGGACGGTCGCCAACGGGACATCCCCGGGATGTTCGTCCGCAGTGTGACCCTGAAAAGCCGGCTCGCGGCGCCGGCCGCGGCGGCGCCGGCCGAAGCGGCGCCGGCCATCGACGTCGGGGCGTTGCGCAACCGGGCCGGCCTGACCGCAGCGCAACGCGAGGCCATCCGGCGCTACGCGGCGGCGCGCAAGGCATACGATGCATTCGTTGCACAGAGTTCCGGGATGGTATCGCAACTGAACAGCGCCGCCGGCCAGCAGCGGGCGGCACTGCTCGACAGGCTGCGCCGCCGCAAGGCCGACGAGCAGCCGGTCAAGCGCGAGCTGTCCGCGGCCTGGGCGGCGCTGCTGAAGGCCTTTCCCGACGGACTGCCGGCGCCGCCCTCCAAGACGGCGGCAGCGGCGGAGCCGATGGAGCTGCGGAGCAGGGAGATCGTGATCCACGTGCCGCCACTGGGCGAAAACGAGGTGCTCTTCCTCGATACCGGCATCCTCGAAGAGGCCGGTCCGCTCAGTGAGGCACAGGTCGCGGCCATCCGCCGCTACAACAAAATCAAGGCCGAGTACGAGCAGTGGGCCGGCGGCGCGGCCGGCGGCGACGCCGGCGGCGACGCCGCGGCCATGGACCGCAAGCTGGCGGACGCGCAGAGGTCTCTCCTCCGCGCGTTTCCGAATGTGAAGCTGGTCCGGGAGTAGAGCCCGCGGTTGCGGACGATGACGGAAGACACACATGCACTCCCGCGCATCCTGGTGTTGCGCGGCGGGGCGATCGGGGACTTCGTGTGCACGCTGCCGGCGCTCGCGGCATTGCGGGCGCGCTGGCCCGGCGCGTATATCGAGCTGCTCGGCTACCCGCACGTCGCTGCGCTGGCCGCCGAGGCGGGGCTGGTCGACCGCGTACGGTCCCTGGACCAGGCGGACGTGGCGCAGTTGTTCTCCTTCGCTCCGCGCATCGGCCAGGAGCAGGCCGCGGCGTTGCGGGCGTTCGACCTGGTGTTGTCCTACCTGTACGACCCCTACGGCACCCTGCGCGAAAACCTGCGCGACGCGGGTGTGCGGCAGGTGCTCTATGGTGACCCGCGCGTGCGGGCGGAGCATGCCGCGGACCACTTGATGAAACCGCTGGAAGAACTGGCCATCTACCCGGCGGGCGAGTCCGAACCAAGGCTCGAGCTGGGGCCGGAGGCTGCCAGGGAGGGGCGCCGCCGCCTGCCGGTTCCGGGCCAGGACGCGGTGCTGCTGCACCCGGGCAGCGGGAGCGCGGCCAAGAACTGGCCGCTCGCGCGGTTTCTGGCGCTGGCCGACCAAATCGCCGCCGAGCGCCTGGGCGCGCCGGTCTTTCTCGTCGGTGAAGCGGACGACGCCATCGCGGCGGAGCTGGCGCGGCGCCCGGACCGGCCCGTGCTGGCCGGTCTGCCGCTCGCGCAGGTCGCGCGGGTGCTGTCGGCTTGCCGCGCGTATGTCGGGAACGACTCAGGCATTACGCACCTGGCCGCGGCCCTGGGACGGCCCACGGTAGCGCTGTTCGGACCGAGCGATGCGGCCGCCTGGGGCCCGCGCGGGCGGCACGTGCGCATCTTTCGCAGCGCGGAGCCGACGACGGAAAGTCTTGCCGAAATGGAGCCGGAAACAATACTACATGGTCTTTGCGCGTTGTTGGATTGACGTCATGAAGCCTGCCCGTTCTGTCATCCTGCTTGTCCCGCTGCTTGCGGCGTCGTGCACGGCGTTCCGGCCCGAAGACCGCCCCCCCGCGGAGGCAGCCGGGATGCCGGCGGCGTACACCGGGCCGGCAGGCGAGGCGGCGTTGTCCAACCGCTGGTGGGAAGCGTTCGGCAGCGCGGAGCTGAACGGACTGGTCGAGACGGCGCTGGCGCGGAACTTTTCGATCGCGCAGGCCGACGCCCGGCTCCGGCAGGCGCGCGCGCTGGCGCGCCAGGCCGGGGCCGCCCTGTGGCCGGCGGTCACGGCCGAGGCCGGCGCGCGCACGGTGGAACGCGAAACCGAAGGCGTCGGCCAGACGGCGCGGGATACGTACGACATCGGCCTGGCGGCGTCGTACGAGCTGGATTTGTGGGGCCGCGTCCGCTCTTCGCGCCGTGCCGCCGCGCTGGATGCGGCGGCTGCGGAGCTGGACCTGGCGACGGCGGCCATGACGCTGTCCGCGGAGGTCGTTCTGCGCTACCTCGAATTGCTGGAAGCCCGGCAAACCCGCGCGGTCCTCGAGGAACAGGCGGCAACGAACCGCAAAACGCTGGAGCTGATCGAGCTGCGCTTTAAGCGGGGCCGCGCCACGGCGCTGGACGTTCTGCAACAGCGCGAGATCCTGGTTCGCTCCGAGTCGCTCCTGCCGCTCCAGCGGGGCCGTGAACAGACCCTGCTGTCCGCCCTCGCCATACTGCAGGGGCGGGCGCCCGGCGAGAACCCGAACCTCGTGGGCGCCGCGCTGCCGGCCATGCCGGCCTTTCCGGAAACCGGGCTGCCTGCCGATCTGCTGGCCCGCCGACCCGACCTGCGCGCGGCCTGGACGCGGCTGCGCGCCGCGGAATGGAGCGGGGCCGCCGCGCGCGCGGACCGTCTGCCCGCGTTCCGCATCACCGCCGGGGCCGGCTACGAGAACGAGACCGTGTCGACCCTGTTCGACAACTGGATCCTGAACCTGGCCGGCAACCTGTCCGCGCCCCTGGCGGACGGCGGACGGCGGCGCGCGGAGGTCGCGCGCCGCGCCGCGGTGGTCGACGAGCGCCTGGCGGCGTACCGCGCGACCGCGCTGGCGGCGCTGCGCGACGTCCATGACGCCGTCGCCCTCGAGACCGTCCAGGCCGAAGCGCTCGCTGCGGCGCGCAAGCAGCTCGCACTGGCGGTCGCGGCGCGGGAACGCGCGTTCGACCGCTACGGCAAGGGGCAGGAAAGCTATCTGCGGGTGCTCTCCGCCATCACGAACGAACAGTCGCTGCGGCGCGCCCTGGTGGAAGCGGAGCGCCTGCATCTGGCCTACCGCGTTCAGCTCTACCGGGCGCTGGGCGGCGACTGGATCACGGTTTTGCACACAACCCGCGCGCACCGCGAGAACAACGGGACCCCACCATGAAGAAACGCAGACTTGTCGGACAAGCCGTTGCCGGCCTTGTCGCCGTCGTCATCCTCGCCGCCGGGCTGGGTGTGTCGGCGTGGCTGGTGAAGACCAAGCCCCGGGCCCGGCCGCGTCCGCGCCCGCGGCAGGCGCCGCTGGTCGATGTAGCCGCGCTCGCACCGACGAATATCCGCGTCCGCATCGAGGCGCTGGGCACGGTGCTGCCCGCCGACCAGGCCGCGCTGCAGGCCGAAGTGGGCGGCCGCATTGTCTGGGTGCATCCCCGGCTCGTGGAAGGAACGGCGGTTACCGGCGGCGCCGCGCTGGTCCGCATCGACGACCGCGACTACCGCCTGGCCGTGCAGCGGCGCGCGGCGGAACTCGCCTCCGCCGAGAGCAGCCTGCGGCTGGAAATGGGCCAGCAGGACATCGCGCGGACCGAGTGGGATCTGCTCGGGGAAGACGATGCGGCGCCGGCGCTTGACCGCGAGCTGGCCCTGCGCGAGCCGCAGCGCAAGGCGGCCGAGGCGGCCGTGAGCGCCGCCCGCGCGGCGCTGGAAGAAGCGGAGCTGGCGCTGTCCCGCACGACGATCGCGGCGCCGTTCGATGCGGTGATCGTCGAGGCGCCCGCCGACGTGGGCGACCACGCCCAGCCGGGAGTGGTTCTGGCGCGGCTGGCGGCCACGCACCGGTATCACATCCGCGCCAGCGTGCTGCCGGACCAGTTGGAATGGCTGGTGTTTCCGTCCGGCGCCGCTCCGGGCGCGCCGGTCCGCGTCCGCATGGGCCGCGGCGAGCGCGCGGGCCGGCTGCTGGAACTGCTCCCGGCCATGGAAGGCGCGGGCCGCATGGCGCAGGTGCTCATCGGCGTGGACGATCCGCTGGCACGCGCGACGAACGGGCCGGCGCTGCTGCTGAACGACCTGGTGCACGTGGACCTTGCGGGACGCCGGGTGGACGGCGTGGTGCGCGTGCCGCGTACGGCGCTGCGCGACGGAGCGAACCTGTGGCTGCGCGGTGCGGACGGGCGGCTGCACATCCGGCCCGCGGACATCCTGTGGTCGCGGTCGGCCGACGTCTTCGTGGCCGACACGTTCGAACCGGACCAGCGGCTGGTGACGTCCGACCTCGGCGCGCCCGTGGAAGGCATGGAGCTGGCCGTCGAGGCGCCCGGCCCGGCCCGGTCCGGCGCCGCGCAGCGCGAGGAGGATCGCCCCGATGGCGGATGAGCCGCACAACGGCTTGCGCGGACCGATCGCCTGGATGGCGCAGAACCGCGTGGCGGCCAACCTGCTGATGCTCCTGTTTCTGCTGGGCGGCGCGCTCACGTTCCGCTCGATCACGCAGGAAGTCTTTCCGGACATCCAGGAAAACGAGGTCACGATCGCCGTGGAATACCGCGGCGCGAGCCCGGAAGAGATCGAGCAGGGCATCGTCCTGGCGGTCGAGGACGCAATCCGCGGCCTGGCCGGCATCGACGAGGTCACCTCCGTGGCGCGGGAGGGCCGGGCGACGATTACCGCCACGCTGCTGGACAGCGCGGAGCCGATGCAGCTCTACCAGGATATCCAGAGCGAAGTCGACCGCGTGCGGACGTTCCCGGAAGACGCCGAAGAGCCCGAAGTGGCGCTGTCCATCCGCCGCCGCGAGGCCGTGACACTGGCGCTGTACGGCGAAGCGGACGACCGCGCCCTGAAGGAGCTGGCCGAGAGCGTGCGCGACCTGCTGCTGGCGGACGACGGGATCACCCAGGTCGACGTCATGGGCACGCGCGATCTCGAAATCGCGATCGAAATCCCGCAGGCCAACCTGCGCCGTTACGGCCTGACGCTGGAGCAGGTGGCGCAGCGCGTGCGCACCGCGGCCGTCGAGCTGCCCGGCGGCGGAATCAAGACCGCGGGCGGCGAGATCCTCGTGCGCATGAGCGAGCGACGCGATTACGGCACCGGGTTCGGACGCCTGCCGATCGTCACCGACCGGTACGGCACGCAGGTGCGGCTGGAGGACATGGCCACGATTCACGACGACCTGGAAGAGGTCGAGCACTTTGCCACCTACAACGGCAAGCCGGCCGTGCTGTTTGCCGTGTACCGCGTCGGCGGGCAGACGCCGTCGTCGGTTGCCGGCGCCGTCGAAGCGTTGATGGACGACATCCGGAGCATCGTGCCGGAAGGCTTCGACGTGGCCGTGACGCGGAACATGGCCGATGTCTACAACCAGCGCGCCGAGCTGCTGCTGCGGAACGGGGCCATCGGGCTCGTGCTCGTGTTCTGCCTGCTGGGCCTGTTCCTGGAAATCCGCCTCGCGTTCTGGGTGATGATGGGGATTCCCATCTCCTTTATCGGATCGCTGCTCTTCATGCCCGCGGCCGACCTGACGATCAACCTGGTCACGATGTTTGCGTACATTGTCGCGCTGGGTATTGTCGTGGACGACGCCATCGTCGTGGGCGAAAACATCTACCGGCATCACGAGGAGGGCGCCCCGTTCCTGCGAGCGGCGATCCTCGGCGCGCGCGAGGTATCGGGACCGATCGCGTTCAGCATTCTGACCAACATGGTGGCGTTTGTTCCGCTGCTGGTGATGCCGGGGCTGATGGGCCGCATCATGGGGATGCTCCCGATCGTGATCGTCGCGGTCTTCCTGATCTCGTGGGTAGAGTCGCTGCTGATCCTGCCCGCGCACCTGGGGCATCATCGCGAACGCGCGCGCCGCGGTCCGAACGCGGTTCTGCACCGGGCTCAGCAGCGTTTCAGCGACGGGTTCCGGACATGGGTGCAGCGCCGGTACGTTCCCTTCCTGTCCCGCTGTCTCGATCACCGTTACGTCGTCGTGGCGGTAGCGCTGAGTTTGCTGATGATCACCATCGGCTACATTCGCAGCGGCCGGCTCGGGTTCGAGCCGTTTCCGCGCGTGGAGGCCGATTTCGCCTATGCCGAAGCGGCATTGCCGTACGGGACCCCCATCGAGCGCACCGCCGCCGTGGCCCGGCGCCTGGAGGCGGCGGCGCGCGAGGTGGCCCGGGAAGCCGGCCGGCCGGACCTCATCGAGGGGGTTTTCGCCTTGATCGGGCAGACCGGCACGCACGATTTCAACCTGCGCGTCTACCTCGCGGAACCGGAGATCCGCAAGCGGATCATGAGCACGCAGGCGTTCACCGACCGCTGGCGCGAAGCGGTGGGCCGCCTCAAGGGCGTCGAGTTCGTGCGCTACCAGGCCGACCGGGGCGGGCCGGGCAGCGGCGCGGCCCTGACCGTGGAGTTGTCGCACCGGCGCGTCGAGACGCTCGAAGAGGCGGCCACGGCGCTCGCGGCCGCGCTGGACGAGTTTCCGAACGTGAGCGACATCGACGACGGCTTCCAGCTCGGAAAGGAGCAGCTCAGTTTCACGGTCCGGCCGGAGGGGCAGGCGCTCGGGCTGACCGCCAGCGGCATCGCCCGCCAGGTGCGCAACGCGTACGAGGGCGGGGAAGTGCTCCGCCAGCAGCGCGGCCGCCACGAGCTGACGGTGCGGGTGCGCCTGCCGGAGGAGGAACGGATCAGCGAGGGCGACCTCGATACGCTCGTTCTGCGCACGCCGGCCGGCGGCGAAGTCCCGCTGCGCGACGTGGTGCACGTGGAGCGCGGCCGGGCGTATACCGAGATCACGCACCGGGACGGCCGCCGGACGATGACGGTGACCGCCGACGTGCGCCCGCGGCCGGAGGTGGGCCAGGTTATCGAGGTGCTGAACGCGGACATTCTGCCGGCCCTGATGCGCCGTTACGCGGGGCTGGCGTACAGCTACCAGGGCCGCCAGGCGGACACGCGCAAGAGCACCGGCAGCCTGGCGCAGACGATTCCGCTCGTGCTGGTCGCGATCTACGCCCTGCTGGCCGTCCCGTTCCGCAGCTACGTGCAGCCGCTGATCGTCATGATGAGCATTCCGTTCGGCGTGGTCGGCGCCACGATCGGCCACCTCATCATGGGCTACAGTCTCAGCCTGATGAGCATTATCGGGATCGTGGCGCTGTCCGGCGTGGTCGTGAACGATTCGCTGATCTTCGTCGACTTCGTCAACCGGCGCCGCAAGGACACCAACGACGTCCGTGCCGCCCTCCTGGACGCGGGCGCGACGCGCTTCCGGCCCATCCTGCTGACGACGCTGACGACGTTCGGCGGGCTGGCGCCGATGATCTTCGAGACCTCGCGCCAGGCGCGGTTCCTGATCCCGATGGCCCTGTCCCTGGGCTACGGGCTGCTCTTCGCCACCGCGATCACGCTGGTGCTGGTGCCGTCGCTGTACGCGATCGTCGAGGGCCTCCGCCGCCGGCTGCGGCGGCAGCCGGCGCCTACCAGCGCAGCTCCGCGCGGCTGAGGCGCTCGGCGAGCTCGGCCATGACGCGGTCGTCATCGTCGTCCCCGGCCGATTCGAAGGTGGCCGAAAAGCGCAGGAAGGCGCCCGCCTCGTCCCACGGCACCGTCGACACGGCGTGTTCCCGGATCAGGTGCTGCGAGGCGTCTTCGCCCGTCGCGAACGACGCCGCACCGGCGCCGGCGGGCGCGGGGACGTAGAGGTAGAATGTCCCGCCCGGCATCCGGGTGTCGAACCCGGCGCCCCGCAAGACGCGCACCAGCTTGCGCAGCCGGGTTTCGTAGTGCGCCTTGATCGTGTCGGCCAGCGCGCGGTCGGCGATGCCGGCGCAGGCGGCGACCTGGATGGCTTTGAACTGTCCGGAGTCGATGTTGTCCTTGACGGCGGCGTATGCCTGCACGGTGCGCGCGGCGCCCGCGACGAAGCCGAGCCGCCAGCCGGTCATGTTGTAGCTCTTGCTCATGGAGTGCAGCTCCACCGCCGTCTCCTTGCCGCCGGGGCGGCTCAGAATCGACAGCGGCTCGCGCCCGTAGCAGAGCGTGGCGTAGGCGGCGTCCTGGACGATCAGAATGCCGTGCCGGTCGGCAAAGGCGATGAGGGCGTCGAAGAACTCCTCCGTCGGCGCCGCGCCCGTGGGGTTGTTGGGGTAGTTCACATAGAAGAGCTTCGCGCGAGCGGCCGTAGCGGCCGGGATGGCGTCCAGGTCGGGATAGAAGCCGTTCTCCTCGAGCAGCGGCAGCTTCACGACCTCGCCGCCCAGGTAGGCCGTGTGCGTGGGCAGCACGGGATATCCCGGGACCGTCGTCAGCGCCGCGTCGCCGGGATCGACAAAACACAGCGGCAGCATGGCCAGCGCCGGCTTGGAGCCGATGCTGTGGCACACTTCGGTTTCGGGGTCCAGATCCGTGACGCCGAAGAAGGACGCCATGTACTCCGCGGCCGCCTGCTGGAACGCCGCGATGCCGTTGTCCGCGTAGCCGCGGTTGGCCGGATCGTCCACGGCCTTCTTCAGCGCCGCGCGGATGGGGGCCGGCGCCATGCCGTCGGGTTCGCCGACGCCGAAGTCCAGCAGTTCCACGTCCGGATGCCGTCGCCGCGCTTCGGCCTTGGCTCGCTTGATCTTCTCGAACTTGTAGATTTCGGTCGTCGTTCCGAACGTTTCGCCGCCGATGCGTTGCGCAAACAGCTTCTGGATCTCCATGCCGCCTCCTCCTGGTGTCGTGAACGCAGAGCGTGTATCATATCCCGGTTGCGCGATGCAACGGCGGAGGGCATGGGAGGCCAGAATGAAAATGGCCGGTTGCCGCGGCCTGGGGCTTGACACGCGGCGGAGGGCGTGGCACGGTTCCCGGTGTCGGGAGGGCATGGCCATGAGACGCTTGCGGGGGGGCGCACATCGGGTAGTGATGCTGGCGGCGTTCGGCCTGCTCGTGGCGGGTTGCCGGTCGCGGCGCGAGCCGCCCCTCTCGATGCGCCTGGCGGTGCAGGATAACACGATCTGCGCGTTGGCCTTCATTGCGGAGGCGGAAGGCTATTACGAACGCGAGGGGCTGGACCTGAGCCTGCTGCGCTACCCGAGCGGCAAGCTGGCCCTTCTCGGCATGTTCGACGGGGAGGCGGACGTGGCGGCTTGCGCCGACATGCCGATCATGTCCAACAGTCTGCGGCGCGACGATTTCGCGCTCTTTGCCACCATCGCCAGCACCTACCGCGGCGCCTGGATTGTTGCCCGGACCGACCGGGGCATCGCCGCGGCGGAGGATCTGCGCGGAAAACGCATCGGCACGCAGCAGAACTCGGCGGTGCACTTTTTCCTCGCCGCCTACCTGCAGCGCCACGGCATCCCGGAAGACGAGGTCGAGATCGTCTTCCTGCAAGCCGTCGAGCTGGCGCCGGCGCTCGCCGCGGGCCGGATCGACGCGTTCAGCATGCGGAATCCCTTCATCGCGGACGCCCGGCAGATGCTCCCCGACAAGACGGTCGAGCTGTTCGGTGAGGATCTGTATCGGCAGACGTTCAATCTGACCGCAAAGCGGGCGTACGTGCGGGAAGAGACCGAAGCCTGCCGGCGCCTGGTCCGCGCGCTGGCGCGCGCCGAGGCGCTGGTGACCCGCAACGAGGCCGCGGCCCTGGAGGCTTGCCTGCGCGGTTTGGGTACGGACCGGAAGGCCGAGGTGTCGGCCGATTGGCCGCGCTTCAACCTGGGCCTGTCGCTCGACCAGTCGCTGCTCCTCACGCTGGAGCAGCAGGCGCGCTGGGCCTTGCGGTCGCGGGGCGGGGATGCGAGGGCGATCCCGAATTACACGGACTACATCGAGACCGCGATCCTGGAAGCGGTCCAGCCACGCGCCGTGACGCTGATCCGCGCGGAGGATGCTCCGTGAAGATCCGGCGCAAGCTCCTGATCGTCGCGGCGATCACGCTGCTGGCCGCCCTGTCCATCGCGGGATTTCTCGTCGCGGCTTTTCATCACGTCCAGCGCGACATCGCACTCAGCCGCCGCCTCGACGTGCTCGTCCGTTCGGTGTTCGAGCTGCGCATTCTGACGAGCGATTACCTGACGTACGGCGTCGACCGCGCGATGCAGCAGTGGGAAGCCAAGTACGCGGACATCGGCCGCCTGCTCCAGCAGTTCCAACCGCTGGACCAGGGGCAGGCCACGATTCTCGAGCGCATGCGCGGCGCCCACGCGACGCTGGGGCGGCAGTTTGCGAATCTGCGCGAGCTGTACGGACGGGACCGGGCGGGCGGCGAGACTCTCGCGGCCATGATGACGCGCATGGACGTCGGACTGCTGGCCATGATCGGGGACGCGAACCGGCTGCGTGACGATCTCTACCAGGTCCTGCTGCGCGACCAGCAGGAGGCGTCGGTGGGTGTGATTGCGGCGAGCGTCGGCATGGTCCTGCTGGTCTCGTTGACGGTGGTCGTCGTGAACCGCGGCGTGCTGCGCCCGCTCGTCCGGCTCGAAGAGGGAACGCGCCGGATCGCGGAGGGCCGGCTCACGCACCGGATCGCGCTCAGCGCCAAGGACGAGGTCGGGGATTTCGCCCAGGCCTTCGACCGGATGGCCGAGCGCCTGAGCCGGACCACGGCCTCGCGCGACGAGCTGGCGCGGGAGGTTCGCGAGCGCGAGGCCATGGAAGGCAGGCTGCGGACGACGCTCAAGGA
>Ga0180429_10002972_pt1:0-7500 | contig 13805 bp, 7 predicted proteins | sample SS_ome_FD_132428 | JGI IMG/M metagenome (GOLD analysis project Ga0180429, IMG submission 132428) | Hypersaline lake sediment archaeal communities from the Salton Sea, California, USA - SS_1_S_1 metaG | ecosystem: Environmental > Aquatic > Non-marine Saline and Alkaline > Hypersaline >...
AGGGTTTCGCGCACGGCCGTGGGGTGGTGAGCGAAATCGTCCACCACGAGCACTCCCCCCGCTTCTCCGACGATGTCTTGACGGCGCCGGAGGCCGGGAAACGTCTCGACGGCTTGCGAAGCTTGCTCGGCCGAAATCCCCGCACGATCCAAAACCGCCATCGCCGCCAGGACGTTGGCCGCGTTGTGGCGGCCCGGAAGACGCGAAACGACGACTCGGTTTTCGCCCTCGGGAGTGGAGAAGCGGAAAAGCACCCGCCCTTCCTCGGTTTGCAATTCATGGAACCGGTAAAGGGCCTCCCGGGACCATCCGTAGAGCACCACTTCCCCCGCGCACTCCGAAGCCAACAGGCGGCAACGGGGGTCGTCGCCGTTGGCGACGAGGCAGCCTCGAGGGGGAATCAGGCGGACGAAGCGGCGAAAGGCTTCCAGCACCGCTTCCACGTCGGGATAGATGTCCGCATGGTCGTACTCGACGCCCGTGAGAATTCCTGTTTGGGGCTGGTAATGGAGAAATTTGGGGCCCTTGTCGAAGAAAGCCGTGTCGTACTCGTCGCCTTCGACGACCATGAACCGTCCTCGGCCCACTCGGTGGCCCTTTTCCCATCCCTTGATCACGCCGCCCACGAACACCGACGGGTCCCTTCCCGCTTCGGTCAAAGCCCATCCCAGGAGCGCGGTGGTGGTGCTCTTGCCGTGGGTCCCCGCCACGACGACGCTTTCATGGCTTGGGAGGAAGAACGACCGAATGGCCTCGGGCATGGAAAGATATTCCAGGCCGTTTTCCATCGCATAGGCGGCTTCGGGGTTCTCGCGCCGGATGTGGTTGCCCACGACGACCAGATCCGGACGGAAGTCCCGGATGTTTTCCGGTCGGTATCCCTTGGCCACGGGGATTCGGAGGCGCTCCAGTTGAGTGCTCATGGGCGGATAGATGGCTCCCCTGTCGGAGCCCGAAACCTCGAAGCCCTTCTCCTTCAGCATGGACGCCAAGGTCCCCATGCCGATACCGCCGACGCCCAGCAAGTGTATTTTGCGAACGGACGGCCTCATTCCTTCAATCCCCGCATCTCCAAGCTCCTTTTCCCAGTGCTCGCATCACCGCGTCGTGGGCCAGGGGACGAAAATCGCTCATGGCGCTTCCTTCCCTCGATGCGTGAACCCGGTTGGTCAACAGAACCACCACGGCTTCCCGACGGAGATCCATCCAAAAGGACGTTCCGGTGAAGCCCAGATGCCCGACGCTCGAGGAAGAAAAGCAATGGCCGGCGCTGGAGCCTTGGGGGCTGGGCGTGTCGAAGCCCGGGGTCCGGGTGCTTCCCCTCACCAATTCCTGCTTGCGGAAAAGCTCTTGCACCAGGGAAGACGGCCAGCCAAGGGGATTGGAAGGGCCTTTCAATGTCCGCCACAGAATCCCCAGCCATCGGTGAACTTCGCGGGCGGTTCCGAAAAGACCCGCATGTCCCGCAACCCCTCCCAGCATCCAGGCGTTCTCGTCATGCACTTCCCCCTGGAGCAGCCTTCCCCGCCAAGGGCAGAATTCCGTGGCCGCCACGCCGGGATCGCCCGCCGCCGACCCGTCGCCGTCTTCTTCCCCAAATCGTCTGAATCCCAAGGATACCCCGGCCGGCCGGAAAAGCAGGCGGCGGGCGAGACGGTCCAGGGGGGCTCCCAGGGCCTCTTCCAGAATCCACCCCAGCAGGATGAATCCCAAGTCGCTATAATGGCATTCCGTCTCGGGCAATGCAAGCAACGGGGTGCTCAAAATCCAACGAACGACGGTCTCCAGCCTCTTGGCCGGAGGAATCCCCCACAGATCGCGATAGAACGGGCGGTAGGGAGGAAGTCCCGAGCAGTGAGCCAGCAGATGGCGCACGGTGACGGATCGCTTGTCTCGAGGTATCATGCGCCGGGGGAAAAAGCGGGAAAGAGGGGCGTCCAGCTCCATGTGCCCGCGCCGGACGGCGTCCATGCACAGGCAGGCCGTGACCAGTGGCTTGGTGAGGGACGCCAGGTCGAACAAGGTTTCTTCGCCTACGGGAACCCCGCCGAACCGGGTTGCGCCCCATGTTTTTCTCAAAACGGTCCTGCACGGCTCCCCCGCCGACAGGGCGGCCCCCGAGAAGACTTTTCGCCGGATGGCCTGTCGAAAAAGCTCGTCCAGGGCTTGGGTGGATTCATCCATGAAAAGGGCTTTGGAGGGCTTCCAAGACCCCCCTTCGGGTGTCCAGGTGAAAGAGGATTCCCAGGGGGATCACTTCGTTGACGTCTCCGTGTCCGAAAGGAAGGCCCGCGACCACGGGAAAGGAAAAGGGGCGGAGCTGCTCAAGGATCATTTCCAATACCCCGTCGGCCCCTCCGCAATCCTGGAAATGGCCCAGAAGGATCCCTCCCACCCGGTCGAACACTCCCGCCAGCTTTAGGTGGGTGACGAGACGGTCCAGACGATAGAGGGATTCGCCCCGGTCTTCCAGCAGAAGAAGGTCCCCCGTCACATGGGGAAAGAACGGGGTTCCCGTCAAGTGGGCCAGGCAGGTGAGATTCCCTCCCACGACGGTGCCCGAGCACTTTCCGTGGCGCAACACGTGCCGCTCCTCCAGGGACCAGGAAAAGGGACGGTCGCCCCGGAGACATTCGAGCACCCGGCGGAGCCCTTGCCGGGAATCCGCGGCTTCCAGGATGTTGGGGCCGTGAAAGGTGGGCCACCCCACGTGTCGATGAAACGCCGAGTGAAGAAAAGTGACGTCGCTGTATCCCATGAAGATCTTGGGGCTCTTCCGGAAGGCGGACAAGGGGAGCCACGGCAGCGTCTGCCCGCTGCCGTAACCGCCTCGCAGGCAAAGCACCGCCGCTATCCCCGGATCGGAAAGGGCTTCCACGAGATCGACGGCCCTTTGATGCGGCGTGCCCGCCACGTATTTCCTTTTTCGGAAAATATGGCGGCCGGGAACGGGGAAGTAACCCTCCTCCCGAAGTCCCTCGCAGGCGCGGGTGAATTTGTTCTCGTCGAAAGGGCTCGCCGGGGCCACCAGGGCGATATGACTTCCGGGAGTCAACGGGCGGGGGAAAGCCCTCCCCCCGGGAAAGTCGATTCCATCTTCGGTGTGCGAAAAGGCTTTCATGCTCCCGCGACGTTGCGTTGGAAAAGGATGCGCAACCCTTTGAGAGTGAGGTGCTCGTCCACCTCGTCGATGGCAGGACATTCCGCGGCGATAAGCGGGGCGAGACCTCCCGTGGCGATCACTCCAAGGTCCTCGCCCGTCTCTTTCTTGATGCGCCGGATGATTCCTTCCACCAAGCCCGCGTAGCCGAAAACGATGCCGGCGTTCATGGAAGCGATGGTGTTTTTGGCCAGGATGGAAGAAGGGCGAGCGAAGATCTCCACTCGCGGGAGCTTGGAAGCTTTTTGAAAGAGGGCTTCGCAGGAGATCATGATCCCGGGGCTGATGACTCCTCCCAGGTATTCGCCTCTTGAAGAAACCAGATCGAAGGTGGTGGCCGTGCCGAAATCCACCACCACCGTAGCCTTTCGGGTCGCTTCATAGGCGGCGACGGCGTTGACGATGCGGTCGGCCCCCACTTCCTTGGGGTTGTCGTAAAAAACGGGCATGCCCGTCTTGGCGCCGGGCCCCACCACGAGAGGATCGAGATTCAAATACTTGCGGCAGAAGGCTTCGGCGGCGTTCAAAACGGGCGGGACCACGCAGGAAACGATCACGTTCCGCACCTGTGCGAGAGGGAATTCGCCGGCATGGAACAGATTGCGGACCAGAATTCCGTACTCGTCCACGGTGGCGTTCACTTCCGTGCGAATACGCCAGTCCCGGATCAGTTCGTCGCCGTCGAACAACCCCAGCACCGTGTTGGTGTTTCCGATATCCATGGCGAGCAGCATCGTTTTTCAAGTTCCTCCCATCACATGGAAAAGAAGCCCCGGGCTCCGGGTCTCCGCTTCGCTTCGCCCGGAACGACGGGATTGTTGGAAGCCCCTCGAACCAAGCCGACGGAGCGATCGTCGCCTTGCGCCAACCTCTACCCCATGGCCTTTTGAATGTGAAAAGCCATCTCCGAAGCCATCTCTTCGATGAGGGGCGCGTCGGCCCCTTCCACCATGACCCGGATGACGGGCTCCGTGCCCGACGGGCGGATGAGCAAACGGCCTTCGTCGCCCAGTCGCTGCTCCATTTGCTCCTTGAGCTTCACCAGCTCCGGAATCTCCTCGATAGGCTTCCGGTTGCTCACTCGGACGTTGACCAATTGCTGGGGATATCGCTCCATGACCTTGCGAAGCTCCGACAGGGGGCGACCCAGCTCCAGCATCACCGCCAGCACCTGGAGGGCCGAGAGAATGCCGTCTCCGGTGGTGCTGTGGTCCAGGAACACGATGTGTCCCGACTGCTCGCCCCCGAAATTGTAGTTGCCCTGAGTCATGCATTCCACCACGTACCGGTCTCCCACGGGCGTGCGGACCAGCTTGCCTCCCCGCTTCTCCACGGCCACTTGCAGGCCGAGATTGCTCATGACTGTGGCCACCACGGTTTTCTGGCGGAGCTTCCCTCGGCTGAGGAAATGGGACGAGCAAATGGCCATCAGCTCGTCCCCGTCCAGGATCCGTCCCTTTTCGTCGGCGAAGATGATCCGGTCGGCGTCGCCGTCGAAGGCGAGCCCCGCATGGGCTTCATGATCCAGAACCAGATTGGCCATGTGCTTGGGATGAAGGGAGCCGCAACCATCGTTGATGTTGGTGCCGTCGGGCTTGGCGCCCGTCAGGATCACTTCGGCCCCCAGCTCCTCGAAGACCGAAGGGGCCACTCGGTAGGACGCCCCGTGGGCGCAATCGACAACAAGCTTCATCCCCTCCAGGGTCAATTGCTTGGGGAAGGTGTTTTTGAGGAAAACGATGTAGCGCCCCTGGGCGTCGTCCATGCGTCGGGCCCGCCCGATCGCGCTGGCGGCGGGACGGGGGAGCTTTTCGATCTCCGAGCTCAGGACCAGTTGCTCGATGTGCTTCTCCACTCGGTCGGGAAGCTTGAAGCCATCCCCGGCGAAGATCTTGATGCCGTTGTATTCGTAGGTGTTGTGGGAAGCTGAAATGACGATGCCCGCGTCGGCCCGCATGCTGTTGGTGATGAAGGCGATGCCGGGGGTGGGGATGGGGCCGAGGAGCAGCACGTCCACCCCTCTCGAGGAAATTCCCGCCGTGATGGCGTATTCGATCATATAGCCCGACAGCCGTGTGTCCTTGCCGATGACGATCTTGGGGCGGCGACCGTCTGTGCGGAAAATGTGCGCGGCGGCGGCTCCCACTTTCAAGGCGATGTCCGAAGTCATGGGAAGCTCGTTGGCGATTCCGCGGATCCCGTCGGTTCCGAAAAGCTTTTTCATCTTCAACATCCTCTAAGAGCGAAAAAAGACTGCCTGAAGCGCCTCGTCGCGTCCCGTGCGTAAAGACCCGGGACCCATCCTTTTCGGACCGCGGCTTCCCCGAAGGACTACGGAGTCCCGCCAGGGTCTGTGCGCAGGGCGTCGGCCACGGAGACCGCCTGCTTTTGAAAGGCCACGTCGTGGACTCGGACGATATGAGCCCCCGCAGCCACGGCCCACGTGTTAACGGCTGCCGTGCCCACTTCCCTTTCTTCTTCGGGACGGTCCAGAAGGGCTCCGATGAACCTTTTCCGGGACGCTCCCAGCAAAAGGGGCCGATCCAGGGCGTGGAAAATCTCCAGATTTCGGACGATGCGCAGATTGTGATCGACGGTTTTTCCGAATCCGATGCCGGGATCCACGATGATCTGCTCCCGACGGACGCCTCGCTCCACGGCGTACTGGATACGGTTCTCCAAAAAGGAGACGATCTCGGAGAAAAGAGAGGGGTAGAAGGGATCCCGCTGCATTTCCGCCGGGGTTTTGAGCATGTGCATGAGGACGACGGGGACGCCCGACCGGGCGGCCACTTCCGCCATGTCCTCGTCGAAGCGAAAGCCGCTCACGTCGTTGAGAATATCGGCCCCTGCGGCCAATGCCTGGCGGGCCACTTCCGCCTTGTTGGTATCGATGGAAACGGGGATGTCGCTGAATTCCCGCACTTTTCGGATGAGGGGGATCACCCGGGAAAGCTCCTCTTCCAGATCGACGGGCTCGGAAAAAGGTCGGGTGGACTCTCCTCCCACGTCCAGGATGTCCGCTCCCTCGTCGACGAGGCGACGGGCTTGCTCCACGGCACGGTCGAAATCGAGAAAACGTCCTCCGTCGCTGAAAGAATCCGAGGTGATGTTCAGGATTCCCATAACGAGGGTTTTCCGCCCCAGCACCCAGGGGACGGACCTTAACCGCAGCGCGTATTCTTTTCGGGGGGCCGCGCTCATGACTGGTCGCCCTCGCTCCGGGATCCCTTGTCCAGCGGGGAATCTTCCGGGAAGTCTTCCGGGGAATCGTCGGATGGGTCGCGGGGAGGCCCTGCCGTCGCCGCGCCGTTTTTCAGAACGTTTTGAAGATCTTCCTTCTTGTCCAGAACGTGGGCCACGGGAGACGGTTTGGCCGCGCGATTCATTTTCTTGAGAAGGTCCGGCCGGACCTCCTTGATGATCCGATCGACGTCCTTCAGGTCCAGGGTCTCGTGGACGAGAAGCTCCTGGGCCAGTCGGTGGAGGATGTCGATGTTCTCCGAAAGAAGATTCTTGGAACGGGTGTAGTTTTCCTCGACGATGCGGCGCACTTCCCGGTCGATGTCGATGGCCGTCTGCTCGCTGTAGTCCCGGTGCTGGGCGATTTCCCGTCCGAGAAAGATCTGCTCTTCCCTTTTTCCGAAGCTCAGGGGGCCGAGAATCTCGCTCATGCCCCACTCGCAAACCATGCGACGGGCCAGATCCGATGCGCGCTCGATGTCGTTGGCCGCCCCCGTGGTCAACTGGTTGAAGACCAGCTCTTCGGCCACCCTGCCTCCCATGAGAGTGGAAATGGTGTCCAGGAGGTAGTCTTTGGGATAGGTGTGCCGATCGTCCTGGGGGAGCTGCTGGGTCAGGCCCAGGGCGCGGCCCCGGGGAATGATGGTGACCTTGTGGAGGGGGTCCGTCTTCGGCAGGAAGCGGGCCATGAGGGCGTGGCCTCCTTCGTGATAGGCCGTGATGCGCTTTTCCTCCTCGCTGAGGATCATGCTCTTGCGCTCGAGCCCCATCATCACCTTGTCCTTGGCGTTCTCGAAGTCGTTCATTTCGATGAGGTGCTTGTTCTGGCGCGCTGCCAGGAGGGCCGCTTCGTTCACGAGATTCTCCAGGTCCGCCCCGGAAAATCCGGGAGTTCCCTTGGCGATGGTTTGGGCGTCCACGTCGGGGGACAGGGGCTTTTCCCTCATGTGAACCTTGAGTATCCCCTCTCGTCCGCGGATGTCGGGAACGGGCACCACCACCTGCCGGTCGAAACGTCCCGGGCGAAGCAGGGCGGGATCCAGAACGTCCGGGCGGTTGGTGGCGGAAACCAGGATCACCCCTTCGTTGGGCTCGAA